>Ga0213865_10000253_pt1 | contig 35634 bp, 35 predicted proteins | sample PICome_6_FD_160100 | JGI IMG/M metagenome (GOLD analysis project Ga0213865, IMG submission 160100) | Coastal seawater microbial communities near Pivers Island, North Carolina, United States - PICO282 | ecosystem: Environmental > Aquatic > Marine > Coastal | place: USA: North Carolina...
TGAAGATATTTTATATTCAGAAGCAGAAAAAAAAACTCTAAATAAACCGTTCCGCCTTAAAGACGGAAAAAAGAAGTTTGGCGTGTATGTCAAAAATCCAAAAACAGGCAATGTTGTGCTTGTAAAATTTGGTGACCCAAACATGGAAATCAAAAGAGACAACCCTGATCGCCGACGTAGTTTTAGAGCTAGACACAAGTGTGATACAGCTAAAGACAAAACAACACCCCGATATTGGTCTTGTAAAATGTGGAGCAAAAAGCCTGTTAATAAATCTGTATCCTCTGAAGCTGTAGAGTGGGACGAGGAAGAATTGGTAAGTGAGTGGGGCTGGAATGAAGACGGCTTCCTAGATCAAGATTATTTTGAAGATTACGATCACTTGAAAGATTGTAAAATAGTTGAAGAAAACTTAATTTGAATTTTCTCCATTTTGACTTAAAATAGTCAAATGGAAAAACCTATTAATTTATCAAAACTTTTCGAATTTTCCGATGAATGGGAAATATCTTTTGACGAAGAGAATGATTGCTTAATTATAGACAGTTTATATAAATACCCGACTGAAATATATTCATGGCTTAAATCTCAGGATTATCCACTGTGGAAATATATTGAGCCAGAAAATACAAGAAACACTAAAGATTACTTTGATTGTAGGCTTTGCGTTAATTGGCCTTATGATTTCGGTCCTGAAAATATCACTGACATTGAAAACATATGTTATAAATATTTTCAAAGAAGCGAAGCTAGCATACTTAATCCTTTTTTTGAATTTAATTGTTTTAAATCATTAAAAAACTTTCCCAACTCTAAGCAGCACTTCCCTCATTTGGATGATGTTTTTGGAGTTCCTGACGAAAAATCTATTTTGAACATGGTGGTTTTTATGGATGAAAATGGGAACGGTGGAACTAATATATATGATTATGATTTCCCTGATAATGTTGAGCATGAAAATGTACTTTTTGATATTTCAAAAAAACATAAGATAGTAAAAAAAATAGATCATAAATTTAATAGGGCTGTTATATTCAGGGGTAATAAGTGGCATGGAGCTTTTATAGACGACTATGATCATTATACCAAAAATTGGAGATATTCTCAGGTTTATTTTATTGAATAATAATACGTTTTCTATATAATCCATCGACATGAATATACTTTTTATAAGCGATTTTTCTCTCGATCAAAATCAAGGGGGGTCACAAAGAAGCTCCTCTTTTTTACTGGAAAAAGGAAGAAATCTAGGGCATGAAATAACCGAATATAATTATGACTCCTCTCCAACAAAACTACTTCGTAGTTACGACTTGGTCATTTCATCTAATTTAGAAGTTATATCAAAAAATCAACCGCATGTAATTGATTTTTTACTAAAACATACAAACCACGCAAGAGTCGAAAGAGATTCCTGTCTATATTTAGATGACAAAACTAGAGAGGAATTATTTTCGAAAGCTAAAAAAACCTTTTTTTTAACTGAATTTCACCACGCTTTTTTTATTGATAAATATGGAGACTACTTTAATAATGTAAACATTGTTCCTTCTTATGTTGATTCAGAAGTATATTTTGAAAACTCTAACGATAAAGATATAGATATCGTATACTGTGGTTTTGTCCACCCATTAAAGGGTTCTGAAAATTTAGTAAACTGGGCTAGAAAAAACAAAGATAGATCAATAGATGTGTTTGGTTGGGGTCAAACCTCTGTTTTTAATAATGTTGGGAATATAAAATTCCATGGAAAAATTGCATATAATGAGACAGCTGATATATTTAGGAGGTCTAATTATGTTTATCATGATCCAATTGTTAACGAACCTTTTTGCAGAATGACTGCGGAAGCTTCTCTCTGTGGTTGTAAATTTGTTGGCAATTCTGAAAGAATAGGAAGTTTAATAGAAATAAAAAATAAAGGTCTTGACACTTTTAGAGAGGAGTGCAATAATGCGGTAGATAAATTTTGGAGTTTACTATGATTTTATTGTGTTTTGGAACCCGTCCTGAATGGCTTAAAATTAAGCCTTTAATAAAAGTATTAGATAACTATCAACTTTTATTTACAGGCCAGCACCCAGATTTACTTAAAGATATAAAAGTAGATTATAAGATAACAATCAAAGATAGCACCAACAGACTAGATCAATTAATAAGCGACTGCATTCTCCAATTTCCAAATATTGATTTTGATTCGGTATTAATACAAGGAGATACTGCGTCAGCCTTTGCTTGTGCAGTAGCCGCCTTTAACAAAAAGAAAAAAATATATTACTTAGAAGCGGGTCTTAGAAGTTATGATTTAAACCATCCTTATCCAGAAGAGGGATATAGACAAATGATATCTAGGCTATCTGATATAAACCTATGCCCTACTGAATTGTCTAAAGAAAACTTAACAAACGAAAGGGTAAAAGGCGAGTGTCATGTAGTTGGAAATACCATATTAGATAACTTGCTACCATATAAAAATAAATGCGAGTATACGAATAAGGTTTTAGTAACATTACACAGGAGAGAAAATCACCATCAAATAAACGAGTGGTTTTTAAAAATCAATCAATTAGCAAAAACTAATCCTGAATTAGAATTTTTATTACCAATTCATCCCAATCCAAATGTACAAAAACACAAAAATATTTTAACACATGTAAGCGTTGTCGAACCCATGTCGCACGAAGACTTATTGGAAATTTTAGTTAAATCAAGACTCATTATTAGTGACAGCGGCGGTATACAAGAAGAAGCGAGCTTCTTCAACAAAAAAGTTATAGTTTGCAGAAAAACTACAGAGCGCCCTGAAGCTATAGAAACAGGACATCTTTATCTGTGCAGATCTCCATGTGATTTAGAAAATGAATTTAATTCATTGATAAAAAATTATGAAATAAATTCAACTTGCCCTTATGGAGATGGACAATCAAGCTTAAAAATCAAAGAAATAATATGAGCAAATTTAATTCAAAAAACTATTGGGAAAACCGATATCGAACTGGCGGCTCTTCTGGTGCTGGATCTCACGGTGATGAAGTATTAATGCATCTATATATAAAAAGCAAATGATTACGGTTATATTAAATTGCTATAAACGCCCTCAATATCTTCAAGAGCAAATCGAAGCAATTAAAGCTCAAACTGTTCCCGCAGAAGAAATATGGATTTGGTATAACAAACCCGAAGATCAGGAGCAAGTTGATTTAACTGGCTTAGGATGTAAGGTAGTTACTTGTAATCACAATTTTAGATATCATGGTCGATTCGCTTTAGCTCTAATGGCTAAGACTAAGTATGTATGCATATTTGATGACGATACAATACCCAATAAAAAATGGTTTGAAAATTGTTTAAATTATGCGGACGGTAAATATATTTTAGGAACCACTGGCGTTTTACTTCAGGGTGACAAGTATGACCCAAATGAAAAAGTTGGCTGGAATGGATATAACAATAATGAATTACAAGTGGTTGATCTGGTTGGTCATAGTTGGTTTTTGAAAACAGAATATCTAAAGTATCTATGGTCAAAACCTCCAATCTCTTTTGAAACTGGCGAGGACATGCAATTATCAGCCAACGCTTATATGGAGGCTGGGATAGAAACCGCTGTTCCACCGCATCCAGCTTACCATAAAGAATTATGGGGTTCAAATTTTGAAAAGGGTTGGAATTACGGAAACGATAAAAATGCATCTCATTGGACGGCATCAGCCAACAGAAACCTTGTGGCTTCGGAGTTGCAAAAGATGGGTTACAAAAAAGTAAAAGATAGATAATGAAAAAAATAGGAATATTAGGATTTGGAGAAATAGGCAAAGCCGTATCATCTCTATATAATCAAAAAGTTAAAATAAAAGACCTAGATACTGACGAAGGTCTTCATGATTTAGATGTAATACATATCTGCGTCCCTTTTGATAAAAATTTTATCAATTTAGTGGTTGATTTTCTAAACGAAACAAAGCCCAAGTATTGTGTGATTCATTCCACCATTGCACCTAAAACAATCGAAGAAATAAACAAGAGAACAAACGATGTATTCAAGGTTTCTCATTGTCCAGTTAGAGGTGTTCACCCAAATTTATTAAAGGGTCTTTTAACTTTTGAGACTTTTTGGGGTTGTGATTTTGAAATACCCGAATTAGAAAAACATTTAAAAAATTTAAAATTAAAAATAAACAAAGTAACTTCTGTAACCTCTGAAATATCCAAGTTATTAGATACTACTTATTATGGATTGTGTATTGCTTGGCATGGAGAAGTAAAGAAGATATGTGATCAATTAAATGTTTCTTTTGATGAAGTTTCTACAAGATATAATAATACTTATAATGATGGCTATAAAAAAACAGGCAAAAAAAATGTTATAAGACCTGTTTTATACCCAACAGAAAAAATAGGAGGCCATTGTGTAATTGAAAATACAGAAATCTTAACTCAATATTTTGAATCTTTAGCTTTTGATCTTATATTAAAATACAAATAAAATGAAAAAAGTAATTATCACAGGAGTAACAGGACAAGACGGTAGTCACATGGCTGACTATCTACTAGATAACACTGAACACATAATCGTTGCTGGCGTTCGTAGACTGAGTGTTAAAAACCACGAAAACATCAAACATCTATTAGACAATCCCCGCTTTAAACTCATCGATCTTGATATCACTGATCAGTCGAATGTTAATCGTGTTATCTCAGAGGAGAAACCAGATTACTTTATCAACTTTGCGGCGAATTCTTTCGTCGGAGTGAGCTGGGACATGCCAGAAAATCACATGAATACAAACTGCATGGCAGTATTGTATCAACTTGAGGCGATTCGCAAGCACTGTCCAGAGTGCAGATACTACAATGCTGGCTCTTCAGAGGAGTTTGGAGACGTTGTGACCGCTCCACAGGACGAGACTCACCCACTACGCCCGAGAAGCCCCTACGGAGCTTCTAAGGCGTCTGCAAGGCACTTGGTAAAGGTATGGCGTGAAAGTTATGATTTATACGCCATTCAGGGTTGGTTGTTTAATCATGAAGGCACAAGGAGAGGTGAGGAATTCCTTACTCGCAAGGTCACAAAAGCTGTAGCTAGAATTGTTAAGGAAATCAGAGACGATAAAGAAGTCAAACCTCTGGAAATTGGCAACCTTGATGCTAAAAGAGATTGGTCTGATGCTGAAGATTTTGTTGTGGGTATTTGGCTAATGCTTAATCAAGAAAAACCAAAAGAATATGTATTAGCTTCAGGAGAAACATATACCATTCGTGAGTTTGTAGAGTCTGCATTTGGCTTCGCTGGATTTAATCCAGATGAATGCTATTGGGAAGGTGAGGGATCACACTCTAAATATTTTCACCGCGACCAAATGCTCGTTAAAATAAATCCAAAATATTACAGACCAGCTGAAGTTAATTTACTACTTGGTGATCCAACTCTTGCAGAAAAAGAAATGGTCTGGGTGAGAAAAACAGACTTCTACGGTTTGGTGAAAAAGATGGTTGACAATGACATAAGTTTGCTTTAAGATGACCTGATGCCTAGAGGTAAAAAGCGATGCCCAGAGTGTAATATTTTTGTGGGCGTAAGAACATTAGCTTGTGATTGTGGTTTTAACTTTGGTGAGCCCACCAAAAAGAAAAAGCAGAGAAGCAAAGTCCCAGCGAAGCCTAAAATAAATAAAAGAAAAATCATTCTTCGGCTGCTTAACGAACCCAAAACAAGCAAGCGTATGTTTTACGCCAGAGAGATGAAGTTACTCAACGATTTGTGTAACCGATACTCTCTCGAATTTATGAATGTAGTTACTTTTTGGAAGAAACTAGATTCACTCACCTATCTTCTTAGCCCCAAATTAAAAGACACCATGGATAAAAAGTGGAGGGCTTTTAATTACAAACTTGACAAGAGTAAGTATGACAAGTATAATATAGGTGAGAAGGTTGGAGAAGATAGAGACCTTAAAAGAAAAACCAAAACAACAAAAGACTTTTTAAATGAGTGATTCAACAAACCTACTAAAAAATTTCCTAAAAACAAACAAGGACGACCATTACAATTTCGAAGAAGAAATTGATTATAAAGTATCAAGCGGCTCTTTGCAGTTTGATTTACAACTCGGTGGCGGATTCGGACCAGGACTTCATCGCTTTTGTGGCATGAACGAAGGAGGGAAAACCTCTGAAGCTCTTGAGGTCATGAAAAATTTCATGGTTTCAATACCTAAATCCAAAGGTGTATATTTCAAAGCAGAAGGTCGCCTTTCTCCAGAGATGAGGGAAAGGTCTGGAATCAAATTTGTGTTCTCAGCCGATGAGTGGGTTGATGGAACTTGTTTTGTTTTTGAATCAAACATCTACGAAACAGTTGTTGATTTAATGAGGCAGCTTGTTGCAAACAACGAAGAAGGTGTAAAATATTGTTTTGTTTTAGATTCTGTTGATGGTTTAATTCTTAAAAATGATGAAGCTAAAGGTTTTGAAGATTCAGCTAAAGTTGCTGGTGGAGCGGTGGTCGCTGCCACCTTCATGAAGAAGATGTCGATAGCTCTTGCTAAACGTGGTCACATGGCTATTTTCATATCTCAGGTTAGGGCAGACATTAAGCTAGACCCATATACAAAAGCGCCAATAAGACAGACAAGCGCCACAGGAGGTAATGCTTTGTTACATTTTGCTAACTGGATTATTGAGTTTGAACCTCGCTTTAGTAAAGATATTATTTTGCAGAACCCATCAATCAAAAAGATGGACATGCATAAAAACCCGCCTATAGGGCACTTTGCAAACGTTACTGTTAAGAAGTCGCCAAACGAGAAGACCAATACCCGAATTACTTATCCAGTGCGTTATGGAAGAAAACATGGCACATCGATTTGGATTGAGAAAGAGATTGTTGATCTTCTATATGCTTGGGAGTTTGTTCAGAAAAAAGGCTCATGGATTCAAGTTACTGATGAATTTAAAGAAATCATTATAGAGAACGGTTTAGAGTTTCCAGATAAAATGCAAGGAGACAACAACCTATTTAAGGTTATTGAAGATAACGAAAAAACATCCTCGTTTTTAATTAGCTATTTTAAAAACGCTATTAGCGATTTGACATGAAATTTTTAGACCCATTAGGTAGACCAAGAAACCTAAAGAGTGCTAAAAAATATTTGATTGATTGGGATGCCAAAAGCAGAAGTAAATTCCAGAACAGGGTAAAAGATTTCTTAAAACCTTTTTGGAAAAACGATATTGTTTTTGAAGAGTTCAGAATAGTCGGGACAAAGCTTTCTTTGGATTTTTACAACGCAAACAAAAGAGTTGCTGTTGAAGTCCAAGGGGATCAACACGTTCGCTATGTAAAACACTTCCACAAGAACAGGTTAAAATACCTAGACCAGCTAAAAAGAGACCAGAAGAAACTTGACTTCTGTGAAATCAATGATATAAAGTTGGTAGAGGTTTATACTACAGATGAGATAAACGCATCCTTATTCAGTGACCAAGATATATTTTTATGAAAGAAGAAAACATAGAATTTTGCATACCCGATAACTTCATAGAAAAAATTTATGAGTTTAGTGGCGGTGCTGATAAATACAAAGGTATCATTCTCGCCGTCTGCACAGAAAACGGTTCTCCAACTATATACTCGAAATTCGACTCCTCTATAGTTGAGTTAGGCTTGAAGAAAGCTGTGTCGTATTATATCATTGGTGAGGTGGAAGAGGTTGACAATAAAAACAGATGATTTATAACTTAGAACTCGAAAAACAATTACTGGCTGCTTTAATTAAAGAGCCAGAGCTTTTCTGTGATATTGCTAATTTCATAGACCACGATGATTTTTATTCTGAAGAATCAAATCTTCACAAGACTATCTTTACGATCATTAAACAAGCTATCGAGAATAGCGAAGAGATTGATGAGGTTATAATCGGACAAAGAATAGCTAGTATAGGTTTGTCTTTTGAAGATAGGCTTAACCCTTCTGATTACATCAAGTCTCTTGCTTTAAGGAAGGTGCCTAAAGGTAACCTTATTAAGACAGCTAAAGAGTTAAAGAAAGTTTCTGTAAGGAGAGGTATTTATAAAGCCGCTCAAGAGATGGCGAAGCAGATGAAATCTGTTTCTCCAGAGACTACCTATCATGAGATCATTGAGAAAGCTGACAATGTTTATAACTCAAGAATAAACCTGTATGAAACTGGCGATGATGAACCCGTCAATATTTATGACGAGATGGAGTTCATTATTGAAGATAGGGGTAACAATCCTATTGATGAGTTTGGCATGATGGGTCCACACAAAAAGGTTAATGAGATGTATGGGTCCCTCTTAAGACCAGGAAACATTACGGTTGTTGTCGCTCGTTCTGGTGTTGGAAAGACTCAGTTCTGTATGCACTACGCAACTCAAGTAGCGTCTCAATACGATGTCCCTGTTTTACATTTTGATAATGGAGAGATGAGTAAAGAAGAACTCATTATGAGACAGTGTGCGGCAATCTCTGGAGTACCATCTCATCTTTTAGAAAGCGGCAAATGGAGAAAAGCTGGAGAAGATGTGGTCAGAAAAGTAAGAGAGACATGGGATAAAGTTAAGAATCTAAAGTTTTATTATTATAATGTTGGCGGTATGGATGTTGATTCTATGGTTAACACCCTCAAGAGATTTTACTACTCTAAAGTTGGCAGGGGTAACAAGATGATATTTTCTTTTGATTATATTAAGACTACTAGCGAAGGATCTGCTAACAAGAATGAGTGGCAGCTTGTTGGAGAAATGGTGGACAAATTCAAGAAATGTGTTCAAAAAGAAATACTTCACGATGGGGAACCTATTATACCGATGATTACTTCTGTTCAGTCAAACAGGTATGGAATAACCAATAACCGCAACGCACAAAACATTGTCGATGACGAGAGTATTGTTTCCCTATCTGATAGAATCATTCAATTTTGTTCTCACATGTTTATTCTTCGGAATAAGACTGCTGACGAAATAGAGTCTGAAGGAGGAAGGTTTGGTACTCATAAATTAATAAACATCAAATCAAGACACCTCGGCAAAGATGTTGCTGGAGCGCTTGAGCCTGTTCAAGTAGGAGATTCGCTTAGAAAGAATTCTGTCAACCTTGAGTTCAAGAATTTTAATATTACTGAAAGAGGTGACCTTCGTGATATAGCTCGCTCATTAGAAGGCGGGGGAGATATAGATGAGTCACAAGTAGACTCACTTCCAGATTTCGAAAATGTCTGATATGTATAAACAAATCTTAGAAGAACTTGGTTATAAACTGGTTGACTGCGGCAACCATTGGAGAACTAGTGCGCTTTACAGAGATGGAGATAATTCAACAGCTGTTCAGATTTATAAAAACAGCGGGGTATGGAACGACTATGTTACTGAAAGCGGACACAAGCCACTTAAAAACCTAATAGAACTTACTCTTAAGGGGCAACCAGAAAGACTTAAAGAAATTCTTAAGAGTTTAAATTCAGAGCCCGATAACCTTAAAGAATATAAACCCAAAACATTAATTGAGATGGACAAAGTTTACGATGAATCTATTTTGGATAAGTTATTTCCAAACTACAATTTTTATAATAACAAAAATATATCAGAGGACACCCAAAAGTTTTTTAAGCTAGGCTTGGCTGGTTCTGGTAACATGTATAGGAGAATGGTTTTCCCTATTTATAACGAACACTCTCAAATCGTTGGTTTCTCTGGCAGAAGGGTTGATGATGGAAATTCTGCCAAATGGAAGCACATAGGCAAGAAAAACAATTGGATTTACCCAGCTTATATACCAAACGAAGACACTGTTGATTCCATTATTGACGAGAAGAAGGAGGTTTATCTTGTTGAGAGTATAGGGGATGCTATGGCTCTTTACAACCAAGGGATTAAGAACGTGCTGGTTATATTTGGTTTGTCAGTTAGCGCCTCTATAATTGCATATCTTTCTGGCAAAAGTCTTGATAGAATCATCATCGCTGGCAACAACGATTTTAATTCGGAAGTAAACAGGGGTTTGATGGCTTCCATAAAAAATTATCTAAAACTATCTAGTTACTTCGATCTTGATATCTTGTCAATCAAAGTGCCACCAAAAGGTTTTAATGATCTTGGTGAGGCTCATGAAGCTGAATCAGATTTAGTTTCTTGGTCAAAAACAGAAACAGATGTTACAAAACAAAGACAGTTTATATCAGACTTTGTTTCAAAGCATGATCAAAAATTCTCCAAGAGCCATATTAAAAAATCCAAAAAATTAAATGAGTGAACCAAAAACAACATTATCCGCTAGTAGAATCAAGACAGCTGAGAGTTGTTCTTGGCTTTACTGGTGCAAGTATAAACTAAAACTTCCAGATAAAAGTAATGATGGAGCCAGAAGAGGTTCTATTTGTCACTTGATTTTTGAGGTTTTGGGTAATCCAAGGCACCGAAAACATTTTGAGCAAATTAAAAAAACGCTTGATGTTTTTAGTTCTGAGCCGATTAAACGTTTAATGATGAAACATGCTGTAAGAGAAGGCGTGGACGACAATGAAAACGTTTTATTAATGAAAGAGATGACACTAAACGGTTTGATGTATGACTTCTTTGGTGATACGCATGATAAACCAACAGAAGAACACTCTGAGAAGGATTTTCATATTGTAGTTAATGATGGAACTGTAAAGTATAAGATTCGCGGATTCATTGATAAGCTGTTTCTTTATGAAGATAAGAAGTATGCGCTGATTAGGGACTTTAAAACGAGCAAAGCGACATTCAAAGGTAAAGAGCTTGAAGACAACATGCAAGATTTGATGTATAGTTTGGCTGTAAAACATTTGTTTCCAGAATACGATACAAAACAAAGTGAGTTTCTGTTTTTAAAATTCGATTTAATTCCAGATGTTAAAGACACTGGGGTTATAAAAATGACACCACTAGATGAGGATGATCTTCATGGTTTTGAGCATCATCTCACAGAGATACAAGAATATCTAGACAACTTTAACGAAGACTCTGCCACGAAAAACATGGCAGCTTATAAAGGTTTTCCAGAAGACGGTTCTTTTAGTTGCAAGCTTCTTTGTGGTTTTGCTAAAGAGAAGGGTCAGCTTAAAAAAGATGGAACTCCAATGTGGCATTGCGGCATGAAATTTGATTTCTTTTATCATGAAATAAAAGACAAAGATGGCAATTTTGTATCTAGTTGTTTTGAGGAAGACTTTGATGAATCAATGGTTCCAGAAGGAGGCTCTCACGAAATGAAATATTATCCAGGTTGTCCTGCTCATTGTTCTTGACTTATTATTATTGCTGTGGTATCATACAAACATAATGAAGCCAATTTTCAAATCAACCTACTCGATAGGTAAGAGCATTCTTACCCTAGAAGAAATAGTTGACATATCTAAAGAAAACAATCTAAAAGAAGTCATACTGGTCGAAGATAACCTGACCAGTTTCATGAAAGCTTTTCATCTTTGCCAGAAGAACAATATAGATTTGATTTATGGTTTAAGAATCACCATGAGCAACGAGAATCTTGACGACGACTCTGATCACAAGGTGGTTATATTTGCACTGGATGATCGCGGCTGTGTTCTTTTAAACAAGATATATTCTCTTGCTTTTGTTGAGAATAATGGCAAGCTTAGATATAAAGATTTAAAAAAACTATGGGATGACAAGTCTCTATCTTTTGTGGTTCCGTTTTATGATAGCTTTATCCACCAGAACAATCTGTATTTGAAGAACTGCATACCAGAACTGAAAGGTTTTGATCCTGTGTTTTGGGTTGAGAAAAACAATCTTCCTTATGATAGGTTAATAGAGCAAAAAGTTCTTGAGTTCGCCGAGAACAGCTATAAGATTAGCAATGTAAAGACAATTTGCTACAAGAACAGAGAGGATGTAGAAGCTCTACAGACATACAAAATCTTGACCAACAGGAGTTTTGGCAGACAAGCGACACTCTCAAACCCCAATTTAAACCACTTTTCCAGCGATGAATTTTGTTGGGAATCATATCTAGAAAACGCATGAACACACAACTATTAAGGTTCAACAGAAAACAAAAGTATATAATCTTCGATACCGAAACCGAAGGTTTAAACTTGATTAAGTCAAAGCCTTGGCAAGCCGCATGGATTGTCGCTGAAGGCAACAAAGTCATCAAGAAATATGATAAACTAATCAAGTGGGATGATCTAAAAGTATCAAAGGATGCCGCCAGAATTACTGGTTTCAGCAAAAGCTATTATGAAAAGAACGCTGAAGACCCTAAAAAAGTTTGGGACGAGTTCTCTAAGTATCTATATGATGATGACTACCTCATTGTGGGGCAGAATCTTTTGGGCTTTGATGTTTATATGGTTGACGTTTGGCGTAAGCTTATTGGTGAACCTTTGCTGCAAGACTACATTAACAGAATCATTGACACAAAAGCAATAGCCACAGCCATTGAAAAAGAGGCTCCTGTTGACAAGAAAGACTTCATCTACTGGCAGTATAGGTGGTTGAATTACAGACAGCGTGGATTAAAAACTTCACAACTCACATTGTTAAAGAAGTATGACATTGACTTTGATCCGAAAAGATTACATGACGCTCTTTATGATATAGAAATGAACTTTGAAATATTCCACAAGCAGCTTTACGATATTGAATTATGAGATATGAAAACCCATTTCCAGTTGGTGTTAAACTGCCAGAGATCAGTGTTCCAGAAAGCACCCTGCAATCTCTTGGTCTTAATGCTGATAGCAGCAGCTTAGACATCCTAAAGCAGTTATGCCGCAGAGGACTAAGAGAGAGAGGAATAACCAAACAAGACAACAGAAAAGATTATTATGATCGTGTCCAGATGGAGATTGATATCCTAGATGATCTAGGTTTTGTTGATTATATTCTCCTAAACTGGGACATCATGGATTTCTGTAAGAATAATGGCATTCCAACTGGCGCTGGTAGAGGTAGTGCAGCTGGTAGTTTAGTTTTATACCTCTTAAGTGTAACCAACATAGACCCAATTAAATATGAATTGTTTTTTGAAAGATTTGTCTCTAAGAGTAGAGCAAGGAAAATTGAACATGAGGGAGAGATTTTTCTTGACGGTTCTTTGCTTGCTGACATTGATAACGATATTTCTTATGATCGGAGGGTTGAAGTTATTAACTATATTGAGCAAAAGTTTGAGGGCAAAACCTCCAAAATCCTAACTCTCAATACGCTCAGTTCTAAACTCTGCATGAAAGAGTGTGGGAAGATTGTTGATGAACTTTCAGAAATGGAAGTAAATCAAATCAGCGATACAATCCCCAAACACTTTGGTAAAGTAGCGAAGCTTGATGCGGCTTATGAAGAAAGCGAATCTTTTAAAAAGTTTGCCGATAAATATAAAAAATCATTCAAGATAGCTCACAAGCTTGAAGGTTTAATTAAAAATACTGGCGTTCATCCGTCTGGCATTTCTATCTCTTATTATAAACAAGAGGACATTATGCCCTTACAAAAGACAAATGATGGGTCTTTGGTTTCTGGTTATGATATGGATGATGTAGCAAGCTTGAGTGTCAAGTTTGATATTCTGGGTTTGAGGACCCTTTCTGTTGTTCATGATACCTGTAGGCAGCTTGGTATAGATTCATCTTCAATAGATCCTGCTGATGAAACTATTTATGCTGCCTTGTCTTGCTTACGACAACCGAAAGGTCTTTTTCAGATTGAAGCTGACACAAACTTTAAAGTATGCAAACAAATTGCGCCACAAAACTTAGAACAGCTTTCTGCTGTTGTCGCTATTGCTCGTCCTGGGGCTTTAGACTTTAAGGATAGTTATGCTGATTATGTCAGGACTGGAGAGTTCCAGTCTGTTCATGAGTTCTTTGATGATATACTTAGCTATACTGGAGGTATCCCACTTTATCAAGAGCAGCTTATGAAGATGGCTGTAAAGGTTGGATTTAGTCTTGATGAATCTGAGCAGCTTCGAAGGATTGTTGGTAAAAAGAAAGTAGATCAAATGCCAGCATGGAAGACAAAGATCGAAGAGAAGATTAAAGAGAATAATTTAGACCCAGCTATAGGTGAGGTTCTTTGGAAGGTAGCAGAAGACTCTGCCAACTACTCATTCAACAAGTCACATAGTATATCTTATGCTTACTTAGCCGCTATTACTGTTTGGCTTAAGTTTAATCATCCACAAGAGTTCTTTTTGAGCCTCCTTAAGATGTCTAGGTTTGAGCCTAATGCACATGAGGAAATCGCTAAAATTTCACAAGAGCTTTCATTCTTTGATATTAAATTGCTGCCACCAGATCTCAACCTTTCTGATTTCGATTTTAAAATCGAGGGTAAGAACATTAGATACGGGCTTAACTCAATCAAAGGTGTGTCTGAAAAAGTTATAGAGTCTCTTATTGATTTTAGAGAGAGTAAGTTTCATAATAAGTATGATGTTTTTATAGCCGCAAAGGATTGTGGTGTTAACATCGGTACAATGTCAGCCTTTATTCAGGCTGGTCTTCTTGATTCTTTTGTTACCTCTGATCGTTGTAGATTAGTTCTAGAAGCTCAGACCTTTAACATCCTTACAGACAGAGAGAAAAGAAATGTTATAGAGCTTGGTGAGAAGTTTAATTATGACATCTTGAATACAATTCATTCTTGCAGGAGCGAGAATACTCCAGCTGATGATGGTAGGGTATTGTTCCCAGACAGAAGGTTTAATACATTCAAGAAGAAGTATGAACCATACAAGAGTATATACGAGCAGAACTCTAGTCATATAAAGTTTGCCAACTGGCATTTTGAAACCCAGCTTCTTGGTTATAGCTACTCTTATAACATAAGACAGATATTTACTAGTGGAGACGAACCCTCCTTCAATACCTCTGAAGAGATCAGAAACTCACCAGAGAGAAGGCGTGTTAAGTTTGTCGGAGACATAACAGACATTGTCAAAAGAACAAGCAGAAACGGCAACAAATATGCTAGACTTGAAATGCAGGATGAAGTTGGTTCTGTTTGTGGTTTGTTTCTTGATTCTGACAGAGAAGAAAGGTTGACTGACTTCCTAAACTCTGGTAAAAAGTTACCTAAGAAGGGCAATATTGCCATAATCGTTGGCAATGTTGGCGAAGATATAGTATTTGTTGATAAAATAGAGACTATAGAAGAAAAAATTTATATGAAACTATCCGAACTAAAATGAGTGTATATAATGATGTGATATTTAAGGATTTTAATCTTACTCCTAGAGCAAAACAAGCATATAAAGATGCTTATGATATAGCTAAGGAGCTTGACCACAAAAACATTAACAATTTGCACGTTTTATATGGGTGCATAAAGAATAGCTCTTCTCATTTAAAGTCCTTTCTTTTGAGTAATGGCGTCCTTATTAAAGATGAGGATATGATTGACGTTATTTTAAAAGCAAAAGAAGAAAACAACGATAAGTTTTTTGCTAACGATAATTCAGACCTTTGGCACCAAGAAGTTACTGAGGCGATTAAAGCTGCTAATGATGTATCCAATGACTTGAATCAGTATTATGTGGGTATTGAGCATGTTATTCTTGGGATAATTAATACATCTACTTATGTCTTTAAGAGTATTGATGATTTTATTATAAATTTTAAATCCTTTAAGAGTAAGTTAAATGATTTTCTTGTAGAGGATATAGAAAATCCTGAGGACCTCGATCATAGTTTTGAAGATCTTATAGAAAATTTTTCTGATATAGATTTATCTAACGAAGAGGGTCAGAGTATTCTCGCAGAAGAGTCCAATATGCCAGACTTCATTACTAATTTAAGTCAATTATATGTAGATGGCAAACTACCCGATATCTACGGAAGAGAGAAAGAAATAAACCTACTAATAGAAACAATATCTAAAAAAAATAAATGCAACGCTATACTAACTGGAGAGGCTGGGGTTGGAAAAACCGCAATCGTAGAATTTCTCGCAAGAAAAATCTGTCAAGCAGACGTACCAACAAATCTTTTAGGAATGGAAATTCTAAGTGTCGATCTAGGTACAATGCTTGCTGGAACCCAATACAGGGGACAGTTTGAGCAAAAATTAAAATCTCTTCTTGATGTAGCTAAGAGAAACCCCCACATCATTTTATTCTTTGACGAAGTTCATACAATCTTTGGTGCTGGTGGCAATCAAGAAGGCGGAGTTGATGCAGCTAACATGCTAAAGCCGCTGCTTGCAAGAGGCGAAATTAAATGCATTGGTTCTACGACAAACGCCGAATACGATAAGATATTCAAAAAAGACAGCGCAATGAAAAGAAGGTTCTTCAACATCGAGGTTGATGAACCATCAAAAGAGGAAACTAAAAAAATTCTCTACAACTGTAAATCAAAATATGAAGAGTTTCATCATGTTAAGTTTTCAAAACCCATCGTAGATTCTATAGTAGATTTATCTCATTCTTTGATTAGTCACAAAAAATTCCCAGACAAAGCTTTTGATATCATAGATCAAGTCGGCTCAAGAGTTAAGATAAGAAACCTCAAGCCTTGTGGTAAGATTTTAAAAAGCCACGATGACCTTGTGGATATAATTTCTAAGGGCGGTGATGTTGAGGTTGAAGATATAAAAGATAAGTTTAATAAATTTGTCGAGGAGTTAAAGACTGTCAACGATGAATGCATGGCTAATCCAGTGAATATTAAAAAGCAAGATATTCTTGAGGTTATTTCGGAACACGGCAAAGTATCTATAGAGCAAATTAAAAACAGCAGACAAGGGTTTTCCTCATTTTTACCAAGGATGATGAGTGAGGTTTTTGGTCAGGATCAGGTGCTTAAGAAGATCAATGATTTGCTTTCTTGCGCTAAGGCTGGCTTAACAGACGAAGACAAGCCTTTAGCTAGTATGTTTTTTGTTGGTCCTACAAGCGTAGGTAAAACATATACCGCAAAAAAGATAGCCAAGAACTTCTTTGGTAATGAAAAAGCGATGCTCCAGATTAATATGAGTGAACTTTATGATAAGACTGGCATGAGTAAGCTTATTGGTGCTAACTCTGGCTACGTTGGTTATGAAGAAGGAGGTTTGCTGACTAAGTTTGTAAGAGACAATCCTAATTGCGTGGTTCTTTTTGATGAGGTTGAAAAAGCCGATCCCCAGGTTTTGAATTTATTGCTTCACCTTCTTGATGAAGGCTACATAGAAGATAACAGGCACGAGAAAGTTGACTTTTCTAAGGCTGTAGTTATATTGACCAGCAACATAGGTCACGCCGAAGCTAATAAAAAGAGTATGGGTTTTGTTCAATCAGAATCTGCCAGATCAGATTCTTATAATGAATCAGTAAAGAAAAAACTAAAACCAGAATTGCTTGCTAGAATTAATGAAGTAATGGTTTTTGATGACCTTTCGGATTCAGATCTAAAGCGGATTATATCCTTTGAATTAAACAAGATTAAAGACAAGCTTATCAAGAAAGGCATTAATATTAAGTTTAATAAGTCCTCTATTGATTGTGTTTTTGATAGGATTAAGCAGTCAGGCTTACACGCAAGGGATATCAAGAATTATATCAGAGAAAAAATACAAGTTCCTGTCGCCAAAATCGTAGTTAAAAACTCAAAAACTTCAGAAATTAGCATAAAAAGTGTTGACAATAGAATTAAGGTTTGTTAACATTCATGTATGAACAAAACAAAACAAAACAAAATCATGAAGGCAATCCGTAATAGCAAAGGTCGTTTCTTCGGTCTTTATACTAAAACTGGAGAGTCTATCAATGCTCAGTTCGTTTCCGAATCGCCGTCATATGTTACGGTTTTTGATAGGAACAACCGCGTAAACAGGAAGTTTGCCAAGACAAGCCTGTCTGCATTGCGCCTAAAAAACCAAAGAATTGGTAGTGCATAAACATTATTGATCTTGAAATAACAGGCCCTTCCAGTATAATTTTATTAGATGAAATGTTCTGATTTATTTACTGGAAGGGCTTTTAGCGTTTTTAAGAATAACGTTATTGAAGAAGGGGAACCATCTTATAACATTATACAACAAATATCTTTAAAAAGCAAAGAGCCTTTTGACATTTCCAAACTGATAGATTTCGATCAAAATGAAAACTTTGATCATTACGTTGTGGAGTCTGGTGAAAAATCTTATTCTATTAGGGTTTCTCTAGACAAAGACAACCCAAATTTGCTTAATGAAATAGATTTTTATAAAAACAATAAATTAATTCAAGCTAGTTCTTATGTAGATTCTGGTGTCATCAGAATAGGATCTGACATATTGTTTTTGATTTGCGAGTTTGACGAAGGAGAAGATATAACAGAGCTCGGTTCTCTTTCTGTTTTAGAGTATAGTACATCTTTATTTTTTACATTAAAAAGATTAAACGAATCAAAAACTGATAAAACATTTTTGGAGTTTTTAAAGTTAAATTTTGATAGGACAAACCTAGAAGATGAAGATAGTGTTTTTTATAAACTATTAGAAACTAATTATGAATTACAATTTATAAAGGATGTATTTTCTTTATTACGAGAGGAGATATATGAATCCATAGATTCTAGGATCACGGATTCAAATAAGTGCTGCCATGGTAACTTAAACTTAGCCAGTATTACAACTAGAGATGGATTGTACAAAGTTCGTAATTTAGATTTCACTCATCTTGGCAATCCAATTTTTGATATTTGCAATATTATATTGAATTGTGGTTTCAATAAGGCCTATTCATTAAGTTTTTTTGAAAAATACTGTAAATACAATTCCTTTGATTTCTTAACGGAAAAGGAAAACTTTGACCACATAATGAGAATAGCCACTGCCCTTTATTATCATAATTTATTGTTTGATTACCTTTTGGAAACTTCTGTTTTTGAATGCAAAAGACCAGAAAAACTACTAAATATTTCACTTCAATCTAGCAAGTCGTTTAATTACTTAAAAAAACTAAAGTGTTCTGAATTAGTTTACAAAACAATAGAAAAAATTCTAGTGAGTCCAGTCGTAGACGGAGACAATCCCGCTTTTAAAGATTCTAAATAAATTTAAAAATAGAAATAAAAGGAGATCTACATAGTATACATAAAATATGATTAACTTTTATAAACCCAACTCTAAAAACACTGGAAATGCTTTTGGTTTTCGTTTAGGTGTGCAAGGAAAGACCAACGAACCTTGTTTGTATATGACAGCGGTTCAGCAATACTCCTGGGATTCGAAGAAAAAAACAGGCTCCTTTTCTGGTAATTCAAAAGACCCAGAGAAATCAGCATCTATTAAGTTTAACGAATCAGAGCTAGGTGGCTTTATTTATGCCATAGAAAATTATGAAAAATTTAACGCTTTTCATAGTTTTGACGATAATAAGACCTCTATTTCCCTAGCTCCTTATACAAAAAAAGATGGAACAAAAGCCTTTTCTTTTTCTGTCATGAGAAATTCTGCTAATAAATTTGGCATTGGATTAGAGATGTCTGAAGCTTATTTGTTGGTTGAGTATTTTAAATTTGTAATTAAAGAAATTTTTAATTTCAGAACCGAATCTCTTAAAAAATGAGAAAAAAAACAATACTAATACATTCCAATTTCTGCAAAGCTTTTACTGGTTTCGGTAAAAATAGCAAAAATATTTTAAAATATTTATATAAAACAGGTAAATATAATATTTTCGAAGCTGCCAATATGAGAATGTCTGGCGACAAAGAACTTGATTTATTGCCGTGGAAAAGTTACGGGGCTATACCTAAGAATTACCAAGCATTATCAGAAGAAGACAAAAGAAAAGCTGGGTATGGACATTTTGAAATAGACAACATAGTTGAAGAAGTTAGACCAGATTTGTATATTGGTATTGAAGATATATGGGCATTTTCTGATTACCATAGAAAGCCTTGGTGGAATAAAGTTTCTTCCATGATTTGGACAACTCTTGACAGCTTGCCCATTCTACCACAAGCAATACAATTTGCGCCTAAAGTAAAAAACTACTATGTGTGGTCCAGTTTTGCAGAAAAAGCATTCAAAGAAATGGGTTATGAGCATATAAAGACTCTAAGAGGCTCTTTGGATACAGAAGTTTATGAAAGAATGTCTGATGAAGATAGGCTCAATTTAAGAAAATTTCACGGCATAGATGAAAGAGAATTTGTTATCGGTTTCGTTTTCAGAAATCAACTAAGAAAATCTGTTCCAAACTTACTGGACGGCTTTAAGATGTTTAAAGAAAAAAACAGAAAGTCTAAACTATTACTACATACTCATTGGGGAGAAGGTTGGGATATTAATAGGTTGATTGAGGAAAAAGGCATCGACAGAAGAGATATACTAACTACATATTTCTGCTCATCTTGCAACTCCTATCATGTTAGAAACTTTACTGGAGAAAAACAAAAATGTAGAGAATGTGGAGGAGACACATTAAATACAACCAATGTATCCCAAGGTTGTTCTGAAGAGCAGCTTAATGAAGTATACAATTTAATGGATGTTTATTGTCATCCATTTACTAGCGGTGGTCAAGAAATACCAGTTCAAGAAGCAAAATTAACAGAACTAATAACCCTTGTCACTAACTATTCTTGTGGTGAGGATAGTTGTTCTGAAGAAAGCGGTGGATTACCCCTTGATTGGAGCGAGTATCGTGAGCCAGGTACCCAATTTATTAAAGCGTCTACAGATCCTAAAAGTATAGTAGAAAATCTTCAGAGGGTGTATGATATGACGGAAGAAGAAAGGGTAGAGCTTGGTAAAAAATCAAGGCAGTGGGTTATTGATAATTTTTCTATTGAAGTTATAGGTAAACAACTAGAGGATATCATTGATTCAGTTCCATATCTTGATGAAGATGTTGATATTAAAAACAGGCATTTAAATGATCTTTATGAAATGCCTGAAAATCTTTCTGATAAAGATTTCATAATAGATGTATATAAAAATATAATCCAAGAAGATGTCGATCACAACTCTGATGGATTCAAAAAGTGGTATGCAGATTTAACTTCCAACAAAATATCTCAAAAAGATTTGTATCATCATTTTATAGAAGTAGCTAGAAAAGAAAATTTAAAAAAACCAATAGCTTTTGAAGAGATGCTTTCAAAAGAAGACAAGGGCAAAAGAGTTGCTGTTATAATTCCTCAGTCTGGCACTGATCTTTTATTCGTTAATTCATTGATGAAGAATTTACAGACAAAACACAAAAACCATAATATATATATATTCACAAAGCCAGAGTTTTTCGAATACATAGAGGATAATCCTCATGTCTACAAATGCTTACCCTATTCAGAGTCTTTAGACAACCCAATTTCTATGGAGGGTTTTGGTGATCACGAAGGTTTTTTTGAAGCCGCGTATTATCCAGCTACGACCACGCAAAAAATCCCTTGTTACATTCATAACGGTAAATAATCATGTCTCATATAATTAAAGAATATTCTAAAAACCTGGAGGTAAAGCCTTCTAACCCAGTAGTAAATAAGCACTATTACCCAATAATTCCTCAAAATTATATAGTAATATATAACGAACAGTCTATAGATTCTAAACGCTATAATTATTACTCTTTGGTTATTGATTTAATCAAAACAAAATTAGAAGAATTAGGCATCAAGATCGTATTGATCGGTTCTGGTAAAGATATGACCAACCGTGCTGATTTTGTATACCCAAATCTAAACTTCAAAAAGAATGCTTATATAGTATCAAAATCAAAACTTGTTATTTCTGTGGACAATGCTTACACACAATATGCTAGTTCTGAAAACATTCCAGTTATTACTTTATATGGTAATGTTTATCCTTCTGTGACAACTCCTTATTGGTCGAACAAAAACAATAAAGTGGATCTGTCTCCTGATTGGGATAAAAAACCTTCTTTATCTTTAATAGACGAGAAAGATTCCATTAATAAGATTTCAGCAGAGAAAGTGGCAGAATCTGTTTTCAAGCTTCTCAATCCAAAATCAAAATTCAAACTAAATTTTAAGACAAAACTAACCAATAAGAATAAAGATTTTTCTGTTGATGTTATACCTACGTCTTATGTAGAGCTTCCTTTTCTTAATGATAGCGTTATCGACCTTAGGTTAGATAGAGGTAAGGTGAACGAAGAGGCTTTTTACTCTTATCTTGATAATCATAAGTGCAATATTGTAATAAAAAACAACGTTTTACAGCCAGATGTAATTTCAAATTTTACACACAATATAGATTGCATAAAATTATTTTTAAGTGAAGACATAGGTGATATACCTAAAGAGTATTTTTCTTTCTTTAAGAAAAGAAACATTGACTTCAAAATATATGTCACAAATAAACAAATTCTTGACGACATTCGTTTTAAATATTTTGAGCAGAGAGTAGAATATTTTGACCCTCCAAAAGAAAAACCAGATTGCGTTAGCTTTACTGATAAGTTTTTCTCTTTTAAATTAGTTGTTGATGGTGGCGATGTTTATAAATCTACTTATCATTGGAAAAATAATATTGACAAAGAAGATAAAGTAGTGGATAATTCTAATTACTGGGAAGAATTAGATTATTTTTATATTTATGAACAAGACAGAGACAGCTAAAAAGTCAGCCAAAAAAACGGCAAAGAAAATCGTCAAGAAAAAAACCCCGAAAGCCAAAAAGGTTTTTGGTCCAGATGTTTATCAGAGAGACGAACACGGTTTACTTAATGGGGTTGAGTATAACTTTAATGATGACGGCTCTGTTGATTGGCGCTCGATGATTAAACCAGAATTTCTTTACCCAAATAAGGGTTGGTTTGACATGAGAAATCAAGAAACGCCAACCTCCACGGAAGGGCTTAAAGATAATCAGCTTTTGATTATGCTTGGTGGAATTAAAGACCTTGCTCGTTTGCGTGGTTTCAGTAGTGTCCGCTTTTCAACCGATAGAGAAGAAGACTATGTTACCGCTAAATGCACTATACAATGGAATGGAAATTATGAAACAGATCATTCATTCATTACTTATGAAGATGTCGCTAATGCTACAGCAGAAAACACAGACGACTTCTGCTACAAGTTTCTTGAAACCATTGCTTGTAATAGAGCTTTTGTGCGCTGCGTTCGCAACTTCCTAAACATTAATATTGTCGGCGCTGATGAGATTGATAAGTCGAATGGGAAGCCATCAGCCAAATCAAGCTCCCAAAGCACCAGCAGTGCGCCTATAACGCCTTCTGGCTTACTTGAAAAGAACCTCAGGGAGAAGCATGGGGTAGAGTCTTTCGATGCCTTCAAGGAGCTTCTGAGAGATTTGTGGAAGTCCGAGAAGTATGTCAATGAATCTGTAAAAGATTGGAATAGTTTTTCCGATATTCCCGCAAAAGAAGCCAGAAAATTAATTAGTATAATAACTAAATGATTAAAAGGATAACAAATCCTGAAGAATTTAAGAGGATGATCGACGATATAGATGAGTTGTTTTATGAAGAGAACAAAACTCAAGGTCATGCTATCGATTTAATTCAAGACAAAGAGTCTATTAAAAACGCCTTAGGAAATGCTAAACTTTTGAGTTTTGATGTTATCGTTTTTGCAAATGAAAACGAGCATAAAAAATTTGACGCAGTTGGCATATTTTTGAAAGATAAGAATTACAAATTCGGAGTTAACTTTCTTAATGAATTTCTTTGGGTGTCTAAAGAACCTAGGAGTGGGTTTAAAATATTCAAGAAGGCTGTTGCTTTAGCTAGAAAAATGGATATAAAGTATGTAGCATTATCAACTTCAGCAAAAAATCCGAACACTCCAAAATATGAAAAATTTTATAAAAAATTGGGTTTTATAAAAGACTCTACTGTATTTATTGCAAAATTATGAATGGAAGAATATCAAAAAAACTAAGATCAATAATTAATCCTGAAGATTCAATAACAAGAAAAGTTTATCGCAGGGCTAAAAAACAATACAATAAAACTCCGAAACCTTTGAGGGCTAACTTTTTATCTTCTTTGGAAGATATATTAAAAGGCTCTAAGATTAAGGATTAGAAAGATTGTTTTTTATACTTAAAGTTTTGATACTGATGCCCAGTATCAACTACTAAATACACCCCGCTTTGTTCATAGTTTAATCCAATATCTATAGGAACGCCAGTATCGTAATCTTTCAACTCGAATAAAGGCATACCACTATTTACTGGGTTTATAGATTCGCCTGTCGCTGTTAGTTTTACTTTCTTTGATACGTTTTGGTAAGGGTTTAAAGGATCTTTGAACTCAATCGAATAATCAAAACTTGTATAAGACCAATTACCGCTTTCATCTACTGGCAGTGTCGAGAAAATAAATTTTTCTTCTTCATATATGTTTGTTACCCCCCCAGTGAGAGATACCAGAAGCTTATCAATAATTCCAGAATTCCCAGTTACATATTTGTTAATGCTACCAGTAGCAAAAGAATCTAAACTATAAGCGTCCTTGTATAAAGTTTTAATAGATGTATTAGCTACTAAGGTTTCTGGCGCAGCTTCCGCTTCGTACAAAACATGAGGCCCAAACTTTATAGCGTTTCCAGTTCCTATTTTTGAGCTGCCAACAATGCCAAACCAATAGTCTTTGTTCGCTTCTAACCCAAAAGATTTATCTAATATAAGAGAAGAGAAAGTTTCTGATCCTTGTAGATTTTGGCTCGCTACTAAATTATCAGGATTAAAAGTGAAATTAGGATCTTGTGAAGCATAAACATCAAAAGAAGATTTTTTTATATATTTATTGTTTATTTTTGGAAATGCTACTCTTATAATAGTTTCTTCTTCTACAGCTCCAGACGGAACGGTTTCTAATTTTTCTGCGCCAGTTAAGCCAGCTAAATATTTTGATGTGCCATTTTTATCTGATATTTGGAAGTCATCTATATAAAGTTTGTTCCCGTATGTAAACAATTCGGTTACACCTTCTTGATCTAGTAATGTATTTTTTGTTCTTATTCTTATTCCAAAGTTCGGCTCATAATAACCAAATATTTTTATGTTATCTTTTTCATTTATAGTTACCTGATTTATATAACCTTGCAAATAATTTGTAACTTTTGTAGCTCCATCTTTTGTTAAAATATCTATGGAAACTCCTTTGCAATAACTATTTGTTGACAACGCCCTAGCTGTTTTTATTGTTCGGTTTTTGTCATCTACAAATGAGAATTTAAAATTGACATCTTTTTCTAAATGTATGCCGCTACCTAATCCGTTGACACCTATATTTTGAGGGTTGTATTGAAGTGATGGTTCAAACTCATAGATATCGAACAAAGAATCTTTTTCAACTATTACGTTATTATATATACCTCCAGTATAAAGCCCTACTGGATTACATGGGTTGTTTGTATTTACTGATCTATAAATTGTAGAATCATTAAAGCCAGTTGATTTACCAGAAAAAGTCCAAAAACCACTACCGCTGTTATATTGTATATCAGCTTCATAATAATCGTATCCATTACTATCAATGTCACCAGTATAATTGCCGTAATATCCACAACTAGGAGCATTACTATCTCTTTGTAATTTAACAGTTCCAGTTGGACTTAGGAAGTCTAACTTTATTAATAGAGGAGTGCAACAATTCATATTAATTATTTATTAAGTATTTTCAAAACCTACCACTGTTACCCCTTCATTTTCTACTTCCTCATAGACTTCGTCAACTTGAACACTAAAAGAAGCGCCATCAGAATCAAAATATTTAGTATTAATGTCTACATTATTAAAAACATCTGCTAATGATTGAATTTTTAAAGTATAAATGCCAATAGTTTCAGGTGAAAAATTAATTTCTAAACTATCGATTGTCTGCGGTGAGGTTGATTTACCTCCAGGTTTATTTATATAGTAGTAATAACCTGTTGCATTTTCTACAGGTTCCCATTCAGCAATTACCCTGTAAAGCTGCTCTCCCCCCTCTTGGAAACCGCTAACAAAAATATCTACATCTGGGTTATCTATTTTGATGTATTTTGTATCGTTAATTAAGATTTCTTGTTCGGTTTTGTATGCTCCGTACGTACCTTCTTTCTCTAAGAAGTTGATGCTATCTTCTATCTCTTTGAATTTTCCGCTAATATATTTAGCGGCTACCACTTGGTATGAATTATTTTCCGATTCTTTAATGTTTGTTATCTTATAAACTTGATCGCTAGAGTCCTTCGCTTGAAAACGGTAAGTAGAACCCTCTGGGATATATCTTAAAAGGTTATAAGATACATCATTTTTATCTACATATATTTTATCTCCATACGATTCTGATTGTTGGCCTTTATATCCACCCCAACCAGTTATTTTGAAATCTTTTATTTGAGGGTTTCCTATTATATTTATATCTTGATCGACAACTCCTCCATAATAATCCAAATCTGTTATCTGGTCAAAGTTTAAGAAAGTTCCAGATAAATCAAAATACTCTATGCCTCTTTTTGTTGTTGATAGTTCGTCGTAATAATAACCGCTTGTGGTAAACGCCGTCCCCTTACTCAAAGACTTGAAATTAAAACTCTTTTCTCCTGTCGGCCCTATAAACAGATTATATAAATCGCTATCTGTGTAAGATTTTCCCGTAGAGAAAACCCAACCTGTCGATTTTATATCGAACCATATTATTTGATTATTTGTCCCAGTGTATATAGCATATTCTTCATATAATTCAAATTCAGCATTACCACTATCTTCTATATAATCAATATCATATCCAGGCCCGTAAGAATCATAACGATATAGCCCAGCAAATTTATCTCTAATCTCTGGGTATTCGGTTGATGGAGAAAAAACAAACTCACTAACCCTAGACCTTAATTTTTGAGATTCAATATCATATTCTCCCTTTGTTTTATTTCCAGTTGGTACATAAACAGTTATAGACCCTGCGTAGTCTGTTGTCTTAAATGGTTCTGATGTTCTTATAACCCCTTCTTTTGGATCTATACTTAAAATCCTTCCTACATTTGTTCTTAATGTTTTTAATTCGTCTTCTATTACTACCAAGTCTCCAGGTCTACATAATAATATCTCAGTTCCAGCGATAAAAGAAACAGATTCGTTTTCTTTGGTTGTCTGATACATCAGATGTTTTGCCGCTCTTTTAGCCATCGCTTTTGATGTAACTCCAGCTGCAGTAAATTCTCGTTTAAAAAGTCCTCTCTTTATTATATCACTCTCGTTTTCTACGTACTCTATTTTTGTTTTATAGCCATCGTATTTATCTTGGTAAACAACCTCTACAGCATTAAATTTTTGGTCTTTGGCATAACTCTGATAAGAAAAAAGTCCATCGGACACATTTGAATTAGTGAATAAAGCCATTGGTTTTTTGATTCTATCGTCAGAGAATGTTATTGTTTCATTTTGTAAATAAACTATACCTCTAAATATTGAGGCTATTGAGTTAACAACATCAAATATTTTAGCTCCAGCAGTAAAAGATATATTACAAGTAAATCTAGGTTCTAACCCCCCTCTCTCGTCTGGGACTCCTACAAAAAACCCCTGATCGTCAACAGAATCGCAAAATCTTCCTATTGAATATAGATCCCATTTATTAACTTGTTCCTCTAGTATTTGTTCTCCTAGACCATATCTAGTAGATATTAATATATCATATAAAATCCAAGCTGGATTATCTGTCCATCCAAATTTGAAAGATCCGTCCCAGTCTCCTTTATAAATATGTTTAGAGTTTGCTGAAACGTTTTCAAATTCTTCTACTGTTTTAAATACTCTTTTGTCTTTTCCGTTCTGATAAATTGGATAATAATTAGAAGGTATTTTTACTTTTTTAAATTTAGCTCTATATTTTCTTTTAGGTATGTCATTAAATACTCTGGAATCTATCTTGGTGGCTACTATAGAAGAAAATGGATATGTACATTGGGCCTCGATGATTTCAGTTACTTTTATCAAGCTTAAGTCTTTATTAATAAGGCTAGAGTTTGATTCTGTTGATAATTTAGTTATTTTTACATATCTTTTTATATCGTTATCTTCTCTGTATTCTGTATCTTCTTGAATGTCTGCATATGGTATGTCTGGCAATAAAAAAGGAGTGCTAATACCACCTTGATTTGAGTTGTCTGTTGTTCTATAAATTTCTCTTATATCTTTATAGTCTGTAATAGAGTCTTTTATATCTGGATTGCCTATATCCATATAATTTGGACTTTCAACAAGAGCTATTATTTGGAAAAACTTTTCAACAAATGGTATTTGTTTGCCTGTTCTATCTACTAGTCCCGTTTCTACTCTAAGGTTTACTGGAGCTGGTATTCTTGATCCTTTGTAATCACCGCCTCCAACACCCTCATCTTCGATAGTATCTACCAAAGACTCAATAGAAATTGTTATGAAACAAGATTTAGAGTTTGGGTTTTCTACTATATGTATAACTGGCTGTGCTCTTTCGTCATAATTCTTTTTGCTTTTATTCCAATTTGAGTAATTAATATTACTTGACGTCCCAGACTTATTCCTTATGTCTGCGCTTCCTTCTTCTATAGCCAACAGCCAATCTTCATCCATTTGTGGAATACCATCTCTGGAGTAATTTAATCTTGGAGTTTTACCATCTATTTTTTGTAGCGTATTGCTTGTTTCCGCTAATCTTTGTATTCCCCTAAATGCGGAAACACTAGAATAAGGCGATGGTTTTCCCTGTGTATTGAAAGGGCCAGGGAGTTTAGAATTATAATAATGGTCTATATAAATATCTTTAAAATAAGAAAGGGGAGTTTGTGTTTCTTCTCCGTTTCTGTATTCAGCCATTATATTTGAATAGTTGTATTTTTTACCACCAACTATTATATCTCCTCTGTTGGATACGTCAAAAACAGCCAAGCCATCTAAATTTAAATGGTAATCAATTTCTTCTTTAGACATCAAGAAGTTATTCCATTCTTCATATGAAGTGCTTTTAATACCAGCGATTAAATAAACAACAATTTGTGCAAGTGCCTGTGTTCCCATTTTACTTACCTTTCTTACTTTGTCTTAGAGCCCCCGCCTTTACTGCAGAGACATTGCTTACATTAAGCAATTCTAAATAAAAACCTTTCACTTTCCCATCCCATTTACAATCTGAATCTAAATTAGGCACTAAAAGGTTTAATCTTTTACCTAAGAATTCACCTCTAGTCACTGTGGATTTTGGCTCTATGGAGTAGAAATAGTTTACATTCCTGGGTGCAGGTATCTCTTGTATTGTACCTGCAGTCAGCCAATTAGATATACTAGTCGCGGCATTTGCGGTAGAAGTACTAATGCTCGTCTTACTTGTTACAAGATAATATTTGCCACCATAATAAAACTTTTGGTCATCAACGTAAATCTGTGAGTTTTGCTCATAATTTATTTTTTCTATAAAGTCAATATCTTTAAAGGTGAATTCATCTTCCGCTTGATTAAAACCCTCTATAGTTGCATCTGGACTGTAACTCAAGAACATGTAAGGACCCATCAATTTTTGAAGTGACGCTTCGCTTTGAGATATATCGGCTTGTGCTGATAAATCTGTTTGTGAAAACCCTAAAAGATCTTCTTTGGTTATCGCCGCGTAATTTCCGTTCTCTTGATCTAAAAACGTAGGGAAACCTATATCCTCTAAGGTTCTTCTTAAATATTCTCGACTTAAACCGTCTTCTCTACTGCCATCTATATTAACCTCGTCAATTAGTTGATTTATACCCTCAATAATTTTATGTCTATAAATTCCAGTTTCATTAGTCTCTTTAATGCTTTCGGTCCAAACACTAAACTGTAGTGTCATTTCAGAGTAAAAAGTATTTTCCCCTAATTCGTTTTTTTGTTGATTTTCAAAAAAGAAAGTAGCGCCGATTGCTATATTTTTTTCTTTTATTTGATTAGCTCTTTTATATACTCCATAATGATTCCTCGCACCCTCTCTGCCATATTTTTTTACATAATTATCCCATTCTGTATAAGACTCATCTATATCTGGTTGATAATATTCACTCGATCTTCCTGATCTTCCTCTTCCTCCATTATAATACCTGCTAGAAAATGAAGGGGTGTAAGGTTTATAATATGCTGATAATTCAGTCTCCGCATATCTAGCCCTAGCTTCATCTATCGAATATACATTCATATTATTGTAATCTACGGCAATTCCAGTAAAACCACCTAACTCTGGACTCGATATATCTAAACAAGCAAAAGTTTTTTGATTATAAAAAAAATCGTTGCTGGATTTTATGGGTGTAGCCTCAATCATTGACGCTATTAACACACTATTAGAGCTTTTCTTTTGTAAGTTCTTTTTATTTATTGTACTGGTGCTGTATGTGACAGTACTTCTAGATGTTCTGGAGTATCTACTTCTACTTCTACTTCGAGAAGAATAATAATTACTTGTTCTTTCTTTTTTAATTTTAATACTTTTATAAGTAAAATCATTCAAGGCGCTTTCATTGTCATCTATTTTTTGATATGTTCTTTTTACGTTTTCATTAAATCTGTCTGTTTCGCTATCAAGTGTATAAGGAAATTCTAGAATAGCTTCATCATATCTTTGTACAAAGTTATCATTAGTAACTTCAACTGGGGTATCATTCAAATAAATTCCCTGCAAAAAAGATGCAGAATTTAATGTATACCCATTGGTATTGGTAAGGCCTTCTATTGGTCCATCCGAGATTAAATCTACTGTTTCAGAGTAAGAGTAAGAAGCTGCAACAGAATAATCTCCAACACGAGGGGGTTTTAATGCCGAAGGTTTTGGCTTTGAACCACCACCCTTCCCTTTAGCGCCAGCTATACTATGTTTTATTTCTAAATGCTTCATAATTTACTGATTTGGCTCGATGATTTAGTTTGTGTAGTATTACTATCCAGAGCATTTCTTCTAAACGCCTCAAAGGTCTCTTGGTTTTGAGGGTATGTTTTCAAAGATGTTTGAATAACTTCGCTACCAACCAAGAGTTCTCCATAACAAATAGGTACTGGGGTTGCTTGCGCAGCTCTGTTCTCTGTGCCTCTAAATATAAAAGATTTCTCCAAAGCGTTTGTGCTTTGATTTATTTCTGGCGGTGTTGGCAAATCTGGCATTAATGCTATTGCAACTACAGTACTTACTACAACAAAAGCTGCTGCTGCAGCCCATAAACCATCTCCGCACATAACTGGTATAAATTCTACTTCTTTATGTTTCTTCTGCCCTATGTGTTTTTCTTTATTAAATTTTTCACCATCTACTATCAAAGAATAATAAAAACCATTTCTTTCTAAATCTAAGACTCTTTTTTTAAAGCCATTTCTATTGCAATCTATAGCATCAACAACCTCACCGACTCTTCCCAATTTCATAGAAAAAGAGTCGCCAAATTCCTTACCAAGAAGTCCATGTATTTTAATATTAGTCATTAATATTTTTAAATTTTTTTAATTCACTTTCTTCTACACTACTTTTTAAAGGGGTATAGAAATTCATTTTTTTTGTATTTAATGAGTATATAAAAAACGGCAAACAACTATTCTCAGACATTAGCACATCTTTTTCGGACTCCTCTTCGTCTCCATATACATGACTATGCCATACGGCTATAGGACTATAATCTTTTAAGAATAAATAATACTCCATAGGATCTATAGTAAAACTATGCTCAGGTTCTGATGATTTATTTTCGCATAAAAAAGCGGTGTATTTATTCTCTGACTTACCTATAAACCCACAAACTTCTTGGTTTAAATAAGAGTCTGACCATTCTTGTATTTTTTTTAAAATACTTTTAGCATTTTTAGATTTAAAATATTCTTTTTCCATTTTTTTAATTTGGTCTTTGAAATCCAAAACCATCTGTACCAGGAAATCCACCAAATGGCAAAAAAGACAGCTCTTCTATAGAGCTTACTCTTTCGTTAAGTGAATAAATATAACGATAAAGAAGTCTGTAATCTCCACCACCATTATTGGTTCCGTTATAAATAAGATCTTGTTTGTAATTGCTTCTATCCCTTATTCCAGTTTCACCATCAACTATGTAAGGTCTATCCCACCAACCCAAAAGTCCGTTTGTTGCCAGTCCTTTTACCAATTCTTCTTCTGAACCAACTATTTCATTATAAGGTTTTGCTCTTAAAGCGCCATTATTTAATTTTCTATATAACAAATCTATTTCATCATTAAAAACATATCTATCCCACATACAAACGTTTTCTAGATAAGCAATAAAACGAGCATTTCTAGTATAAGTTGTATTCCAATTTGAATCTAAGTCAGTTGCAAAAAGTCTGAAATAATCTAATATTGGTGTTTTCATTATATAACCCTCGATACTCTTTTTGTTGTATGGATTATACCATTGCAATTTTCCTTCGGCATTCCTTCTGACTACAAATTTAAAACCTTGTTGCCCATCAACTGCTGGTTCGCTATCTGGTTTTGCTCCAAAGTATCTATTATAACTGTTTCCAGATTGCCTGTAATAATAATAGTCTGTATCAGTTCTTTCGTAATGAGTGAATTCAAGACCCTCGTATACCGTTGGGTTGGTTGTTAAATACATTGATTGGCCTTTAGATGACAGAGCTGGATTTCTTGTAAAATTAAAAATCATAGTCCACTCACCGTCCCCACTTAGAGTTTGTAAATATCTGGTTGAATTCTTAGGTTCAAAATGACAGTTCCCATATGCAGTTCCGTTATTAGAGTCTATTCTGGTGGTTAGTCTTTCAACCTCTTCAGTCCCAACAAACCTGGTCACTGCTTGGTCTGATGTAAAACGTAATTTACAAGAAGATATTTTTTTATTACATCCATCTTTATCCCAAAAATCAGGATGTTTTTCTGGATTTAATCCTACTGAATTTGTTTTAGCTACATAATAATTAGTCAAAGGTATAGGTTCTCCAAGCCCGTTTCTTACATTTATTCTAACCCTATCGTTTCTAAGAAACACAACATCTCCAGTAGTATATTCTTTTCTTTCGTCAAATTCATTCAACAACTCTGGTTGTTCAAATGTGGATATAGGTATTTGATCTCCATTAACATCAGCAAAAGGTCTTCCGTCTTCTTTTTGTATTGGTAATCCAGCATATCTACAGCCTTCGCCGCGATATTTCCAATAACAGTATTTACCCATTATTTTTCTGTGATTTATTTCAAAAGTTTCTAAATCCAGCGGTGACGTTAATTCAAGCTCAACAAATATTTTATTTTCTTGTGTTTTTTGTGATACTACATAAACTTGATTTGAAATTTCTGCAGAAGTGTCAGATTCCCCAAATGGATTACCTCCATCAAAATTCACATCGTCCAAGAATTTAATAAAAGTTCTTCTTCTTTCTATCCTTGCGTTCTGGAAGTCGTCATACTTTAGTAGCATGGTTGTAATAAAGTTATCTTTATTAGATATCTTTATTCTTGGTCTGTTTATTTTACCATCAGCCCCTATTTCAAAACCCTCCATCTCTATACCTATTGGCATATATGTTTTACCTTGCCAGACAACGCCTTTTCTAAACAAAGATCCATCGTGCATTGCAAAAACACTACTAGGGCTATTTATAACATCTGGATAAACCATAAATAAGTCTATCATAGAACCTGGTTCTAGTTCTAATAAAGATTTTGCAATGTTATCTTTGCCTTTTCCCATGAAATATATTACACCTTTAATCATATATTATGATAATTTATTGCTTTTTAAACTTTACAAAAAAAATATATTCAAAAAACTTGAATTTGTTTAAAGTATCCTTAAAATATAAGGAATGAACAAAGAAAATATTATATATAGGGTATTCAACAAAAAGGGTAGGTATCACCAAAGTTATTCCCCCAAGCTAAAAGACGCTAAAATATGGGCAATAGATTGTGCTGCAATGGTGAAAGGGTTCTTAAAAGAGGACGTTTTGAATGACAAAGGGGATACGATATCTTCTGAAATAATCTTTTCATCCAAAAAAAACACAGATGAGAATAAGAAAAATAAACCCTAACGATATAGAAACAAAAAGTATTGTAAAAAAATACTGTATAGAATCTATACCAATAGAAGAAATATCTATTTTCAATTCTGTTTTTGCAAGAAGTTTAGCTTCAGATTTATTTATCAATAATTTATTCGAAGATGCAGATTTGAGTTTATGTTCTTGCGATAATAAAGGCGTTGTTATATTTTTTGCTTTCTTTATAAATTATGAAGACAATATAGAACTTAGGTTTGCTTCACCAAACACCACATTAAAATTAAGCCCCCCTATAATGAGGCAGCATTTTTATAATTTATGTTTATATGCTGTTAATTATTTTAAGAACGACAGAATAAATGGCAAAGTTTACAGAGTTAATAAAAGAAATGGTTATAAACTTTTTCTTGTACGCTATATAAAAGCAATAACTTACGTAGAAAATGATGACAAGGATTACGATGATGTGTATTTAACTAAAGAATCCATACTAGATCATTGTGAAAAGCTTAAAACTGAAGGTAATTGGAACTAATTCTCTTACAAAATCATTAGAGTGTGAGGTTTTCACTGTCCCGTTTTTTTCCTTTGCCGCTAAAAACAAATGTCTACTAGACATAGAACACGATGATAAAAATTTGGTTTTTGAATTAAAGCAAGTTAGGTTTATCAATCATTTTGTAATTCTCGATGGATTTATAGCCATCCCAAATGTGGGGCTTGGAAGAATCTCGTTTAAATATCTGCCAAAATGACGTTTTTTGTGTATGTATTGATATGTCAACATCAACACAATCAAGTCTTTTAAAGCAAGTAGGACACTACGGAGGAGAAAGAGTGGGTATTGGAACTCACACTGGAAAGTTTATGGCAATTCATGCTCTTGATGACTGCGTAATTGGTGCAGGAACAGTGGGTAGTATATCAAATTTTGACGGAGCAGCCATAGCTCTTGGCGATGTAGTCGTTGGAGAGTGGACCGCTATTGAACTTACTGCTGGAGACGCAATTCTTTATTACTCAAGCTAAAAAATGAGATCTCTTTCAATACGAGGATTAAACACTGTATTTAGCAGACTTCGCACTAAGACTGCTTCTATACTCGTTTGTTGTTCTAATCTTTGGAAAGATTCTATTGCATGGCAAGATTCTTGCCTTTGGGTTGAGGGTGATGAAACATTATGGGTTAATGGAGATGTTTGGAATAACGAATCTATTTGGCCTACCGAATAACTTAAAATGAAATGAGCATACTAAACGAAATACCACAACCCTCTCAAAATAGCGCTAAAAAGAAAGCGTCTAGATTAAAATACCTTAATGTTGCAATCGCTAATGAGATTATAAGAGTCTGGAACGAGGGCTGGGATTTAATTTGGAGCGACCCAAATCCACAAGCTGTTTTAGATGAGCTTGGAGAAGACGCTGGAGAAGTTTTTGATATAAACGAACAAACAATTATATTTTTGGCAAATGTTCTTGGTGGTCGTCGCCAAGCAGAGCTTGACGCAATTCTGGCAAAAGTAGCAACAAAACCAGAAACAGAAACAGACGAAAACGGAAACGTAACAATAATTCAATAACATGGCACAAAATCAAATAGCAATAAACAGTGGAGTCACAACACACGGAAACGTGTTGGATGGAATGAATGCCAATTTTGCTGATGCAGAGTTTAGAGTTTCGGGGCTCGAATGCAAGAGTATGCAGAACGTAATTACT
>Ga0213865_10000254_pt1 | contig 35577 bp, 42 predicted proteins | sample PICome_6_FD_160100 | JGI IMG/M metagenome (GOLD analysis project Ga0213865, IMG submission 160100) | Coastal seawater microbial communities near Pivers Island, North Carolina, United States - PICO282 | ecosystem: Environmental > Aquatic > Marine > Coastal | place: USA: North Carolina...
TAGAAATATATTTGATGCTTCTGAAAAACAAAAAGTAATTACTCTAGATAAAATTGAACAAGAAATACCTATGGAGGATTCTCTAACTCAACTTAGAAAAGACAGACAAGAAGCCTATCAAAAATATGAAAGTGATCTTGAAGTTTATAACGACGAAGAAGAAAAACTTGATAAATTAACAGATGAACTAAGAGAACAAGAAGATTTTCTTATATTTCCTAATCAAGTCATTGATGTAACAGAAATGGCTTTAGACGATATGGTAAACAATCGATTTGAGATTACTGGTGCAATTAACAGTAAAATAAAAGATAGAGCTCCTTTTTTTGGAAGAGATCCAAACGAAAACTTTTATGATCTTTTGGCAGGAGATACCAACATGACAGATACAGACGTAAATCCAATAGGTCCTATAGTTGAAAATGTTTTTATAGAGCTACAAAAACAAGGTAAATTAAAAACACCTTTGAGTTATGCCCCAATATCTGTGACAAATCCTGAAACAAATTTTAAGTTGACTGCAAAAACACCAAATGAAATTCTTTTAAGAGAAAAGAAGTTTGGTATATTAGAATCGGAGGAAGTAAACCCTGTTTTTAATGTAATACATGATATGCCTGGAATACTCGGTAACTACAGGAGTATGACTATTTTAAGATTAGGTTCTTCTAAAGGAATTATTCCAAGAGACATACTTCAATCTCTTCCTAAAAATTATTTTGAAGAAATGCAAAACAGAACAAGTAAGCCAGAGGCATTTAGAAAAACAATAGACATGGTTATGAATGAGAGTATAAACAACCAAGCAAATAGAGTATTAAATGCAAAAGTTGCTAAATATATTCTAGATAACCACATAAAGAGCAGAAAAAGCTCAGAAAACGTAATGCCAGAAACAGATATAGATGAGTTAATTATATCTAATTATAATCCAGAAGGACAGATGATGGCTGCACGACCAAATAACTCACCATTACAGAACTTACAAGAAAACCGTGTTGATTTAAAAGGTTTCGTAGAAGATTTTAATAACAGACTTGGTCCTAAAGCTGTTTTAGATATTAGAAAATATATAGGCAGAGAATTAGATTCCATGAATTCTAAAATAGGTTTTATACCTGTTAGAGATATTATGACATCCGAAAACATGTCAGATGATGCTCTAATAGAAAAATATAAACAGTCTATGCTTTCAGATTCTAGTTCATACAATTCTTTTGTTCAATATTTACTAAAAGAGCCTTATGTAAATAGTGTAAAAGCAACCCCAGTCAATATGAATCCTTTGTTTGAAAGTGTAGATGCTTTGGAAAAAAACGTGTCAAAATTAAGAGATAAATATAAGGCATCGTTTGCTGAAGCTCGAAGATTAGGTAGTAGAGAAGAAAAAGATAGAAGATCTCAAGTATTTGAATTAGCAATAACTAGAAGAGCCAGAGACTTTGGATATGAGCCACAAGAATTATTTAATGCTTATAAAAGATTAGACAATCATGTAAACAATACAGAACCTTATATGAGAGACTCTGCTCATTCTTCACAGTCACAAGCTTCAAGAGCGATCATAAAAGGAGCAATAAATCAAATACCAAATCTAGAAAAAATATATGGAGAGCCTGTTGTTGGTTTTGTTTTCCCTGCTAGAACAGATTTACAAAACATGTCAGGAAGAGCTAGATTACCAGCAGATGATGGAAGTGCTAGATATTTAGCAGAATTAGCAAAACATAAAAAAGCAGGTCTTACAAGTTATGAAGTTGCTCCGAACATAGTTAAAAAGCAATTTCAGGATGCATTATTAGACGAAGCAGGTAATCCTCAAGTTCAAGTAGAAGAGAATGTAATCTTTAATATGGTAGATAAAGATGGAAACAGAACAGCTAGACTTCCTAACCCGGTTCAATATATATTAAGGCTCGATCCTGGTTCAGCGGGTGAGAAACTAGCAAAAAGCAAATTTGTTTTTAAAGCAAAAGGTGGTACAGTGGATCTTAGAAAGGCAGGCTAATGGCAATAGAACCTAGACAAATAGCAGGACTAGTGGAGAAATCCATGGGAGCAGGTGGGCAGATGATGCCTGAAGAAGATAGTTTACAAATAGAGTTACCAGATACTATTAATGATTTACCAGAAGGCATAGAGCTTGTAGATGAAGAAGCCGTTGAAGTTCAAGTCGAAGAATATAGACATGATGCCAATCTCGCAGAGGTTCTTGATGACGACGTTCTTGGAGAGCTATCATCTGATCTCAGAGCGAAATTCCGTGAGGATGTTGACTCAAGGGAAGATTGGGAAGAGGCGATTGCGAAGGGATTAGGGCTACTCGGTATTAATTATGAAGACCGAAGTGAACCCTTCTTAGGTGCCAGTGGTGTAACTCATCCACTATTATCAGAGGCAGTTACACAGTTTCAAGCACAAGCTTACAAAGAAATGTTACCAAGTGGTGGGCCTGTAAAAACACAAATATTAGGAGCACCTACACAAGAAACGGAAGCACAAGCTCAACGTGTAGAAGATTTCATGAACTATCAAGTTACTGAAGTCATGGAAGAATATGATCAAGACACTGATCAAATGCTATTTTATTTGCCTTTAACAGGATCTACATTTAAAAAAGTTTATTTTGATGAAACAAAACAGAGAGCCGTTTCCAAGTTTGTACCAGCAGAAGATATGGTTGTTCCATACTCAGCTAGTGATTTAAGAACAGCAGAGAGGGTTACACATGTAGTAAGAATGACGTATAATGATATTCGTAAACTACAAGTAGCAGGAGTATACAGAGATGTTGAACTATCTGAAACAAGTGATGGTGAAGACGAAGGAGCTATCCAAGAACGTACTGATGAGTTGTTGGGACTACGTCCAAATTACTCTGACGACTCTTATACCTTATTGGAATGCCACGTTGACTTGGACTTGGAAGGTTTTGAAGACATGGATAATCAGGGGGATCCTTCGGGGATTATGCTCCCTTATATTGTTACCCTTGATCAAAGCTCTGGAAAAGTGCTATCAGTGGTTAGAAACTTTAGAGAGCAAGACCCATTAAAAAGGAAGAGACAATATTTCACTCATTTCAAATTTTTACCAGGATTTGGTTTTTACGGCTTCGGTTTATTGCACACAATCGGAGGTCTCTCTCGTGCTGCAACTTCTATATTGAGGCAATTAATTGATTCGGGTACGCTCTCTAATTTACCAGCTGGGTTTAAGGCTCGTGGTGTTCGTATTCGTAATGATGATGAGCCTCTTAATCCTGGGGAGTTTCGTGACATCGATGTCCCAGGCGGAGATCTCAAAAATTCCATCATTCCATTGCCATATAAAGAGCCATCAGCCACATTAGCACAGCTTTTAGGGGTAGTTGTTGACTCTGGTAGACGTTTTGCACAGGTTGCAGATGCAAAAATAGCCGATGTTAACTCTCAAGCACCCGTTGGAACGACTGTTGCCTTGATTGAACAAGGTTCAAAGATCATTTCAAGCATACATAAGCGTTTACATTACGCTCAAAAGCAAGAATTTCGCATGTTAGCCGAAATTTTTAGTGAAAATCCAGTTCCATACCCGTATTTTGTTGGAAATGTACCACCAGAGACCATGCAGGCCGACTTTGATGGACGTGTTGACATACTTCCAGTGTCAGATCCGAACATTTTCTCTATGTCACAGCGATTATCGCTCGCTCAAACACAATTACAATTGGCTCAAGCGGCTCCACAGATACATAATGTACATGAAGCATACAGAAGAATGTATGATGCACTCGATATTAAGAATATTGATGCTATTTTACCGAAGCCACAAGAGCCACAACCCGTGGATCCTGCAACAGAAAACGGAAATGCAATGAAAGGTATGCCTTTGAAAGCCTTTCCACAACAAGATCACGAGGCACACGTCAGAGCACATGTGGTAATGTTATCAAGTCAGACATCTCAAGCAAATCCACAAGGATATATTATGTTACAAGCTCATGTACAAGAGCATGTTGGTATGATGGCAAGAGATCAGGTTACAACTTTCTTTCAAAAAGCAGTTGAACAAGCTCAAATGGAAGGTAAACAAGTTCCTCAGATTGATCCAGCAGCCGTTGAAGCGGCAATCGCTCAACAAGTTGGCGAGATCTTGAATGAAATAATGCCTGCCCTAGCTCCACCAACTCCAGAAGATCCATTGGTAGAAATTAGAAAGAAAGAACTTGAGAATGATACTGCTGAACTTCAAAGAAAAACAATGAACGATCAAATGGATTTTCAGATTGATCAAGCTAAGTTGCAACAAGCTTATGAACTAGCTCAACAGAGACAGAAGTTACAAGAAAACATTGCTGATGATAGAAATGATGTCAACATATACAGAATTAATATGGCATCGGCTAACAAAGGTAAATAATTTATGATATACTCTGGTTATGGATCCAGTAACTATATCAGTAGCCGTAGGAATAGCAGGTAAAGCTTTTGATGCGATCAAAAAAGGCTTTGCTGTAGGTCGTGATATTGAGCAAATGTCTGGCGATATTGGTCGTTGGATGGGTGCCGTAAGTGACGTTGATAATGCAGAAAAACAAGCTAAAAACCCTCCCTTGTTTGGTAAGTTGTTTAAGTCTGGTTCTATCGAAGAGGCGGCAATGGCTGCGTATGCAGCAAAAAAGAAACTTGAGGAACAAAGGTACGAACTCAAGGTTTTTCTAAACATGACTTACGGCCCACAAGCTTATGATGAACTCCTTAAGATGGAGGGTCAGATAAGGAAACAACGTCAAGAGACAATTTACAAACAACAACAACTTCGAAGACAGATAGGTGAAGCAATTGGTTGGCTCGTTTGTGTGGGTTTGGTTGGTGGTTTTGCCGTGTTGATTGCCAGTGTTTGGATTAAACGAGCAAATGCTTACGAATACAAACCAAAAAACTATTCATTGCAACAAAAACAATGGCGTAATCCAGATACAAAAAAGTACACTACATGTAGACTTAAGAAAAGAATAACATCAAAATACACAAACAAAAGGGCTTGCATTTATCAAGGTGGTAATAAGACATTTACTATGATGATTGAAACTTTCTGTCCAAAACAATACAAATGTGTATATGATCCAAATGGAACTGAACCAGATATAGACAAAGTCATGGACAGTTTAAGAAGCATAGGAAATAAATAATGGATAGTAATTTTATACTAGATGCATGGAATGGGTTGACTTACTTTGAGGGAATACTCTTTACTTTGTGGCTATTTATCTTATACTATGGTAAATGTTGGATAGATAGTAGGTTTAAAAAATGACGGTGGAGACGTTTCTGAAGTGGAAAATTCTCCCGAGACTGATGATGCTTGCCAGTACTATTATGTCTTGGAGATGTGCAGAGTGGTTCATGCAACTTGAAGTTCCGACAGCTGCTCAATCTGCTTTTGTTTCAGTCGTTATGGGTGTAATGACAGGTGTCTTTGGTATTTGGATGGGACACGAACATAAGGAACACAAATAATGTTAACAGCGTTAATTGGACCAGTAACCAATTTAGTTGGTAAGTTTATTGAAGACAAAGATGCTAAGAATAAATTAGCACATGAAATAGCGACCATGGCAGAAAAACATGCTCAAGAGTTAGCCAAGGGTCAATTAGAGATTAACAAGGCAGAGGCAACACATAAATCTATTTTTGTTGCCGGATGGCGACCATTTATTGGCTGGACATGCGGCATCGCCCTATGTTGGCATTTTGTGCTTTCTCCTGTTACACTATTTATGTGTGCCTATTTAGACATATTTATACCAGAACTACCTGCTTTTGATATGGGTAGTTTGATGACTGTGTTGATGGGAATGCTCGGGCTTGGCGGTTTGAGGTCATTTGAAAAGTATAAAGGATTAACAAAATAATGATTAATTGGATTAAAAAAATATTAACTTCTTCTAGTAGAGATTTATCGAAGCATAGACTTCACACAACTAAGTATCAGGACTTGTGTATGTAATGGCTAGAGTAGGACAATTTGCAAACGACTTGGGTATAAGTAAAAACCAAGCACAGAACTTAATTAACAAAGGTCGAAGTCGCAAGGACGGAGGATCGCAAATCTTGGAGAATGTAATGAAACCAGTTAAAAGAAGTTTTGGTGGAGCAACAACTCTTTCCAAAGAAGCAAAAAAAATAAAAAAGATGACAAAAAAACCAGATGATCCTATGGGAGATAGGTTTGGTAAGGACAAAGATTTTAAAGTTAGACCAAAATCACAAAAGCCTTATCATCCAAAATTCAACCCAGATCAATATCATCCAAAGTTAAATCCTAAAGGTTCAAAGGGTAAACCAAAAGTTCAAAAGAGAAAAGATGGGGGGTTTCCAGATCTAACTGGTGATGGAAAGGTAACAAGAGCAGATATTCTTAAAGGTCGTGGTGTTAAAGGTTTTGCTCGTGGTGGTGGTATCGCTATCCAAGGATTAGGGTTCAAAGGAGTTAGGTAGGTCGTATGAGTCCTGATGATGAAGATACCGCAGCTGAAGTAAGCGAACATTCTGCTGATGCAGCAGGAATGGGTATGGGGGGTTTTGATGATGCTGCTGCCGCTAATAAATCGGTAACAACTGATTATACCACGGCAGGTGTTGGGTTGGGTAAAGACACCTATTCTTATGTAGATGCCATGAAAGGTGCCTTGGGAATAACACCTACCAATCCTTATGGTTATCAAGGATTCTTTAGTAGAGTTTTTGGGATAGATCCAGAAGATATAGATTACACAAATATATTTGATGGTAATCAATCCACTATGAATTACATTGCACAGAAGAATGTTGATGTGTACAGTAATCCAAACAACACCCCTGGTACACCGGGATTTGATCCAACTCAACCAGCCAATCAACCAAGGTCTGGTATACAAAGAGGATTTGGTTCTCTTTTTAATCCCATAGGACAACAAACAGCTTTTGGTAAGATAGCAGCACAAAGACCTAATGACCCTATGGGATCACTAGCCATGGGTGTTTTTAGTAACTTAGCAGGACTATCTTTACCCGGAATAATGGCACAAGCTATAGGAAGAGATACATATGCAGCTAAAGGAACACCCGGATATGATGCAACGATAGATCCTGCTTCTCCTAGTTTTACTGGTTCTAGTTCTTTGGGTGGTATAGTGGATGCTCTTTCTTTAGCAAGCACTGGCATGACTTCTACTACAGCTCAAGAGGTGTATGGTGCCACTAAAGAAGCCGTTGAAGAAGCTATTGATTATTTTTCAAACCCTAAAGGTGGAATAGAGGCTACTTCAACAAGTGCTGTAACGAATGTTCCTACAACAATGCCTTCTGGAACAGCATTAGGTAAAACACCTAGTGTAGGTATAGAAACTCTCGACCTAATGGGTTCTTCGAACAATATGTTTTCTCCTCAAGGATATTCAACAGTTAATACGATAGGTGGAATGACAAAAAAAGAAGCTGACGACATAAAAAGCAGATTAGGTTACTAAATGTTCGTAGCAGATTTCTTACATAAATATAAAAAAGACTTGAATAATAGAATTGATGATATAAGTATTTCATTGACTAGTGGTAGTGCATCTGATATTGGTCAATATAAAGCAATGGTAGGCGAAATACAGGGACTAACCTACGCATTGGAACACGTTCAAACCCTGCTAAAGAAGGTGGATGATGAGTCTGATAGTACCAGAATACGTTCTAGCACAGAGGAACGCTAAGAAAAAAGCTGAAGAAGAAGCCAAAAAACTTAAATTAATAGAAAGAATACCACAGCCAACAGGTTGGCGAATATTAGTTATGCCTTACATGGGCAAAGAAAAAACTGAAGGTGGTGTTTACGTTCCAGATCCAGTAAGAGAAAGAGAAGCGAGAGCCACAGTTACAGCATATGTAGCTAAAGTGGGACCTTTGGCATATAAAGATATAGACAAATTTGGAGAAGACGGAGCTTGGTGTAAGGAAGGCGACTGGGTTTGTATTGGTCGTTACGCTGGGTCACGTTTCCAAATAGAGGGTGGGGAAGTTAGAATAATCAATGACGATGAAGTCATTGCAACCATTGTCGATCCTGACGACATCAAATCATACGGAGCCTAGTATGCAAGAAGATGTAAAAGTCGAAGAAAACGAAGAAGAAGGTCAAGAAATTGAGCTAGAAACAAAGGAAGAAGAAACGGATGAAGTCGCAGTTGAAACAAAAGATAAAGAAAAAACTGATGATGCTGATGACTTGTCTGAATATTCTGAATCTGTCAAGAAACGTATCAGCAAACTTACAAACAGATTTCGTGAGGAAGAGAGACAGAGACAAGCTGCTGTCGAATATGCTGAAGCCGTAAAAAAACAAAACGAAGAATTAAAATCTAGAATAGATAAACTAGATACAACTTATGTTGGAGAGTTTGATACAAGACTTCAATCTCAATCTATTGCAGCTAAAGAAGCATACAAGAAAGCATTAGAAGAAGGTAATGCTGATGCTATGTATGAAGCACAACAGAATATCTCTAGAATAGCTATGGAAGAGGCTCGACTCAATCAGTTGAAAGCAGACAGAGAAGCCAAAGCCAAACAGGTTGAACAACAACCTCAAGCACAACAACAACCTCAAGCACAACAACAACCTCAAGCAAAGCCAGATCCTAAAGCAGAGGATTGGGCAAAGAAAAACACATGGTTTGGACAAGATCAGACCATGACTTATGCTGCTTTTGGCTTACATAAGCAATTAATTGAGGATGAGGGGTTTGACCCAAACTCAGATGAGTACTATAATGAACTTGATAATAGGATAAGATCAGAGTTTCCACATAAATTTCAGGATACTCAGAGAAAATCCTCAGCTCCCAGAGTCGCCTCTGCTGGGACAACGGCTTCTAAGTCGTCATCACCAAAGGGACGCAGAACAGTCAAATTGACTGCTTCGCAGATTGCTATTGCGAAACGTCTGAATGTTCCGCTTGAAGAATATGCTAAATATGTGAAGGAGTAAAATATGGCTATGGATAGAACAACACGAGAAACTAAAAGTCGTGCAAATAATACGAGGAGAAAACCTTGGCAACCTCCGTCTAAGTTGGATGCTCCCCCTCCTCCCCCTGGTTACACACATAGGTGGATCAGAACTGCTTTAAAAGGCGAAGATGATAAAACAAATGTGTTTGCCAAGATGAGAGAAGGATGGGAACCAGTTAGAGCCGATGAGTATGGTTCAGAAGCTGATAAATATCCAGTTATAGAAGAGGGTAAAAACAAAGGAATTATTGGTGTCGGTGGTTTAATGCTTGCCCGAATTCCAGATGAAACGGTAGAAGAAAGAACTGAATACTTCCGAGAGCAGACTCGCAATCAAATGAAAGCCGTTGACGAAAACTTAATGAGGGAACAACATCCTTCAATGCCTATCAATATTGATAGGTCAAGTCGTGTAACCTTCGGAGGAAAAGAAAAATCTTCCGAGTAACTTTTAGAAGGAGCTAATATGGCTAATGTGAATGTTGGTTTTGGTTTAAAACCAATTAACACCGCGGGTAGCACTCCAGCTACTCAAGGTACAAACTCATATTTCATAGACTCAAGTGCTTCTGCAATTTACCAAGGTTCACCAGTTATCGCAACAAACGGCGGCGAAATCGCTGTATCAAGTTCTGCTTCTGGTGACACTTTGAAATTTGTAGGCGTATTTGCAGGATGTGAATATGTATCTTCAACCACAGGTAAAAAAGTCTTTTCAAACTACTGGCCCGGATCAGGTGCAGATACAAACTTCGATATTATCGGATTTGTATATGATAACCCGATGCAAAGGTTCATAATTTGTTCAGATGCCTCTCTCACAGACAAAGCGACAGCAATCGCTACTATCTTTGAGGGTGCAGAATTCTCAGCCGAGTCAGGCAAGGGAGCTGCTGATGGTAGTACAACAACAGGTATTTCAGCCGCACAGTTAGATGTTTCTACTGTCGATGCATCAGATTTATCACATCCGTTAAAGATTGTTGGTATTCTTGATGATGCAGAGAACAATGACTTTACTGCTGCTGGTATCCCGTTGATTGTTATGATTAACAACCATGCTCTACTTGCTGGTAGTGCAGAAGCAACTGTAGGTTAAGGAGAGTAAATAATGGCAATATCTAGAGCACAACTCGCCAAAGAATTAGAGCCAGGCTTAAACGCTCTCTTTGGTATGGAGTATAACAGATACGAAGGACAACATGCAGAAATCTTCGACACAGAGTCATCAGACAGAGCGTTTGAAGAAGAAGTAATGTTAAGTGGCTTCGGAGCAGCCCCAGTTAAAGCAGAAGGAAGTGGAGTCTCTTTTGACGATGCTAACGAAGCTTACACTGCTCGTTATAACCATGAAACAGTGGCAATGGCTTTCTCAATAACAGAAGAAGCTGTAGAGGATAACCTTTACGACAAGCTTTCTGCTCGTTATACAAGAGCACTTGCTAGATCAATGGCACACACCAAGCAGGTAAAAGCAGCTAACGTATTAAACAATGCGTTTACTGGTGGAGCAACAGCTGGTGGTGACGGAAAAGCTTTATTAGCAACAGATCACCCACTAACAAGTGGTGGAACTTTTGCTAACGAGCCAACAACTGCAGCAGACCTTAATGAAACTTCTTTAGAAGATGCATTAATTTCTATTGCTGGATTTGTAGACGAGAGAGGATTAATCATTGCTCTAAGAGGAATGAAGATGATCATCCCAAGACAACTACAATTCGTAGCAGAGAGACTAATGGCATCTAATCTAAGATCTGGAACTGCTGATAACGATGTCAACGCAATCAGAAACATGGGGATGTTACCTCAAGGTTACGTTGTCAACGATTATCTAACAGACACAGATGCATTTTTCATTAAGACAGATGCACCAAATGGTCTAAAGCATTTCGAAAGAATGCCAATGGCAACTGCGATGGATCCAGATTTTGACACAGGAAACATGAGATATAAGGCAAGAGAGAGATACTCTTTCGGTTTCTCAGATCCTCGTGCAATGTTTGGTTCACCAGGAGCGTAAGCTAAATTACAATTTAACTAGAAGGGCAGTTACATACTGCCCTTTTTTGTGTATAATAAATTAAACCTTGACGAAGAATTAACTTCGACAATTGCCAGGACAAGGAGATCAAAATGGCTAACACAACTTTTTCAGGTCCAATACGATCTGAAAGCACAATTAAAACTATCAGTAAAAATGCAACAACTGGAACAATCACAGAGGTAACAACTCTTGGTGGAGCACCAGTGAGCTTAAATGATGCAGATCAAACTTTAGACAATGCTACCCATAGTGGTAGAATTTTACTTGTACCAGACGGAACTCAAGACAACACATATACTTTACCAGCACCAATAGCTGGGTCTGTGTTTAGATTTGTATATGCAGGTGGAGCAGCAGATGGAACAGATGCAATCATTGTTACCCCTGGAAACACAAACTTTTACATTGGTCAAGTTGTTCATTTAGACACAGATGCAGATAATGCAACTGTTTTTTCTGATGGCAACTCTAACAGTAGTATTCAATTAAATGTACCACAAGCATTTGATATTACTATTGTAGGTAAAGACTCAACTAACTATCAGATTTTTGGTACTGTAACATCAACGACTGCACCTGCTTTCGCTGACCAATAATAGGAGGTATAGATGGCTGATGCAGTAACTTCACAAACCATAGTTGATGGTGAAAAAACTGTTGTACAGAAATTCACTAATATTTCTGATGGTACTGGAGAATCAGCAGTTGTAAAAGTTGACGTAAGTGCTCTGGCAGCAAGTCAACTTGGTAAAACTTGTACTGGAGTAACTATAGAAAAGATATGGTGGCAGTGCATTGGCATGAAAACCAGACTATTTTTTGATGCTACATCTGATGCTTTTATAATAGAGCTAGGTGAGAATCAAAGTGGTTACCATGATTACACTGGTTTCGGTGGCTTATCGAACAACGCTGGATCAGGTAAAACAGGTGATGTCGTATTTACAACTGTGGGTCATACTTCTGGAGACACATACACAGTAACTCTTCAGATGAGAAAGAACTATGACTAGAAAGGCAGACAAACAACCGCCTAAAACAAAAAAGTATTTCCGCTCCACTAAGTCTGGAGCGGGAATGACTAAAGCAGGTGTTGCTCGATATAGAAGAGAGAACCCTGGAAGTAAATTAAAAACAGCTGTTACTGGCAAAGTTAAAAAAGGTAGTAAGGCTGCAAACAGACGTAAGTCTTATTGTGCAAGATCAGCTGGACAAATGAAAAAATTTCCTAAAGCTGCAAAGAATCCTAATAGCCGTTTAAGACAAGCTAGAAAAAGGTGGAAGTGCTAATGAATATCAAGGAGATAGCAACAGGTGTATCTATTGTTTTGTTTGCAGGTGCTATTGGGTGGACTGTACAAACTCTCATTGAGGTAGATAAGAGAACTGCTATTATGGCAGAAAAAGTATCTGAAAATCACAAAATGATTAAGCCTTTGTGGGAAGATTTTATAAGAAGGAGTAAACCAAATGGCAATCTTGCGAAGCTCGATGGCAAAACAGATAATGAAGCCTGGTTCAAGTGGAAGTAAAAAAAGAAAAACAAAAACAAAAAGAAAGAGAAATTATAAGAGGAAGTCCAGTTAAATACTGTCTTGATTGTGGTCGTAGAAAATGGTCATGCAGATGTTACAGAGTTACTGGAATAGAGGAGTTAAGACATGCCAAAAGATGCCTGTTATCACAAAGTAAAAGCAAGGTATAAAGTTTTCCCATCCGCCTATGCATCGGGAGCCATTGCCAAATGTAGAAAAGTTGGTGCGGCAAATTACGGAAACAAGAGTAAAAAGAAAGCTATGGGTGGTACTTTAAATACTGCTATAGAAAAAGTTAAAAATCAAACAATGACTGCCAAAGAAGGTAAGGTTGTTCGAATGACAAAAAGAAAATCAAACAATAAAAACATTGCCAGAGGTTGTGGTAAGATCATGGCAGGTAGACGTAAAGAGACAAAATATTCATAATGGCAGTACGGAAAACAAAATCAGGATTAGCACTTAAGAGATGGTTCAAGGAGGGCTGGAAAGATGTTAAAACGGGTAAACCGTGTGGTCGTAAAAAGGGCGAGAAGAGGGGTACGCCTTATTGTCGTCCAACTAAAAGGATTTCTTCGAAAACTCCGAAGACTGCTTCGGAGATGACTTCTACTGAAAAACGTAGTAGAATAAGACAAAAGAATAAACTAGGTCAACCAGCTGGTGCACCTAGAAGAGTAAAATCTCTTAGAAGAAAGAAGAAATAAATGGCTACATCAAACTCAAGAGATTTCGACTTAGATGTCGCAGAACTAATAGAAGAAGCATATGAGCGTTGTGGCTTAGAGATGAGAACTGGCTATGATGCCAAGACTGCTAGACGTTCACTAAACCTTATGTTTGCTGATTGGGCAAATAGAGGTTTGAATATGTGGACAGTTACACAAGAGACAAAAGCAATCACTTCTGGTACAGCTACTTATACATTAGACAGTGAGTTTGTAGACTTACTAGAAGTTGTTTTACGAAATAGTTCTGGCACAGACTTTACTTTGACTCAAATGAGTCGTGGTGAGTATTTACGAATACCAAACAAAAGTAATAGTGGGCAACCAAGTCAATACTTTTATGATAGACAGACAACACCTACAATAACTTTATGGTCTACACCAGATGCTTCATATACTCTTGTTTACTATTATGTAAGACGTATCCAAGATGCAGATTCTTTAGTGAATACAACAGATGCACCTTTTAGATTTTTACCGTGTATGGCAGCAGGTCTTGCTTACTATATAGCTATAAAGAAAGCACCTGATAGAATACAAATATTAAAATCTATTTATGAAGAAGAATTTCAAAGAGCAATGTCAGAAGATGCAAACAGTACACCATTAAAACTAACTCCTAGTATTTCATATTTGAGGTATTAAAATGACAAACATAATAGAAACAAAATTTGGAACATTAGTAAACACAAGCAAAATAGCTTCTGGTAGTGCTTCGCCTATCAAAAAGTCTGGAGCTTTTTATAACTTTTCTATTCGTATAAATAATGATGATATTCGTGAATACTCTTTCACAAATCGTGATAGAGCAGAAAAGATGAGAAAAATTCTAATAAGCCATTTAGAACAAAAGATAAAGATGGAATATAAGAAGCATGGCTAGGTTTGCATCGGGTAAGAAAGCATGGGGTTATTCAGATCGCTCTGGCTTTCGTTACCGTTTACGAGAAATGAGAACGGAATGGAATGGATTAAAGGTCGGCCCAGATGAGTATGAGGCTAAACATCCACAACTAGAGCCTAACTATCCTGGCCCAGATCCAACAGCCTTGTTTCAACCTAGACCTAATCAAGATACAGATATTGTATCATTCATAGTATACACAAATGCAGGTGATGGTATAATAGGTAAGAAATTAACAAACTTCACGGCAACCACAGGCCTTGGAGAAGTGACAGTGAGTACATCATGAGTTTTACATACACAACATTAAAACAGTCCATACAAGATTGGACAGAAAATGATGAAACAACTTTTGTTAATGAGATAGATTTTTTCATCAAAAATGCAGAAGAGAGAATATTCAAACTTGTTGATTTAGATTATTTCAGAAAAAATGTTACTGGAACAATGACAGCAGATAATAAGTTTTTACAGAAGCCTTCTGATTACTTAGCAACGTATTCTTTGTCTTATGTAAATGCCAGTAACGAAAATGTTTTTCTTCTTCAAAAGGATGTAAATTTTCTTCAAGAATATACTGCTGATCCAACATCAACAGGATCTCCGATATATTATGCATCTTTTGATGTAGATAATTTTATAGTTGCTCCAACTCCTAGCACTGGTTTTGCAGTAGAGCTACATTATTATTACAGACCCGCATCACTTACAACAGATGATTCTGGAAGTACATGGATAAGTACAAATGCTCCAGATGCTCTTTTATATGCATGTCTTGTAGAAGCGTATACTTTTATGAAAGGTGAAGCCGACATACTTCAACTATATAATGGTAGATTCGGTGAAGCCATCCAAAGACTAAAAGGATATGCAGAAGGTCAAGAAAACCTAGATTCTTATAGAAGAGGTCTACCTACCAAATAAATTGACTTTTAATATTCAATCCTTATATTATCAAACATGGAAAATAAAAGTATAGCTATCGTTGGACTAGGTAATAGTTTTTCAGAATATATTTTAGCTAAAATTAGAAGTGAAAAGTTTGATGAAGTCTGGGCAATAAATGCTATGTCTGGTGTTATCTATCATGACAAATGTTTTATGATGGATCCTCCTTCAAGATTTTTAGATACACCTAATGCTGGAACACAGACTAATATAATGGCAGAAAGATTAAAGACAAAAATAAATGTTCCTATCTTTTCTTGTACATTAGATGAGAGATGTCCAGATGTAGTTGAATATCCATTACAAAAAGTTTTACAAAAAACTAAATATGCATATTTGAATAACACTGTTGCTTATGCACTTGCCTACGCAGTAGCAGAAGAGGTTTCAGACTTACATTTATATGGAATAGATTTTACACATAAAGCAGTTAATTTTGCAGAGGCAGGCAGAGCTTGTTGTGAGTTCTGGTTAGCTGTAGCCGTATCTAAAGGAATAAAACTTCATATAGCCAACAGTTCTTCTTTGTTAGATACTAATGTTTCAGACGATCAGAAGCTATATGGCTATCATAGGCTAGACGATCCACTGGTTTCAACAACAACTCAAGGGGAAATGTTGATAACTAAAAAATCTAAATTAGATCCACCAGAACCACTAGATGCAACACCTAATATAATTGGTAGAGAAGACATACCCGGTATAACATACGAGGAGAAAAAAGATGTTTAATGTAGGAGTATCACAAGCAGGGAAAGTAAATGTAATGACTTCAGATAAAGGTGGCTTATCAAACGAACAATTGGCTGATTTAGCTGTTGATAAAATAGTTAGTATATCGGATGAAGCACCTCCACATATAAGACAACAAGCTAACCAGTTTAGAGAGCATCTTAAAAAGGTATTGTATCACTACCTAGTCTTGGCAAGAAGGGAAGAGCGTGGTACTATTATCCAAGCCTTGAGATCTAGTGGTCAAAAGGAAACAGCCGAATTTATAAGGAGACTCTAATATGGCTATAGCACAAGCAATGTGTACTTCCTTCAAGCAAGAGTTGTTAGAAGGTGTACACAATTTTAAACTAAGTGGTGGTGACACTTTTAAACTAGCACTTTATGCAGAAGGTTCTGGTGGTAAATCATCTACAACTGCAACATTAGGAGCTACAACAACTGCGTTTACGACAACTGGTGAAGTCGCATCTAGTGGTTCATATGCAACTGGTGGTGGAAGTTTAACAAGAATAGATCCAACTACATCTGGAACTACTGCATTTACAGATTTTGCTGATTTAAGTTTCACAACTGCAACAATTACTGCAATGGGTGCTTTGATATACAATAGTACTGATAGTAATAAAGCTGTTGCTGTTTTAGATTTTACATCTAACAAAACTTCAACATCTGGAACATTTACAATACAGTTTCCAACTGCCGATGCTTCTAACGCTATTATTCGTATAGCTTAACTTTAAGGTTAAGCTATGGCTACTAGCGGTTGGGGTGATGGTACCTGGGGATCCTCCTTTTGGGGAGGGTTTGTAGATGCTGATGTAAGTGTTACTGGTTTAGCAGCTACCTCTGCCGTTGGTGAGGAAGGGGTAACTGGAACTAGTGTAGTAGTTGAAACTGGACTAGAAGCCACTGGTGTTGTTAATTCAGCAGGATTAACATTTCTTTTTGCTTTTCTAGTATCGGGATCATCTGTAACGGGATCCGTTGGCACAGTTACTTTTGACGGAGACAGTAATACTGGCACTACTGGATTATCTGCTACTACTGCTTTAGGTTCAACAACAATAGGTGGTTCTACTGACGTTGTATTAACTGGTGTCTCTGCAACCACATCTCTAAATAGTGTCTTAGTTAAAATCCCAGTAAATGTTTCTGTTACTGGATTAGAAGCCACAACTGGGTTTTTATCTGGTTGGGGTAGTTCTGCTTGGGGTGACCACATATGGGGTGGTGGTGTATTCGCTGATGTAGGTCAAGCCATTGTACCAACTAGTTTAGAAGCACAAGCTCAATTAACAACTCCAACTATTACTGGTACATGTATATTTAGTGTTACTGGTGTTGAGGGAACCACGGCTCTTGGTAATGCTCTTGCTGCTGCAGGAGCCATAGTAGAAGAAACAGGATTAACTGGTTCTGTAAATATTGGTGATGAAGCAGTTGTAGGTACTGCTTTAATTTCACCTACTGGTGTTTCTTGCTCTGCACTTATTAGTCAATACTCTGCAACAACAATAACTAAAACAGTTACAGTTGTATCAACGGCTGGAGGTAATAAATACTTTATAGATGGTGTTCAGCAAGACACATTAGATTTATATGAATTAAATACTTATAGATTTGATCAAAGTGATAGTAGTAATAGTGGTCATCCATTAAGATTTAGTTTAACTTCAGATGGGACTCATGGTGGCGGTACAGAGTTTACGAGTGGTGTAACAACAAGTGGAACTCCAGGACAAGCTGGAGCTTACACAGAAATAACTGTTCCAACTAGAACAAATACATTATATTATTATTGTAGTGTTCATTCTGGAATGGGTGGACAAGCTAATACCCCAGATATTTATACTATTTTGACTACTACTGGTGCTCCAGTTACAACGGTTCTTGGGACAACAGCACTAGGCGAAGAAACAATAAGTGCAGGAGCAGATGTTGCTATAACATTAGCAGGCCTATCAATTTCAGCAGGTACTCTTGCCATAACAGCTAGTTCTGTGCTATCTTTAACAGGATTAAGTGTCACTGGATCAACTGGTGAGGAACAAGTTTATAGTTTAATTGAGCCAGATCAACTGGCAAATTGGATAGAAAAGGCGGCATAATGGCAACATATGTAAATAATCTTAGATTAAAAGAAATCACCACAGGTGACGAGTCTGGAACTTGGGGTACATCAACAAACACAAACTTAGAACTAATAGGTGAAGGTTTAGGTTTTGCAACCGTTAACTTAGGGTCTGATGCTGATGCAACAGAAACAGTTGCAGATGGATCAACAGACGGTGCTAGAGCTTTTTATATAAAAGTAACATCAACAACTTTAACGGCAACTAGAACTTTAACTATTGCACCAAACACAATGAAAAGAGTTCATATTATTGAAAATGCTACAACTGGTGGTCAATCAATAAATATATCGCAAGGTAGTGGAGCTAATGTTACAATAGGTAATGGTGACACTAAGGTTGTATATTTAGATGGAGCTGGAAGTGGAGCGGCAGTTGTTGATGCTTTTGTAGATTTAGATTTATCTGGTGGCTCTGTAAATGTAGGCACACTCAAAACAAATTCTGGTGATATGACATTTGACTCTGCTGGAAACATTATTCTTGATGCAGATACTGGTATTATAAAACTTGCAGATGGTGGTACAAATTTTGGTCAACTAGATAAAAGTGGTAATAATCTTAGAATTATCTCTTCTATTACAGATGGTGATATTGTTTTTAGAGGAGATGATGGTGGTTCAGGCATAGATGCTCTTACACTTGATATGTCTGCGGCTGGAGCGGCAACATTTAATGATGATGTTACAGCTTTCTCAGATAAAAGATTGAAAACTGATATCTCTAATATATCAAATGGTCTTGATAAAGTTATGCGAATGCAAGGCGTTTACTACAAAAGAAATGATCAAGAAAATGCTAAATTAAAAATTGGTGTTTTAGCACAAGACATGGAAGAAATTGTTCCAGAAGTTGTTTTGACTGCAAATGATGAAATGAAAACAAAATCAGTTGACTATGCTAAACTTACTGCGGTACTGATTGAAGCAGTCAAGGAATTGAAGCAAGAAATAAACGAATTAAGAGGTAATTAAATGCCTATTCCATCGTCTGGACAATCTTTATCTTTTTCAGCATTAAGAACTGAATTTGTAGGTGGTTCTAGTGCCGTTAGCCTTGGTGATCTTTATAGAGGTGGTTCTAACATAAGAGCTAAACACCCAACTAATACTGCCACTAATGATGCCGCGAATGTACCTACTAGTGGTGCTTTGGATGTAAGTGATTTTTATGATCAAGGTAAAGGTTTTACATTCACTTACTCTACTGGAGGCACAGATCAGAATTTATCTGATTTATTTGGTGCTCCTGATTATGCAGTAGATTACCCTAAAAATGTTGTAATACCTGCTTCAGTAACTTTAGGAACAAACAACACTTCTGAATATGCTTTGGAAGTAGATAGTGGAGGTGATGGAACAATTACCATTACCAATAATGGCTCTATCATTGGTGCAGGAGGCTCTGGAGGTGGAGGAGGAGGAGCAAACAGTGGTTCAGGATCTGCTGGATCTGCTGGGGGTGACGCTATAAAAGTCGCTAGTGCATGTACTTTTGTTAATAATGGAAGCATATTAGCAGGAGGTGGAGGTGCTGGAGGTGGTGGTGGTGGTGGAAAAGGTGGAGACCTTTCACAACAACAACAAACCACTGGACAACAAGGTCCGCATTTATATTACTCAACTGTACAAGGTATAGGGGTTAGTAACTGGAGAGTAAATACTCGACCAGGAAACGCCAACCCAATGGCTGCATCTATTCAGTATGGTCGAACTAGTCCAACCTCACCATATGTAGCCCAAAACAGTACACCAAACTTTTATAACACTAATACAATTACACAGGGACAATATACTTATGGAAAGGGTCCGTTTGTTTCACAACAAGCTGTTTATGACGAGGGTTTTCCACCATCTGTAATACACATGTGGCGTATATATAGACAATTTCCACAACAACAACAAACTACTGCCACTGGTGGAAATGGAGGTGCTGGAGGTGCTGGAGGATTAGGTAGAGGCTTTAATAACCAACCAGGAGGAGATTCGGGTTCTGGAGGAAGTGGGGGGTCGCCAAGTCCTGCAGGTAATGGTGGAAATGGAGCCACTGGAGGTACTGGTGGTGGCTATGGACAAGCAGGAGCTACTGGTGGTACTGGTGCAACTGGAACACCTTCAACAACATCAGGAACTGGTGGGGGTTCAGGAGGCTCAGGTGGAGCGGCTGGATTAGCAGTTGAAAGAGCATCACCTATAAGTTTTACTTTTACAAATAATGGAACAGTAGCAGGAACAGTACAGAGTTAAGGAGTACACAAATGGCAACATACGCATGGACAATAGATTTATTATCAACAAAAGATATCACTAAGGATGGCACAACTTATTCTGATGCAATAATTAGAGTAAATGCCACCCTAACTGGAACAAGTGAAACAGATTCTAATATAAGTGCAAGTGGTAGTTTTGATTTAGATATGGATGTTACTAATATAGATAGTAGTTTTACTGCGTATAGTTCTGTTACAGAAGCTAATGTTTTATCTTGGGTACAAAATAGAGTAAACGCTGATATTTTGGCAAATATAAAAACTGGAATAGAAGCCGATATAGAATTTCAAGAAAAAGTTAATGGTGCAACACCTAAAGAAGATAGTGAGGGAAATCCAACTTTCCCTTGGTAAGATTTTTCTTGAATTATCTTATTAAATCGCATAATCTCTGAACATGAATAAAATAGTAGATTGTTTGACAGAATCGCAAGTTGATTTGCTAATAAATCATATAGACTATTTGATAGAACATAAGTTTGTTCGAAGAGAGCCTGAACTTAAAGAAATGTTCTGCGACACCGTTCAAATGTATGCAGATGCACCTTTCGAAAATGTTTTACACTATATCAAACCAAAGATTGAAAAAGCTTATGGTAAAGACTTAGTACCTACATATTCTTTTTGGAGAAGGTATTTTAAAGGTCAAGACTGCCCACCTCACAAGGATAGACCTTCGTGTGAAGTGAGTGTTACTCTTAATTTAGGTGGTAGTGGTGGGCATGATTGGGCAATTTTTGTAGATGATAAAAAGTTTCAACCAGAAGTGGGTCAAGCAGTTATATATAAAGGTTGTGATCAAGAGCATTGGAGACATGAACTTGATTATGAATATCACACACAAGTATTTTTACATTACATAGAGAAGGAAGGTCAACACTACCCCGAACACTCTTATGACCAAAGAACTAATTTGTATACAGAACCAGTTATATGAGTATGAAATGAAAAGAAACATAATTGTAGCTAAAAAAGCTTTAAGTGCAGACCTTTGTAATCAAATTATAGATAGGGCAAAACATAATTTTGAAAAAGCTTACACAGGTCAACAAGAAACAACTAATTCAATTAGGCAAAGTCAGATTAGTTGGCTAAATGGTGTAATAAGACATTTAGATTTATACATTCCAGTTATGCAATTAATACATAAAGTAAATTTAGAATTTTATCACTTTGATTTAGGCGATCCAGAGCCTTTTCAAATAACTAAATATGATGAAAGCAATCAAGGTTTTTATAAGCCTCATCGTGATGGTGTTTATGATTCAGTGCCACAAAGTGAAACTGTTAGAAAATTATCGGTTTCAATACAATTAACCTCACCAGAACATTATGAAGGTGGTACATTTGAATTTCCAGACGATGTGGATAATTTCAACGTAGAAGATTCAATGGAACAAGGCACTGCCATATTCTTTCCATCGTACATGAAACATGGGGTGATACCAGTAACAAAAGGAACAAGATATAGTTTAGTTTGTTGGGTACATGGTCCAAATTTTAAGTAGGAGATGCTATGTATTATGTTGTTTATGACAATTTCCTCAATGCAGAAGAGTATGGAATAATAAAACAATATCTGGGTCCTGGTGGGGGTTTTCCTTGGAGATTGGGTTCAAGAATAAATGCTCATGATGAAAGCAATGATGATATGTATTTTGCTACTATGATTTATCATAGCTATCAAGATGGGTGGCAAGAAAACATTAGCAGACATCCATTTCAATTAATAACTTCTAAGTTACATGTAGAAAGTCTATTTAGAATTAAAAGTAATTTATATTTTCCAAGCAAAACTAAAAAAGTAGAACATCATGCGAAACATATAGATACACAATTCAAACATCAAGGAGCGTTGTTTTATTTAACAACGTGTGATGCACCTACGACTATGGCTGATGGTACTGAAATTGAAGCAATAGAAAATAGATTATTGTTGTTTGATGCAACTGCAACACATTCAAGCTCATCTCCTACTAATGCACCTTTTAGAGTAACAATTAATTTTAATTATTTTGGGGCAGGAGTAAGGCAAGAGTATAAAAACATGGAAATGTCAAATCCTATACCTACAATTAGTTGTAACGAAGAAAAATTAGAAGAAATATTTAATGTTTAATTCACAACAGCATGTTTATTAATAAAAAGATAGGTGGTTTATGTCAGTCAATTTAAATTGTGATTTAATCAGACCTTTTGGTCCTAGTATACTAAAGGTAAAAACTCCAGAAGAGATAATAAAAAAAGTTAATGATTTTGCAGATAATCAAAAAGATAAAAATAACATGGATCATCGATTAGTTAGTCGTATAGAAGATGTGCCACAACTTACTAATGAGCATTTACAATCTTTGGGTGTAAAAGAAATGTTCTTAGAAATAGGTAAACATTATGTACAGACGGTAAGAGGTAAAGTTAATGTAGAAACAAACATAACTTCTGCTTGGCTTAATAACCAAATAGAAGATGAGTATAACCCCATTCACTTTCATCATAGTTGTAAACTTTCAGCCGTTTTGTATTTAAAAATACCTGACAATAAAGATCGTGGTTTTCAAAGTGACATTGACGGCAATATAGATTTTGTATATGGAACTTCAGATTACAGTGGATTATTTGTAGGTAATTTTTGTTACAAGCCATCTGTAGGAGATTTATTGATGTTTCCTTCATCTTTATTTCATACTGTTTATCCATTTAAAGGCAATGATGTTAGGCGTACATTAGCGTTTAATTTAGATTACGATGTAACTAAGGTATAGATTATGAAAGACACTATTATGATTATACATGATGTTTTTACCAAAGAAGAGTGTGAAGAAATAATTAATCATGTTCCAGTTGCAGTTAAGAGATACACAAATATTGATTATAATAAAGAGCCTCTAGGTCAGGGACCAAATTCTTCTGATAGGCAAGATAGTCAATATACTGGTCGAATGATAGTAACCACAATACCTCATAAAAATGAAGATTATTATATTAATAAATTAAAAGAATGTTTGATTGGTGCTATAAATGTTTATGCAATGCAGTTTCCAATAATAAAAGATATGTTTCTAGAAAAATGTGGTGTTTTCTTTGATGGCTTCAAAGTACAAAGGACTCAAGTTGGTGGAGGTTTTCATAAATGGCATTTTGAAGATCTTGAAGATCGAAGTAGGTTTTTAGTTTGGACATTATTTTTAAATGATGTAAAAGAAGGTGGTGAAACTGAATTTTTATATAAAAACACTAGAGTCCCTGCCAAGCAAGGTTCTTTGTGCTTATTTCCATCAGACTGGACACATTTACATAGAGGAAACCCACCAATATCTAATGAAAAATGGATTATGACTGGTTGGTACGAATATGAATATCGAAATAGCTCTAGTAAATAAATGTTTGTACACGAGCCACAATTTCAATATTTTAATCCTTTTCTAGAACAAATATATTATGAAAAGTTAGAAAATTATGTTTTGGGGTCTGATTTTAATTGGAATTGGATGGGTCATACAGTAAGCAAAGATCATGACAATCATGGTGACGATACATTTGTATTTGGTAAATTAATTTATCATGAAACACAAAATGAACAAGTTCATGAAGTGTGGAAGCCATTAATAGAATCTATTCAAAAACAGTTCCTTTGCAACATACATAGAATTAGATTAAATCTATACACCAATCAAAATAAAAAACTATACACAATTCCTCACCATGATGTAGGAGAAAGAGGCATAACTGTACCAGATAGAAAATTTGATATTATTATATTAAATTTTACAACTTGTAATGGTGGCACAAAAATAGGTGGTCTTGATGTTATGTCAAAAAGAAATGGAGCTGTGTTTTTTAACAATGTACATAAACATTGTGGTTTTGTGCAAACAGATACACAAAGAAGAATATGTGCCAATATTGTAATTCATCCAAAGGACAAAGAATGAGCACAATTACCTTCAGTCCTATAGGTTGCTATAATTATTATTTTGAAGTAAAATTCAACTATGCCATTAACGTCTTTAAAATTTAAGCCAGGAATTAATAGAGAGATTACGTCTTATTCTAATGAAGGTGGTTTTTTTGATTGTGATAAGGTTAGATTTCATGCAGGTTTCCCAGAAAAAATAGGTGGTTGGGTAAAACAATCTTCTAACACTTATCAAGGAACAGCAAGAGCTTTACACAATTGGGTTGCATTAGACAACTCTAACTTTATGGGAGTAGGAACACACTTAAAATATTATATAGAAGAAGGCGGTAGTTTTAGCGACATAACTCCAGTTCGTAAAACGTCTACGAACACTATTACTTTTTCTGCTACAGATGGCTCTAGTACAATAACAGTTACAGATACTTCACATGGAGCTGTGGTAAATGATTTTGTGACTATTTCTGGTGCTGTTAGTTTAGGTGGCACTGTTGTGGCAGACGTTTTAAATGCTGAACATCAAATAACAAAAGTTGTTGATGGTAATTCTTATGAAATAGTAGTGAGTGTAACTGCAAATTCTTCTGATACGGGTAATGGTGGTTCTGGTGTTGACGGTGTTTATCAAATCAACGTAGGTTTGAACACTACTGTCGGTGGCAACGGATGGGGTGCTGGAGCTTGGGGTGGTATAAACCCAGATCTAACAGAGTTTGGTTGGGGAGAAGCGGCTGCCAGTGGAACAACTGCTCAAATAAGATTGTGGTCTCATGATAATTTTGGAGAAGATTTACTCATAAATCCAAAAGATGATGGTATTTTTATATGGGATAAAAGTAATGGTTTAGGCACAAGAGCTGTTAATTTAACAAGTTTGTCAGGTGCAAGTAACGTACCCACAGTAGCTAAACAAGTTTTAGTATCTGATTTAGATCGACATGTAATTGTCTTTGGTGCAAATGCCATTGGTACATCGACCCAAGATCCATTGCTTATTCGTTTTGGTTCTCAAGAGTCATTGACAGATTTCACACCAACAGCCACAAATACTGCTGGCGACTTAAGGCTAAGTAGTGGCTCTACTTTTGTACAAGCCGTAGAGACGAAGCAACAAACACTTGTTTTTACAGACAGAAGTGTTTTTAGTATGAGATTTATCGGACCTCCTTTTACATTTGGTCTACAAGAGCTTTCTAAAAACATATCCATTATGAGTCCAAAAGCAGCAGTCGCAGTAGATGATGCTGTTTTCTGGATGGGCAAAGATACTTTTTATGTGTATGGTGGACAAACACAACAAATTCCTTGCACTGTTAGAGACAAAGTATTTTTAGATTTTAATTATTCTCAGTCAGACAAAGCTTTTGCCGCCGTTAATTCTAAGTTCGGAGAGATATGGTGGTTCTATCCATCGGCTGATTCAGACGAAAACGATAAATATGTTATTTTTAATTACTTAGAAAAGACATGGTACTATGGTTCTTTAAGTCGAACAGCTTGGCATGATAGAGGAATACGACAATATCCTATTGCAGCAGGTTCTTCATATTTGTATGAGCATGAGAACGGAAACGATGATGATGGTAGTGCAATGACTGCATCTGTTGAGTCAAGTCAAATAGATATAGGTGATGGATATCATTTTACTTTTATAAAACAGCTGATACCAGACATAACATTTGAAGGGTCTACTTCTTCAACAGGTAATCCGTCGGCTACTTTTACATTACAAGCTAGAAAAGGACCTGGTAGTTCTTACGAAAATTCTAGTGGTGGGTCTACTACTAGAACTGCAACAACACCAGTTGAACAGTTTACTGATCTAGTTAATGTCAGATTAAGAGGAAGATCTTTTAATATGAAACTTGAATCAACGGAACAAGGAGTTGCTTGGAAACTAGGTATACCAAGAGTGGATATTAGACAAGACGGGAGAAGATAATGTCTTCCAGAAATATTTCTTCACCTAGACTTCCATTACCTATAGGTAATGTCGATCAAGATTACATTATAGATTTGGTTAGAGTGCTTGATCTTTTTATACAACAATCAGACAATCCAGGAGAAGGACGAAACACTAAACTAGTTTTTACTGCTATGCCAACAAGTGACGTAGGATTAGAAGCTGGAACCTTGTACAGAATTGGAAATGATGTTAAGATAAGTTTATTAAATATAGCAGGAGTTGATGGAGTATCTGTAACAAACTCTGTAGGAACTGTAACTGTGTCGGTGTCGTAAATGGGAATATTTAGAGATATTACAAAATCATTGAAAAAAGCCGCACCTTTAATTGGTAGTGCTATTGGTATGTATTTTGGTGGTCCACTTGGTGCATCAATAGGTTCTGGTATTGGATCATTGGCTGGTGGTAGAAGTGCAGAAGAAGCATTAAGAAATGCTGCATTGGCTGGTGGTACTGCATATTTGGCAACAGGCCCTGGAACCCCAGGGGCAGGTATGAAGAATTTTGATACATCTGGCTCTCCTCTACGAACCATGTTCCAAGGTGCAGATACATCAGTTTCCTCTGAAGCTATAAAAGGAGCAGGTGGTGAGAGTTTTCTAAGTAAATTAATTCCAGAAAGCACAATGGGTAAAGTAGCATTAGCTGGTGGTATAGGTGCATTAGCTGGTGGTATTGAAGATGAGCCAATGATGGGTGGCTTTCAAGAAAGACCTTACCCAAAAGGTCAAATGAGAGCAGGTATGGGAATGGTTGACGGTATTTCTTTTAATCTAAACGATGACGAAGAAAGAGCAGAATACTTCAGAAGAGTAAGAGAGAAACAAGGATTTAAAGACAAAGAAGATGAAGATGAGATAAGTACAGACCCAGTTCGTGCTTATCGTGGTGGTATATATGACATAGGTGGTGTATCTGGCATAGGTGGAGATATGCTAGAAATGGATCGGATAATACCAGATCCAAATGACACTAGAACTGATGTTGAAAAAATGAGTACTGGAAAGTTGAAATATCGTACTTTAGCAGGTAAAAAAGGACTTACAGAAGCACAATTACGAGAAGTTCAAGAAGAATATGCAAAAAGAATAGCACCAAAAGCACCTATGATGTCCATGGCTTCTGTAGGTGACCCAAGTCAGCTAATGCGTACTTTTATGGAGGGTGGCGAAGTAACAGGACCTGGGACAGGAACAAGTGATTCAGTTCCTGCTAGACTATCAGATGGAGAATTTGTATTAACAGCAAAAGCTGTTCGTGGTGCAGGTGGAGGCGATAGAGATGTCGGTGCTGCAAGAATGTATGACATGATGTCACAATTAGAGAGGGTAGCATAATGGCAGATCCACAAGAGGTCAAACAAGAACAAGTTGTAAGGTTAGCTCCGTTTCAAGAAGATTTTCTAGCGGATATATTTGAAACTGCTAAAGGTTTAACAGGTGATGGCACACAAATGCCTTTTGCTGAACAGCAATTAGCAGATTTATCTCCAGCACAACAACAAGCAATAGCCTCTGCAATGAGTGGAATCGGAAGTTTCCAACCTTACTTGCAAACAGGTGCCGAAGCTATGGGTCAAGGTGTTGGTGCTTTAGGTGCTGGTCTTGGTACGATTGGTCAAGCTTTGGATAGAACTGCTGGTGCCACTTATGATTTTACTCCAGAGTCTTATCAAGAATTCATGGATCCATATATGGAAGATGTTATTCAAAGACAGTATCAAGATATTGCCGATCAAGGTATGAAACAAAGAGCACAACTAGGTGCTGGTGCCGTAAGTTCAGGTGCTTTTGGTGGATCAAGACAAGGGGTAGCGGAAGCAGAACTTGCAAAAGGTGTCATGGAACAACAAGCAAGAACTGGTGCTCAGTTAAGGTCACAAGGATTTCAACAAGCCTCTAATCTTGCACAACAAGCCGCACAACAACAAGCCGCACAAAGATTAAGTCAAGCTCAACTAACTGGTCAACTCGGTCAAACAACTGGTGCTCTTGGAGCACAAATCGGACAGTTAGGTACTGCAACAGCAGGTCTTGGTCAACTAGGTCAACAGATGGGTGTTCAAGATATCAACACATTGTTAGGTATAGGTGGTTTAGAACAAGGTCAAACACAAAAAGGACTCGATATAGAAAGAGCAAATGAGCTTGCTAGACAAGCCTTACCTTATCAACAAGTTGGATTTATGTCTGATATCTTTAGAGGTGTCCCAGCATTACAACAAACTTATTCAACAACCACGAGTCCTGGTCCAAGCACGGGTTCTCAACTATTAGGTTTAGGTATCGCAGGTCTTGGTGCCGTAGGACAAGCTGGTGGTTTTCAAAACATGTTTGGTACACCGAGGACAAATTAATGAATGATCCTTTAAGAAGAAAAATGTTTCGTCAAGCGGGTATGTCTAAGCAACCTATGGGTATTCTTGCTTCATCGCCACAATTGATGAATGCAGTTAAAGGTTACAATTTAGGGGGTATTAATTTACTTAATCAGGACCCGCCGCCTCCAATGGTGCGAGATATAAAAACAGCTTCATTGCAAATACCTTTCTATGGGGCAAACAGATATAGTTTAACTGGTGATATCAAACCCAACACTAGACCGGGAGCTAATGTTTTAGAGGATCCAAATTTAAGTGGTGAAACACCTTTAGCACTTTTAAAAAAGCAAGCAGAAGAAGCAAAAAAGAAAAAGGCAGAAGAAAACAAAATAATCGATACTTCCTTAGAGACAAAGCCTAATATTATAAATGCAACAAACAAAAAAATAATTGATGAAGAAAAGAAGGTTACTGATAATCTTTTTAAAAACAAAACTTCTACTGATGATTCTACCACAACTGATGACAATCAAACTCCAGAAGGTTCTCTTACTAACCAATTTAGAAATCAATTAAATAAAGTAACTGACATTCAAAAGAAAGCCGTTGCAGATTTAAACTCTGCAAATGTTACAGCAGATCAATACAAGTTGGGTGGTAAAACTGTTGCAGAAAGAATAGAGGGTTTTACATCTTTAATTAATCAAAAAGGAAAAGAGCCTACTCTTGCCGATATAAAAGATGATGCAATAAAACTATTAGGTTTTGACCCAGACAAACTTGACGAAAGATTTGATGAAGATAAACAAGCATCTGTTTGGTTGAACATGATGAAAGCAGGTCTAGCCGTAGCAGCAGGTGAAAGTAGTAATGCTTTAACAAATATAGCAAAAGGTTTTTCTTTTGGTTTAGATCAATACGGAAAAGATATAGGAAAGCTAAAAACAGAGCTAAGAGAAGATAAAAAAGACGCTGCTAATACAATGTATAAGTTGTTAAAAGACAAAAAATCTGAAGATCTAGCTAAGAGAACATTAGAGATTCAACAACAACAAGGTCTTTTAAATATACAAATGAAGTATGTAGGAGAACAAAGAAAGCAAGCTATGGATGCTTACAACATGAAAATGGATGGAGCAAAATGGAATGTTTCTCTTATCGGTACACTAGCTAAATTAGATCAAGAAGAACAAAAGCTAGCTTTTCAAAAAGACAATTTAGACAAAACATTTAGACTTGGTTTAGCTAAAGCAACACCAAAAGAAATAGTTTTCTTGAGACAGTCTGGAGACATTAAATTAAAGCCTGGTATTACAGAAGAGATACCTTTTGGCGATCCAAAATACTTTGATCAATTTGATGTGACTGCTACAGGTAAACAAAAATTATTAGAAATGGCTTCAAACATAGATAAACCAAGGCAACTTACAGATTTTAAATATGAAGGAGCGAGTTACGCGGGAACTGGTAGGGTAGGACCTGTTTATCTTCCAAACTTCGAAGGTCTTAGTACCGACAAGAAAAAATCATTTGGTATCAATGCAGCACGACACATGGAGCAATTAGAGAAGTTAACAAACTCCTATGATAAATTAGGTGCTATATTATCTTTTGCTAGACAAGAGGGAGCTAAAATAAGAATAGATCAACTTCCACCAGACATGCAAGAAGATTTAAAAGAAACTTCTGGTGGTAAAAATGCAAAGTCATTGTTAGATTTATATTCAGACATACTCGTTAGATAAGTAGGTGTTTAATGGCTACAGAGTTTAAATACACGGTAGATGGAAAAGACTACTTCTTTGCTAATGAAATCGGTCAAGCAGAAGCCGAAAGAATTATAAGAGATGAACAAGATAAAGCTTCTGGTGAAGTAGATGAATACGACTATAACAACCCAGAAGATGAAGGTGCCTTACAAGAAATAGCAGAAGGAATAGGTTCAGGTATTATTGCTATTCCTCAAGGTATAGTAGAAACGGCTACTAGTTTAATAGATCTAGCGGCTGGAACTAATTATACCGAGTCCGTAACAAAAACAGGTAATTATATCAGAGATGCTTTGGATATAGATCCAACAGGTACTGCTGGTAAAGTTGCAGAAGGTTTAACACAATTCGCCATCCCAGGTATAACTGTCGCTAGTCTTGTTTCCAAAGGAAGTAGGTTAGCCAAGATAGCTAGAGGTCAACCTCAATTAAGAGGTAAACAATCTGTCTTTGATAAATTTCGTGGTAAACGAAGAGGTAGAGAAATTGGTCAAGAAATTGGTAGACCTCCCAAAGGCAGAGAAATAAAATTAAGTAAAAGTCAAAAGTTTGGGGAAGCAGCAAGACAAATTGGTGCAGCAGGTCTTACTGATGTATTGGTATCTACCGACGGAACACAAACCATATCTGACTTTTTTGAAGGCGGCCCCACAAAAACAAAAGAAACTTTAGGTTTAGAAGGCAGAGAGTTAGCGGCGGCAAGATTATATAATAAGATACAACACGGATTAGAAGGTAGTGTGTTCGCAGGTATTTTACCACCTGTTCTTGGAGCAGCAATAAGTGGTACATCGAAACTCGGTGCACGAACCACGAGAGAGGTTGGTTTAGGTACGGCAGGTGCAGGAGTTGGGGCAGGCTACGAGATTGTAGGTTCAGCCATAGACGGAGAATTACCAGAGTTTGCAGATGTTTTAGAAAGTGGAGCTAAAGGTTTAGGCATCGGTGTTGGTGTTGGTGTTGGTTCCAGAGCATTGAGTGCTACATCAGATGTAGCCGCAGAATCCATAAAAAGAGGTGAAGAAAGATATTTAAAAGGCGAGTCTTACAATAGTTTAGACAAAGCTGTTACAAGAGCCGTTTCTGTTTTTAGATATAGATCTTTTTTAGATCCAGCAACTGCAAGATTGAAGTCTATGGTTAACCCAGCGGTTGAAGGAGAAATAAAACGTGCAGAAAAAACATTAAAAGAAATAGATAAAGAAATAAAAAAAGCTTTGAAAGACCCAGATTATATGCAGTTGAGTGGGTACAACAAAGAAAAATTAATTAATAATTTTATGGATGTTTTAGAAGGTAAAAGATACGACGAACTACAAATCCCTAGACCTTTGTTTGAGGCTTATTCAAAAGCAAAAAAAGCTATTGATAAACTATCTGAAAAAGTAAAAGAATCCAGTATAGCTAGAAATTTACCAGAAGACTTGACGGCATCAGAGAGAGGCACTGGTATGTTAAGCAGACAAGATTTTATTGATATTGTAAATCAGAATATAAGTTCTGGTGGTTATCTTTCTAGACTATATCAAATATTTAACGATGAAACTTTTAAATTGTCACCGTCTGCAAGATCTTCTTTGGTTGAACAAATAACCGAAGCTAAAGGAGCAGTTGACATAAGACATGTTCAGAAATTTCTAAAAGAAGAAACAGGGAATTATCCAATTGACGATGCTTTTGTTAGAGAATGGAGAGCAGGTAATGTTACTTTAACACCAGCACAAGCTAATAGATATATTGATAACGTCACAAAATATTATAAAGGATTAAAAAACGCTAAACCAAGAACATCAACTGGCATGAGTGTTCCTATTGTTAGATTAAACCCTGGAGTTGTAAACAAACCTCAAGTGGATAATAAAATAATCAGAGAAATTATGGGTGAGATCAGAACACCTAAAGAAGCTTATATTCATACAGTAGCTGAACTATCTAATTTTATTGCCTCTGATGCTTTTTACACTGGTTTCAAAAGGACAGCTGATGCTTCTATCTTGGCTACTGCCACTAGAAATGCTGATGCTATTGCAAGAGGACAGCCAGGTGATGAAGTACCTATGTTCGTTAATACAAATGCAGAGATACAAGCAAGAGTAGATCAAATAAATGCACAAAGACTAGCCGATAACCCGGATGCAACAATCGAAAACGGAGGTCTGATTAGAACTTTAGATCAAGCACCTAATGGTCAAAAAGAAATGGATGATATATTAGAATCCATGAGAACCAGAGGTGGTAAGATGGACTACGTTGTTCTAGGAAGAGATCCAGAAGCAGGTGGTGGTCAAGGTGGTGGTCCTAGTAGAAGTGTTTATGGTGAGATGTATGGCTATGCTATTCCTAGACCAATGTTTGATGCCATGACAAATATTGTAAACTCAAATATGAGTCCTATGGTTGACTTTGCTAGAACCGTTTATGGTCCTCTACTACAATTAAAAGGTGTGTCTCAATACGCTAAAACAATTTTGTCGCCAATCACTCAAGTGAGAAACGTAATATCTGCTGCTATGTTTGCTTTAGCAAATGGTAATGTTGGTAGAGGTGCGAATGTTATGGAATCAGTTGATATGGTTCTACGAGACCTTATCGATAAAGAACTAAAGATTAAAGGTAAAAAATTTATTGACTACGATTTAAATAATGAAGTTCTAGATTTTTTAGTAGACCTACAAAAGAGAGGTGTCATTGGTAGTTCTGCTCAATTAAGAGAAATACAAGCAAACTTAAAGAAAGGTTTGGGATATAGAGATACAGGTCCTACTGGAGAACAAATACAACGATATACAAAAGATGATCGTGAGGGTATACACAGTACTGTTCAAACACAAACGTCACCCAATTTAATAGGTGTCTTAGAAACCTCTCCAATAAGAACAGAGAAGGGAGCAATCTCTGCTACAGATTTAGACAGTAGTGCTTTTTCTGGTAGAGTTTTTGGACCTGAAGCTAGAAAAAATGGACTGCATAGAGTGGCAGGGTCTGCTTATCAAAAAGGTAAAAATTCTACATTAGTTTTTCTGAATAAAGCAGAAGGTTTGTATAAAGGTGGTGATGATATTTGGAAGATATACAACTATCAATTTGAACTACAGAAACTTAGAAATGCCAGAACAAAGATGATGGCTGCTGGAGATCCTCTGGATGCAGAGATAAAATTTTCTAGATACATAAATAAAACTGATGAAGAAACTATAGACGAAGCAATGAAAAGATATGCGGCAGATAATGTTCGTAATTTAGTGCCCAACTATGAACTAGTACCTGAATTTATCAAAGGCTTAAGAATGGTTCCTTTAGGTAACTTCGTTGCATTCCCCGCCGAAATCATGAGAACTGGTTTTAATATTTTAAATACAGCAGCAAGAGAACTATCTAGCGATGATATCGCTATTAGAGAAATAGGAATGAAAAGATTAATGGGAGGAGTTACTGCTTTTGCTGTAGCAGGTGATGGTCTTCAAAGATTTGCACAATCTCTAACAGACACAAGTGATGAAGAGTTGGCTGCAGCTAACAGACAAGCGGCAACTTGGCAAAGAAACTCTCAGTTCATTCCAGTAGGCAGAGACAAAAATGGTAACTTTGAATACATAGATTTTAGTCATACTAATCCTTACGATCTTTTATCTAGAGGATTTAGAACTATGATAAATACCTATCAAGAAAGCAGTAGGTTAGGTAAAGGTTATGGAGAAACTGCTGCAAAAATAGCATATGAAAGTTTAACTGAATACTTACAACCTTTCCTAGATCAGTCTATGATCTTTGCCGCTCTTCAAGATGTTTTACCTAAATCCATGATGGGTAGGGAAGGTGAGACAATGACAGGGGCAAAGGTATACAGAGAGGGAGATAGCCCAAGTGTTGCATGGGAAAAATCTCTAGTTCATATATTTAATACATTAATGCCAAACGCAGTACCAGTGAGAATACCAGTGGGTGCTGAACTTGGAATAGCTGGTGGTAACTTTCCTGCAGGCATAAAATCTATAGAGACAGGAAGATTTGCAAGAGGTGTTTTTGATTCAGATACAATAGAACCTTCAACAGGTAGAGAATATGATACTGGTTCAGAATTATTCCGAGCTTTTACTGGCGTTAATACTCAGATAATAGATAATAAAAAAGTAGCTTATTTTAAAGCTCAAGAATTTAAAGCAGCTAGATCTTCGGCAGCCACACTGTTTAACGAAGCAGTGAAATTAGATGTAGCAGATAGAGATCAATTCTTGACTGCTTATCAAAGAGCAGATGATGCTAGACTAAAAGCGTTCAGAGCTTTTGCTTCACATGTAGAAGATTTAAAAACTTTGGGTATGAGCAGAAGTCGATTACTAAAAGAATTTAAAAGAGCTGGTCTTGGTACAGAAGAAACAAATGCAATATTAAGAAACAGATATCTTCCTTTTACACCTAGTCAAAAGAAGATAGAAGAAGCTCGAAGAAAAGGAATTCGTGTACCTCAAGGAGCACTCAATAGATTGAAAGCTTTAAGACGAGGAATGTCTCTGAAAGAAGAACCTTTGTTTGGAATCAAAGGAAACGAAGCTTCAGAAGACTTGATGAACTTTTTTGACTTTACGCCACCAGCATCTGTTAAACCAGAACCAAAGGTTGAACAAGAAAATATAGACATAGACATAGATGATATGGTATCAAATTCTCTAAGCATGAGAACAAGTCCTGTGACTAGAAGTAGTCCTACAGTCCTTGGAAGTAATCCAACAGACGTAGCAAAAAACATGGACATAGCTAGGAGAACAGCATGAAATTATCAGAGAACTTTAGTTTAATAGAATTTACAAAATCACAAACAGCAGAAAGAAAAGGCATAGAAAACAAACCAAATGAAATTCACATTATGGCATTAGAACAATTATGTCATTTAGTTCTTGAACCCATAAGATATCATTTTAAAAAACCAGTCATGATTAATTCTGGATATCGTAGTCCAGCTTTGTGTGAAGCCATTGGATCAAAAGCAACCTCACAACATTGTAAAGGTGAGGCAGCAGACATTGAAATATTTGGTGTAAGTAATTATGATCTTGCTAAATATATAGAAAATAATTTAAATTTTGATCAACTTATATTAGAGTGTTGGGATGGAATAGAGCCAAACTCTGGTTGGGTTCATGTCTCTCTTGTTGAAGCAGATAACAGAAAAGATGTGCTAACATATACAAAAGCCAACGGATATACGAAAGGTATTGTATAATGAAAGACGGCCCGTTTAAAACTGCAATAGAAAAAGAAGACGAAGACAAGGTTATCATGCAACAATT
>Ga0213865_10000255_pt1 | contig 35566 bp, 25 predicted proteins | sample PICome_6_FD_160100 | JGI IMG/M metagenome (GOLD analysis project Ga0213865, IMG submission 160100) | Coastal seawater microbial communities near Pivers Island, North Carolina, United States - PICO282 | ecosystem: Environmental > Aquatic > Marine > Coastal | place: USA: North Carolina...
CCATCCGTCAACAGTGAGCGAATCAGCAGAACCCGGTAAATCTAAAATTGGTTTTTGATACTGGCGAGAAACGGTGCTTTGCGTGGTGCCTAACATAGCTGCTATGTCCATCTGAGACCAACCCTGTGATCGCAATTCGCGTGATAATTGCATGTGTAATCTTGTGAGCCACTTGTCTCCGTTCTCTCCTAGCATAATACTACGAAAAGGAACGGGTTATTCAATATATTTATTGACTGATGCGTTATGCATAAATTGAATACGTTTACGATTCAACAGGGACGTTCAAAGACCCCATGGGACACCATTACTCCCATGGGAGCTGAGGAATTTCTTGATGAAGTCTTATTTCGTGTCAAAAATTTCTTGAATTCATCTCAAAAAGATGATGTCATCCGCAGCGGTTTATCACATAATTCCCTTAGTAAAACAATGGATCTCAAACTTCCACTGGAAGGTCATGGACTTGAAGCAGCCCTCGATGATATCGATTCCGTTCTTCGCCATTCAGTTCACACAACTGCTCCTGGTTTCATGAATCCATTATGGGGTGGTTTATCGATCGCCTCGATCGCTGGAGAATTAGTTACTGCTGCTACAAACACTGCCATGTATACCTACGAAATTGCACCAGTTGCTACGTTGATTGAATCGGCCATCATTACACGAATGGGTGAACTCGCTGGATTTCCAGAACCTAAGGGGACCTTGACCACTGGCGGGTCGAATGGGAATTTGCTCGGGTTGTTGTGTGCGAGGCAATCTATGGACCAGAAAACCTCGTCGCTTGGTTTTGATGGTAGGAAATCTGTTGTTTTTGTCTCAGAAGAGGCTCATTATTCATATAACATAGCAGCCAATGTAATTGGCATAGGCATTATGAATTTAATCAAAGTACGATGTGATGAGGATGGGAGGATGCGTCCAGATTGTTTGGAGGAAGAGATTCAGAGAGCATTGAAGTCTGGACAACGACCCTTTGCAGTATTGGCAACAAGTGGTTCAACAGTGAGAGGCGCTTTTGACCCTCTTCGTTCACTCGCTGAAATTTCTCACCGGTACAATATTTGGATGCACGTTGATGCTGCATGGGGAGGGGCTTGTCTGCTTTCTAATCAGTATCGTTCGTTGATGGATGGCCTTGATCTTGCAGACAGCTTTTGCTGGGATGCTCATAAAATGATGGGCATACCATTAATTTGCTCTGCATTTGTCGTCAAGGATGGAAACATTTTGCGCCAAATTTGCGAGACTGGTGCAACGCAAGCACACTATCTGTATCATACTGAAGGCGAAGATGTTGATTTAGGGCGTTACTCACTTCAATGCGGCCGAAGAAATGATGCTCTAAAGTTATGGCTAGCATGGCGAGAGATTGGTGATGCTGGTTGGGCATCGATGGTCGATAACTTCATGGAACTTGCAACCTATCTCGAACTGAAAGTAGAAGCGACACCAGAACTGGAAATGGCTTCATCACGAATGTGGACCAATGTTTGTTTCCGTTACGTTGGAAATACTGAGTCAGAAGAACTCAATCAACTCAATGCAGAGTTACGTCACAGACTGTTGCAAGATGGACGATTTATGGTTAGTCGAAGTACGATTGATGGAAACATTATCCTTCGTTCGGTTATTGCAAATAACCAGATCACTGAACAAACTCTTGATTCCTATATCGATAGGGTTGTGGAATTAGGTAGGGATATTGAAAGGGGTCTTCCCTATCAGTAATGATAGAAACGAAACTTTGAGAACTAAAAAGGAGTAGACTAGGTATGGCCAGTAATGAACCAGTTCGAACAGCTCTCTACGAGGAACATAAAGCAATGGGCGGAAATCTGGTTGATTTTCATGGGTTTGAATTACCTATATGGTATTCAAACATTAAGTCCGAACACATCGCAACACGTGAAGGTGCAGGAATCTTTGATGTATCGCACATGGGCACATTTCGTTTCTCTGGCGAACGTGTTCTGGAATGGCTTCAATCATGTGCAACACAGAATGTGACTGGAATCTCGCCTGGCAGATGTGCATACACCCATTTTCTTGATCATGATGGATTCATTATCGATGACATGATTTTCGCAGTCGTTTCTGAGACAGAGGTTCTTGGAGTACCGAACGCCTCGATGATTGATGTCATGTGGACATGGTTCCACGAACTCAATCCAGAACAGATGGGTGTGACTTTAGAAAATCTCTCGCCTTCGATATCCATCATTGCTCTCCAAGGCCCAACAAGCAAAGAGATGCTGAACGCTGCCTTTGGTGAAGGTCAACACGTTGGTCGTTTCAGATGGAGTGCACTTTCAGAAAACAATCTTGCAGTCACAGGATGGATACAAGGAACAGGTTATACTGGGGAACCTGGTTATGAGATATTTGTTCCAAACGAAGATGTTGCAACCGTGTGGAGAGCTCTTGCAGATGCAGGAGCCACACCAGTTGGACTGGGTGCGAGAGATACATTGCGACTGGAAAAGGGGTACCTTCTCTCGGGAGTGGACTTCCTATGGCCTGGCCTAGATGATGGTTCACACACTTTTCTGGCAAGGGATTCTTGGGAAACCAACGTGCCGTTTGGCTTAGATCTTAGCCATGAGTTTACAGGTAAATCTCGAGTAGTTTCACATTCAGATTCTGACTCACGATGGTGGGGCATCAAGTATCTTGAACGAGGTCCATTGCCTCGGCCAGGGAAAAGTGTCACAACGCTGGATGGTTTAGTCATCGGCGAACTTACTTCTGGGGCACCTTCACCTTCTTTGGGAAATACAGGCATCGGGATTGGTTATATTTCTGGTGTTAAGGAGGGCGACGAAGTCTTGATTGCAGCAAGTCCAAGATCGTCTGTAAAAGCCGTAATTGTGCGGCCACCATTCGTCTGAAACAGTTTTGAAATCCTGATGGCTCAATGACGAATATTATGAGCGCTACGCGATTGGTTCAGCACACCTGCGGAGGTGCTTTTCAATGGTCGACCAACTCCCGAATCTAGGACGAGAAAAAGAAATGCTTCAAGAAATGGGTTTCGACTCGATTGATGCGTTGTTTGCGGATGTTCCTGTTGGAGTTCGTATGAACGAAGATCTTCCTCTCCCTGATGCTCAAAGTGAAGAAGAACTCCTTGCTGATGCAAAGCGACTTCTAGGGTCGAATGTTGCTTTGGGCGAGAAGGTGTCCTTCCTTGGAGCAGGTTTGTATCGTAACTTTGTTCCATCCAGTGTTTTTCAGTTAATCACTCGGGGTGAATTTCTCACCTCCTATACGCCATATCAACCCGAAGTATCTCAAGGAATGTTGCAAGCAATGTGGGAATTCCAGTCGCTTATCTCGGAACTAATTGCTATGCCTGTAACAAATCTCTCGCTCTATGACGGGTCAACCGCAGCTGCTGAAGCGATTACATGCGCTGTCCGTGTTCACAATCGGAAGGCCGAGCAGAAAAACACAGTTTACATCTCCGAGCTCACGCCTCCTGACAGATGTTCAGTCATCCACAACTACTGCCAAGGTGCTGGTATCGAAATTAAGAAACTAAGACATCATGAAAACGGTCTTATCGATCTCGATGATGTTTCTGCTGCTGCAGGGTCTTGTGCAGTTTATGTCGAACAGCCAAATCCACTGGGGATCATTGATGGTGGCTATCCGAAGTTGAAGGAGCTCATCGGAGAGCATACTGCTCTGATTGTAGCCATTCAACCAATCTCACTAGGACTTGTTGAGGCACCAGGAAACTACGGAGCAGACATTGTTGTCGGAGAAGGCCAACCTCTAGGAAGTCCAATTACAGCAGGAGGTCCAATTTACGGAATTTTTGGATGTACCAAGCCATACCTACGTCTAATGCCAGGACGAATTGTTGGAAGAAGCATCGATGTTGATGGGAAAGAAGCATACTGCCTAACTCTCTCAACCCGTGAGCAACATATTCGACGACATCGTGCAACATCGAACATATGTACAAACGAGACACTTATCGCTTTAATGGGGGCAATGCACATGTCCCTTCTGGGCCCAGAAGGCCTTGAAGAACTGGCGATACGAAACATGGCCGCATGTACGTATGCGAAACAAAAACTCGCATCGATTCCAGGATTATCAATTGTTCACGAACAACAATCACATTTCAATGAGTTTGCAATTGAAGTTCCAGATACTGGTAAAAATTGCTTGACATATTGGAAGAAAATGGAATTATTGGAGGATTTGACCTCTCTTGGTGGTATCCTGAGCAATCAAATCGTTTGTTACTCACATTTACGGACCAGACATCAAGTGATGACATCGAGCGACTTTCTGTAAGTCTTGAATCATGGGCAAAGGAGGTGGCAGCGTGAGTCATCTTTTCGATCATCACGGTGCTCCTGGTAAGGGGTACGCTCAACCTAAACCGCTCCTAGATTGGTCCAAATTATCTCTACCTGAGAATCTGGTTCGAAAGAATCTCCCAAGATGGCCAAGACTCTCTGAGCCTGAAATGGTCCGTCATTACACATGGCTTTCCAAGAGAAACTTTGGAATTGATACTGGGTTTTACCCTCTTGGGTCTTGCACAATGAAGCATAATCCACGTGTGAATGAAGTGATTGCTCAACTTCCAGGTATCGCCGATATCCATCCTCATCAACCTGAACATCAAATCCAAGGATTGCTTTCAATTTACTTTGAAATGCAAGAGATGCTTTCCATCTGTGCTGGTATGGATGCAGTTACATTACAGCCAGTTGCTGGAGCCCAAGGTGAATTCACTGCAGTTCGATGTTTCCAAGAGTACTTTAGACACCGTGGTGAACATCAAAGAACAAAGGTCATTGTTCCTGATTCAGCGCATGGAACGAACCCTGCGAGTGCTGCTATGGCAGGATTTGAGATTATTGAGATTCCTAGCAACGTCGATGTACGTATCGATCTTGACGCACTACGAGCAGTCGTTGGTGATGATACTGCAGCAATGATGATCACAAACCCCAATACTCTCGGTTTGTTTGAACATGATATTGCAGAAGCCTCTGAAGTCGTCCACGGAGTTGGTGGCCTGATGTACTATGACGGTGCAAATTTCAATGCGATTCTAGGAAGGACAAGCCCTGGTTTAATGGGCTTCGATGCAGTGCATTATAATCTTCACAAAACCTTCAGTCAGCCACATGGCGGTGGAGGTCCCGGCTCTGGACCTATTGGCGTAAAGCAACATCTTGCTCCATTCCTTCCAACACCTATCGTTACTCGAAGAGAAGCAACAGAATCAGAACAGGAACAAGCTGTAGATGAGTTTTGGTACACTTGGCATGAACCAGAACATACGATTGGAAAAGTTCAGCAGTGGCATGGCAATGCAGGTGCAATCATTCGTTGCTGGGCATACTATCGACGGTACGGCAAGGAACTTCGAACCATGTCTGAACATGCAGTCTTGAATGCAAATTATCTGCGTCACGCTATCCACAGAGAAGCAAAGGCTGCTGGTGTCGATCACATGTTTGTCGATGGTGCTGAAACGGTCGTGGCTAAACACGAATTTACCCTCTCTCTAGCACCTGCAAAAGAGTCTTTGGGAATTTCAGCAATGGACGTAGCCAAAGGATTGCTCGATATGGGATACATGGCTCCAACAGTCTATTTCCCATTGGTTGTTCCAGAATGCATGATGATTGAACCGACTGAAACTGAATCAAAAGATACACTTGATACATTTGCAGAAGACTTTGCTAAAGTCCTTCAAGTCGATGCAGAAACCCTGCATAATGCTCCAATTACGACACCAGTTCGCCGTGTTGATGAAGTCTATGCAGCCCGGAATCTATGTCTCCATCATCCATTTGATGAATGACGACTAAATTCGACTGGTTCTTGAGTGAATTGCAACATCTCCCAAGTGAGTTGGGAAGAATGGACAAGTAAAGCAAATCCTATCAGTATCACTTGAAGAAGAGTCCAAAACAGTGAGATTGATGCAATTGAGATCACGATTGCTGTTGCGAGAACCATCAAACCCACTGGACTTATCTTTGGTCTGAAACGAACGCCAATTTGCTCATCCATTTGGATAATGCTCAAAGAAATCATTTGCAACCAACCCTTTCGCAGAATCAGAGTGTTTTCTTTGTCTTGAATATTCAGATATGGATGGTTATTCAACCGGTCGACAAATTCGTCTCTTGAGCATGAAAAAACTTGTTCCATTCGGTATGATGTTTTAGTGATACAACTTAATCTCATCGCCTATATGCAACAATCAAATGAAGTGGGAGTTCTTGGCAATGGTATGGTTGGATTGTTTGTTGATGGTTGGTTCCCTTCTGAGGAACGTCCCGTTATGATCATCCCGCTGTTTACTATGGCGTGGTCTTTATTCACTCTTGTCTGTCCAATACTGCTGTTAATTTCTGGCAAATACACACACATCGTGCCTTGGTTCTTACTAGCTTCAATCCTTCTTCTTGGTTTCGCTCTTTCCTCTACGATGTCACACAGGAGAGTTTTGATTCTTCATCGAGGTGTCCATTTGATTGGCCTCCTAATTATCGCTGGTCTCATTTTGACATTCATTGATTCAATATCTTCATGGGTTCCACTCGGAATTGTGTGGATTCAATTTATTCTAACGTACCACATTGCTAATCGAACTTCTGCGGGTTTTGGGGTTCAGTTCCGCCACGAATGGAATCCAAAATCCATCCTTGAAATTTCACCTGTTCAAAGGAATCAATGGCACATACTCAACGCCAGACCTTCAAATGGACTGATGGGTATCTTGAGGAAGAAAGACACAATTGGAGCTTTGTATTGTACATTTGAAGAGGACGGATGTTGGTTACATCTCGATGTTTTCTGCAAAGATCATTTTGATCTAAATGGCATTCTAATCGAAGAAGAGTGATGGTTTTTCTGTAGGATGGCCAAGGGTCATCTAAAAGAACTATACGCGCTGGGAAAGAAACATGGATGTAACCATTTTACTCGGTTCCAAATCGGACATGCCTATTGCTGAAAAGTGTACAAAAATTCTCGATCATTTCGGTGTCGATTATCAACTACGTGTGGCTTCTGCTCACCGCTCACCGAAATTTGTTGAAGAAATTATACACAAAGCGGAACAAGATGGATGTAAAGTTTTCATTGCAATGGCTGGTCTTGCCGCTGCATTACCGGGCGCAGTCGCTGCATTAACAACCAAACCAGTAATTGGTGTTCCTTGCGGTGGAAGGGTTCCTTTTGATTCACTTCTCTCAATCGTCCAACTTCCTCCTGGTGTTCCTGCTGCTACAGTTGGTGTTGACCGTGGAGATAACGCAGGTCATCTCGCAGTACAAATGCTCGCACTTGTAAATGAAGATATGGCACAAAAATTAGTCCAAGATAAGCTGGATCAAATTGAACGAGTTCTAAAGATGGATCGTGAAGTTAACGGCAGGGATTGAGATGTTTGATGCGCCTGAATTCATCGAGGAATCGATTGAACAGATGAAGGCTACAATTGATGACATTGCAATCATTGCTTGTTCAGGTGGTGTAGACTCAACCGTCGCTGCCGTTATTGCGAACAAAGCAGTTGGAAATCTCCTTCATTGTGTTTATGTCGATACTGGTTTTATGCGAAAGAACGAGACTGAAGAGATTGAAGAAATGCTCTCTCAACAAGGAATAAATTTAGTCACCGTCAAAGCTGCAGACAGATATTTTGAGGCTCTAAAAGGAGTTACAGATCCTGAGGAAAAGCGCAAGGTGATCGGAGAACTTTTTATTCGAATTTTTGAAGATGAACAAAAGAAGTGTGGTGCTAAGTATCTTGTTCAAGGAACAATTGCTCCGGATTGGATTGAATCAGGTGGTGGTGTTCGAGATACGATCAAATCCCATCACAATGTTGGAGGATTACCAGAGGATATGACTCTCGAAGTGGTAGAGCCTCTTCGAGACCTCTACAAGGATGAAGTTCGTGAACTTGCAAGAGAACTGGACATCATCGTTGCAGAACGTCAACCCTTCCCGGGACCTGGTCTTGCTGTTCGAACTCTTGGAGAACTGACTCCTGAACGTGTAGAAGTGGTGAGAGAAGCATGCGCTATTGTAGAAGAAGAATTTGAATCAGCGGCCGAAGCTGGTGAAATGGAACTCCCTTGGCAATACTTCGCTGCTCTTCTTCCAGTACGATCTGTTGGTGTTCACGGGGATGTACGTGCTTACGGCGAGACTGTTGTCGTTCGGGCCGTAAAAAGCATGGACGGAATGTCTGCTCGATATTCCGAGATTCCTCATGCAATCCTACAAAAGATTAGCACACGAATCACCAATGCAGTAAAAGGCGCAGTTAATCGTGTAGTGTACGATATTACGCACAAACCACCCGGTACAATTGAGTGGGAATGAATTGGTAAAGTAGTGGGCGTCTTAACACGTGATTTGTAAATAAAAAAAAATATAAACTAACTCGGCAATCAAAATTCATGCCCACTATACTTGACATCCCGATGAAAAAAACTACCACCCTTTCAATATCTAGTAACTCAGCTCACGCAATTTTCCGTGCTAAAAAAGCGCATGTTGAAATTGCTTCGGAACTGAACAAAGGAATACAAATCAATTCAAGATACAAGTCTGAACAGACATCAATTGGAATTAATGATAATTATCTTGCATCCGTTACATATCGGAAAAGAACTTTCCCTATCTATATGGCAAGTGGAATCTTTCTATCTCTCGTTGGTCTCACGCTATTTCTCACAGCAGAAACTGGAGATGATACTTTGTTTATATCTGGACTTATAACGGTTGTAATTGGTTTAGTTCTAGTAGCACTCTATTTCTACACAAAAATAGCGAGAATTTCCTTTAGGTTAGCAGATGAACAGGATTATGATATTTTGTTATCTTCTTCAGCAGTCCAAGATTCGAAATTGATGCAACAGTTTATCGAAAAAATGCTGATGAATGCTATGAAAGTAGAGGAAGAAATTGAGACAATTTCATTGGAAGATCAACTGCTAACTCCAAAAACTGAACTCCAAGAATACCAACTGCCTTCTCAAACAGTAACCTCACAACCAACAGCCCAGCAACCAGTGGCTACACAACCAGTAGCCCAGCAACCAATGGCTACACAACCAGCAGCCCAGCAACCAGTGGCTATACAACCAGTTGTGACACAGCCAGTAGCACCACAGCCTGTAGTTGACCAACCTAATGTACATCAAGATGTTAATTGGGGCCAGTAAACTAAATTTGGACTGAGAGATATCTCTTCATGAGATGAACCTCAATTAATTCGGAATATGGCGCGAGTAGGACCCAAAAGCCGCTTATCACTAACAACGCATTCACATCTTGTACATTGATTTCGTTTAAGCGCCGATTGTGGGGCTCGAACCCACGACCTTGGGATTAACAGTCCCACGCTCCACCAGCTAAGCTAAATCGGCGAGTTTTGCCAACAACATCTCCTTTATGACGGCTTCCATTGAATCGAGAACTACGAACAGTTCTCAATCGTGATGGTTTCGAGGATTCGTGAACCGTCTTTTACTTGATAATCACTGATTTTGATTGAATCATTCAACCGTTGTAAAAGGTGCATGTCGAAGCCATAATCAGCATCAAGTGTCATTATTGGCTCTCCTTCTTCTACATTTTCTGAGACTTTTTTATGCAATTGAATACCGATTCCATGATTGATTTCTTGTCCCTGTTTGGAACGGCCAGCACCTGATTCACAGAGTACTTGGCCTATGATGAGGGCGTCAATATCAGCAATGTTGCCATTTTGTGGAGCCTTGAGAACATACTGTTGAGGGGCTCTTGGTAAAACGCTCCAAGGATCATGAAGCAGTGCATCGGCTATATCGGTATCAACACCTTGTCGAATCATCATTTTCCTAAATTCTTCCAAGGCAGAACCGTTACCAATCACTTCCTTAATATCAAATCCTAGTGCCTTTGCTTGAGCATGAACCAATTCCATCGTGTCTTCTGGACCTATTCCCTTCAAGCACTGAATGGATTCGTAAATCTCGTGACTATTCCCTAACCAATTGCCTAAGGGGTGATCCATTTGGGTTAACTGTGCAGTAACTTGAATGCCGAGTTGTGTACCAACTTGAACCATTGAAACCGCTAATTCCCGTGCTTTTTCAGAATGTTGCATAAAGGCAGCTCTTCCGTATTTGACATCAAGTACGAGAGAATGAATTCCTTCAGCGGCTTTCTTCGATAATATTGAAGCCGTGATTAGGCCAATGCACGGGACTGTAGCAGTTACATCCCGAATTGCATAAAGTATGGAATCAGCAGGTGCAATTTCATTTGTCTGCCTCGAAATAAAACAGGGATTCTCTTTCATTGCTTCGATACTCAAACCAGTATCAAAGCCAGGGATTGATTCGAGTTTATCGATGGTTCCTCCAGTATGTGCCAATCCTCTCCCAGCGAGCATGGGTACTGTTGCCCCACATGCTCGTAGCGCTGGGGCTAGAATGATGCTCATCTTATCACCGACTCCTCCAGTTGAATGCTTGTCAACAGCTGTAGGGTTGAGCGGAAGGGTTTCACCACTTTCGAGCATAGATGTGGTTAGATGGTATGTTTCATCAGAGTTTAATCCATTGATTTGGCATGCCATTAAGAAAGCACCAATTTGTTCATTTGGGATTTCTGAAAGGTGTTCGATAAACCATGAAAGTTCTTGTTGAGAGAGTACTTCTCCATCTCTTTTCTTAGCGAGAAGTGTAGGAATGTGCATGGAATCAACTCATTTTGATGCTAAGCCAATCTCAACGAGTCGTTGATGCAGATACTCTCCTGCTTTGATTGATGGATACATGACTGTTCCTCCTGTTTGTGAAACAAATTCTTCAAGAGGTGTCAAGTCGATTTCGTTTCTTGGGTGCACAAACATTGGCATTGAGAAACGTCTCTGAGTCGGATCTCCTGGATTCACAACCCTATGTGTTGTTGATTTGAAAAGACCATTCGTCAGGTTTTGAATCATGTCTCCTGAATCAACAATGATTTGTTCATGATTGCCTTCAACATCAATCCATGTCCCATCGTGGTCCATGACCTGCAATCCTGCAGCAGTTGCAGTCATGAGTAATGTGATCAAATTAATGTCTTCATGAGCTGCTGAACGTACGGCACCTTCAGGTGTCGATTCATCAAGAGGAGGATAATGGATGATTCTCATGATGGTGTTCCCCTCTCTTGCCATTTCTGGTAGCCATGAGTCGTGGTGGCCAAGATAGGTGCTGCACGCACTAAGAAGCATGGTAGATATCGATTCCATTTTGTTGTAAAGGGAGTCAACATTCATTTCAAAGTCAGGTAAATGGTTGGTTGGCCAAATGTTTGCAGGATATGTCAAGTCTGTTTCACTGCCTTGGTTGCCTCTTCCTGTTTGCCAAAATTCTTTCAAATCAGGGGCAGGATTATTCTTAGCGTGTTCAATTCCAAAGGCAGTATAGCCTCTTTGATGTGAAATTTCTGGGCGCAAATAAGATCGCTTTGTTTCTTCATCAAGGTCAAAGAAATACTCTGCTTGCTTGTAAGTCTCTTCAATATGGTTTAGATCAATGCCATGATTGATCAACGCAAAGAATCCAATGTCGGAAAGCGAATCTCCAACCGTTTGGATAAACGCCTTACGACGGTCTTCATCACCTGATAGAAAATCTTGTAGATCTGCTACAGGCAGTGGTCTTGACAAAGGTTTCACTCCTAGTCGCTTCGTAGTTTAGCAAGCAATCGGAGCATTTCAAAGTACAACCAGATGACTGTAATGAGAATTCCATATGCTCCCCACCATTCTTGCTGTTTTGGAGCGCCCATGCGCACGCCTGCCTCAATCATGCCGAAATTGGAGATGAGCATGAGAGATGCGACAACAATAATGAATACGCTAATTCCAATTCCAATTGGTCCACTTGAGTGGAAGAATGGAAGTTCATACGGCGTAAACATGAACATGATGTTCACAAGGTAAACGAACATAATCGATATTGCTAGTGAGAATACGATTTTGTTGAATGTTGGTGTAGGGCGTATAATTCGCAATGAATATATTGTCAACATTGCACCAATAACTCCGAGTGTCGCAAGGCCTGCTTGAATCGCAATTCCTGGATACATTAACTCGAAAAATAAGGTGAGTGGTCCAATGAAGAATCCTTCCATGAAGGCATAGATCATGACTGGTACTTGTGGATTAGATGGGCGTGAAAACATGAGATAAATCCCCATTCCAAAGGTTCCTACCATGCCAAACATCATCATTGGGTACAACAGTCCTGGGACAATGAATCCAAGGGCAACAGTTGCAAGGGCGGATATGGTCATTAATGCGAAGAGAATTCCTATCTTTTGCAGTGTTCCTTCGAATGTCATTCGGTCGTGTCCAGAGATTGTATTCCAAAATTTTGGTTGGAATACGGGGTTACTTGAGGTGTAAGCCATGTACTATCGAGAGTGCGGTCCTTTGTGAAGGTTATGTGTCTCAAGCCTGTTCAGACTTCTGTTGTTGATAGTATTCTTCCAATTGGTCAATATTCCATCCCATATCCAAATATTTCTCGATCATTTCTTTCTCCCATCCAGGGAAACGTGCAAGGTCTTGGGCAGATAGCCCACTTACATCATCAGGAGCTTGTCCATCAAGTACAGGTTGATCCCATGCTTCAGAAGAACCGATAACTGCATTCAATTCTTCTTCTTTGACCCAATCCTTCACTTCGGATTTATCCTTTCGTGATCGAATAATTCCGTTTGCTGCACCAATGAGCAATAACGCTCCACCAAGCATCAACAATAACATGAACGTTTCACCCATTCCTTCTTCAGCCTCTCCACTGGAATCTCCAGCGTTTTGATTTAGTTGTGAAAGTGAACATCCGTCTATGTCTGTGGGCGTTTCTGGCAATGTATCTGGACATTTATCGTCCTCATCCAAAACGCCATCATTGTCGTCATCAGGTGAGTCATTTCCAGAATTTCCCGTCTCGTTTCCAGTTGGTTCTGGAGCAATACCGCCGAGGTCACAACCTAATGCATCTGCCTCATTGATGCCATCTCCATTCGCATCAGCCATGTTGATTGCATCATATGGAGATACATCAGCAACTCCTGGATCTAATGCGGTAGTTTGTGCCCAAGCGACTTCAATATTATCCAAAATACAATCGCCATCTGTGTCGACGGATAACGGATTTCCTCCCAAGAGGTATTCGTCATAATTTGAGAGCATGTCTCCATCAACATCCAGATCAGCCTCGAGAGTGGTGCCAAACATTGCAATTGTTCTGTTTAGACCGTTTCCAACCTCCCAAATATCAGGCAAACCATCGTTATCAGTATCTGTTACGTTGTCGAGTCGATTCCAGTCAGCATACCATGAATTGATGTATGGTGTAGCGATCTCACTTGAATCAATAATCAATCCCATTTCTCGGTTACGAACCATCGCGGAATCGCCCCAGTTAATGCTTGAGATGAGGACAGATGTGCCATCGACGATTGCTCCTTTGTTGTGTAGTTTGGAAACATCGTCATCTTCACTCATGATGATTGCAGAGACATCCCATCCATTGGTTTGATTCCAATCATTATTCATCCTATCAACGATGTCCTGGATGTCTTCATCAAGATATGCTCCATTGATGATGAGGCGTATTGAAACGTCTCGCTGAGCAGCATCTTCGAGCGCACTTACGACTGGGTTTTCGCCCCAGCCCCATTGCCAATCAAGGTCAAGATATTGTAACGAAAGTAAAATTTCACTGTTAGCGTTGACAATCATACTGGTTAATCCTTCAACACAATCATCAGGACATGTCAGTAGTGTGCCAGAATATGTGCCACTGTATTGTGGAGCAGAATCTCCAACGATGGTTCGCACATCAGGTACGGAATAACTGTTTGTCGGAGGAGTCGATGAAACAGGTAATACATACATCGACTTTTCATCAAAAGCCATGTGTTCTAGGACAGTCTGAGCAAGTTCTTGACTTTGGACAATCATGCCCCAATCCCTGTTGCCACGCTGGCCAGGTGGTGGGAGTGATGCATCCTTCCAATTTCCAGACCCTATCCAAACAGACGCCTCATCTTGAACTGCAACTTTTGCGTGAAGGTAGAGGTAAGGGTCATCCCCACTTCCACCAAACCAAGACACATCGATTCCAGCTTCCTTGAGGAGGTATGCATAAGATGCTTGAGATTCACGATCATTGGTATTCCACCATGATTCAACTTCATTGAGAACAACTACGACCACAACGCCTCTTTCGTGTGCCTCGATAAGAGCCTGAGTGAGATCCATTGATTGCAGTTGATACAGATGAAGGTGGAGGGATGTTTGTGCTTGGCCAATCCATGCGAGGACATCGACAAGACCATCATGAGGTCCAAGAAGTGGTTGAATCATGGTAGCATCTGAAAACGTAATGTCTGTGCAGAAATCACTAGCTCCAAGGCGGCCCCATCGTTGATGCCAATCAACAGATTGATTGGTATCGGTGATTGTTCCACACCCATCGCCTCTGTAAAGAATCAAATTATCAATTCCACTGACTGGCTCTGATAAGGCAACTCCTGACCATCCGATCGCATCCACTGGGCCATTCCCGTAGACAATGGTATCAGCAACTGCTCCACTTGGATGAATAAGCTGCAAAGCCATGCCGCTATCGAGAAGGTAAATCGGAGAACTCATTGCAGTATTCATGTCGATAATAGTTCCATCTTCATACAAGGCCAGAGCGGAGACGTCATTGGTTAGTTTAACCGAAGAACCTGCATCAATTTGCAGATTGGTGATGTCAGCAGTGTATTCTGTATCATCAGCAGCAGTTCGTCTGATTTTCCATCCATTGAGAGTTGCAGCGTCTTCTCCGTAATTGGTCAGTTCAAAGAATTCCAGTTCTGTAGAAATCGATGAGATGCCATCCCACATGACAGAAGTGAACTTGATTGATTCTTGAGAGGCAATCATTGTAGCATCAGGCTCTTCAGTTCCAGGAGTAGGCCAAGCAAACTCAACCCATTGTGAATCTGTTTCATTGTACCCATATGTTACACAATTACTTGCAAGGAATTCAGATGATGGTGCTGCGCTTGTAACGAGTTCTCCATCTGGATTGAGGATTTCAAGAACACCGCTGTCCTCTAGAGATCCTCCAAAAATGTCGTACGTCAGTTCAAGTACAATTCGCTGGCCAGGTTCGATTGTGGTATTGTTTTCTCCCTGATTCAAGAGCATGGTAGAATCGATGAATTGTCGGCCCATGAGTGGGTTCGAGGTGTAATCGATGCTCACTCTCCAGCGAGTTAGGTTGACGTTTTCTGTGCCAGTATTGTAAAGTTCAATCCAATCGGCAGACGGCGAAAATGTTGAATCGTCACATGCTGAAGCAATTTCTGTTATTATAATTGATTCAGGACCGGTATATTCTGGCCAAACGGGATTTGCAATTCCGGGAGTTGCCCACGCACTGTTAACCCAATCATCAACTCCCCACGTGATGGATGTTGTAGGGGCATTGAGGCCAGATTGCCCTGCACCTGCATGAGTTTCTGTGTTATTGATCAGAGAACTTCCTTCGAGAGTGCTTGTCCATTGAGCTGAGTGAGCGACTGCTCCGTTTCCATCAATGAGATTTATTTGATCAGGTGTGGTGTGTTTGAGGTAAAATTGTGATGTGCCATTGAGTGCAATAAGAGTTGTTTCACCCGGTGCTAAAATGGTTGTTGATTTCAATGGCATATTGTATTGATGCAACATCAGGTTTCTATTCGCAGCTGATAATCTCCAACCAGCAACATCAACTTCTGAAGAACCAAAGTTGTGAATTTCAATCCATTCTCCACCAGGATATGATTCTGAGTCAGAGCCAACAGCATCCGCAAGGAGTTCCGTGATTCGAACGTCGCCCGTGGTTGCAGTTGGAATCGGTTCTGGCTGTCCAGGTGTTGGATAGAGTGATGGCGACCATGCATCATTGTAGTTTGTGCTACGTATCAGAGAGATGTTTGGCCCGTAGTTTGTAGCATACCAAGCCATGTCCACAATCATCGATGAAGCATCGAGCAAGATGAGATGATTGTAATTGTCCCAGAGACGCGTGTCTGTGGTAAATTCAATCAGTCGACGTTCTCCAGAGAGAATCGTAGTGCTTCCTTGGGAACTGTTCACCGCAATTGAGCCAGGGTCCAGGAAGGTTTGGTTGCCCATTCCATCGATAATAGACCATCCGTTCAGGTCTATATCGCTGGTTCCAGTATTCAATAATTCAATCCATTCGCCCTCAGGCGATGCGTTTCCATCATGATTAGAAACTGGCATTATTTCATTGAACCCAACAAATCCAGTGGCTGTGATGGTATCGAGACGAGGAATATTTGTTGAATTTGGTGATGGATACGTTGAGATGACCCACATTCCACCAGACGGATTTTCCTCGATGGAGAATCCAGGTTCATTGGTTGTCCAACTGACTTCGTCCCCAATACTTCCATTTGGAAGGTAAAGACGTAGAGTCTCTTGTCCGTTGTTTAATACACCACTGCTCGATGTTGCATTTACTGCTACGATTCGTGTTTCACCAGGGTATATCAGATGTGTTGCATAATCTGAGGTTGCACCTACGAGGTGGGTGGAATCCATTTCAATCATGTTGCCTGCCTGGTCTTGGAGCCACCAGCCAGACATGTTGATGGTGGTGGTCCCGTTATTGTACAACTCCACCCATTCACCGCCTGGCCAAGAGGCATTGTCTCGACTTGGCCATGAATCTGCCATGACCTCATTTATCTGTAATTCACTAGGGGAAAAAGTAGGTCCTGTACTTCCTCCTCCTGTATTCGAAGAACCTGGAGTTGGATTTGAAGTTGCTATCCAATCAGCATATGGGTCAGATGGATCTTGTTCAAGACTGACTCCAGATGAGCTGGAGTTCCATGTTGCTTCATCCATCCAGTTACCCGAACCATCATAGAGGGTCATGAAATCATTTGAATTAGCAACATAGAAATTGGTATATCCATTTCGAGCGATGACCATATACTCCCCGGGAGCAATGGTATATGTCGATGCATTACTTGCATCATAGTCCACAATGCTGTTTACATCGAAAGTAAGTGTCTTTGAGGCTTTATTCGAGAAGTACCAATTGCGAACATCGACACTTGTTGTTCCAGAGTTGTAGATTTCGAGCCACTCTCCACCAGGATAGTTAGCATCATCAAGGCCGTTTGGATTTGGCAATACTTCGTTGATACAAATCGCACCTCCACATGGTTGACTTCGAGCAGATGTAGATTCAACAGGTTCAACAAATGGTGTTAGTGGTACGAGTAAAAGGAGTGCGAGTAAAAGGTATGATTGGCCGCGCATGGTGTCACCTACATTGAGACCCAACGTTATCCCCCTCATATCTTTTGGCGAGGTATCGTTTCCCACAAATCAGATGAAACCAAAGTTATCAGCCATTTGTGCGAATGTGTAAATCATGATCGGAACAAGAATAATTCCCATTCCATGGCTTCTACGTATTCCAATTCTTGGGGGCATCATTCCGAGTATGGTTCCTACAATGAGAACCCCTATTCCAACGAATCCTGTTGAAAGCCAAACAAGAGCAGCAACGAAAATGATAACGCCCATGACCATTGATTGTAACGGGATTGCGGCGTGGAGTCGTAACATACCCTTGCCAACAATTTTCATGATTGGCATTGCCATGATTCCAGCAGCGAGACATACAGCGAGCAATCGGATGAAATCTGCTGTTGGTTCAGTAGAATTCCATGTTTCGATAGGATACATCATTTTCAGAGCAAGTGTTGCACCTGATCGAGATCTCCCAATAATGTAAAGGAATCCTAGGACCATGACTGTGACTGCTGTATTGACGGCTGAGAGAATTGCAATAACTTCCAAATCTTGTTTCGTCTGAGGGCCTTCATGGCCGCCTTCAGCTTCTGAGATAGCGATTTCGAGGAGTTCATCATCAGAAAGTTCAGTTAATCGACGTGTTTCCCAGTCCATCCCATATCCTTCCTTTCCTTGGACCTTTGCCGCAACGTTACGACCACCCATCACCAAAACAGTTGCTTGAGATGCGGTCATCCCAGGCAACACACCCATACTCGCTCCAGCTACTGCTGACCAAAAGCATGGAGCGATGAGAGGTTTAACAGGTGGTAAGTCCCAGTTTTCACGTTGCGGTGGTAAGTGACTGGTTGTAGCATAAATATCCAGCAAATTCGCAATTCCAAACAGTCCTGCTAAGCTTGGAAGAAGCAAGGATGGAGAAGGCATTCCTACAGGACTATCAACTGGAAGTTCGAATACTGCCCATCCATACAATCCCGCCAACAGGAAAAAGATTGTAGCAGCAAAAAATCCTGCTAAGCGACTATCCTTTCCAAGTTTCTTACGTGTAAGTTTCTGAACCCATTTTGGCCAATCGAGGCGAGTTGTTTCAGTCGCGAGAAGGAGCAAAGAAATTGTTAGTAAAATTACTGGCAACCAACTTCGCAACCCATTGTACCAATTAAGTTCGGGCCCAAATGCGATTCTTGCTACAATGATTAGAGGTAATGAAAGGAAGAGACCTAGTTGAGATCCTCTTGCAGACCATGCAACACCACGTGCAGCATTCCCTGCTAACAGCATCCTATGGCCGGGCAAAAGCGATAACGCAGTATCCCCGTCGGGTGCGCCAATAAGTGCTGAAGGAATATAATTCAGGAAAGTGTGAACCGTTCCTGTCGAAACGATAATTGCAGCAACTGCCGAAAGTGGAATGCCTAAATCGAGTAGAGCAGGGGATAATGCAAGTAAAATTAACGCGACATTGTTCACGTGAAAACCAGGAATAAGTCCCGTCAAAGAGCCCATGAAAACACCGAAGAATAGGGCTCCAAGAAGCCACCACAAATCAGTGAAATATGCTTCAATCATTTTCTCACCCCATCATTGTTGATCGATGTATTCTTGACGGTCGCTGGTTCCATCGCCATCTGAGTCTTCTGAATACGAGCTTGTTCCAAATGAATTTTCTAGTGTGTCACTGAGTCCGTCATTATCTCTGTCATCAACATCCGCACTTTCTAATGAATAAATGACTGCCATCGATTCACTGTCTTCGACTTGAAGCAAACGACCTTCCCAAGTCATTGCTGTTCCAAGGTGTAGTTCATCAAGACCGATAGAGTTTCCAAGAGCACTTAGTCGAACCTTCTTTTCACTTCCAGGTTCAGTAAGGAACCATGTTCCATTTTCTTCAACAGCAAGACCGTTTAATCGCACCACTTTGTTCTTATCATATCCCCACTGTGTAGCGCCATCTGACCAAAGAAGCGTTGTTGGGTTCATTTTGTCCCCTTCCGAAAGGTCATGAACAAGTAATTCTGCACGCATGTTTTCATCGTCCCAAGAAACAGTAACATCTGCAACAACTGCCTGACCCGCCTCGAGCCATGTCGACCGAGGTCCTGGTATGGTTACAGCGATACTTGTCCAGCCTGGTGTGTATCCAGCGGAGTCAGCAAAGTAACCAGATTCATCCTCGACACTTGGTTCAACAGCGTACTTCATGTAGGCTGTGACCGTGTAATGAGTGTCAGGATCGCTTAGTGCAGCAATTGGGTTTGCGCTAAGCATCAAGAGAAGATCGTTGATGGTTGATGTGGCCGTAAGTGATTCACTGTCTTCCCCACCCTTATCAAGGCACCAAGAGGATATTGCAGTATTCCAAACAAGTCGTCCCCGCATTTTGATCGCTTTTCCTTCCCATGTTTCAGCCATCGACAAGTCATCCTCGCTTGGAATCACACATAGTGGAGAACCCGCAGAACCAGTAAGTTCCCAAGTATCGTTTTCTATGGACAGCATGCCTGCAACATCAACAGTCCTACCGGATTGATACATCCATGTTGATTGTGAAGACCAATCGAGTAATGGAATCTCAATTGGATGATTTCGATCCACCATGATTTCAGGCCCTTGTACACCTAGATTCCAACTTAATTCCCGTTGCTGATAGGAAAGTACCCCTTGAACAGTGACTTTGGAACCTGCTTCAATCCATTGTCCTGTTGAAGAATGAATCGTCATACTGATTTGATGCTCAGAGTTCCCATAATTGGGGTGATCTCCTAGCTTAGCGTTTCCAAATGCCACATCAGGGGCAATGGATTTTGATATGAATCCAGTAAGCTGAATGATTTCTCCATCAAATTTTTGTGGGTCAATCGCAACATCTGAGATTGCTAGCAAAGGGACTTCTGGAATGTCTGAGGATTTCCAACTCATCGCTCCCGCTCCAAGTGCTTGTATCCACATTCGTCCTTCAAAATTGATGACATCGCCTATGATAGTGACATTTGTTCCGATTGGAGGCGTATCTCCTGGACGGTACCACCTTAATTCAACAACGCCGGTACCATCATCAATAATTGCGTCAAGACGATCGTCTCCAGAGTTGTAGGGGTCCTCAACCCATGAAATCAATGTGCCTTCAACTTTGACAACCTCGTTGATGTATTCGGTCAAATCATCTATTTCGACTACGGATGGTTCTCTCACCATTGCATACCAATTGAGGGTGGCTACCAGGAAGAGAGAGATGGCAAACATAACCCACAAACGAGGTCCGTTTGTGTCAGGGTCATCTGTCGATAATCGAGCGAGAAAGGACTTCAGACCATCCGCCATGGACAATCGTCTAGCCTACAGGGCATAGCCGTTGCCCTTCGGCTCTCTGAGAGGAGATGCCTTGAAATGCAACGGATGAGCAGGACATACTATGCGAGACAGAGTTATCCGCGATGAAATTCATCGTGATATCTTGGTGCCTGCACATCATGCCAGAATCATTGATACTCATGAATTTCAGAGATTGCGTAATGTACAACAACTCTCGACGTGTGAATTTGTATTCCCTTCTGCTACTCACACCCGATTTGCTCACTCCCTCGGCGCTTATCATCTTGCAGGAGCATTAACAGATTCTATACAGGAAGTTCAACCAGGATTGTTGTCAAATGATGACGCAGAATTAGTTCGCTTAGGAGCACTGCTTCATGACATCGGACACCCTCCCTATTCCCACTTATTAGAAACTCCAGATGTCTTTGCTACGTATCATTCACATGAACACTGGGGCAGAGTCATGTTGGAAGATACCTCTTCTGAAATCGGTCAAGTGCTCGATGAAGTTCTTGGAAAAGAGAGGAAAAAACGACTTTTCTCGATTCTTGATGGGGCGAATGAATGCGATGGCACACCAATTGCACCATTTTTGAAAGAGATCATAAGCAGCCAATTGGACGTGGATCGAATGGATTACATGATACGTGACCAAGCTAATACCGGTGCTCAAATCGGTGGTTTTGACAGTGCCAGAGTTATCCGAGCGATGAGAGTTAACGATCAAGGACGACTTTATGTTAAATCATGGGGGCTGCCTGCGATAGAAGCCTATCTCGTTACACGTTATCACATGTACAATCAGGTCTATTTTCACAAAGTCAACATGTTGACACAAGCCTACCTTGTGCGGATGTTATCTCGGGCGAGGACTCTCGCATCTGAAGGCAAACTTAGCCTAGGGGTAGAGGTGGAACATATGTTGCTCAATGATGCACTTACTGCCGAGCAATACGCTGAAATTCATGACTCGCATGTGAAGGTCGCTATGAGTCGTTTCTCAAGAAACCCAGACGAAATTCTTTCGAATTACGCCTCTCGATTAATGGCTCGTAGAGATTATCACAAATCATTGCGAATCGCTTCGCTCACCTCTGAGATGTTTCATGTTATACAGTCGGAAGTGGCCACATTCATAGAAAGCGCAGGATTTGATCCCGTACATGATTTGATCACTGCTTCAATTCGTAAAAGAGGCTACATGCCTTACGAACAGGGCATCATTCTTGAAGACGGAAGAGATGCAGCAGAACATTCGCCGCTCATTCGTTCTCTTTCGCAGTCCGATGAACAGATTTTAGTTTTCGTTCCTCAAGAAATTCGTGATGAATGTGAAGCATTGGTGCGCTCAAAAACAAAGCCATCTCAGTCATCGTTGGCAATGTTTGATTCGGCAGACTCATGAACTTCATGTCCTAGCATGCATCATCGGGCCTGTAGCTTAGTTGGTTAGAGCACCCGGCTCATAACCGGGCGGTCAAGGGTTCAAATCCCTTCGGGCCCACTTTTTTTCATCGTAATTCGTCTGGCAAACATGCACTTCCCGACAAAATGGTTATGAGGGTCGGTATAGTGGGTTGAGTTAGTGAGCACAATGTCTGGAGTTAAGAGAACACTTTGCGTTTTGACCCTTTATCTCGCCTCAATGTTGCTTGTCGCAGTACCTGCACAAGCACAACTACCGACTGCTGCAGTCTCAATCACATGTGCTCCTGCAGAAATTAAGGTCGATGTAAAGCCGGGTTCCACACTCGTTGGATTTACAACATGTACTGCTTCAAACCCTACTGCTTACATCGAAAAGATTGCTCTTTCAGTAACCTCTGATGGCCTTGCTGCTGCTGCTCCAGGTGACATATATGTCGGTGGCAACAGCGAAGAGGATTTCCAAGTTGTTGTCCGTGCACAACCGTTCATGACAATGCAGGCTCGAAGCTTGGTTGTTCAAGGCAGTGTCCAAGAGATCAGCGGACTGCCTCCAGCAAACGTTGCGACATCTGGCGCTTCGATGATTGTTTCAATCACTCAATTCGCTCTTCTTCAAGTTGAAGCAGTTGAGCCTTTCGTTCAACTGATGCCAAAGACTGACAAAGACTTTGAATTCAAGGTTTACAACCTTGGAAATCAATTCGATTTCATGAAGGTCGGAATTTCAGAGAACTCCCGTGAACAATTGGAAGACGCAGGATTCAATATCAACATTCCAATCAGTAAGGTCAACGTTGAGCCAATGGTTGCTCCAGCCAAGGTTCGAATTCAGATTCGAACACCTAAGACACAGGGATGGACTGACGCTTACCACACTCTCGACTTCTATGCTGAGTCTGATTTCTCCTGTAAGAACGGTGGATGTGACCGTGAATCACAAATGATTACAATTTACGTCCGTGGTGTCTATCTTCCAGGCTTCGAAATCATCCCTGCTCTCTCGATGGTTGCATTAGCGGCTGCAGTTGCAGGCCGACGGTTCTTAGGATCCGATGATGAAGAAGGCGAGTGGCGAGAAGCCGCTCCCGGACTGTAATTGCCAAAAACCATCGTATCCCTGCACGTATCGGGGTTGGGTTCTTAACCTCCTCATGCGACGAATATATGAGATGAGCAAATGAGTGGACTACTAAGCAAGGCTAATGCTACCGAAGAAAAAGCCGAAAATGAAGTCAAAACACCTGAATCTGTCAGTATTACACCCGCTGTCCATGAAGGAGGCGGGCCAGATATCCCAACCATTCTGAAAACAGGGGGCTGGGTTGTCATCATCATCGGAGGTCTACTTTCACTTCAGGGTGGTTCTTGGGGGCTTATCGTTGTCCTTGTTGTCCTTGTCTTAGGAATCGGGGCATTGTATGGGGGCCAGGTCCTATCTGAAGAAGGAGTAAATCCAGTAAAGATGGGAATTGCGGCTGTATTAGCAATTCTTTTGACTACAGGGCCTTATGCTATTGGGCTGTTTGTCGGGGCCCCAGATACATTTGCAGTGACTGATCTTGAATACGATGAAGAAGATAATCAACTTTCTTTCAAGGTTAGAGGCGGCATCGATGAAGCTACTGCAACCATCAATAGCATCTCTATCAATGGAATTACAACGGAAGTATGGTCTGGTTCTGAGTCGCTTGGTGATAATGGTGCTCGATTCAAGATTCCTATCGAAGATTTCTTCCAAGGAAACAGCGAAACATGCATCTATTGTTCAGATTCGAGTTTAGTTGAATATCAACTTGTAGTAGGTGATGGGGAAGGAACAACTTCTGTAATCGACCTCAATACAGGGTTTACGACTCGAGAGGTTCTTCATGCAGGTGTGCAAATACAAGATCACATGACTACGGAAAATTCGGGTAGTGGACAGCAAGGAACCACGACGACTGTTATTGATGGGCTCATCATTGACGTTCTTGCTGGAATTATGCCTGATGATCACGAGGCACTTGATGGTGGGCTTCACAGTATGTCTACTGGTGAAGAGGATGCTGGAACTCTCGGTATCGTCCAGGGAGATTACACACTCGAACTCTCTGTTCTGAAGGGAACAACGAAGAAATGGAGTCACCCAACTGTCGCAGTTGACGGATATGCTGCTTCATACAACTCTGGTGGTGAATTCAAGAATGGAGAAATGACGACTTGGCTTAGAATGGGTGGCACTTCAACAGATAACAATGGTATTCTTTTCCTTCATGAAGACGACTTCTATGACGGGGATGGATGTTACACCTTTGAAGTTAAGATTACAAATTCATACTACACAGAGACTGCAGTGGTTGTTGAATCACGAATGTCATGGGAACTTAACTTCGATCAATACAACAATAATGATGGTGGACAGGATGCTCGAACATACGAGGCATGCTCATGAAGTTCATCCTTGAAGATAGACGATTACTACTGGCTTTTCATTCCTGTTTAATCCAATGTGATTGGAATGAATTATTTACTAAGGCTGGAGATTGAACATTAATGGAATTGATGTACCTGTTGATGCTTTTGCTTCTCTTTGGGGGCAATGTTTCCTTAGCGATTGTTGTTGCATTGATGTACAACAATTATCTTTGGTGGGAAAAGGGTTTTGCATCCAGTGAACTGCACTTGGTCATCAACGCAGCATCAATTTCGACTCTAATCCTCTATCTCGTATTGCATGGCTGGGTACGCCGAAAAGAAGAAGAAAAACTTAGGGAACTCGATATCCCCGAAATATACTAAAGAAACGTCGATTTGTTTGACTCGAATCTTCGATGAAAGAAATTAAGTGATATCTTTCAATGGTAAGGTTATGAGCAAGAGAGTTTTTGTTAAGTTTGTATCTGAGCCAAAGAATGACCCAATAAAAACAATTGTCGGTGTGGCTTGTGCAGCACAAGCCATCAACGATGGACACGATGTGAGTGTCTTTTTTGCAGCATCAGGTACTCGATTATTAGATCGAGATTACATCGAAGAATTAGATAGCCAAATGGGTAATGATTCGAAGATGGTCTCTGGATTAATGGATCTGATAATTTCGAAAGCAACTCTATACTGTTCATTTGCTTCGGTAAAAGCGACTCTTGGACACAGTGAAGGAGATGGCGCACTGATTGTTGCAGATGATAAAATTACATGGAGTGGTCCTCCTGGAGTAATTGCTCTTGCGACAAATTCTGAAGTTCAGCTTACCTATTAGATACGGAACTCCTTTTCCTACTCGAATTTCTGATCTAAAGATGATGAGCCAACCATTTTTCCAGAATACATTATCAATAAGCCAAGTGTGGCTTTAACATGGTCAAATCTGTAAGTAGTTGGGAAGAATTACCACCGGGGACGTGGCTTGAGAACGATGAACATGGGAATCATTGGTATCTCGATGACGAAGGAAACCGATGGTATTCGAAGAACGATGCTTACCTCATGGTGGAAGTTGAATCGAATGCTTCAGCAATTGATGAAGTGGTAGAAAAGACTCCAACTGGTGAGTTAACTGCGATCAATAACGATGATAAAGAAACCTTCAATCAAAACACATCAAAAAAGCGTCCTATACTCATATCAGTTACGCTCGTTGGACTGCTTCTTGCAGGAATTGCGGGATATTTTGTCTATGATTATTATTCAGAGCCCGACTTCTATGGGGAGGTCTATTGGGCTGATTCTGGACATGGATATCTGTTTGAAGAAGATCAAATGAAGGAAGTATATCCATTGGTGAATGGTGATTGTTCAGCATGGTACGACGAATTCTTGGAATTTACATATGTTGAAGAGAATGGATTCTGCACAAGAATAATGACCGTTTCAAATTATCAAACAGAATTTTTGAATGGCAATGAGTATGAAATATGTTCAAATGACGACCTCGGAAAGTTCTGTGCTGAAGTGTATGTTCTACCAGAAGGAATCGTTTACAAGAGCCTTCTATCATGTGAAATTATGATTAATGGTATTGGGTCCTCTTCAGTGACTCCTGAGGTTTATGAATCACATATTCCAAGTTTGATTATCAACGGCAATATACGATTTGGTATCGATGATTCATGGACAAATAAATTTCTTCGTATTGCTGAAGACATTTACGCTGAGATGAATGGTTTGGATTGTTCTTTCCCTCAATTTGAATCCACCGCTCCTCGCGTACTATTCGGATCAAGTGAAATCACTAGCAATGGTTCTGTAGGAGATCCTCTGTTTGGATTGGTTGTTGAGGCGACCGAATCCAAGGTTCCATATTCGGATGTTCAATTCTTCATTTCATCAGCAACTGGTAACTTCGAGTGTAACTTGATTACGAGGGTGTTCATTCCACTTGATTCAGAGGGCAATGGAAGTTGGGTGAATGTAGGTGACGAGGAGAGTGCTTGTGTTGTTCTGCTCTATGATTTTGAAGATGATGATGAATGGTATCCACACCTCTCTGTAGGAGATTTTTTAGTTGTTGAACAGGTAAATAATCAGATATGTGCAGAATCATGCGACTATATGGTGAATATACAATATCAAGAACAATCTCTCAGAACTTTAGAGCTGACAATTCCATATCAATCTTAAAGAGGGATTATTCGTCATTAACCGATACTATAGGATTTCCATCAGCATCCGTCCAACTCAAATCATCGGATTCCTCAGTGGACTCAGTTTCTTCTTCAACTACACTTTCTACTTCGTCAGTGTGTACTTCTTCACACTCGATGTACTCTTTTTCTTCAGTCTCAACATACTCTTTTTGCTGTAATCGACGTGAACTTAATGCGACAAAGGCTCCCAATCCCACAACAATCGCTACGATGATTGCATACAGGAGGACCGGAAGCTCCTCCACCTCTTCAGCGGTTGTCCATGACACTTCAGTTGAGGTTTGACCTGCCTCCTCAGAAATTAAATGACTCACTGGTTCAAGGACATCTGGATAAAGGAATTTACAGTTCAATGATGTTGCTTCATCGGTGTAATGCCACCATGTAATTGGCACAACCTTTGATTCTCCTGGTGCAACTTCCCAATTGCCTGTGTTTGCTGTTGTGTCAGCTTCTTCTCCATTCGTGTAACATCGAACATTCGGATTTGCAGGCACAGTGCCAGTGTTTGAAATCGTGATCATAGCATAGTGAGTTTTTCCAGTACTTGCAGTTACTGAATCTGGTTCAATTTTATCAATACTCAGTGATGGGTATGTGATATTGACAAATCCAGTTGCAGTTTTTGGGGCTGCTGCATCTGCGATAAAGTCGCCCCAGTTTGATTCAACAGTGATCTTTATGGTCCCTGCTTCTTGATTGTATTCTCCTGAACCGTCAACCCATTCTACGATTCTCTTATTTTCACTTGTTCCGATGTCAACAAACCAAGTGTCTTGGTCTGCCTCGCCATTGATGACTGTATTGATTGTATTGCCATTATAGCCAATTCCAGTTGCAACAACCGTTGCAATTTGTGCGTTGACGCGTATCTCTCTCTTGGAAAGAAGTCGAATCCATGCATCAGTATAACCACCTGTGCCAGTTGTTCCCTCATAGTCAATTGTGCCTTGGTCATGTACGATGATATCTTCATCTGTTCTCGAACCTAAAATGATTGAATTGTTGACTCCGATGTGGGTTTGATCTGCGACATTAATTGGGCCACTACCTACAAGAGATGAATCATTAAAGTGACAAAGATGTTCACAACTGATGTTTGCACCCATCAATGTCGAGTCCTCTGAAACAAGAGTTCCGTGGTTGAAGATGTGATAAGATGCTTGATTCCACGAGAGTGTCCCTCCGCTTTGTGTAAGTTCATCAGCAGAAATCGTTAACAATTCAGCGTTTGAATGAAAAATTTCGACGTGAGTGATTCCAAACGGAAGAGGATAATAGGTATCGACTTCGATTGAAAACTCATCAGTTAAGTCAACAGTTGTCTCAAATGAAGTCCCAGTAATTTCGTTGTTTGTGGTTCCATCGATTGTCAAATTGAGATAGGCTTGCTCAGGGACGTTTATGCTGAAATAGAGGGTCATTACAGCCTCAGTATCTGCGATAGTTTCGTCAATAGTGATGTCGGTATTATCAAAAATAAGAAGGGTCGATGCTGAAGACTGCCCTGTTAATATTGCATTGTCAAGATTGAGTATACCGCCTTCTTCGACTGTAATTGTCGAATCAGTAGCGATTTCAGATTCACCTGTCCAAGTAAGCACACCTCCGCTTGCAACAACAACATCTCCATTGAAATTGCCACCGTTCCATGTTTGGGAATCCGAGATGGTTGTTGTTGAGCCGTTTACAGGCGGTGATGCTAGTGTCACTGATGCAAAAAGAATGGGAATCATCATTAAAATTGTCAATAGGCTTGCTGTTCGCATGGTTCATCCACGATGTATTGAATCATCAATGCTTTGCCTGCATCAATAAGGAACATCTTTCCATCCAATGGCATATCCTATCAGATTAAACCCACGGTGAAGTACGGGTGTGATGACAATTATTGCTAACATGGGGTAGATGAGTTCACCTGAGGCCAGGAGCGATCCTCCCAAAAAGAGTTGACCCCAGAGAAAGACCATGATAGCGAAAGGCAATGTGTCGAGCAGTGGTGCTTTGGATGAAACATCTCCTTCTCGCTTTAATCCTTGACGGCGCTTGAAGAAGGAACCTGTCAAATCACCAAATAAGCAAGCAAATCCAAGAAACGATCCCAATATGTAGGCTGCAACCCAATCGTTTCCGATAGAAAACCACGCATCCTCGGAACCAATAATTGGGCTTGCGAAAATTGCAGCACCATCAAATTCTGTTCCAACAATGGCTAATTGTAGTACACAGAGCAAACCAGCGGTGAGTGACCCTCCGATGAGTCCGTTCCAGGTTTTCCCATCACCAAGCATTCGATTGCCATCTTTTAGCGACCTTCCACCATCGATTGGCCAAGGCCCATAACCTGTTTTTGGAAGCCATTTGCCCCACATCATTGCAAAGGTGTTCGCAATAAATCCTGGCAAGTAAAGCCAGAGAGTCATCAAGACGAGAGAAAGAAAACCGAGGTCTGTAGCCGCATCAACGTTGCTCATGAAGGATTGGATTTCAATAAAGCACATGAAGCCTCTTGTTGTGAGCACCCTTTTGCGGTTGAATTATCAGCCTTGATAGGTTGCGTGGAGTTATGGGAAAGTCAGTCCTTATCGTAGGAGGCGGTGGAAGAGAGCATGCTCTTTGCAGGTCGCTTTTTCAATCCAAATCCATCGGTGATGTACATGTTACGCCTGGAAATGCTGGAACCATGAATTATGCTACAAATCATTCGATATCGGCATCAGACATACCTGGTCTTGTCGATCTATCCCAAAGCTTAGGCGTCGATTTTGTCGTTGTTGGTCCAGAAGCACCATTATGCGATTCGTTAGCAGATCTGCTTCTTGAGCATGGTATTCCTTGTTTTGGACCTCAAGCACTTCATGCTGAACTCGAAGGATCAAAGCGCTTTGCTAAGGAAGCCATGCGTCGTGCCAATGTCCCTACTGCTGATTATCTTGTCCTTGATTCTTCGAGCGATATTGACTCTGCTCTCGATTCTTATTCAAACGATCCTTGGGTGATTAAAAGAGATGTTCTTGCTGGTGGGAAAGGAGTTGTGGTTACAACGAATTATCAAGAAGCCATTGAATTCATTCAAGATTCAATAGAATCTGATGGGCATGTTTTGTTGGAGTCTTTTTTACCCGGTGAAGAAGCGAGCATGTTGGTTGTAATGGATGCCTCTGGATTTATTTGTTTGCCTCCAAGTCAAGATCATAAAAGAGTCTGGGATGGGGATAAGGGATTGAATACTGGTGGAATGGGGGCGTATTGTCCTGCACCTGTCGTAACAGAGACAATCCATCAAAAAGTCCTAGAACGAATCGTCAAGCCAATGCATGAAAGTCTGTCTGGAATGGATGTCCCGTACCGTGGTGTTCTCTATGTTGGGTTGATGATTGATGAACACGGAGATCCATATGTTGTTGAATTCAATGTTCGGTTTGGGGATCCAGAATGTCAAGTAACTCTTCCTCTCATCGCATCTGATGTAGGGGAATTGTTGTTTGCGGCTGCTACAGATTCGTTAGAGCATCACACCATCTCATTCCACGATATGCATTGTCTAACTGTGGTTCTTGCTGCGGAAGGATATCCTCAATCTGCCATCAAGGGGCGAGTCATTTTAGGAGCAGAGATTGGTGATGATACTGATGATGCATGGGTCAGTCATGCAGGTACGGGAAGAGATGATTCTCAGCAACTCATTTCAACCGGAGGAAGAGTTCTTGCTACGACAGCAATTGCTACCTCTTTGAGGGAAGCAAGGGCACGTTCCTATCAGCGTTTACAAACAATTTCTTTGCAAGGTTCTCATCACAGATCGGACATCGGTCATCGAGCTTTATGATACAAAAAAAATCTCATTGTGTTGCTTGAATTTGAAGCCTTATTCACAGTAGGGATTAAAAGAGGGTCTAAAGTGGGCGAAGTGCTCCAGCATTGCTGCTGTCGAGCAATCCTCTGAGGGAAAAAAATGGAAAAGGTATCAAAGACCTCGCAAAGGCCTGTTTTTGGTTGGCTTATCGCCCCACTTGCTGTGCTTATTGCAATACTAGCAAACTACGTCGACGGACTTATGTCGATCGACGTTGAATTGAACAACGATGCGATGATGCCAATCATCGCCACTGGTGTAGCAGGATTACTTGCTGTAACACCTCGTGTCCTTCGTGAACTAGGTAACCTTCCAGATTCAATGACAGAAACAAGAATCTCCCTCGCTATGTTTGTCATTTCTCTTGTCGGTTCAGGACTGATCGAGCAATACATCGATTCGTTCACAGGCTTCACGTTCTTCGTCGTCACCTTTGTTGGGTATCTACTCGATGCACGCGGGCGACATGAATGGATGACCATGCTCACCTTCGCAGGTGTTGGGGTGCATTCAGCAATGGATATCACTGCTGCAGTTTCAGTAGCGGGGTATCTCCCGAGCGAGTATCTCTTCCCTAACGGCCAAACATTTGATGTAGATTCATTCCAGAAAACGGCTCTTGGATTCGTCTTCTTTACATGGTTGACAATCTTCCCGATTCTCGGACTCGCAATAGGTGTTGCAGGACGTGGATTATTGAGCCCTGCAGCCGAGAAAGGATGGTTTGCTTATGGAACAGTTAAGGAAGGTGCATGGAACAGAAATGCACTTCCACTTCAAATTGCGCTTGTTATTTGGGCTGCTGCCCACATGCTCACAATCTGGCATTTCGACCAAGGCTCTGTCGCAGACAGACTCAAACTCGGCGGGCTTGCAGGAGTTGAGGCAAACGGATACGCAGGATATTGGCCAGCACTTCTAACAGGTATTGTAGCCATCATCGTTTCTGGTATGGTTGCAGAACGTTGGCTAACTCGTGCAATGACAATCTCTTCACTGTGGATGTTGTACCTCGTTGGTTCTTGGTACGAATCAGGGTTCTGGACCAATGAAAGTTTCAATGACTCTTGGTCTCCTCTAATTTGGCTTGCTATCACCTTCTTCATCGGTGTCGCAATCTCAATGATTGGTAATCACGATAAATACGGTGGCTGGACAAATCGAGAAGAGCACCGCCCTAGTGGTGCGCGTGAATTCTGGAATGCACACTGGGCCTCATTGCTTACAGCAGTAGCATTCATTGTTGGGCTTGTGATTCGAATACAGTGGTATGCTGTTCCTTCGATGTACGCAGCAGGAACAGAAGGTTTCGATATGACTGGTGGTTCTGACCCTTGGTACATGAAGCGTGTTGTCGATTACATTCTTGCACAGAACGCTCATCTCGTCTTTGACGCAGATCGATCCTATCCAATCGGTGGAATCAATCCTCGACCACCTTTGTTTTCCTGGAGCCTAGCTCTTGGTGCTATGGCGCTCCAACCATTCGTTGGTGAAGCCAATGCAGTTTGGTGGAGTATGCTTGCTCTTCCTGCTATTTACGGTGCTCTTACAATTCTTCCAGTCGCAACCATTGCAAAGGATCACTTCGGAAAAGCAACTGGAGTTATCGCAGCTTGGTTAATCGCTTTCATGCCTGCTCACGTAACCCACTCAACATGGGGATTGGCGGATCACGATTCGTTCGTTATGCTTTTCATTGCGATTGGATTCATGTTCTATCTGCGTGCTGTCAAGTACGCAGGTTCTGAAAGGCTTGTTCGAACCACTTCGATTCACCCTCTGGATATGCTTCGTGCAATGGGTGCAGTTGCTCAACAGAGAAAGTACGCTATGTCAAACGCAGTTTTGGCAGGTGTTGCATTCGGAGCGGCTAGTCTTGGATGGAAAGGGTTCGTCGTTGGACCTGCAATTCTCTTCCTCGCATATGCTTCTCAAGTTGCATTGAACATGTTCCGTAGAAGAGATTCAACAATCCTCAGTACACTCTTTTTGACCATGCTAATGACAAATCTGCTGATTGCTCTTCCGTTCTACGCACATCCGCAAATGAACCTCGTGCTCGATGGCACAGGATTGCAACCATTCCTGTACATTCTGTTCTTCACAATAGTCATCATGTACATCACAACCGGATTTAGAGACAAGCCATGGTTGCTTGTTCTAGGCACTCTTGCTACAGGAGCAACCATCTTCTTTGCAATTCTCTACGTCTTGAAACTCACCGACTTAAGCAACGCCTGGGATGTTCTATTCACTGGAAGCGGATATTTCACAAAGACAAAGATTTTCGGAACAGTTGCTGAAGCAAATGCTCCTGATCGAGGATACATGTTTGCAAGTTTCGGACCTATTGTGTTTGTCCTTGCATTGGTTGTTGGACTGATCTGTCTATGGAAGACATTCAGTCAACGAAGTCAGATTTCGCTTGTATTTGGGATTTGGATTTTTGCTGCATCTTACATGTCATGGACTGCTGCTCGTTTCCTCTTCAATGCAACTCCAGTTGTCGCCATCATGGGTGCAGCAGGAATTGTTGGATTGTGGAAGTGGGCAAATTGGGACGGACTTGTTCGAACTTGGAAACGAGCTGGAATACGAACGCCTTCTGATCGTATTGCTGGGGCAAGAAAAGCAGTTTGGAGAACACCTACGTTCTCTGCAGTTCTTCTTGTGCTGATTATGCTCACAGGTCAACAATTGACCTATGGTCTTGATTCCGCAATTCCGAGCAACTCTCCTGCTGAGGGAGACCTAGACGAAGATTTCTACTATACCATACCTGACATCATGCGCTGGGATGACCTTGGTGTCTCTATTCTTGATAGCCGTGACTACGAAGCATTTGGTGGGCGCTCTTACCTAGGTTCCTTCGGAAGCGGATTTAATGGCATACATTGGAATGAAGCATTCGAATGGCTAGCTGAACAAGATGCCAATGAATCTTATTCTGATCGACCTGCGTTCGTTTCATGGTGGGATTATGGTTTCCAAGCCTTGAACTCAGGAGAACATCCATCTGTTTCCGACAACTTCCAAAGCGGTATTCCAGCATCAGGTAATATGCTTCTGGCTCGAAGTCAAACCGATTTGGTGGCCATGTTTATTCAACACCTTGCCGTTGGAGATATTTCTTACAACATCAACAACGGTGATGGTGACCGTGCCTTTACCCCTGGATTCGAAAATCGATTATCTAGGTACTTGAACGATGCTCAAATGGATGAAATCAACCTCATTATGACGCAATCTGGAAAGGATATTGATCAAATGGCTGATGTTGTTGCTGACCACTCATATGAGGTCTTCAAGAGCAAGGGTGACACTTACATGGCTCGAGGATTCCCTCTAGACTCAAACGGAATCCCTGACAAAACGCTCGATTATCACTATCGTGTTTGGTCTGGTGGCGAAATTATTCCTTGTGACAGTACCTTTAGCGAATACTGTTACAATGGGGATTTCATCAGCGAACAATCCGCAAACAGTACATTTAGTAACAATGCGGATGTAAGCGAAGAGGTCGTTAATTCGGTTACACATTACACATTCGATGAATACTGGTACACCTCGGATCTTGTCGAAGAGTACACTTCCGTTGCGACAGGTATTCACCGTGCAAACTCTCACATTGCAATGACTGTCCAGCTCTTAACAAACGGATTGTCTGAAGAACAAATCATCGACCTATACACCGACATCATCAACATGGATGGTTACGAAGTGCAAGATTACCAAGGCGCTCCAGGTGAAACGATTACTCGTAATCACGAAATCCGATATTTCGCTGTGGACGACAAATTGTATCCACGTGCTGGTCGATACAACTCTGATTCTGGCTACAATGGTGGTCGTCCTCTCGGTATCTTTGGCGCTCCTACAATCCTTTCAGGACAAGATTTCAACACATTCACAAGTGAAGTGTATGAAACAATCCGTGGCGATGATCCAATCCGTGAATTATCCCGTGAGGAAGTTGATGCTGCAATGCTCAAGGATGTACTTGATCAACAATCTGGTGCAGACATCGATCCGCTTCAAGTTGACGATATCAGAGTAGACCATCTACCTGAATTCTTTGATACAATGCTCGCCCGTTCCTATGTGGGCTACGGAGCTTCAACTCTTGGTGCAGATGCTGGATCTACAAATCCACAGCCGAAGCAACAACTTCTCTCTACTGATAGAGGCACAAACTTCCTTCAACAAGCATACCCGCTTCCAGGTGCAATGATGAATCACTTTGTCATTGCAAATTGGTACAGTCCAAACGAAACATCAATTGTATTAAATCAAGCACGAACAGGTGTCGATATTTATGCAAATGCTGATGTTAAGATTATGAAGTACTATTCAGGTGCTGAAATTGAAGGAACAGTGTACATGGAAAACGAAGAAATTGGTTTGCCAAATACTCGAATTCTAATTGAAAGAGATGCATTCTCTGGAGAGGATGCCATTGACGGCGATGATGATACCTATTGGATTCCTATTGGATTCACAGACACTGATGAAAACGGGGATTGGAGTTTTATTGCTCCTGCAGGCCGAATTCGAGTGAGTGCTTTCGCAGGTATTTATGATGATACCGAAGCGATTCAAACAGTTCAAAGCGGTGAATACCAGAGTGGTCTGGGCGATTTATTGACAGATGTCAACACTGAACGTGATGTCTATGCAATCACCGCTATTCTGGGACAAGTTGCAAACATGACTTGGCTTGGAGAATCCACACTCAACGTCACGGGTGCACAAGCAGATCGTTTGGAAGACGTCACTGAAGAAATGAACATTGAAGTCGAAGGTAGCGGAGTATCCGGTACCGTCGATTGGTCTGGCTATGGCGATTTCGCTGGAGAGCCTCTGGTTGAAACTGATTTCATTCTAAGAAACATTTGGTCTATGACTGAGAACTACACATTGACCACAACCAACGGTTCTTTCGAT
>Ga0213865_10000256_pt1 | contig 35542 bp, 58 predicted proteins | sample PICome_6_FD_160100 | JGI IMG/M metagenome (GOLD analysis project Ga0213865, IMG submission 160100) | Coastal seawater microbial communities near Pivers Island, North Carolina, United States - PICO282 | ecosystem: Environmental > Aquatic > Marine > Coastal | place: USA: North Carolina...
AAACATTTCAGTCAATCCCCATACAGGTGCATGATCGATTGCTGAGAAGTGCCAAGCATTGCGTACACACTTAAGAGCCATTTCAAATGCAAAACGATTTGAATAGTTGTCTTTACAAAACTCTTTAAAATGCTTTTGCATATGAGCAGTGTGTTTTGTTTCGCCTGCTCCTGGTGTTGCACTTTCTGGTACAGGTGTAATATTAACATTATCAAACACTCGCATAAGATTGTATGCAGGTTGATCTTCTAGTTTGACATCAAGTCCTGCTTGAAGCATTGCTCTTGCACGATTGTTACGAACTTTTACAAAGTCATAATCTGTAATAGGAACAACATCTGCGTTACAAGCCAAGAACTGATTGAAGTCAATATACGGCATGTCTTTCATACTGAATCCTACAATAAGTGTTTTTACTCCGTGTAGTGCTAATGCCATTGAACCTTGCATACCGTCATTCAAAAACACACGTTCTTCATCTGCGGCATAACGTCCTTTTGCACCAAATACAAGACTACTATCAAAGTTCATTGCAATCTCAAACATACGCCACAAGTAGATAACTCGTTGTGCTTTCATGTTCATAGCAACAAGACTTTGATCAACAGCAAGTCCATTCATTACTGCTTCGTCTAAATTATATGATTGTAGTTGTACTCCAAATAGTACAGGTTTGCCTGTTTCAGGATCAATAATACTGTGCATAGCATCCAGTGCCATTTTAAATGCAGTAACAAAGTCTACAGTACCCATAGACTCAAGGTTAAGAGCACCTTTACTTACATTAAGATTAGGCAAGTTTGCACGTTTGATAAGACTAAGTTTACGTTGATAGTCTTCAGGCTCTAAAAATTTGATAGGTGTTCGTTGTTCTTCCGGACCAAAGAAGATTGATAGGTCCTCTCCATAAGCGGATTTAATGCTGTCAGCATATCCGAAGTTGATTGATTTTTTCCAGTTGTCTACATAATTGAATAGACTTACATAAGGTTCACGCATTTTTTATCTCCTATATAGCGTTTCAAATTACAGGAACGTTTCTATGTTCCATATACAACAGGCTCATCTTAAAGAATTTTTGCCTCATTGTCTGTATATAATACTATAGTTTTAGGATAATGTCAACTAAAAAGTTGTCCAAAAGTGTTATCTGCTTGTGCCATAGCACCATAGTCAGTTGCTTCATGTACTTCTCTTGGCACGAACAAACGATCCATATACTTTTTAATTTGTCTATGTTTCATGCCTATATCTTGTCCAAAAAACATACCTCTTTGATCTTGATTAGCAGGACGTCTTACTGCACTGACACATACATAGTCACGATCTGCAAAGAAGTCATATAAGTCTTGTGGCTCATATCCAAACAGTGTACATTGCTTAGGTACGATTTCAACTTGTACACTAGGACGACAACGATCGATTGTTTCTTTTGCGCCTTCTATAACAAGTAACTCACTTCCTTCAACATCTATCTTTATTGCATCTACATCTTTAAAGTTATAACTATCTAATTTACGAGCAGGTACAGGTACTAAGTTTTGGCTTTCACGTAGTTTAACATTATCACTATCTAATACAACATGATTGTGTCCGCCGTGGTCTGTGTGATCTAAAATATCAATAGTTCCTATGCTACGATTGGTTGCGGCAACTTCGTGTACAGTTACGTCAGCAACAACGTCCATAGATTGATGTACACCTTTATATGTATACCATCCAGACACTGCATCTTCATCGCGATATAGATCGCCTTCTTGATCTGTACCCTTCCAATATACGCCTTTTAACTTTTGTTGTCTAGCAATAGCAATATTTGCCTTTAACATTTTTAGTGTAGTTGGTGTAGGTTCAAATGATTCTACGTTTTGTGCCCATTCACTGTATGCAATAGTATTGTTACCTACGTTTGCACCTACGTCAATAATACGCTTTGCATTAGGATAAATTGTTCTTATTAGTCTTGAATTGTTTCCTTGATAATATACGTTATTTCCGCTAAATCGAGGCCCTTGTAGGTTATCATGTGCAAGTAGCCAATAGCATCTGCCAAACTTGTTTACTACAAGTCTAAACATTGGATCATTGTATAATCCACTTGCTTCGTCAAAACCAAAATTTTCTTTGAATTGTTCTGCTGAGATTTCAGCTGTTATTTTTTGCGGCATGTTAATTCTCCTTTAACCAATTTTCGCTTATAATATTAATTATTTAATTGTATAATTGTATAGCCTAAGTGTGGCTTTGTCAACCAAAATGTGCCTAAGGGGAGTTGGCGCAAACGCCACCAACTCCGTACTCTTTAGCAACCTGACTCTCTCGTCATTCACCTTCCTGTCGGTGAGGTTGCCGGCCGACTATGTCGACTAAAGTATATCATCTGCAATACCTAAATCAACCAACTGCTTGGCTGTGTAGTATTGATCTGATGGGTTTTTAATAAATTTGTTACGTACTTCTTGTACTGTCATGCCTGTTGCTTCTTTTAATATTTGTAGGCATCTTGCTTCACAGTTTTGATTCTCTTTCATTTGAGCTCTTATGTCATGCATCTTTGCATCTAAGTTATCACTGTGTTGATGATTCATTATACCTGTATTCTTACCAATGTATCTGTATCCTTGTGATCCACTTGCAAAAATTAAAAATCCTGCACTCATAATAGAACCTATACCAACTGTACTAATATGGTGATAACTTGTTTTCATTACATCAATGAGAGCAAACATTTCATACAAATCGCCGCCTGGAGTGTTTATGTAAAGTTCTAGAACACGCTTAGGTTTTTTTGTAAGGTTAGCACTAAGAATCCATTTGATTGCTTCACTGACATTTTCGTTGGAAAGCTCTCCATGTAGATAATGAATATCATTGTCTAGTAACGACCTATCTATTGCGTCTGTACTAGTCCAACTATCGTATTTAGGCATAAATTAAATTTGTGTCCACTTCTGCCCACCTAGTTTGTTTGCTTCACAATAACGTACAAACAATCCTACTTCTCTACCATGTGCTTCAATTTCCCAAGGTAGATCCCAATAGTCAACTTTTGCTGGATTATAAGTCTTGCCCATCCAGGTGTGCTTGTCCGGGCTAAGTTCACGTCTTGCATATTGTTTAACATGCACCATTTCGTGTGCAACAGTTTCTAGCATTGCTCGTAGTTTTTGCGATTTATCAACTTCAATTTCAAATGTTCTATTGTCATCTGTTTCACAACAATATCCCATTGCACCTTGAGGTTTGCATATATTAACAGTAATATCTAAGTCCATCTTAGGCATAAGTGTTTGTATACAAAATTCAACCATTTTGTGTACATGATTTTTCTGTGATTTAGAACCGCCAATTACTTCTACGTACATACTATACTCCTTATTTTTATTTAGTATACGCTAAAACTGGCTAAAAGTCAACTTTTTTGGTTACTTGATTGCAGAGTATATGTACCGTTTTTGTTATCAATCCACTGTATAGTGTGGCCTATTTCCCAGCCTAATTCTTTTAAAAGAGCAGGAGGAAGTGGTACTACTAGGTCTTCTCCCTCCTGTTCAACTTTTACTGTGTATGTTGTCATACTAACTCCTCAATATTGATAGGAGTGTAATTTATCTGTTCTACACTTACACATTTATATGGACCTTCTGGACTTGGATTAGTGTGAATATGTCCGTGTACATTCAAAACAGGATCACCCCATCTTTTGCTTTCAGCAAGTGTCTGAGCATGTAATGGAGTATGACTTAAAACCATTCCTGGTAATACTTCCCATAAATTAATGCTCTTGAAGAATGGTGCTAAAAACTTAACATTATCATGGTTACCTAAAATTAAATGTTTCTTACCAGGTAACTTTGAAAAGTTATAGTCTAACCAATCTACTTTGTTATGTCCGAACAACACATCACCTAAGTGATAGACAGTATCTTCTGCTTTCACTACACTGTTCCAGTTGTCGAGCATACACTCGTTCATCTCTTGAACATTAGCAAAAGGTCTAACAGGCTTACCCACATAGTCTTTAAAGGTAAGGATAAGCTCGTGATTAAAATGTGTATCGCTTATCAACCATGTATTAGCCATAACTGTCTCCTTTGTTGTATTGTACTTATAATACGCTCAAAGGTTCTGTTTGTCAACTATTATTGGTTAATAAACTTTTGGTCGAAACTAGATATAAATTTTTGGCAATCTAAGCCATATTCAAAATGATAGGTATCTTCATATACATTTGTATATTCACTTATGTCCCATTTGTGTTTTGCTAATTGTTTGCAATAATCTTTACCTTGACTGCGTAGGTCACTGTGAAGCCTGACAGTAAAGCCAGGCTTCCAGCGATTCTTGTATTCAAAAATTTCTATTGGTGTCAATGTAGAGTTGCTCCAACACTTTCGTCAGCGATATCTACACCGAAGTAGTCTTTGCAAAATGTTACTATTGCTTGTGGTACCTGTTCTTCGTCCTCACCTTCAGGAATGAATAAACCTTTAAGTTCTCCATTTTTACTTATGATAAGTCCGTAGTCGTCGTCTTCCATTGATTCTTCAAAGGTCATTGTTTTACTTGTCATCATACTACTCCTTAATAACAATATTTATTAAGACCAAACGTGAAAGGAATATCCTTTACCATTAGTGTCGCCACCTTGATTGTCTATGTCAACACCGTCATACTCTACACCTTCAACAGTGTCGTCACCATTGGGATATTCGGTTGTAGAGATTTTAAGTTTCTTAGGATCGAAACTGCCTGTAGTTTCTATGTAACCTTCAAAGAACGTGCCTTTTTCAGCACTATAAAATTGTGCAACATAGTCTGGTTCTTCTTGGTCATGCACATCCATGTTTACATCAACTTCATTTTCATCACACCATTCACTTAAAGATTTATTATCTACTACATCTCTTATATGACTTGCATTGTAGTCTGCACTATCTACTTCTGTGATTGTAACATTTGCATTACTATAGTCGACTCCATATTGGTGTGCAAAACTTGTAGGTGCTTCATACCATGCACTACTGTAACCTTCTTCTTTATTAAGTAAGAACTGCATGTCCTCATGTAGTTCGTCTATCTCTTCAAAGTCAAAGTCACCGTCCTCAGCATTAGTACAATAGTTTACACCATCACTGTCACCGTGTTCTTCATTGTGTGCATTCCAAAAATCAAACTGATCTTTTGTCAGTTCAATGTATTCTGCTTCACCACCATAGCCCCAAAATTGTACATGATAAAATCTAGGGCCTTTAATAGTTTCAATAAGTTCTTGGTTTTCTTCGCTTGTGTATTCAGTCATTGTCTTTTTTTGCCTTCTCTGCTAGTTTAGGATGAGGTGTCTTGTCGTTGTAAATATCTCCTGCTAGTGCTTGTATCTGTTCAACTAGCATTGTTACTTTAAATTTATCATATGGTTGGCCTTTTGCCTTTCCATATTTTTCTCTGTGTGCTTGTACAGTTAAACCGTGCATAGCACTTACTTTGTCCATAAGTTGTTGTATTGTATGTTGCATTAGAACTCCATATCGGCCGCTACAATAAAGCGGTCTTCATTTGATTGTAATACTCCTGGCCGATGCCATATTTTACCCGGATAGATCATCCACTGTCCTGTACGCCACTCTGCAAAATATTTTCCATCACCATCAACACCGTTTGGTGCAAGCTCGGTGCCTGCTTGTTCAAAGTCTTTTACATCTTCTGGTAGATGCAAATAGTACACACCACTTATTGTTTCTGTTGCACTGTTATGATTATGATGATGCCAAAGTTTATCTCTATCTTCACCTGGCAGTTTAGTCATAAAACTCCAACTTTGAATATTTTTTATCTTTACTTCTTTTTGAATATAATCGAAGCAGGACCATATAAAGCTCATTTTAAGATTTACATAGTCCTGACTCGGTGTACTAAAAACGTTCCAGTTTGTCTGGTACTTAGGACTATTATGCCAAAATTTTCCGGCTTTAATTCCTAGGGCAACTTGGTCGGCCATACGGCTACGAGCTTTTGCATCTATTAATCCTGTCCAGTCATAGTACTTGTGAGACATTATTTGCTCTCTAGATATGCACAACAATTTTCTGGTGTAGTTTGTTCATAAGGATCATCATCTTCACCATTGTTGTTAATACCTGGCTCCTGCCACCACTTTTCAATTTGGCCGTCATTGATGACACACATGTATCTCCAACTACGCATTCCAAATCCTAAATGGTTCTTACCAATTAACATACCCATGTAACGTGTAAAGTTACCACTACCATCTGGTATAACTTTTACATTTTGTATATCCTGTGATTTTGCCCATGCATTCATTACAAATGCATCGTTAACAGAAATACAATAGACTTCGTCAACATCCATGTTACGAATCCTATCGTAGTTCTCTTCAAATCCAGGCAATTGATATGTTGAGCATGTTGGTGTAAATGCTCCTGGTAGGCTAAACAGCACTACTCTTTTACCTTTTAAAATCTCATCGCTAGTCACGTCTTGCCAACGATAAGGATTTGGTCCGTCTATTGATTCATCACGGACTCTAGTTCTAAATACCACACAGGGCGGTCTAAAACCTTCAATCATACGTTTACTCCTATAGGTTGTATTATACTCATTATACGGTATTTAGATAGTAAAGTCAACCTTTTTTATTGATAAATATTATTGAGGGCAAAATATATTATGGACTTTTTAGCATTTGTAGGTGAAGTAGGATTTCCGATAGCAGGAGCTCTTGCCGCAGGATTTTTTGTCTTTACCACATTAAAATTTATACTAAGTAGTGTTACAGGATCAGTTCAAGGTCTTATGAACATGATAGGTGCATTAAATAACAGAGTGCAAACTATGAATAACGATCTAATTAAAATTGACACACTTATGAGCTACGCATTGAATGTAAAACCTAACATTGATCGTATAGCGGCTAACGAAGGTAAAGAGGATGCCCGACGTGACTAGTGAACTAGCAACAGCAATTAAAGATTTTGGATTTCCTATTGTTGCCGCAATGGGTCTTGGATATTTTGTTTACTATGTTTGGAAGTGGGTCACAACAGAAATTAAACCTGTACTAGGAGAAGCAAGCTCTACCCTAATAGCACTAATAGATCGCATACGCATGTTAGATAATGACATGATAAGATTAAATCAAAAAATTAATATGATATTAGAATTCAAAGAACAGTATGAAAAGGTTACTGGCAAAAAACTTGACCTTGATGCTGATGAAATAGAAATTACACTAAAGGAGACAAAAGATTCAAAAGGAAAGTCCTCCAAAACCTAAGTGTGAAACGTGTGGACATGATTGCCACAGAGACAGTGATTGCAAGGAGTGTGTGAATGATGTATGTTTCAGATGCCAATGCCCCGATTGTAGACATCAAGCACTACGTTGAAAAATTAAAAGAACATGAAGAAAAAAGATTAAGTTTTAATGAACGTATGGCTTATTGGGAACAATATAGAAAATCACTTACGTCCCATTAGTTTTGCTTTTAGGTCCATCAAGTCTGATTTTTCAGGAGCAGGAGATTTATTGAAATCTAATTTAGGTTCTTTTCGACCACTAGGATCTAATTCACCTATTTTAATTTTCATTTCTTTGATACGTGCTTTTAGGCTTGTAACTCTTTCTTCTAAGCCATATGTTAAATCATCTTCATTTAGTCGTCGCAATAAATACTCCGTTCCAATCTTTTGGTAAGTCTTGTGTTTTCATATACTCACAACGTTCAATCCACATATCATAATAACCTTCCATCTTTCCATCAAAGTGTGGATAGATTTTTTTACATAATTCTATTGCATCATCAAATCTTTGTTCTTTGTATGCTATATGCATGTCTTCATGATAACGTTTTGTTGTACGCCAAGCAGGCTTAGGATCATCTAAAACTGTCCAAATACCTATGCCAACTGTTTTACCTTTTACAGCAAGATCGTCTATCTTTAAGTAAAAGAAATCGTCTTTAGTTTGTTGATAAGTTGCATCACCAATAAGTAATACACAACCATACTCTTTACATTTACTTTCAATACGTGCCGCTGTGCTTACAGAATCCCCGAGAACATCATAACTATGTCTGGCTGTTGATCCCATTTCGCCAAGATAGCCAAGCCCAGTATTAATACCGGCACCCATACCCACCGGAGGTCTACCTTCTGAAGTAATTTTATCATTAAACTTCTCCACTGCTTTTAACATATTAAGTCCACATTGAACTGCTGATTTAGGATGTTCTGGATCATCTATTGGTGCATTGTGAACGTGCATACTAGCGTCACCAATATACTTAATAACCATTCCATCACTATCAAGTATAGGTTGCGTAATAGCGTCCATATATCCATTCATTATTTTAGTTAAACCTTTTACGTCATCGCCAAATGATTCGCCTAAAGGTGTAAATCCTCTAAGGTCTGAAAAACAAATACTAACTTCTTTTTTCATACCTTCTTTTATTAGTGCAGGATTTTCTTGTAGCATACGTACCACTGTTGGTGATGCATAACCTGCAAATTGTTTTTTGATTGCTTGCTTCTGAAAATACTCACTTACAAATCTGTTGAATACTGCATGTAATCCTACAAGTAATACTGTTGCCAGTGGCATAGTAATATCAAGCAAATAAAGATAATTTGTCCAAGCGTAATACGCTCCGTAAACAAGTCCTCCCGCAAATACAATTATACTTGCACCGGCTAACCAATAAGGTGCAAATCGTCCGAGCAACACAAGAGCTATGCCCAAGACTGCTGTCGTGATCAATTCTGCTAGTAGTGCCCAGTAAGGACGTTCTATTTGGTCTCCGTCTATTACTGTTTGTAGTGTAACTGCCGCTGGCATATAATTGTATTGCGGTCCGGTTGGACTAGCAATTATGCCTCCAATGCCTTCTGCTGTTGAGCCTATAATAACTGTCTTGCCTTCTACGATGCTAAAGTCATCTGCCGCAACACTAATAGTTGTAAATTGTTTGTTCCAACGCAACCATATTTGGCCGTTTGGATCAGTCTTAACTATTGGATAACCCGGAACTCTTACAGCTTCAACGCCTCCTTGATTAGCCTTTATCTGATAAGATGGAGCGCCGGTAGCAACTCGTATTACTTCCACTGCTATAGATGGATATGTGTCATCTCCTATTCTCATTAGAAGAGGTACACGTCTGACTACGCCGTCGATTTCTGGAAAGGTGTTTAACACACCAACACCGTCGGCATTATCGCCTAGCACTGGTATAGGTCCCAGCATACCTGGCCATTCAAACAAAAATGGCAAAGGGTTACCTATCTTCGCAACGCCACGCGGTACAGCGTTACGGCTCACATCTGATGTAGTACCAGTTTGTGCTATCACTACACCATTGCCTGCAAGTGCTTCGGCTAATTCTAAGTCTCCTCCTAGCCTATCAGGCTCAGACATTAGAACAGGTATTACAATAATACCAGCACCTGCTTCTCGAAGTTTCCAGACTATATCTGCAAGAACATCTCGCTTCCAAGGCCACTGACCATACTTTTCAATGGCTGTTTCGTCGATGGTGACTACTGCAATATCTTGGGACACTATTTGCTCATCAGTTGTTTGTAATAGATCAAAAGCCTTGAGCCGGGCAGTTTGCACAACAGAGCCATCATTATAGTGCAGACTTATCATTATAAATGCTGTCACGAATGCGACAGCCCAATGTGTGATCCATTTACTCATGCATGTATTTATCGGGTTTTTATTTTAAGATTTTACGAATGGAATCTTCAGTCCATTTGTTATTTTTCCAGTCTCTATCCTTAAACAATAATGCGGCTCTATCTGCATATAAAGTTTTAGGACAACGATAATTTTTAAGTGTGCTGGCAAACTCTCTTGAAGAATCTTGGCATTGATAAAAACAATAGACATCTTCATTTTTAAAACGTTGGTCTACTAGAGAACACTGTAGCATACCTGCCATTGCTAGTTCAATGATCATAAACATAATCTCCGTCTTTTACATACACAGGTTTACAATATGCAGTTATCCTGTGTTCTGCAGGAACTAGATATTTTGACCCATAGTTACCGTACTGTCGTGGTATGCGTTTTGCATAGTACTGACAAGTATCTATACTCCTAAAATACATAGGATTAGGCTGTTGTTTTGCATCTTCGCCTGCACCTATAAGGACGACTAGTATAAAAGCATGTATCATCATGTCTTTTTACTCAGCATTTCTGAATTTGTTTGTCTAGGTTTTTCTCTTTGCTCTAATTGAGAACGAAACATTGCTCTCACTTCTGGTGCATTGTTTGTTTCTGTTAAAAACTGCAATATGCCCGACCAAGCATTGCCTTTAAATATTAAATGGTCGCCTTTATATAATTTCGCGGTTCCGTAATCGTGTACAAATACATATTCATTATATCTATGTAACAATTACAAGACTCCCCTCGCCTTCGCTACAAAATAAACAAGTCCAAACAACATACCTGATATAACTAATATACCAATTGTAATACCAGTCCATTCAAAAAATCTACGTTGTCTTTCTTGTTGTTCATATATTGCCGCTTGTCTTTTCTTACGAATGTCTCCTTCAGTTCTAAGAAGTTCCTCCCATGCACTAGGACCACGAGTCATACAAATAATTTGTTTTAATTCTGATCTCATATCTTCGGCTTTTTTCTTAGCCATAAAGACTTGCATTGCTTCTTCTTCTACTGAACCTGCCGCAAATAGTTTTTTAAATAAAGGAGGTTTCTTGCTGTATTCTTCAGCTTTCTTAATATCACTAACGGCGCCCATCCAACGGCCTAGGTCGCCTGCCATACTTTCAATATCTCTTCCTACTGCAAAACCTTTTTTGATTGTGTTGAATGCCGCGGTGGCGGCAGTAACAGCGGTAATCGGATCGATCAACTTTGCCCTCTTTCTACAGGAGCCCTATCCCTGCTATTTGTATTTATTTTAATTTTGTGTAATTGTTATACCACAACCATTTGCATTGGTACATGTACCAGTTAGGTTGTAAGTTTTGTTTGAAGTTGCTGTTTGATCTAAATCTAGATTGTAGCCGCCGCCTGCATTTGTTAGATCAATATTTGTTGTGTGCGATCCATATCTTTGAAATACATCTACAGTGTGTCCGTCATCTAAAACTATATCAGCAAATTGATCATCTGTGTTGCCACGCTGTAATAGTGTAACATCATTGTTATCACCGTTTATTTCAACATATCCTTCATGATCGCCTGCGCCACGTTGTGTATGATTTACATCGTTGCTGTCGCCTGTAATATAATTTGCTATGTGTTGGCCACCATTGCCATTATCATCTGTTTGATAACTTGCAAGATTGTTACTACTACCTGCTACAATCCAATACACATCATTGTCGCCAGTTTCATCTGGATCTACTGTACCGTCTTCGTGCTTGCCTTGCCATGCTTTTACATTATTATTGCTACCGTTTACTGTAACTGTGTTTATATTATTACTTTGATCATGTATTTGTATATCTATACTATTAGAACTACCATCTAACACTTCTGTGTATACTGCGTTACTATCACCATCGTCTATTGTTACACTTATCTGATTATTAATATCACCACCATTACCTATTTCAGTATGTGTAACGTTACTATCGCCATCTATAGTTACACTCATATTGTTATTATTTCCATGATTGTCCATTGCACTAACATTTGAATTACCAGTTTGTGTTAGACTCATTTGTTGGTTACCACCATGTGTCCAAAAACCTGAACGGTTATTATTACCTTGCTGTGTGAGTGAAAATGTTTTGTTGTTACCACCTATGTAGGCATCGCCACTTGTAGTATTAAGACTACGAACAGAATTGTTTTGGCCGTCTTGAGTTATATCCATATCAAGTTGATCACCAACTTGATCCATATAGATATCATTCGCCAAACTAGTTGTTGGTTTGAATAATAGTAATACTATTAGTGCCTTCCGCACCCAATCTATAATCATATAGAAAAAACTCCCCTTGCTGTATGTCTAAAGTATAGTCATATGCATTATTTAACTTTAACCTAATATATCCGCCTTGTTCAAAGTCTTCACGTATCCATATCCAATTAGGCTCTATTAGGTCTAATCTAATTTGTGTATCAGGATCGAATCCAACCTTAGGAACATTGCTTAACATTCTTTTATTTTGTCTTGCAAGTTCATCTTGGAATAGTGCCGCTAGTGCCGCATTTAATTTATCTAACATGTCATGAAGCATATCAGCTAACATAAAATGAGTTTCATCTAATGCTGTTTTCCAAATACCTTCAATAGTATCTGTTAGAGCATCACCTTCCAATCCATCAAACTCTAAAAAATCTAAACCTAAAAAATCTGCAAGTTTTCTTTTTTGACGCATCTCTTCTTCATTGTAATCTTCAATAGGAGTACGCTTTCTAAGTATTAATAGATTGTTGATCATGTCTTCGGATATATCTAACTTGACTGGAGGTGTCGGCTTACGCATACTATGAGCAGTTGCAGTTGCTTGAAATGCTTGGTTAAGAATAACAAAGCCTGCATCTGTTTTAACTTCTATCTCGCCAGTGTAACACATGCCTGCTGTATCACAACTAGGTAACAGTGTAATCATACTGCCACCAAATTCATCAACAACCATTACAAAGTCAGTACCACGCACACCAATAGTAGCACTTGGTGTTCTTATCTTAACATTTTGTTTGTATTTCTTTGCAATTTGTCCAGATGCATATCTTACTGTTCCTAATGATGCTTTAATTGAAAGTGATCCTATATCGTTAGCAGGATCATATACGAACTCATCAATAACAAGCCTTGATTGCTCTGTAATGTCAACTCTTGTTTCATCAACAAAGTCGATACGCATTGTACCATTAGCGGTAACTGCTTCGTCCATTGACTGAACGCCTACACCAACATCACCTTCAATGACAATGTTGCCGCCTCTTTCAAGAACACCTGATCCTTGTATCTGTCCTATTTCGCCAACGTTACCGTAAGCAGGTTTGACAAGTAGGGCTATTACTATCAAACCAAAGAGCAGAAACCATGTGTACTTATTAGGCGCCATGCCTTTATCCTTAGTCAGATTGTGTAATGTCTACGTCTTGATCGTCACCAGCAAAGTCAGCATCAACCATATTGTCGTTAACACCACTTTGTGTTACTGTGTAACTACTCGCACCACCTGTTGCATCTATTTTAACTGTATGTCCAATACTGTCGCCGTCGCCACTTATGTTAATGTCAACTACGTTTCCTGATCCACTTGATGTAAGTTGACCACTTGTAGCGCCACTACTTGCAACACTTGAACTATTGTTTACAGTTACAGCAATCTCTGCACTTACGCCGTCAACGTTAGAATTAATTACGTTTCCATCACCTGTAATTGTAAATCCTATTGTAGATCCATCTGCATCAGCAGTATCACCAATGTCAAATGTAAATGCGTTTGAATCACCTGTTGCTGTAATGTTTAAAGTTACGTTTTCACAATTTGTTCCACTTGTGCTATCACAACTTAAATCAACAGTGTTACTGTCTCCTGTGAAAGCCCATGTACCAGTGTAACTGTTACCTTGTATATCAGCAACTATAGAGTTTGTGCTACCAGTTTGTGTGATAGAGAATGTCATATCATCACCATCTAAGTTAACGTCAGTAGTACTTGTACCAATAACGTTGTTAGTGCCGTCTTGTACGATGTCTAAATCTAGTGTATCACCTACTTGTTCTATGTATATGTCGTTTGCCAAAGCTGGAGTAGAGATTAAACACATTAGAAATAGCCCTCTAATTAATGTTTTTATCATTATTTTCCTTTTCTAAAACTTCGGCAGTCGGCGCAGGCCAACACAAATCTTGATTATTACAGTAAAGCCTTCCGTCCGGCCACTTTACCATTGCTTCTTCCAACGGTAACGGTCTTACTTCTGGTAGTTTACCTTCATAAAGAGTCGGTCCCTTAAACTTCCAAAGTCCTTTCTTTTCACCTTCGTAAACCAGTTGAACTACACCTGCCTCAATGGCCGCCCTTACAGCATAATTTACTGGCTCGTTAACAGAATAACCTGTCTCCGATTCTATTAATTTAGTTCCCATATCAAGGAACTTAAAAACATCCGCTCCGGACCTTGAACTTGCAATAGTCTTCTCAGTTGCAATGCTCAACAACACTTTCCCTGTGCTCACTGATACAATTCTCATAACTACTGTTACTGTATCAACTCTGTACTCTGTTTGGGCTCCTACTCCAAGGTATCTTGCTCCAACACCCCCTACAGCAACATTGCTATCGTATCCGATAATGCCGCCTTCAAGTATTAGACCTGCGAAAACCATAGGTTTTAATGCTCGCGGGCCGTTGGGCAAATTTTTCTCATATACTTCACGTGTATTACGGATCAGCTGTCTCTCTTTGATCAGATTGTCCATACCTATACGTTCAACTACTTCAAACCAAGTTTCGTTGCCTACTTCAGAAAGTGCCTTAATGACCCAAACTTCGGATCCTTGTGTTACTGCACTAGATAGATTTGCAATTTGATCTGCTGGTTTACGTTGTCCGGTTTTATCCTGAAAACTGTAAACAGCTATCGTAATTTTCTTGCCATCTAGCTCTGGAACTTGTAACATACGTTCTGCTAAAGGAGCTGGCTGTATTCTAGGAGGACCTGCCTCGTTGAACGTATCCAAGCTCTTTTGCATTGTACCACTACATCCAGTTAGTAACAATGTGCCTATTAGCAATAGTATTCGAATCAAAAGTTAAACTCCCCTGCACCTGGTATTGTGATAGTCGTTGTGCTTCCGTCGTCTTCTATTACAGTAAGAGTTATCTCTCCTGTAGTAGCGTCCTTCACCCAACTAATCTGAGATCCTTCAATCTCAGCTGAACCACTGCTTGCACAGTTTGTTGAGCAGTCCGCGAACATACTATCTACCATTTGTTTACTAAGTGTTGCATAAATTCTAGACTCAACATTCTTAACAAACTTGTTCAGGGTTGTATTCTCCAATTCTCTCTCTATTCTTCTTGCCTCTGCATCTGCCTTGTCTTTTAAATCTTGCTTCCTATTATGTTGTAGTTGCTCAACACTTAAAACGTGTGATGAGTAACCGTTGCCATAATGGAAAGCAGGACTTTTAAAGCCCCAAATCATTTCGCCTGCACTGACAGAAGGTAAAAGTATTAAAGTTACCAAGATTGTGATAAAAAGATGTTTCATCCAAACGACTCCTATACTGTATTTATTCTGCCCTCGCATATCACTATTATTTATCGTATGGTGTAAATTTTTTTACACCTAGTTAATTATCTTAGTACATAAGTGTTTTATAAATACTGTATGGATGAAGAAAAGTATAGACAAGAGCAGGAATTCTGGTATGAAGAATTTGATAAGATTTGGCCCAAGGGCGGTCCTGAGCGTACACCAATAGATCTTAATCAAGAGTTATACGAAATTGAAAAAGAACATATCAAAGAAGTGCTAGATGCTTCGGAAGGTAACAGGACTAAAGCCGCCAAATTATTGAATATAGGAAGAACTTGCTTAATCGCAAAAATGAGAAAATTTGAATTAGTGTGAACGCCCCCACGCTCTACTATCAATAGTATTTAGTTAAAATGTAATATATTAACCTGTTGGCAGTTCTGCTTCAGGCTCAGGTGCTTTTGCAGGCTCTGGAGTAGGCTTAGGTTGTGCTGGCTTTGCTGGCTCTTTACTTTTGCTTGTAGCCACTGTTGCTAATCTTTCAAACAAAGGACCAGACTCAACATACATTCTATGTCTTTCAGGACGTATTTTGTTTGGGTCTTTAGAGCTTGCTCTTGGTGGTGAATATGTATAACGTATTTGGAACAACAATGCTTTAGGATTTCCTGCTTCGTGTATCAACACTGCTGGTCTTCCAGATTCTTTGAAACTAGCATCTAAGTCTACAGATTTAAGTGCTTCTCTAATTTTTGTAATTTTCTTTGCACTAAAGTTAGGACCTTCAATTTGTACTATTAGTAATTTCTTATCATTTAATCCTGCGTGTTTATCTAAAAACTTGTATACATCTTGTACTGCCCGTTCTTTAGCCGCTAGATCATCTCCTGATAAATCTCTGTTGAAGTCTGCACTTATCTGCTTTAATATACTTATTACATGCTTTTCAACATCTTCTTGATAGTCAGGCACAGGCTTTAATTCTACTCCTAGGTCTTTTACAAATGCCGCAAACGTTTCAAATGTTCTTGGACTACCTTGTCCTAGCAAGTTACTACCTGCCTTTAAACTGATAGGTCTAATAACTCTTTCGCCTCCATCGGGCTTTATGTAAATTACGTCAACGTCAACTTTACTAGCCTTCTGTCCTTCTTCACCTGCTGATTTAACTCTAAGTTTGTCAGGCTTTTCATTTGTTTCAAAATACTTAGAAAGTTTTTTCATGCCCTGATCTTGATTTGCCCATGTAGTTGAACCTTCTATTTCACTACTCATTTGTTCAATTAGATTCTCTACATCTGTAGCATCATCTTTATTGGCTTGATTTTTTATTATATTAATAAATTCAACATTATCTTTTGCAACATTAGTTTCAAATGTTGATAATTCTAAGTTTGAAGCACCTTTACGCATCACAGTCTTTGTATCATTTGCTGTAATGTTCTGCGATCCTGCTATTAATTTTGCTGTTGCGGCCGCACCTAATATAAATTCAGCCATATGTCCGCGTGTAGATCCGTGCTTCAATTTCATTGAAGGCTTAGTTGCTTCTGCTAATTTTAGTTCACTGTAACGCATAATGTATTTATTTCAATTTAGGAAACAACATGTCTGTGCAGAAACGATCTACATCTTCTTCTGGTAAGCCTAGGCTTTTCATTACATTTGCTGTGTGCGGATTTTGTTGCTGGTTATGGCAATAGTAGTCTTGGCATGGTGCTACTAGTGTAGGATCACCTTCGCCTTTTGTTTCTCCTACTTCATCAAAGTATGCGTGTAAGTTGCTTGTTGCAATACGTATAATCTCTGTTGCTTCTTCATCTGACTTTACGTTTCCTGCCGCAAGCATTTTGCCTGTGAATATGTTTCTAGCCCATTCAGGTAGTTCACGTTGCTTCTCTGGAACAAAGTGTTCTACACTGTCGAAGTAACCTTGTATCATAGGATGGTCTGGGTCAGCACTAGGACTAAAGTCATGGAATGCACCAGTCATTTTGTTTTTGCCTGCAATTACATCAAAGCCGTATATAGGTGCTGGATTATCAAGAGTAGGAAAAATACATACATGCATCATCCATAAGCCTTTTGAATCTCTTGCGTCTACAACATCGATGTGAGCTCTACGTATGTTATCATTAGCCCAAACACGATTAATCCAACCGCCATCGGGCCTATTAAAATAATCCAATCCGGGTTCATCGATTTCTTTAGCGTTTGCATCAAAGATTTCAATAATCTCATCTTTACAATTAATTAACTTGTCCCAGATAATGCTCACAATCTACCTCCATCAAATCTTGGAATAGTTTAGTAGCACAAGTAAATGCATACTTGGCTTCGTCTGCCATTCCGTCATGTATCTTTGTTCTAATTTTTTCTTTAAGTTCTTTAGTATCACCATCAAACTGATACATGCGTCCTTCGCCTGGTATTTTACGTTTGATCATTTGTCCACCACTTAGGTCTCCCATATGATGTACATAGATGTGTGCCATAAGTTTGTCAGCATCATCCATAATGCCTTTCATATGCTCGATGTATTCATCTACACTAGGAACTATTACTGGAGGATCTCTGTCGTCCCATAATTCTAAAAAATCTGCTTCAATTGCCATCTTTCTTCTAATAGGCAAATCGTCAAGCAATCCGTGTGCAGATGCAAGTGCTTCCATTAGATCATATTTCTTATGTTGATTCCAAAGATAGGTAGCATAAAAATCTGGGTGCATCTTGCCACTCATCAATACTTTTACAAAATCTTGACGTTCTGCATTTTGATGGTGTTCCCATGTTAACTCTTTTAGATTACTCATTACTCCTCCAATATATTTTCTTTTATAAGTTTAATTATCTTCTTTTTATAACGGCTATGTTGTAATAATTTATAGTAGTAATCTAATCTCGGACTAGCAGTTCCTAATATCATTTTACTTCTTAGCACATCCTTTTGTATATTTTCAATTTGATCTATATAATCAAATTGTTTAAATTCAATATTTTTCTTCGTGTTAAATTTTACATAGTTAAAAATATCGTTGTGCTTTACTTTCAAACTTTGCTTACCTTTATTTAAGAAGCAAGCATAGTCAATCGGCCTAAACCATTTGCCTATGTTAAACTTACCTGGTACACTTGTAACACTAGAAGCAAATTCATTATCTTCTAAGTATGGAGGCATTAGTTCCATTTCTAAATCCTCCTCACAAAAGAATACCATATTGACTTTGAAACCAAAAAACTTTTGATCGAAGTCACGTATATTTACAAAGTAGTTGAATAGGTCCTGTTCGAGACTGGATACTATATCATCTGATGTAAATTTTAAATCTAAATCTATAGGAAAGTGCAATCCATATACATTGTCTATATGGTCAAGGAAAGCAGGACAAAGTTTAAAATTGTTCTGCTTATTGTTTGGTGTTATCTGATTGAAAACATTCTTATTAGTCAGCTTTGTAGGTTGGCTATACAGTGCTTTACTCACTGGGCTCATGTTGGTCACATTGCTAACAGCCCAGTAAACTATCATTCTTTTTCTATCTTTAAGTTAAGTGGAAATCCGTTAGCTCTACTCAATCCCATTGCTTCACTTGCTTTTTGTTCTGCAACTTCAAATGTGTATGTACCAACGATTGCACTACCCTCCGTATGAATCGTTAATGTAAGCGTTTCTGCTGTCTTATGTGAATGTCTAAAAATACGTTGTAAGATATCAACAACAAAATCCATAGGAGTAAGATTATCATTCAACATGATAATTTTAAACTTGCCAGGCTCTACAATTTCTTGTTTTATCTTTTCGTCTAATTTAACTTCTGCTATACTCATAGTTTTCTTTCTTGTTTCGGGGGAGTCGAAACTCCCCCTAGACTAATTACTTGTCAGTTGCGTCACCTTCGATTGTAAGACCTTCGTTGATCTTAATTTTCTTAGGTTGTAACTCTTCTGGTACTTCACGTTTTAAATGAACATTAAGCATACCATTCTTTAGTTCTGCGTTGTGTACATCTACGTGATCAGCAAGTGTAAACTCTCTACGGAAGTTACGTCCGCCGATACCTCTGTGTAAGTAGTTTACTTCGTCATCACCTTTTGGTGCTGTACCTTCAATCTTAAGAACAGTTTTGTCCTTTTCGATTGACAAGTTGTCCATACCAAAGCCGGCAACTGCTAATGAAATCATATATTCATTTTCGTTGATCTGTGCTATGTTGTATGGTGGATACCCCTGACTCTTAGAATTTTCAAACATTCTGTCCATATCGTCGAACAGTCTGTCAAATCCTACAAAGTGTCTATGTATTGAGGGTAGGTCTAGAGTTGTTAGTCTTGTCATTTTTTTCTCCTTTTATAAGCAAGATTAATGTTAGAGTCCCAATTGGGCACTCTAGTAAAGCAGGACTCGTTCCTAACTTTACATATATATTTATACAATATCTTCAGTGTTTTGTCAAGAAAAGATTCACCAAAATTATGCATAAATTCCGTTAAATTGTTGTGTACAACGTACAAATGTTGTACATCTACTTAAATGTTTTAATCTAATTGCGCCTGCGTATGTGCAAGTACTACGTAATCCTCCTAGTAAATCCTGTATAGTAGCCGCAACTTCTCCCCTATAAGGCACAAGAACTTCACGTCCTTCTGATGAACGATAGTCTTTCAAACCACCAAAATGTTTTTTGTTTGCCGCATCGCTACTCATTCCGTAGAATCCTACAAACTGTTTCTTTTCTGTGATTGCAATACCTTCGTGATCAACTTCGTCTGTTTTATATAATTTAGTAATTACTTCACCACCGCCTTCTGTGTGTCCTGCGAGCATGCCTCCAAGCATAACAAAATCTGCTCCTCCGGCAAAAGCCTTTGCAACATCTCCAGGCGATGTGCATCCTCCATCGGCAATAACGTGTCCACCGAGACCGTGTGCGGCGTCGGCACACTCAATGACGGCACTGAGTTGTGGGTATCCAACCCCAGTTTGAATCCTAGTAGTACACACACTCCCGGGACCAATGCCCACCTTAATAATATCCGCTCCAGCAAGAATAAGTTCCTCCGTCATTTCTCCTGTTACTACGTTACCTGCTATAATAATAACGTTAGGATAGTTTTGTCTAAAACCTCTAACAAATGTAGCAAACCTTTCTGAATATCCGTTTGCAACATCAATGCAAACATATTTTAATTTCGTTCCTACTTGTTCGTAAACGCCTCTAAATTTATTATGATCACTATCTGTAATACCAATACTCATAGCAACATACTCTGATCGTTCAATTGTATCTGTATCAAAATAATCAATTAACTCTTTTACACTGTAAGTTTTTACTAGGCAAGTCATAATCTTACCTTCAGCAAGTTTATCTGCCATTTCAAATGTACCAACACCGTCCATGTTGCTTGCCATAATAGGAATACCACGCCAGTGTCTATATTCGGTGTTATCTGGAAACTCTGGTTTATAGTTTCTAAAGGTGTAGCCACGTTCTAGATCAACTTCTTTGCGTGAGCCTAGTGTGCTACGCTTAGGACGAATAAGAACGTCCTTGTAGTCTAATTTCATATCTTCTTCAATACGCATTTTTAAACTCCATAATTAAAAGAGATGCTTACTCTTTCTTTCTCACTTTTGTTTGATAATACTTGATGTTTTAACCAAGCAGGAAATAACAATAGCATTCCTGTCTTAGGTGTGTAACTTGCTTTTTGGCTTGTGAATTGATTATACTTCTTTAGTTGAGGCATATAGTATTCATAATCGTCTCCTCTTAGGAATTCTATGTTGCCCATATTTGCTTCTGGTACATCTACATAATAAACTCCACTCATCAATGCACCATGATGATTGTGTAATAGATTATAACTGCCGGGATAGTTTATGTTGAACCAAAGATTAAAAAATTTTAGTTTAGGTAATTGAACACTAGTACATGCCTTGTCTACTACTTGATCTAATATAGTAACAAATTCTTTTACTTCTGGTGTATCTTCTCCAAGGCTTTTGCTTTGATATCCGTTGCCTTGATTAGTTAGATTTACAGAGGATGTGTATAGCTCTAGTTCTTTTGCTTTCTTAAGCAAAATGCTATTATCTAAATTAAGTTGTGTCTGCCAAACAATATTGGCAAACCATACGTCTGCCTTTATATCGATCATTTACCAACCTTGGTCTTGCATTTGCTTGGCTCTTTTCTTAAGCCAACGAGCTCTGCCTGCCGCCTTTGCTTTTTTACGTTTTTCACTTGGCTTTTCAAAGAACTGTCGCTCTTTGTATTCTTGAATAATACCATCTTCCGCTACTTTCTTTTTGAAGCGTCTTAGAGCTCCCATAAAGTCGCCATTACGTACTTCTACTGTAAGTCCGCCTTGCGAATTGTTGTTATCGTAGTTTCTTCTTGGTCTATTATTGTTCCAGTTGTTTCGTTTCAAAGTTGTTCACTCCTTCTATAAATTGGTTAATGTCGTATATTCTATTCACGTTAATTATATTATATACTGAATCGGCCTGGTTTGTCAAGTAAAATGTTTTGGATAAATTAAGCAGATATCCAATAATCCACTGATCTCGCATGGCGTCTATATCCAAAATTATATGATCAACAGATTGTGCTACATCTATTAGCCAACCTAATGGACCGTTTTCGTACAAATATAAATTGATATTCAAATCTGTATCTTTCAAAGACTCATTTAAATCATTTTTTACTACGTCACTAGGATTTACCAACAACACACTTGGTTGATCATTGTATAGTTTATCGGGTGGTGTAATTAATGTAATGTCAGGCATCAGTATTAGTTATTCAGAATCACGTTTAATTCTGTTCCATATTGACTGTTCGCTTTGTTCTTCATTCTGCTTATAGCCCTCTGGTTCAATAACTTCTGTTAAGTCAGGTTTTGCCCTTAGTTCGTTTTTGAAATCTTCCCAAGGAAGTTTATGTATTCTTCCTGTGACATATGCTTGCTTCCAATCTTTTATATTTTGATCTGGATGTTCTGCTTTCCATAATCTTTTGGCTTCAGACATTTCAGTGTCTTCTTCCATTAGTGCAAGTTTGTCAGCTCTTTTTTGTATGTCGTTCTTTGCTATGTTATCTTTGCCAAATAACATTGAGGAATCATCTGATGTTTTTTCTTCTTCTGCGGCTTTGTTAGCGGCCTCAACCCATTCGTTCCATGCTTCTAAATCATTTTTTGATTCTACCGATGATTCTTGTTCTTTTTTTTTAGGCTCTTCTACTTCTACTTCTTCTGCTTCTTCTAACTCACGCTGTTTTTGTTCTTCTTCAAAACCTTCCATGAGCATTTCGTGTGTTGTTTTTTCTTCCTCCGAATTAGATTCAATTCCTTCTTCGGGTTCAGTGGTATCGTTAATAGTTTCATCTTCTGTGCTTTCTTCTGCTTCAGGCTCTGGCCCTGGATTGGCCACTATCTTCTCTGCTCTTTTTCGCTCATACGAAGCAAAGTCAAAATCATCGTCCTTTTTTCTTGCCCACTCAAATGTATATTGACTTGCTATCAATAATAGAACTGCAAGTGGATCAAATACAAAGATAATAATTAGTATTACCCAACGAACTGCTTCTTCAAGCATACTTTTATCTGCGGCTTCGCCATAGACAAATTCTGCAATGTATTTGATAGGTCCTACTTCTGCTTCTAGTTTTCTATATTCTGATTCTATTTGAAACTTTTCTTCTGTTAGGACATCAAGTTCTGCATTTGCATTTTTAATTCTTGTGTTTTGTTCATCAATAATAGCATCTATGTCTACACCAGTGTCAGTACCTAATTGTTTACGTAAACGTTCAATAAGTTTATTACTATCATCAATTTCAGTCTCTGCTCTAAGACGTAATCTTTTTACTTCTTCTTTGGCAGTAGTTTTTAATTCTTCTATCTGTGCAAATAGATTCTGCTTTTTTGTTTCTAAGCCTTCTTTAAATTCTTTGACAGCTTTGGCTGTGCCACTACCGTATCTTCCATCTGGTCTGGCTCCTACCAATTGTTGTAATAATTTTACTGCATCTCTATCACTTGTGTCTATACTTGACATAGATGCTAATTTTTCTAATTCTATATCTACAGCCGTAATTTGATCTGTATATAATTTAATATCTTCTTTTAATTGTGCATTAGTTTGATCTATAGCAGGCTTTACTCTATCATAGGCAGTATTAATACGTTCTTGTTCTTTATCAATTTGTGCTTGTATATTTTGATCTGCACCTGTGCCTGATGTTTCTGTTTTCTTAATAGTTTGTTCTGCTCTTGTGATGACAGCATTTAATGATGCAATTTGCTTATCAATTTGTTCTACCTGTGCAACATTTTCAACACTTGCACTTGTTTGTTCAATATGTGCTTTAGATAAGAAACCAAAAATACCCATGCTTGTAATAAACATAAGGACAAAGACTGCAATAGTTAGATAAGTTTTCAACCACCACGTAGCACGTTTCCAATGTTTGTGTAACCAGACAGCGGTAACAAGTTTTCCTACTTCTAGTGCACCACCCATTATCATAATAGGTACTGCGGCCGCGGCAAAAATAGCCACAAGACCTGCGATTGAATAATATATTGCTACGGCACTAATAGTCAAAGCCGTAAGTGTTGTTAAGATTGCTAAGAACATGTTGTATTTACTTGTATTTTGCATAAGAGAAAAACTACCTTATAAAGTGCCATCGCCGTTCTAAGTAGTTTAAACATGCCTTTTCAGTAAATCCCTTAGTTTTTCCGCGATAATAAATTTGCGATTGTATAACTCTGCATACACCGCCTCCTTGTGGATAGCTCATAACAACCTTGACTGCACCATTACTGCCTGTTTCAACATTGTGCCATTCAATAACTTGATTGACTTCTGCGTTGTTAAGGGCAAAAAATACAGCCTCCTCTTGTTTAAGTTTATCCTGTTTTGGTAATGAATAATATTTGTATCGTAAGTAATTATGTCCGGCTAGTATAGTACTAGACGCAGTGTGGTAGTCACTATTGGTACTACCTATTGTGCTTTGACTAACATCTGTTGTATAAGTTGAACATGCTCCTAGTGATAAACTAGAAATTAGTAGGAACAACTTCCCAACTGCCATCAAATTTCTGACAGACATAACCCCTCCTTGTTACTCTTTTTCCTTGTAGAAAAACATCATAATAATGCGGCCTACAGTTTTCGGCAATACCTAATTGTAGTTGCCAATTGTTAGCAGGTCTATCGTCGCACTCGTGAACAAATTTACTGTTCACGGTATCGTCATTAGTTTGCTCAATAGTACCTTTGCTATAACAAAACTGTTGAGTGTTTGCTACTTGTTTTGTACTACTGCAACCTGCCAGTATTGCTAGACTAGTTATTAAGAGAAGCGACCTTAACATCTTTAGCCTCTTGAATTAATCTGTCAAATACTTCTAGTGGCATCTTAATACGTACATACGTGTGTACTTTACCTGTACTTGCGAGTTCATAAGAGTACTTCTTTACTTCAAGATGTTCTCTAATAGTAGTTTCCTTAACTAGATGCTGAACAAACGTTCTAGTGTTTCTAGTTTCGTTACCACTCTTACCTTTGATGTCAATGCTTGTATTACTATTTACAGTTCCATTGATTCTTTCAGCGAAACCTTTTACTGCAAATGCATATGCCTGTGCTTCACTTGCCTGTTCAAACTTGCTTTCGCCCATGCCACATGCATACGCAAAATCTGTTTTCCAGAACAAGAAGCCTTCTGAACCAATTTGTTCACAATCCATATACCATTTTGGATTAGCCTTAGTTTCTCTGATTTCGATTTCTTTCATCGTGCTACAGGCACTCATTAGAGCTACCAGTGATACTGCCGATGCGATTTTAATTAAGCCTTTCATTTTCTGCCTCATTAATTTACAAATGGTGCAACAACTTTATTGAACACTTCTGTAATCTGTTCTTGGTTTGTTGCAAGTTGAAGTTTTGCATCAGTCCACGACTGTGTCTGATACTCTACAATCTTGTCCTTTTCTTGAACAAGAAACTCTTTTACTTTAATAAACGTTTCCATAATGCCTCCTTAGAGCCTTGGTTATATTTTATATTAACTATACATTCGTATAGAGTAAAAGTCAATTGTTTTTGGTAAAATTAAGGCCAACGATAGAATTTGTGCTTACCAATAGTACCAATATACTGTAATTTGTGAGCCCAATTCGGATTTACATAGTGAGCATGATAATGTGTAGATCCGTCAGTGATTCCTGCAAAACGATCTGCATACATCATTTGATATGCAATATATTGTGCTTTGATCCAAGCAGTTTGATCGGTAATATTTTCAGCCTTACCATCACAGTACCAACTGAATTGACATCTGTTTCGGACAGGGTAAAACACTCTTTCATCATCTGAAAGATTTGGATCTTTACGTGTCTTCCAACTTTCACGGATTGGTCCGTCATATACAACTTCACAAATTGTATTTGGATATCGTGAATCTCTTACACGGTTGAGAACCACTTCCGCAACAGCAACTTGTCCTGCTGTGTGATCCGAACGTGATTCAAAATAAATATTTTCTGCTAGGCAGTATGCCTGCGGATCTTGTTCTCGAGTAAAGTATTGTTCTTGTACAATACCTTCATCAGTTATAAATTCTGTAGTACCATCATTATAGTCAATACGTATAGTGCTGGCATTTGCTAGTGCAGACGCCGCTCCTATTAGGATAAACGCTGTCAATGTTAGTAGTCTCATAATGTGCCTCATCTATTATTTAAAGTTGTTAGTAACTGACTAAACTGGTCAGTTTAGTTACGCCTCATTTGTGCTATTTCTGTAGCCTGTTTTTGGCCGGTCTTGTCGTCATCGTCTGCAAACACAGGAACTAGATTTGACTTGTGCATCATTGCAATGCCAACTAGTTTACGTTCACCTGTATATTGCATAGGTTCTTTCTTGGTTGCAGGAGTAAAACTCTCTTTGCTTGCAAGACTAGGTACGTGTTTAGTTTCACGTATATTTGCACCTGAGAAAGTCCACGGAGTTTGTACAGCCGACGGCTTGCTCTTAGGTTTGTAGTTACCACTGACATAATCACAATATTCTTGAAAGGTCATCATGTTGTTATGACAACCTAGTTGTTTCATATGTTTGTTGTGATCTCTATGTTGCTTTTGCAAACGTTCTAGTTTGCCTGCTGTCATTTTCTGTGATTTACGCTTCTTGGTATTGAGTGATGTCATACCGCGTACTAGGTGCATTGTCATTTAGGCGCTACTCCTGTATAAATTAATATAGTATATACTATAGCGCCTAAATGTTTATTTGTCAATTATTTTGGTAAAATTAATTACGCAATTACTCTTCTTCTTGAGATCGAGTATGAAAGAGCAGGTCTTCCTTGGTAACCACTGTTTACTACAGATGATTTAACATTGAAGCCATTTTCTCTTAGCTCTGTTAATCTTGCACCTGGAGACTCAATTCCCATATCTTTTAAGTCTTCAGTTGTGAAAGTTTTACCAGTACCCCAGTATTTTGCCAAAATCATTTGGTTCTGTGTACCTTCTTTGTAGAACTTAGTGCCTACTGCTTGTTTAGTTTTAGTTGCCATGTTAAGCCTCCTTATATTTTTTATTATTGTGTTTAACATATTAACAACAATATACTATAAGTACGCTTAAAAGTCAACCTATTTTTATATATTTTGGTAAACTTACGTATTTTTCCGCGATTTATGCCATTTTTGCGACTGCTTCGTCGTAATCTGCTTTACTAACTGCTTCTTCTCTTAGTAATTTCTCGCGATTTGCCATGTGTTTCATATCAATTTCGTCTTTTGATCCACCAAAGTAAGCAACTGCATATCCGTTTTCAATTAATATATCTGTGGCTTTTTTATCGTCAATTAGGAAATCTCCTAAGATACGTCCAAATTTTCCTTTTTTATCTTCGCCACTTTTATCAATCTGCGTTTTAAGAACTTGCATTGATCCTATTGGTAACATGCTTTTCAAATAGTCTTTTGAAGCAAGCCCAAATAGTTTCTCTACTTTATCTCTTGTTCTAGATTCTGGTGTATCTATTCCCATCATTCGAACACGTTCTTTGTGCATCCAAACTCCAAAACCTAGATCTATATCTACGTCAACAGTGTCTCCGTCAACTACTCTTAATATTTTACATTTATATTCGTACATTTTGCCCTCTCCTTTTTGTTACATTCTCCAAGGTAAAATAGTCATGCCAATTAAATTGAAAACTAATTCTATTAACCCTATTGCAATGACACCACGAACGATTTGGAACAGTAACCATTTCCAGCCTGTAAGTGATGATTCTTTTTTGTCTAGCCATTTTCTGAATCTAGAGTTTTCAGCTTTTTCTTGTAGTCCTGTTTTGTCTGAAATTTTTTGTGCGGCCTCTGCGGCCCAATGATTTGGTGTCAACCAATCTTTTACCATACTTGCATATTTGTGAAAAATTCTATATTGTTCTCTGTATACCCATAGAAAATATATTATACCAACAACTAAAGAAGTCATTATAATAGTATCTACAAAATAATAACAACTACTTGGTCCGTATTCTTCGTCGCCGCCAAAGCATGTTTCGTGTCCGTGACCAAAGATTAATATAAGAATCCAAGGTAGGGACAATCCAAACCATGCTATGACGTGTTTCATTAATCTGCACCAACCATATCAAACAGTGCTGGACCAAATGTGCTACCTGCCCAACCTAGTGCTACTATGGTTACTACACCTAGTACTAGCCATTTCATCTTAAAATCGTCTACTACCATTTTAAGTCCAATTAGTTCGTTACCTAATATACGAACGCTTACTTCTAGTTTTCCTTGATCGTCAGGTTCTTTTGCCATTTTATTTTCCTTGTCCTTTATACTTTTTGTAAGAACGCTTCTTACTTTTGTTCATAGAACTAAACTTTGTTCTACTGTGATTGTTTCCTATACTTGTTTTCTTTGGTTGTGTTTCATGTGCTACGAAAGTTTTGTGTAACTTCATAACCCTCCTTGGTTATGTGTGTATTTATTGATTTTGGAGGGCTTTTTTGTATGCTTCTTCGAATCCTTCTAGGCCGTAAACAGCTCGTTCGTTGTTGCCCCACAAACGTCTAAAATAACTGTCAGCACTTGATAGAATTGTGTCCTCAGACGCAGTAAGATGACCTTTGACTAACCAAAATAGTCTGTGAGCTTCTTTATGTTCCTCAGCGGTCAAAATTTTCTCCTACTAAGGTATTTATGAAAAGAAAAAAGGGCCCGAAGGCCCTTTGGTTTTTTGTTTAATTACAAATTAAAATTTGTATTTTAATGATGCACTCATTTGGTCATCATTTTGTGTAATAGCACCAGTACCTAAGTTTTGAGTTTCAGTCATATTGTAATATAGACCCATCTCAATTGGTCCTGCTGTGTATACTGCACTTAGATAATCACCTGATTTACCAATGTCATCATGCTCTACTCTATGGTAGCCTAACATAACGTCATCTGATACACCATACATTACACCATAGTCTAATCTATTCTCGCTTGTATAAGTGCCTGAGTTTTTATCGTCCCACATCTCTACACCAAATGTCATTGGAATGTCATAGCGATATAAACTTGTACCTACTGCATAACCTTGTTGGTTATTGCTTGAGTCTGTAATACCGTCTTTGTCACCAATTTGCATATATGATACTTCGAATAAACCCATTACATTTGCTGTTGCACCTGCATAAAGCATTTCAGTGTTAGCATCGTAACCAATAGATGCACCAATTGGCATATCTTTGCTTATTCTATGTGTGTCAAAATCAAATTCATTATTGTTATTCCAACCGCCGAATGTTAGCACAATCTTTTCATTGTGATCAATTCGATTGTTGCCTTCAGTGATAACTAATGGCACACCAATTTTGGCTGTCTTTGCGAAGCCTAAACGTTGTGCATCTGTTTCACCTAAGTAAATTCTTGTGTTCTCACCTAAGCCTAAACCCATTTGTTTTTCAACAACTGTATTATTCTTTGTAGTGTCTAATGAATAGTGCGAATCAAATCTTGCACTACCACCTGCCCAGTTGATAGGTCCTGCGTCTACATCACTTTGTAATCCTGTGATGATTTCTGCTCTACTATCGATATGTGAATCGTATGTGCTATCATTGTAGTACATTTCTAACTCACCATTTACAAATAAACCTGCTGGTAGGCTAGGAGCACTTGCTTCTAGATCTGAAACACGTTGTTCCAGAGTCTTTTCTTCTGCTAACGCCGAACTGGTAAAAGCAACCAATGCGACTAGCACAGACGTAATTAGTGTCTTGTTCATATTATTATTTTCCTTATAATTTATATCGATATAATTAACTTAACTTTGCGTCAAGCAATTTTATTTATAGTTAAAGTTGTATTTCTCCTATAAAAAGTGAACGACTTTTCTGTTGCCAGGTAAGTCGCCAACCCCTACGTGCCTAAACTAGGCCGCCATTGCCATTTCTGGCTGATAATTGTCGTTTGCAATTATAGTTTTTGTTCGCGTTAACCGAGCTTACATCCGGGTAACTCCACAACATCTATTAACTACCAGTCGATCCTAGTTCGACCCCATCATAAGCACACTCAGTAAATGTGTTTATGGTGGAGTCGCCGGGTACCGCCCCCGGGTCCTGTATAGCGTTTGAATTGCTTCAACGTTACGAGTTATTTATACACTAGTCTTGATCTTTTGTCAAGTTCTTTTTCATTGCGTACTTTTGCATTAGGACAGATAAGTCGTCAGTCTTTACTAGCCAGCCATTATCATTTACTACGAAAACATCACCTGGCTTATAAAGAACATTTTCTTTACCGCCGTATTTCTTTCCATCTTTAGTCCAGCCCATAACTTCGCCTGCCCAGTCTCCTCTTACAGTGAAGTTTGGTCCTGCTTGCTCTACAGTATAGTCTAACCACATCATAATACATTCTCCTAATTGATAACGTATTTACTTTTGTGGATCTCCTGCGTAGTAGCCTTTGGCTTTTAATTGTATTCTTGCTTTGTCTATATTTGTTTTTCGTTGCATTAATATTACACTATGATTACCTTGAGGGACAAAGTCTTCTATAAAGATAAAATCTTTATCTGCATAACCTTCGTTACATATTGTTCGCAATGTTCCTACTGCATTAGGTGTAACATCATAATCTAAATTTAAGACAGCAATGTCATAAGAGTCGTCCCATGTTTCTACTAATCTTTTTACAACGTTATAGAATCCTGATTGGATATTTTCAAATAGAATTTTGTTGTCCATTACTGCACGTTTGGCATAAGGACATCTTGGTAAGTTATTAAATCTTGGATTAGGTGTGCTTAGATCGTTTTCAATCCAAGCAATTATATTTTCTTTATACATTAACTAAAAAATAATACCTTTGCGTTTCCTGCTATAATCATAAAACATGTTATAATATGTAACACTATCCAAAAGGTACGAAAAGCCAGTGCCCTTCTTACATCAGTTTGCGATATAGGAAGGAACTCTGGCTTGTCGTCGTCGTTAATGCCTATGGGCATACCAACAGTTCTAGCCCATACTATAAGCCAGCGCCGTTGTCCGCTCATTACATTGCGTTCTTTTTTTCTTGGATTTCTGCTCTACGCGACTTTGTAAGTTTACCAAGATCACCTAATGCTTTACGTGCTCTTGTTGCCGCGGCTTTAACACTTTTGTCTTCAAAAGTTTCTGCCTCTGTTAGATAGTTATTAAACGCCTGTACGATTTGTTCATGCAATGTCATAATTGCCTCCTTTAGTTAAGTTTAAGACCTGTAGTACTTTCGGTATACTTGTCTGCCATATCTTTTTCTGTGTTTGCTACACAAATTACATTACGTAGGTTAAGAGTAAACTTCTCGTCCTTTGTTGTAAACATGTATGGAGCAAGTCCTACTCCACCTTGTGTTGCAGTTAACATTAATGGCTTGTGTACTACAAGTTGGTTATTGTCTTGAGACTCTAAACGGGCAACCATTTCCTCGCCTGAGCTCAATTTGATACTGATTGTATCGCCTTTTTTTGCTGGTGTTTGTATTAACATTATTGTCCTACCGCATGTCCTGTTCCATTGAACCCTGTGTTTTCGATATATGAAAGTAATTGTTCATAACCTCCAACGTGTGTATCTCCAATAAAAATTTGTGGAGCAGTTCTAGGAGCAGGTAGTCCTTTATCTTCAAACAACTGAAACAATTCAGCAGGTTGAATATCAGTTCCGATAGTCTTTTCAGTAAATGCAACACCCATATTTTTAAATACACCTTTGGCCTTTACACAACTTGGGCATGCCGGCTTAGAGTATATTGTTATATTTGAGTTTGTCATAGACTAAATCCTTTCAGTTTGTCTGTATCAACGTCTTGTTTTATACCACCAATGATATAAGATTCGACTTCTGTTTCCTGTGGAGCAACTTGTAAGCCTGAGCTTGATAACCAATGTTGCGTCCAAGGTAAAGGATTCGTATTCACAGGAGCATCGAAGATTGTTTCCATTCCTAATGCTTTCAGTCTACGATTTGCAATGTACTCAACATATTGATTTAGTAGAGTTGCATTCAAACCAATCATACTACCGTCTTTAAACAAATAGTCTGCCCAGTCTTTTTCTTCTGCAACACAAGTACGCCACATATCATAAACTTCATTTTGGCACTCCTTAGCAATTTTTGCCATCTCTGGATCGTCTTTACCCTGTGCCCAAAGTTTAAGCACGTGAGTAGACAATGCTAAGTGTTGTGCTTCATCCCTAGCGATAAGACTAATAATCTTAGCACTACCTTCCATAAGTTTCAACTCGCCAAAACCAAATGTACAAGCAAAACTTACGTAGAAACGAAGTCCTTCTAAGATATTTACATTCATCATGGCAAGGTATAGTGCCTTTTTGACATCTTTCAGTTTGCCTTCTTTACGATGAAAGTAAGCATCTGCTAGATCTGTAAACCTATCATAGTTCTTTGTTACACTTGTTGCTCTAGCGATAATCTTTTCATCATCTAGAATTGTGTCAAATACTTCTGCAGGATCTGCATAAACATTTTTCATAATGTGTGTGTAACTTCTACTATGAATAGTTTCAAAGAAGTCCCAGGTAACAACACAGCCTTCAAGTTCAGGTAAAGATACATGTGGCAAGAAAGCCAAACATGGACCACGTCCCTGTACACTATCAAGTAGAGTTTGATATTTCAAGTTTGCAGTAAAGATATGTTTTTGTTCAGGACGAAAGTTTGCAAAGTCAGCTCTATCCTTTTGTAGTGAAACCTCTTCTGGTCTCCAAAAGTAACCTAACATTGTTTGATTTAATTTATCAAACACTGGAAACTTAAATACGTCATAACGTTGTGTGTTCTGATCTGCCCCAAAGAACATATCTTGCTTCGTGAAATCAACCTTGTCTTGATTGAATACTGTTTTACCCATTGTCTTTTCCTTATATCTCTATGTATTGTATATGAACTATTGTAAAATGTCAACCATTAAATTGCACATGCTTCACAATATTCCTCATACTCTTCATCCGACCCGTTAAACTCAGTGCGGTCGACTGGTCCCTCTTTAACGTTATCATGCCACCCTACTGAGTGTTGTGGCTCTTCAATTAATTCACTTGGATCAGTTTTGTAATCATACGTGTTCTGATAGTATGATGTTTTCCAACCCAACTTATATGTTGTCAACATATCCTGTAACATTACACTCATTGGCACTTCATTGTTTTCAAAGTGCGTAGGATTGTAACTCCAGTTTCCGCTAATTGCTTGGTCGAAAAACTTTTGCATAACGGCGACAATGTTTATATATCCCTCGTTGCTAGGCATATCCCACAACAAAGTATAATAATTTTTTAGCGTAGTATATTGTGGAACAATCTGCTTAAGAGGCCCTTTCTTGGACTTCTTAACGGACAAGTATCCGCGTGGTGGTTCGATTCCGTTAGTCGCGTTCGACACAACGGAACTGCTTTCTGATGGCATCTGAGCGGACAATGTCGAATGTCGAAGCCCGTGCTCTCCAATGCTCTTGCGTAAACTATCCCAATCATACTTTAACTTTATTTTACAAACTTCATCTAAATCCTTCTTATAGGTATCTATAGGTAGGATTCCATCAGAGTATTTAGTGCGATCGTAGTAATCACATGCACCACGCTCTTGTGCTAATTTGTTACTTGCTTTAAGCAAATAATATTGAAATGCTTCTGTAAGCTCGTGTACTTTTGTTAATGCTTTTTTATCTGAATATAACACTTGATTCTTTGCAAGATAGTGTGCTAGTCCAATATAACCTACGCCTAACGAGCGTCTTGCTTTAGTGCTTATTTCTGCCGCCTTAATTGGATAGCGTTGATAATCAATAATTTCTTCTAATGCTCTAACTGCTAGTTCACATAGTTCTTCTAAATCATCTAACGACTTTATAGTACCAACATTAATAGCACTTAGAATACATAATGCAATTTCACCTTGTTCATCATCAATATGTTCTAATGGTTTTGTAGGTAGTGTAATCTCTTGACATAGGTTACTCATATACACTGTATCTTTGAATGAACTATGTGTGTTAGCATGATCAACATTCATAATGTAGATACGTCCTGTTTCAGCACGTTCTTTGATCAATGCACTAAACAATTCCATTGCAGGAATAGATTTTTTCTTTATGCTAGTTTTACGTTCATATGATTCATAAAGTTCTTTGAACTTATCTGCATCACCAAAGTATGCTTCATACAATCCTGGCACATCGTGTGGCGAGAAAAGAGTTATGTCTTTACCGGCCAATAGTCTTTCATACATAGTTTTGTTAAGTTGAATAGAATAGTCTAACTTACGTACACGATTGTCTTCAGTACCTTTGTTATTTTTCAACACAAGGATGTCTTCAATCTCTTGATGCCAAAAAGGAAAATGAGTTGTAGCACTTCCGCCACGTACACCATTTTGTGTACAACATCTAACTGTTGCTTCAAACTTTTTAAGGAACGGAATTATTCCTGTGTGTGCAACTTCTCCTCCTCTGATTTTCGCATTGACTCCTCTGATACGTCCTGCGTTAATACCGATACCAGCTCTTTGAGCTGTATATCTACCGATGGACATGTCTGACGCAAAGATCGAATCAAGTGTGTCGTTACTGTCAACGAGAACACAAGAGGCAAACTGCCTAACTGGAGTACGCACTCCGGCCATGACCGGCGTTGGGATATTGATTTTAAAAAGTGAGGTCGAGTCATAGTATCTCCTTACATAATACAACCTATCTTCTTTAGGATAGTTTGCAAAGAGTGTCGCCGCAATCATCATATACATGAACTGAGGAGTTTCAAAAATTTGTCCGCTGGATCTATCCTGGCATAGGTATTTGTCGACAACCTGACGCAGACCTGCGTAGGTAAAGTTTTCATCACGCTTGTGATGAATATAAGAATCTAGTTTAGCAAGTTCTTCGTCTGTGTACTTAACAAGAATATCTGGATCGTAGACGCCACGTTCTATATTCAAGTCAATCATTTGACGTAAATTTTTATTTTTATATTCCCCGAACACATCTTTATATACACTATAGGCAAGCAAACGTGCCGCGGCATATTGATAGTTAGGTGTTTCTAATGAAATAAGATCATTTGCACTTCTAATTATAATCTCTTGTATTTCTCCTGTAGTCATACCGTCAAAGAACTGTAAATTAGAATTCATTTCTATTTGACTTGCACTTACTCCTGATAGTCCTTCACAGGCATGCATTACTACTTTATGTATTTTGTCGATGTTTAATGGTTCTGCTTTACCGTCTCTTTTGATGATATTAATTTGCGTCATTCTCTATTCCTCTTTCTCATTCATTAAGTTAGATATTTATTGTAGCCTCGGCATAGTATAGATTCTTTGTGACACTAGCGACTTGGGTAAGTCACTGACTGGCACAGGTATGTCGTATATGTATCCTACCACGTATTCACCTATGTACAATAAAAAGAGCAGATCGTCATTATTTTCGACTCTACTACCAATATGTATCTCTACCTTTTCATCGGCAAAACGCTCTGTTAACTGTAAAGTATAACAGATAAGTAAGATCTTTGCTTGTTCACTGAAGCGAGTTGCTTCTACTAGTTCCCATGGTTGTGGCCATTCACTGTTGTTCCATAAATTAAGTTCAAGTTTGCCAACAGGTGCTTGGTTTACAAAATTAATTGTATCCTGAATAGGCTTCCGTGACTCTTCTAAGTAGTTACGAAAGTCTCTCCACGCCCGTAGCCTGTCT
>Ga0213865_10000257_pt1 | contig 35530 bp, 53 predicted proteins | sample PICome_6_FD_160100 | JGI IMG/M metagenome (GOLD analysis project Ga0213865, IMG submission 160100) | Coastal seawater microbial communities near Pivers Island, North Carolina, United States - PICO282 | ecosystem: Environmental > Aquatic > Marine > Coastal | place: USA: North Carolina...
TGGAGCAGGGTTTTTAGTATCGGAATTTGGTGCTTTCGGGCTTCTAATAATTCTTCCTTTGTCATCGTACTTTGCTAATTTATGTTCTTTGCAAGGCATATACCAAGTCTCACCATCTACATCGTGAGTATGATATCCTTCGCAACCAATATCCTTTGCAATTCTTAATGCTTCTTCTTTTGAATCATAGGCGAGTCTCCCATCAATCTCTTTAGATGCTAAATCTAATTTAGATTCCTGAGAATTTATCTCATCGAGCTTACCTTCTGCCCAACGGATTCCTTCTTCGCCTCCCCAAGCATCCCATAGAAGACCGCCACAACCTTTATTGTATGGCTCATCTTTCTTTTTCTCAAATCTATTGTAAGATGCCATTTCTGATATCAAACAACGAGATAATGGCTTACCATCAACTAATAGTTTTGCAAATTGCCACGCTTGAGGTGTTCCGCATCTTGGTTTATTACTATCATAGTACGCAAGAGCCTGTTTAGCGTTCTTTCTTGCAGCAGATGGGTAATCTTTGTACGTTTTGTCGTACAAACCGAGTTCAAGCTCCTCAGATAGCTCGTGGCAGTCACAATTAAGGTCTAATTCGCCTAATTCACGCAGTTTAGACCTACTCCAAGCCAATCCTGCCTTTCCACCCCATAAAAGGTATGAAATTGTGCCACAAGCCTTAGAATCGCTTGGGTCATAGTATTCAGCAGCTCTTGACAAGTAAGAATACATCCTCTTTATCGTGGACACACTGAGTTTTTCACCCCTACTGAGCTGCTGTGCTCTTACTTTCCCCACAGAGGTGGCGCACTTATTATTTACCTTCTTATTTAGCTCAATACCACGCTTTGCGTTGTTTCTAACGCCACTTCCGTAGTCTCCGTATGTAGCTAATTCGTATTTATCGCCAAGAATTACGTTAGCAACCTCTAATAGTATTTGCTTAGCTTCGTTTTCTTCTTCTAAGTTAGCTATTTGGGACATAGCGACCTCATCAGTGAAGTAACCTTCAATAGAGAAGCCTTTTACCTTACCAGATTTAACATAATCATCCCAAACTTCGTCATTGTTGACCTTCATAGACACCATCCAAGTGCCTACAGGCATATCTAAACCGTATTTACGGCTCTTGTCGTGCACTTCATCCTCTACAATCCACGATTCTACCACAGACAAGCCGTTAAGCTCTGCTTGGTGCTCTAAAGTGCTTTTATTTTGATTGCCACGCATCAAAAACAGCTCTGACGCTTTGCGTACAGTGTCTTCTGAGAAGTAAATGTAGTATTCATCCTCGCCATTACGTCTGTAGATGTTCTTATTAGGGATTAGTGCTGCACCCATAAGAATCTTCTTCTCTTTATCTACTTCGGCAAGTTTTACTTCTTTCTCTTCGGATAGGGCGATAAAATGCTCTTCTATCGCTGGTTTCTCTACTATTGAAATGGCGTCTATGCCAGAGAACAATCCTTCTTCGTCTATAAAAAGTTCTATAATTCTCATACTATTAAATTAACCGAATGATGCGGTGTTTGTTATGTTTCTATCAAGTTCTTGTTGTGTAGATATATCTTTACCTACTACAAATGCTTTAACTGGTTTCTCTTGTTGAGTTGTTACAGCTTGTGCTAACTGAGATGTCTGAGATGCGCCAACAACATTAAAATCTGGTGCTTGAATTTGCAGTCCACCACCAGAAGCTCCTACTGTTCCGCCACCTCCAGCACCAAGAGAACTCTGATACTTTTGACGAGCTATATTCGCTACATTAGCAAGTCCTGTGGCTAATGCTACAGCTTGAGCTATCCTTGCTCTAACTGGTGATGATGGGTCACCAACTATTAACTGAGAACCAAACGCAGCTATACCAGATTCATAGGTGTCCATAAGCGCACGACCTATTTTCATCGCCTTATCAATTTTGAATTGCTTACGCTGAATATCATCTTTTTTCTTAGCAAGTTCTTGTTCTAATTGCTCTTGACGTTCTTTATTACCTTCGGCAGCAGCAATCTCTCTTCCATACCTTTCTTCTAAAGCTACTGTCTGATTATGAGCTGTTACTTCAAATGTTTGAGATAATGCGTCCGATACAGCAACATATTGGTCTTTGAAGAAGTCAAATCTCTCCATCTCCCTGTTTTGCTCTTCATCAGTTAATTGAGCTTTCAGCTTAGCTAACTCTAATTCCCCCTGAGCCCTTTCTTCAGTTCCTTCTGCGTGAATCTGATTCAGACTTTCTTGAAGAGATATCTCGCTATTCAGTCTTTGAATATTCCTATCTATCTCATTAAACTGATACTGCCCAGCAGCAAAGTCTAATTTATCTTGGTGAGATGCTAAGATATCAGTTTTCTTTTGGTCGAGTTCAATAGTTCTTCTTGTAGCCTCAAGTTCTACTTTAGTTATTTTAGCAGCTTGTTCTGTGTTTAATCTGACTATATAAGAACTTAATTCTTCTTTAGATTTCTTTATAGCCTCGTCACTTCTTTTTATAGCATCTGCTTTAGCGTCATTATCTTTAGTACTTCTAAGGAAAGCGTTTAGTCTTCTTTTTTCATCCTCGACAAACTCCTCTTGCTTTATTCTTGCCCTGTCTCTTATACCTTGAAATTCTGCATTTACTTTAGCAGTTTCTTTCTGTAAGAATGATTGAATTTCTCTCTCTTGAGATTGCTGTCTTTCTTTCTCAAAATCTAAATCACCTTCTTTATACGCTTTTTTTCTTCTCGACCTTCCTTTCTTTTCTTTATCATCAACAAGTATAATAAAGTCATCTATAATATCAAGTCTCTTTTTATATTGAAGTGCTATTTCATCAGATTCCTCTTTTAAGTTTTCTATAGCTCTTTCTGTGTAAGCGACTTCAGCTTGAGCCTGTCCAGCTCTTTGAGCAAAATTTTCCCTTAAAACTTGATTTGTATTTTCATCAGCATCCTGTTTAGCTTTTTCAAGTGCCTTCTTTTGTTCAGTTAATTTTTCCTCAAGCTCTAATTGCTTTAACTGATTATCAAATAATTCTTTTGATAGTTCACCCTCAACCTCTCTAAATTGCTGTATTGCAGCTTGAGATAACGCCTGTTCTTTTAATTTCTTTATATACCTATCAATAGCCTCTGTAGCTTCGTCTGTATTATCTGCTGATGTGAGTATAGAGGCGTTAAAATCTGGATATTCGTCATTTAACTTCTTTAATGCTATAGCTTTTTGCTCTTCGGATTCATTTGAATCCATAAGTTTTCTGGTGTATATATCGAAGTTTCCAACAAGTTCTTCTGTTGCTTCAGAAAAACCTTTAGATAAATCGCTTAACTCTCTTAATCTTGGACTAAGACCGTTTAGTGATTTTATGAACTTCATAACTCTCTCACTCTGTAGAGCTCCAATCAATAATTGCACGGCTAATAAAGCGCCTCCTGTTCCGAGTAAAGACCTACCTAATTGCTTAAATGAATTAGTTAAACCTCCAGCAGTTTTAGTAAAGCTGCCAAACAAACTAACTAATTGAGATATGTTGTTAGCCATAGCTGTAAAGCCATAACTCGCATCAGAAGCTAATCGACCAGATTCAAGTAAGATTGCATTATTCAATCCTGCTTGAGCTCTCATATTCTTAGTCTCATCATTAACTCTTTTTTGAGTTGTAGCGAGACCTTCCAGACTTTTTGTGGTAGTCTTTATTGTCTGATTAGACTTACCTGTTTTTACCTGTATCGATATTAATATCTTTTGTTCAGCCATTTCTGTATGATTTTGAATTTCTTACTCTCTCTAACACTTCTTTAGTTTCTTCCCAATTTCTCGGTGCTTTATACATTCCTTTGGCGATATCTACGTTATGAGATACGCCATACCAATCAGAAAGCTGCAATAAATCTATAATATCTTTTATCATAATACGTTCAGTAGTTCTAATTTAGACTCTCCTGTTTTTAGGTTGGTGTCTATTGAATTTATCGTAAATACTTTGTCGCCAATCTGAAATCTATCGTTTAGCTTATAATTAAGTAACACACTATTTGGCAAATGTGCTGTTAGCTTGAATATACGTTTCTTTGCATTGAAGGCATCCTCTACATATGTTTGATAGAAATCACTGAAAAGTGTATTTGAATCAGCACCATAATCAAATCTCGTGTATTCATCTACCTCCGCATCAAAGTTTAATGTAAATGTTGGTGGTCTATATAGCACATAGCTTTTTCCAGAAGTTCCAGCAGGAAATATATCGTTATCAAGCTCAAGTGTGTTGTCGTCAATAATCGAAACAACTTTAGCAAACAAGCTGTCTGTTGTGTTAAGAACTATATCATTTGGGTCAACGCTTGGAATAAAGTCTCCGCTTGGATGATAAAGCCTAAAAGAAGTTGTTATGTAACTATTAGTTCCAGACCTCAATGGTGTAGTTTGAGTTGTAGCTCTCTCTACGGCATTTGCAGGCATCCAGTATCTTGACGCATAAGTATGAGTAGAACCATTCATCCAAGAAATATAATTAGATGATGGTAAACTAAAAGCTCTTCCATAAAATAATATAGGCTTTGTTAAAACAGAATCGTAATTTCCAGAAGGAGGGTCTGTTTCAGAGTCAGGTTTAAAGTTATCTCCAGCAGAATATCCCCACATAATTCTTGTTATATCGCCTGTATCATCATCAAATAACCTTTCGTATTTGAGGTGCTCAAATGGAACTTCAACCTTATATGGCTTACCTCTATCTACATCATCTGGCTTGAATGTTGTGTCACCAAACACCTCATTGAATTTTTCTTTATGCTTTAACATCAATAAAGTTTTTGGTTCTTGATATTTAAACTCTATTTCGCTAAACGGAATAGTTGATTCAATATCTGTATTTGAAGAGTCAATATATTTAGTTATATCGAATATCTTTGGGTTATCATCATAAAATTCATCAAGAGGTAACACCCTTATTTTACCAAAATCAGCATCGTTTTCGTTATCTATATAATATGCAGTTAGATTAAATAACTTAAATAGTCCAGTCATAAAATCATACACTTTCATTTTAGGCACTCTTTCTGTAGGAACTATTTGCACTATTGGCGTTATTGTTGATGGAGTGTATATACCAGTGTAAGTATCTACCAGTACGCTACCTCTATTATTTCTTATTTCCTCTTTAACCTCTAAGGTAGATGTTGCTACAAAACCAGTGTTTGCTGTTAATACGAATTTAATAGCGTAAGACCTGCTTTCCCTTCCACCTAAGTTAAATGCCAATGATTGACTTCCATCTAAATCATCAAATGTCTGCAATAATTGATTATTGTTATTTTCATCAAACATTTCTACCTTATATTTGTAAGTAGATGATGTAGATACGTTTAATGTAAAAATAAATCTATTGTGTTTAAATGCTCCTGTTGTGTTGGGTAATGAATTATATTTAACCACATTGAAAACAACTTCTGTTAAATCACCAGAATCACTTATATAAAAAGTGTTATTAGGAATCATATTAGCAAGTGTAGTTCCAGATGTATATGTAAATCCGTTCAATATATTCTCGGCATCCTCACTTGAAGAGCCTATTACACCTTTCTCTCTACTCAACCACATAAACAGCCCATTGTCACTTGAGAGAGTTCCTCTAAATGCACCTGAACCTTTTGTATCTTTAAAGAAGTCTGTTGTGAATTCTATTCCATATTTGTTTTCTATAGCCTCTATTACAAATGCTAAATCTACAGCAGGTTTTAAATCTGTATATCTAAGTCCAATAGCGTGAGTTCCACCTCCAGACTGATAATTTAAGTTTCCAGATAATGTATGCGAATCATTACTTGACGAATCAAAATACAATCTTTTTTCTGGAGTTATGAGTGGATATATGATGGCATCATTTTTTGTCTCTCCATCGACAGTGAAACTTTTACCAAACTTAAATCCATTAAAAACTTCTGTATTATTCCATTCGTGAGTGAAATTATTCAACCAAGTCAAAGACTCTAATTCATCATCACCAAATAAATCTTTCAAGCTAACTGTATTACCGAAGAATGTAACATTATAAGAGTATGCTTTGTTATTCTTCATTTTTACACCATTTAGAAATATCTTACCTCTTCTAAAGGGTATATAATTTATTTCTAATATAGCTTCTACTTTCTTTCGAGCATCAAATGCGCCCTCAGATATAAAGTAATTATAAAAGTGCTTAAATATCTTATTATTCTTTTTAGAAGCAGGTAGAGTGAATGACTGAGAGAAATCAGTAAATACTTTAGATATATCACGAATATCCTGTATCTTAGATGTAATAGAGATTGTTTCATCCTTAAACAAGTCCACTTGCTGAAATACATTGTCAGCATCTTTTATATATAGTATAACCTTATTCATTATCGAATAGTGTTTATCTTGTCAAACGCAAAGTCAAATTCCACTGTATAGTTTACGAGCTTGTCGTTAGTTCTGGTTTTGAATTGTAACGACTGTGTTTTTGGGCGCAAAGGCAATACTTCTTCAGTATCAGTTAGTCTTGTCATCCACACTTGTTCTGATAGCATAAGTTGTTTGAACACCTCGTTGAATGATTCATATATATAACCAGTGTTCATTGTGATACTTTCTTTACCTACTAAATCTAACACTCTGTTCTGGTGTGCGGAGGTATCGTAAGTTGGCGTAGAAGAGAAATCCATTACAGATGCTTTGTAATCGTTTGACTGTACGTTTATTGAATTTACACTCTTCTTATCAAACCACAAATCCTGTAGTGCACCATATTTATTTACAAAGGTAACTCTGATTGGGTCGTATATAGAGCAATCTAAGTTTCTTACTTTTATAATATGGGCAGCAGAACCAGCATCAGTATCATAACCCACTACAATCTCATCCACCTTGCTTATATCAAGGTAGCTTAGAAATTGCTCAAGACACTTTGATGACTCAAGTGTACCGCCATCCTCTAATACTCTTTCTTCGTATGTTGCGCTATCTGAGTTTCCTGATACAGATATGTATTGAATTTTTTGATTAGTGTTATCGTTGTCGGATATTGTTTGGCTTCTAACAAAAGTTCCATTGTTATAATATGCCACGCTATTAGTATCTTCAGCGAAAATAGGAATGTTTATGTTTCCGTCTTCTGGTCGATACATTATTTTGTTTGACTGAAGTAGTGAACGGCTTGGCTCAGGATTTACGCCCTCTTCAAAATAACCGTAACCATCTACAGCTACAAATTGATTTGTATAATCACTTGGCGTTACTGTAGGAGATGATATTGAACCCCCACTTGAATCTTCCGCAGTTATAACAGCATTAGCCCACACACAGTAGCTATCATACTCTCCATCGTATTTAACGTCAATATAATCTCTTATAAGCTCTGATATTTCAAATACAACGTAATTGTTAGCTTCAAGCTCTGATTTAGTTATAGTGTACTTTAAATCCGCAGCATCAGGCGTTGTATCTTTTGCGCCCTCATATATATAAAGTTGAAGTGTAGCAGTTGCAAGTGAACTATCTGACACTTTTATGTAAAACGGACTCCTTGTATTGATTATTTGTGCCATTCTATTTCTTTAGTTCGTAAGTGTTTCCCTTTTTAATATAACCAAGACTATCCATAACTGTATCTAAGTTATCTGTTATATCTGTTTTTAGTGGTTGTCCTATTCCTTCAGCTATCTCTGGCAGTGCTCTTTCAACCACTTCTCCTATGAAATTAGCTGGAGCGATACCATCTGCACTTATCTTTTTGGCAATTAGGTATGCAAGTGAATTTACTTTAGCGTCAGATAAACCTTGACCTTTTGCATCTTTAAACGTAACTGGCTTTTGTCCAATCCATCTTTTAAGCGCACCTATGTTTGGAGTAAACCCATCCGTACCTTCATCAACGTATTGTAAATATGCTTCTCCGTATAAATTTATCTTATCTTTGTTTCTACCGAATTTAGCTTCAAGAGAGTCTCCACCTTTACCAGATGCTTCTACTTTTGCATTTATACCAGAACCTCTTGGTCTTGATTTAACATAAGAATCAAGAAAGTATTTGATAAGCTCGTTGTCAGCGAAACCCTTTAGATATGCTCTTGTATTTTTTAATACTATATCCATTATCTACAAGCGTCTCCTGTTGCGTTAATAAGCTGCATATCCGTATTGGCGGTTTCTATAACTAAATCCATACTCCAACCAGCCAGTAGATTCTCAAACCTATCTTCAAACTGAGTGGCAGATGCGTCAGACACAAGTTGGTATTTCTCAGTATATAAATCGCCTCTACGCAAAGATGATTGTAATCCATTGATAACTGTAAGCTGAGTGTTAAATACATCGTGCTTGTTGTCCAATCCTCTGTATGGCGTGGAGGCAGCAGCTAACTTATCATCTTTATTCTCGTTTACGATATCCATACAAATCACTTGCAAAGAGAACGTCATTATGTGCTCAGAAAAAGTCACATTCTGTACGTTAACGTGCGCCAGTGGGAATATAGTTTGCTTAGACAAGTCCACTTTAAATATATCGCCAAATGTAACGGTATTGACAGATGGACTACCATCAAGATATGTATTTAGTTTATCTATTAAATCGTAATATGCTCTCATCGTTTATATGCTTTCTTAATCATCATAGCTTCTAATTCGTTTTTCTCTTTTTCAAATGTTAGGTAGGTGAGGCATTGGAAGAGTGGACTTTCGGTAACTTCATTGAATTTAAGGACATCCCCTCCAGCAAGTGCGTAAATTGATTGATACCAACCCCACTTTGAGCCAAAGTTTGCTTGAGCAGATAAGTCTGTTCCTCCGTCAGATTTTTCTGTATATAAGTCGGAATAGCTTTCAGTAACTCCATCCCTAAATCGTAAAAAAAAACCATAGAACTCATAGCTACATCGAGTGGCATCTCTTTCATTAGTTCAGATACCTCATCACTTGGTTCGTATGGCGCAACCGTATATTTCTCTCTACTCTTAAAGTTTACTGGTCTGTACAGCACTGCCATAGCTTTGTGCATTGTTTGCCAATCCACTATGTTATTTTCTACATCAATATACTCGCCAAGAGATATACGCTCTAAGTTTGGTATAAACCCCATATCTACGTTAAGTAGTTTGAAGTGGCGAATAATATCAGGCTTCTCGTCAAACGCCTTGTTAATGATTGTGAGTACCTTTTCCGCCTCACCTAAAGGAATCTTTAATACGTCTTTGAAGTTAACATTACAGAATATCTCAATAGTCTTTAGATTGATAAACTCTGCTGCGTTTTCATCATCTTTGTTCTGGTCAAGTATCTTTAAGTATTTCTGATACTGTCCAAGTGTTATGTCAGAAAGTGCGTCTGGAACTGATAGTTCTATTTGTACGTTATTCGCCATATTAAATTAACTTTTATTTTATTTAGTGTTTGCCCAACTGTCTGTATGGCACAATATATAATACATTAGTATAGTAGAGTACATTGTATTATATATAGTACATTGTATAGTAGTGTACATTCTATTGTATAAAAATAAAATATATACATTGTATTCTACTATACATTGTATTATACTGACAGCTTATTTCCGTTGTAAAAATGCCTGTATAACTCCCATACTTTATCAGACCACTCATCCTTATCATACAGCTTGGGCGAAACTATCTTTGATACGCCATTATCAATAACTATCTTGAACTGATTGGCAGATGGGATTGGGTAGATTCGTATGTTTCTTTCCAGACACCAGCTAAATGCTTTTAAGGATTCTGGGTGATTCTGTAGATTGATTGTTTTTTTCTTACGCTTTGCCATAATACAAATATACAAAATACCTATTAGATTCACAAGGGTATTGAATTCAGTTGGCAGATGGAGATTGAGGTGTGTGTAGAGTTGAGGTATATTAGCTGCTGGGGTATCTTCATAGGCAGAGTACCCCATAAAACCCTCATAGACGCATTTTAAGGGTTATTTTAAGCCACTTTAGGGATTGTGTGGTATGTTGGTATGGTTGAGGGGTAGAAACGAGCTAAGAATGGAAGAAAAACATACCTATTTAATATCAATTTAACGCCTCAAAATATATTAAATAACTGAACAGAAACAAGATAACAAAAAACCCCTACAAAAATAAGGGTACAAAAAAACCCTCCGAAGAGGGCAAAAACCTAATGAAAAATTATTTTATTTTTATTTTATTGCTTATAGTAGTATCCTGTTTTTATGAATTGTTCGGCTTTTCTGTGCCATTCGTGTTGTCGTTTTCTCTGCTCCTTCTTATATTTTAGCAGGTGTTCAAATTGTATTTTATTCGCCATTAAAATAATTTTTATATGTTTTACTTATCTCGTAGTTTCCAGCGTTGTCGCTTATTCTGTACTCCCTTAATAGATGGAGTGCCTCGTATCTTGTTTTCGCCTCGTCAATAGTCTCCCAGTTTCTCCCTGCTGGGGTGTATTGATTAGAATAATTTATATAGTACATTTTAATTAAGATTTACAAGTTTATATTCTTTATTCTTTATTTTCTCTCTCGTCTCGTTTGTATTCTCTCTCAAAAACTGATTCCGATATTTTGAAGTAGTGCGTGAATAATCCCAGTAATACTCATCTAACTGCGTTTTGCCGTTATAAGGTTTGAATGCTATGATTGAGCGATAGCTTTGAAAATATACGCCCTTATCGGTATATATCTCAAATTGATTTGCAATAGGGTTGCCAGTTCGTGGGCTTGTCATTTGATGTACTTTTATTTTTTTCATTTTATTATTGATTTAAAAAAAGCCAGTCATTTTCATTTGTCACGGTTTTCCATCCGATGGAGGTTGCCTTATTTGTTATCCTCAATATCACAAAAGTTATTTATTCGCTGGCTTTTATTATTTAGCTGTTAAAAATTAGTTGATATAATACATAGAAGGGGACAAACAAAGCCATAATTTTAACGGCTTTGAAAGTGATATTATCCACCTTATTGAAAAACTTTTCTATTTTGTCGTTCTGTTCTTGTCTCATTTTATCCGAATATATAATTGTAGTCATTTGTTAACGCCTTGTAGTATAGTTTGGCGTGTTTTACCGCTTCAATTAAGTGGGGTAGGTATTGTTTGATTTCCTCGTCTGTTGTTATTTCCTCTGCGTATCCGTCAAGGTCGTACCTCATATAGTCTGGTGTATAATCCCCTGAACGGGATACCTCATAAATAGACTCAATGAGTGCGTCATATTCATTAAGTAGTGTGTTGTATTTTTTTCTCATCTTATTAAAAGTTAAATGATACTAAATGAATGTTTTTGATGATGGTAAAAATACCGCCCAGAATCATAGGTACAAAAATCCCTACTATTGTCCAAAAAATTACTTTATCTGTTGTATTGTTATTTAATTTTTTCATTGTGTTTATATTTTATGTTTATGAATTATTGATACACAAATATACACAAAAATGTGGATAAATAACATTCTCAAGTTAATTTATATCCATTCTAAATAAGACGCTCAATCCTATATACTATATGAACGTGCGCGCGTTATATACGACAATTTACCGAGATATCCAAACATTAATACAATTTAGAACCAATATACATAACTGAATTGACCGAGTTCATTATTCCCATTGAATTGCGCACCGATTGAATCTATTATATATTAAATTCATAGGGTACACAACTCAACAGGGTATTGAATTTACTTTTGTTTGCATATAATTTTCGCCAGATAAAATTTAAAGATAACGCAAATCAGTTTCACATTTTATGTTTGCATCGTAATTAATTCCAGCCAGAAGTAACTCGGCAATATCCTCAACATCGTTATCGTAGTCAATTTCTTGATAACCTTCTCCGAGTATTTCGATATCTTCAATCCCATAACTGCCCTCGTTATAAATACATCGAGCGATATAAAATATATCTTTGTAATTGAATTGAGTTTCAAGCCATACGGAACAAGTCTCAACCCATTCGCCTAAATGTTCAAAGTCTAACTTCTTTATTTCATCATTTGTTCTCATATCTATTATATTTATATTATTATTATTATACAATGATTATCCTCGTATAACGATTATCCTTGCACCTGTGGATGATTATCCTGTACCTCTCGGATGAAGACCCTGTGTTTCTGAATATCTACATTATACTTCTGACAAATTAGTTTCAATAACTCCACTTTGTCACTGGCGTTAAATACTGCGGAGGTATTTGCCAGACTTGGTATGTTTACTTTAAACTGTTTCATTTTATATCTATTTCGGGGAGACCCCATTCATTTTCTGTTATTACTAAATCAAAATCAAATCCACAATTCTCACATATAAAGTTATCCTCGTGGTTATCGTGCCAACAAACTTGGCAACATCTTTTAAATTGTTTCATTTCTTTAATTGTTTAGTTAATCTATCTACTTTACATTCTAAAACTTCTATGTAGTCTATAAAGCATTTTACATAGTAGGAATCATCTGTGTTAAGTTCTTCCATTCTCGATTCAAAATAATTGAATCCATCGTCAACTGCGTCGAGCAAATTATATTGTTTCATTTACTATATTTTTAAGTTCTTCAATCTTTTCTTTGTCTCGTTTCTCTTTCTCTTGAAACGCCACCTCAATTATATTCGGCAACCAATCCACCAAAGTGTGAGGGTCAATCGTAATTGAGTTATACTCATTGGACAAACAAACTCCGTCATCATCTGCGTGGAGCGTAGTTATCTCATTTATATATATCCAGTTATTCTGCATAAGATTCATTTATTATATTAATGTAATCAACTATTTTATTGTAAACATCAGGAAAGTCTTGATGTAATATATCTACAATTTCTTTATCTGTTATTTGCATAGTTATCTATTTATTTCCATTTGTGCTATCCATTTTGCCAGAAACTCACGAGCCTCTCTTTTGCCTAAGCCAAACTCGTCTTGTAAATACATTCCAGCACCAAACATATTAGTTATGCCTGAATCTCTTAAATCATTTAGGTAATTAAAAATCTGTGTTTCCATATTATTTATATTTAAAATTGTTATACTGCAAACATAGACAGAAATTTATTTCCCAATGTTATGGTAATGTTAAGAAATTGTTTTATATTTGTATTGGTTATTAGTTAATCTTTTTCATTTATTGGTTTAAAATTGGAAGATACCCTGTCGAAAGATAGGGTATTTTTTTTATACCTATTAAATCCACAGATATGAAACAAAACAATACAGGGGGTGTTAAATTCACAGGAGACTATTTTGATGAGGCGATTGATTATGTACAAGAAAAAGAAACGACCCCTATTGAATTCACAGAGACCCCTATTAAATTCACAAGGAAACAAACACCTGTTTACAGTGGAGTGCTTAATTATTTCCCTGATGCGATAAGAGAAGTAGCTCAATGTTCTTATATAGGAAATCAGCAACACAATCCTGATAAACCTCTGCATTGGGATAGAAGTAAATCTGGCGATGAATTAGATGCACTAACTCGCCACCTACTTGAGGCTGGTACAATAGATACAGATGGAGTTCGCCACTCAACTAAAGTAGCGTGGAGAGCTCTTGCTAATCTACAGAAAGAGATAGAGCGTTCTAACGAAGAATGTACATCCCCTTCGGAACAGAGCGAGTAAGTAGGTATTGAATCGCGTACCGACTTCCGTCAATGCTGTGATTCCAATTATCCTGTGGAATACTACCCTTTAGCTTCCAAGCATAATTATTGAACTCCTTAATTGTATTGATAGATTCTTTATCTACAATGATATCGTAGTCTTGCATTAGGGCGATTCCTGTCAATATACTACCCTTCTTCTTTATCGTTGGCGTTATATTAAGTCCTTTAGTCTTCAGTTCGCTTATCAGTCGAGGTTCACTGTTATCGCACACTATAAGCTGTTTTCCTGCGATTCTACGGCACATCTCGAATATGTTGGAGGTGGACATACCTGCTTTGTAGAAGTGCTCTCTAATCCATATTATTTTGCGTGTCTTGTCTATTGCAATCTCAGTTAATACTGAAGGGTCTGTTGAGAAACCAAAGTCGAGTCCAAAGATTGTGTCCTGATTGTTGTCGAACTCTCCAATGCGCCAGTGAGTAAAGATAACTCCTTCAGCTCTATCTAACCAGCCACCTAATATCTGGTGCTTATATTTATCTGGTCTTCTGGTTCTCATATCCTCTACTTGCGCCACAAATGATTCAGACAAATGTTTCTTATTGTCTAAGTATGTAGTGTGTACATAATTCACATTCTCCTTCTCTCCATTGTGCCCATCAGGAATACCTCTGTTCTGAAAGAACCTCTGATATATCCAGTGCTCTTTTGTGGTAGGGTTTAGAATTAATATACATCTGTTCTGCGTACCCATCGCCCTTACAGAGTAATCTATCTTATCAAATGATTCTTCATCTGTAAGCTCCTCCGCCTCATCCAGTACAAACGTAGTAACACCCTGAATGGACTTTAGCTTTGCAGTTTGGTCTCCACTGGCTGTTTTGATACCACTGAAGAATATACTACTCCCTGTAAGATTGTTTATGATTTCAGTCTTAGTGACAGTAAAGTTACCGCCAATACCCATAAGGTCTAACTTCTCCAGAAACTCTGGTATAATCGACATACTTGCTGAAGTCATTGTATATCGAGTAAAAAGTATCTTATGTCCTTTTTCGTAAGTGAGTAATACTAAGAATGTATTTACCGCAAAAGACTTTCCACTACCTCTCCCACCAGTACAGATATGGTATCTGGATAGAGACTCGAATAACGAATGATACTTTGGATTAAGAATAACATTCTTCATTACTCAGTGATAGGTATAACGCTACAGAACGAACACTGTTTCTCGCATCTCTCTCTACCTATCTCATATTCAATACAATCAAACTCCTTCTCACTTCTACCATTAAAGAACGGAGAATAACTATTCTTTATTTTCTTTGCCATCGTCTTGTATTTCAGCGTCAATATCAATAGTTTTCTCTGGGTCTAAGAATGATATTACAGGAATGTTCACTTCCTGTTTTACATTCAAATCTTTTTGTTCTTTCGGTTTACCGTACTTGTACTCCCACAGAAGGCGTAAGTGTGGGAAGGAATCTTTACTCATATTCGCAAGAGCTTCCCACGCTTTCTTCTCACTACCAAAGGCACGTTTCATTGAACCAAGAGCGAAGTTCTTTATCTCCTCTTCTTTCGCTTTTGGCTTACGCCCTTGCCCTCTTGATATCCCTTTGACCGCTCCGTTGTTTCTGCGCCCATCGGAATACTTGACGTGCTCTTCTTTTACGATAGTGGGTTGGTTTGTTTTCGGCTCTGGTTTCTTTGGAGTTGGTTTAGGTTTAGCTTTCGCTTCTTCTTCTTTACGTTTCTTCTCAGCTAACCACCTTTGTGTTTTGGCACTGATAACTCCCTGTTTCTTAAACTCTTGCTCGTCAGACATACACCATCTTTAATTAAAGTAACTACTTTTTCTCTTCGGTGTTTTCTTCTTTGGGTAGCTTATCAATTATCGCCTGAATCATCATATAGAGATTAGAAGTAGCTTTTTCTAAATTAGCTATCCTTTGAGCCTGAGTCCATTTCTTCTGTTTCATCTCTTGTTATTTAAGTCAACGTATGTAGCACGTTTATTAGTTCTATGATATTGATAAGTATTACGCCACTCAGGAATAGGAATGAACTTAACATCCTTATCTATTTCAGCTTTTGTTTTCCTTCTCATCATTCGTGTGTTACTATATTAGAGTTATAAACTACTGTCTGCTGATTACGAGGCTTTATCTCTTTCTTAGCAACCTCCACAAGCATACGGAGCTTTTGAGTTATCTGCTTCACCTTGTCTTCAGGTACGCCATCAATAACATCAGATATCTCCTTACACTGTCTTATGAGTCTCTTTTGCGCCTTCAGTTTAGATTCAAGTATTTTATTCTTTAGATATACATCTGCAATAGCTTCATTCTGTAAGCTAATCTCTTTTGTGTATTCACTAAGAACGCAGTGGAATCTATTGTTTAACCAGTCATCATTTCTAACCATATTGTCAAACTGGTTAATGCTATGTAATACGGTGGCGTGATTCTTTCCGAACATCCTACCTATTCTGGTGTAAGTATGTTTGTGGAAACTATGCAGAACTTTATACATAATCATTCGTGCATATACAACTTCTCTCTGTCTTGTTTCTTTCATTGGGTCTGCCTTGCAAACCTCTTGTGTAATGTCTCTTAATATATCAAAATCAGTATTCATCTAACTCTTCTTTAAATAGAACGTAAGCATTCGATAGCCCTTGACAAGCCTCATAGTTCTCCTCATCTTTGAAGTGCTCAAGTAAATACTTTAACTCATCTACTCTGAGCACTCCCATTCTGAGTGACAAAAGAATGTCGTTCTTATATTCTTCTATTAATAATTTATAATCGTCTTCAATCAAAGTGTGCCTCGAATAGTATAATTGTGCAATTCATTCATTCCATTCTCTATCTCATCCGTATATACTTGAACTGCTCTCTCTACTAAACTTTCGCCTAAGTTATAAAATTCCTGCGAAACATCAAAGATTCCTATGTCATAAGTTTCTTTGTTTATCGCCAGATAATATATGTCTTTATAATCTACATCGAATAACTTACTATAAATGTAGGCTTGACACATATACTTATACTTCTTTGCACTCCAGTGAAACTCATTCATATCACTACTGGTTGTCTTTAAATCAACCATACGCCCTGAACCCAAAGCATCAGCTTTACCTCTGAAGGGTTTGCCGAACATCATATTCATTGATGGCACTTCTTTATCAGTACCCTCTAATAGTTCTCTGGCGTGTTTATTATCGTGAATCGCCTGAGCCATATACATAGCCAAGTCGTGCTCTTTGATTGTATAACTCTCCGAGTTCTCGCTAAGTGCTTCTTTAAATGCTTTGGTGTTTCTACTCTGTACATCTACAAAGTTTAGCTTATCAAACTTCTCTGGCTCTAAAACCGCCAAGTGAACGAGCCTCCCCTGCAAAAGCGCAGGGGTGTCGCTACGTTGTCTTAATGACTTTAAGTAAGCCTTTGGAGAATCCAAAAGTGTCTTTACCGAACTACTGCTAAGAGCGTACTTTCCCAAGTAACCATAGTAGAACTCGTCACTGTCCATCTCTTTCAGTATCTCATCGTATTGCCAGAACTTTCCATCCAGCGTCATTATTGTATGCTTCATATCCAAGTGTGTGGGTGAAAGTGATTAAACACACCCCATAGGGTTTTTCTCATCTCTTCCTGCTGTTGTTTATATTCCTCTGTATTCATACGAGCTCTCTCCTCTTGAGCTTCGTAGTATTGGCGTTCCATATCCTCATAGAACGCTCGTGTTCTGTCATCTCCAGCTTCCTGCTGTTGTCTCTCGACAAACTTGATAAACTCTTCTCCTGATTTTCCCATTATCGTATATATTTGATTGTGTATTTAATAAACTTCTCTATCCAGTTAAGTGCTGTCCTTAACGGTGTCTCTACTCCGTGATATATAACAAGGAGTATAGTTTCTAAGCAAAAGAACACAATAAGTGTTACAATCGCTATAGATACTCGTATAAGATTAAGGGGGTGCAATATAATTCTCTTTATAATCATCTGTACTTGATTTGAGTACAAATATATAAAAGAATTATTTAATAAACAAAATTGTTAACTACTTTTTTGGGTCGAACTGGTCTTTCCAGATTGTTTGACATACGCCATAGCGCTGGTCTCTATTAGGAAACTCCTCTCCCATTTTAGCATTACCCATACATCTTTGAATGAAGTCTTTGTTTTTCTCGTATTTCTTAGGTCGTAGTAGTGGCATCAGAATTTACATTTAGGACAATTCCATTTATATCCTATCCTATTTAAGTAACTAACAAGTTTAGGTTTGTTTTCAGTTGCCATCCATTCGCCATTATAATAAATATATGTAACATAACACTCGTTAAGAGGAATATGTTTTTCTATATCGCAAGTTTCGTGCTCAACCTTCAATATGCAGGATTTATTGGTGTGCCAAGAATCACAAATTCTTTCCAGTAAAAGTCTTTGACCTAAGGGAATCTTATTGCCAGACTTCTTAACTTCCATTAAAATGAGAATCTCATTATCGAATTCAAACACCGCATCAATATCTGTAGGGTGTATCTTTCCATTTTGTACTCCAGTGAAGTCTATTGTTTGACTGACTTGTTTTGAATTCCTAATCAAACTGTTTTGCGTACTCTGCATATATCTTATATAATTTATTGTGAATACTATTTATAAAACAGGGTGTACATCTTGTTGGTTTAGCTTTCTGATGTAATACTCTATTGTATATAGCGATTAATCTCTTTTGTTGGTCTGCTGTAATCTCAGGCGGTTTGCTTGTAAAATACCAGTGGAGAAACTCAAACTCCTCTTCATTCAGACATTCTGGTTTGGCGTAAGGAAACATCCGATTTAGAACGTCTTTACGCCCTTCACAACCGCAGTCCTCTCCCAAAGCCCACTTAGCGATTTTATCTACGCCTGTAGCTTTGAATACTTTCTCTACAGTATCTCCTAATCCTTTACTCTTTTGTACGCTTGTACTCTTCGTAGGCTTCTTCGAGCTTTTTCCTGATTTCTTTTTTTGCATTTGATAACGTATTAAAAATTGAACTCAATGTTATTTTTGTTTCACTCGATATATCTCGCATAGACATATCAGTTCTGTAATATAATTCAAACATCTTTCTGTCGTACCAATACCAAGTGTCCATAACAGAATCGACATTGTTAAATACTTTCTCCAGATGTTCTTTTTTAGTTGCCTCCAGATAATTTGGTATTTCAAACTCCTTCAGCATAAAATCTTTTACTTCTTCTACAAATGTTAGTTTGTTATTCTTTAGAGTGGAGTAATACAAATTCCTAAGTGTTATATAAATATAGAATGTATTAACTTCATTCTCATTGTAGAATATCTTTTTAGGGTCTTTGACATAATCATATATCCTAATAAACATCTCTTGTACAAGGTCTGAAGCCTCGTCATCACTGACCTTAAAGGACTTCGCCATATTCCACCAATCATCATATTTTTCAGCTAATTTATCTAATAGCTCGTTCTTCGTCATAATCTATAAGTAACAGGATTTGTTCTAACGAATTGCACACTGCATAACTTCCACGCCATTTCAGTGAGAAGTCTAATTCGTCTTTGGTTAATCTCTGTTGACTTTTAGATTTGTTTCCGTCTTTTAGTTCAATAAGGTAATTTGAATTCATATAACCTACTATTATATCAGGCGCACCTTTACCAAGTTGGTGTGTATGTAAAACAGATATACCTCGCTTTCTCAATTCCTGTACTATTTCTTTTTGATTCGCATCTACTCTTGCTTTCTTTCGCATCTTTTAGCATCAATATCATTAAAGGGTGTGTACCCATTAAAGTAATATCTCTGCTCCCTTACGTTGAAGTTTATGCCAGTAACGTCTTGTGGAATACCAACTAACTTCTGTTTCTTTATCTTTTGTGTACCAAAGATAACACTTGTATCTGAGAAATCCAAAGCCCTGTTTGGTCGCCATACATACGCCACGTTATCAGCTTTGTCAGCAAACGTACCGCCACCCTTAATCTTATTGACATCAGGCTTGTAGTATCTTCCATCCTCAGTCTTTTGTGGCGTTACTTGATGCGCCACTAAATTCACACTAATATCGTTGTCTATTGCAAACCTCTTTAGTTCAGACATAAACCTACTGATATACAAGTCTTCTCTTTCGCCAGAAAACATCTTATGCTGAACAGTATTGTAGGGGTCAATAATTAGCGACCTAATTCCTTTTTGGCGTACTAAGAATTTAGCACGTTCAAAGATATTTTCAAGAGTGAAGAACTTCTTAGGATAGATAACAAAGAAGTGTTTCTTTACAAAGTCAATACCTGCCTTATACTCCTCTTCAGTCATCTGGTGCGAATAGTATGGGTCAGCACTTTTACCTATGTACATCTCTATAATATCATTGAAGAAGTCTCGCATAGGCATATTCTCTGGCGTAAAAATACCAAACTTCCATCCATCGTAAAACGCCTTTATCGCTGCAAGTTGATTAAGAAACAAACTCTTTCCTTCATTCTGATACCCTGTCCAGATAGTAATCTCTTGCTTTCTCCAAGTCCACGCCTCATCTACAGCAGGAATGTAAGTAGTTGTACCTCTTTCCTGTCCATTGTGAAATCCATCTAACATAGATTCCATAACGTCTGTTACTTCAAATACGCCCTCTAATTTAGGGTCTTGAGCCATTTTAAGGCGATTTCTGAGACTTTCTACACCCTCCTGTAGTAGTAGCTCATTAGCGTCTTTAAACGGTCTTAAATCGACTATTTTACATTTATCTGCACCAACTCTTCTAAGTAGTTCTCTTTCCAGTAATCTACCGTTATCATCATTATCAGTGGCGATATATACTTTCTTCGCCTGTTCAAACACTTCGTAGCAATTAGAAATACACTCTAACTTCTTATCTATATTCTTATCCCCTACATTTGGCGCACCCATATTCACTGAAGTATGGAAATCAATACCAGTAACTTCCCACGATAATGAATCTATTTCGCCCTCACATATAACAATAGATTCAGCGTTCTTCACTCTATCGTAATTGTATATGATAGGTTTAGCATCTTTCGCCTGAGTAAATGTTTTACCGTTTATACCTCTTGTTTTGTAGTTTATAAGTTCGTTATCCTTTAAATACGCAAATGCAATACTCTTATTATCTTTAGTGGAGACAATCTTATTTTTATCAATCACTTCATTAGTGATACCTCTGTCGTTTAGGAATTTACGCCCTTCCTTAGTAAGACTCTTCATATTACTTTTACTTGGCGACTTATAAACTTTCTTTGGCTGCTGCATAACTACATATTCTTCTCTACTATTCACTGTTCCTTTATCTCCACACTTGTGGCAATTATAAACTCCTTTCGCCAGATTAATAGAAAGACAAGTATCTTTCCAATTCTCTTTACCTAAACTGGCGCATTTAGGACATCTAACCTTTTGCTCTACACCGTTTCCCTTCGGTTGTATGCCTAAAGCTAAAAATTTTTGTTCAATCGTTTGCATATTAAAATATAATTTTGTTTTTTATAAGTATATATAGTACAATGTATAGTATTTAGTACATTGTATAGTATTTTATTTACTTACTATACAATGTATTCTATTATACATTGTACTAAGTATCATACACTGTATCACAGAGAGAACGATATTTCGGATTAACATAAATCTTACGTTCTTTACCATCATTCCCTACACTCTTAGTAACCCTTGTAACAAACTCTTTCTCCTCAAGTCTTGTAAGGATTCTATAGAAAGTCCTGTCTTTGATATCAAGACTCTCGCATATATGTTTACTGGTGGCGTAACAGTACCCTGTCTTATTCGCCAATGAGCAAACGTAACTAAATACAGCGTTCTCCTGTAGATTCAAATCTAAGTCGCTCATAATTAATTTTATAAATTTAGGTTTCATAATAAAAAAAGGGGAGGCGAACCTCCCCTAATTAGTTTAGAAAGGGAGGTCACTATTCTCCTCCACAGCTTGTTTAACTGGAGCACTTGCTTCGCCTTGCGGTTTCCAAGTGTTTACTTTCACGTTGTGAGTCTTACCATACATCGGCTCTTTCTTAGGCTCGATAGTAAGTCTAACGTATCGTTCTCCGTTATACTCATACCAGTGGTCTCTTAGTTTGCTTTCAGCTACGCTGAAGTTAATGCCACTGAAATTATCTGGCTTTGTGCCAGTTCCTACATAAATTGCTTGTTGATTATCCATATTTAAAAATTAATCGTTTAATAATTGTTCTACTTTCTTACTTACTTTGTACTTCTTTCTGATGTCCTGTATGGACACTTTACCAGACTTTAATGCTGACTTGGCGTTATTGAACTTATCGCCACTATCAGGCAACCAAGCTAAAGCCTCGTTTACGGCATTTGTAGCCGTTTTACCGTGAGTATTAGTTGCATCTGAGTCTTTGGTATCGTCAATAAGAAATAAGCCGTTTAAAGCGTATTTCCGTGCATAAGATGAACTTGACCCAAATGATTGAGCGATGTCCATACCTTTCCTGTTAACGTCTATTCCAGCCTGAGCACTAACCTCAATAGTATCTTTACCATCAGTGATTTTTGCTGTAGCTGAAACCATCGGAGCTTGTGTAGTATCTACATAGTCCGATATAGTAAGAGCGAGTTTGTGCTCTACTAATAGAGGTTTTACTGCCTCTAAAATGTCCTCACAACTTCTGTAATTGTACTTACCGAAATTGTTTCTCTGATTCTTAGGTGCTTTCAGTCTCCCCTGAACATCCACCAATTTCTCGTATATAGTCATAGGGCAAATGTACAAATCCCAACTGACACTACCAAATAATTATTGAATTAAATCGAAATTATTGAAGTTTTCTTTGTATTTATTTGTTAGTGAGAACCGCATAGCTTTCTGTTCTTCATTCTTAACTATAAAGAAACCATTGTACTCATCAAACCAAATAGCAAAGTAATCGCATAAATGCAAAGGATAACCTCCACCCTCTCTATGAAGTGTAACTCTTGTATTATTGTGCTCAGGGTCTTTTTGTCTATCGGCACTTACATACTTTATCTGTATCTTAAACATAACTCCGCTTCTCTCTAACACACAATCGTAGGGCGAAGAGTCAAGTAGTGGCATAGAAACATTGAATCCGTTCTCCATAGCTCTTGTGGCGAACTTATATTCAGCAAAACAACCTTTCTGGTTTCTATCCATACCACTAATATACAAAAAAAAAGTGACAACCTTACAGGGTTGCCACTCTTCCGATTGAACAAAATCAAATATAAAGGACTAAACAGAGAAAAACTTTATATATCGCAAATATACCCTATTGAATTCACAAAGGGGTATTGAATTCATAAAAGTTATTAACGCCCTTGTCCACGATACTTTTTCTTATAACCCTTCTGACCTACAGAAGCGTTCTTAGAATGTACGTTTGGGCGTTTTACTTTACTCTTTCTTTTGTATGTACTAACTATCTTTCTTGCCATTACTTTTACCTTTTTCCCAAGTTCTTCCAACAAAGTACGCACCGTAAACAGTAACGAGGAGCGTTTGAAATATAGGGATATATTCCTTCTGTATTGAAAACTGTCCAATGTTGCCATCGGTAAATGCCAATATGGTAAACATCGCTGTAAGAAACACCATAACAAGCGGTCGTATGTTCTTTGACAGGAACGAGTCGCTTTGCATATCCAGTTTCCAGCGTTCTGTAACTTGTGTTTGAGCATCATTATCTGCTTTTTCTAATAGTTCTTGTATCTTTTGCTTTGCAGCAAGGCGTTCTTCATCAGTAGTTGTTACCTTATCTATAACAGCTCCTATGTCTTTTATAAGACCGCCAGTAATTAATTGAAGTATCTTTTTCATTAGTATGTCCAGATTACTTGTTCGGACTTCTCTTCATCGTCTATATCAATATGTATGAAGTTGTTTGCTATTCCGATACGAGTTATTCCGTACTCTATAAATAGGCGTACTAAGTGAAATCTATCTCTTGAGTTAGTACACGCCACATCACAAGCTAAACCTCTTAGGTGACTTGAGTTGGGTGTTCCGCCAACCTTAGCATTGTGAGATTCTGTTCTGTACCCTGAAGTAATATGTATGGGTCTTCCGTAGTGTTCACGAACTTCTTCAAGTATCTCAAGAAGCTCTTTACTCATCAACTGCCCAGAGCCTTGTATATCTGGCGAGTCGAATTCGTGGTAATCAAAGTATTTCATAATTTATCTATTACTTGTTGAATCTCTTCTAAGTCCACATTCAATCTAAAACTAAGGTCAGCAGCCCATTGACGTACAGGTTTGTTTTTGTGGTAAACAACTATAAGGGGTACTGTTTGCACTTGACTCTTAAAATTATCGCTTTGCTCTTCTAACCACGCAAATTGCACTTCGCAACCTATAAGCCCATTTAAGTCTATGTTATGCTTTTTATTCCATTTAGTATTTACTTGTAAAACTTTAATATCAGCTTTCTCTACCTTGCCTAACGATGTAGGGGTAAAAAGTAAAAACGCTAAGACTATTAAAGCTCTCATCTCAATTCATATACACGCTGCTCAATCAGTTCAAGTTTCTCAAAGTTCTTTTCTATAAGCTCACGATTATTCATAATCTCTGAACGGATGGCGTTATCTTTTAAGTCATACTCTTGTCTTGAGATAACAGGTTCAGGTAATTCCATAGCTTCTTTTATCTGTGCTTTTAAGCTAAAGTAAAACGCTGTTGCTGTACTGATAGCTACTGCAAGAGATACAATAGTTTCTATGCTCATACTGAATTTAGTATCTTTCGACAACTCTGACATTTCTTATCTATTAAGAATTAAACGACCAACCTGCGAAGGTATGTACACCATTACCCTCAACAGATATCTCTTTAGACTTCCAACCATAAGGCGATTCGTCTAAGCCATTCCACAACACATCAACAGAGTACATCTCAGATGCAACGCCCTCAGTTTCTATTTCGCCTTCCTCATTGTAGGTAGGTTCTGTTTCCCATAGATAACCAAGTTTTACAATAGTGTGATTGTGAGATGGGTATTCGTTTCCATCCTCATCGGTTTCGTGTGGAAGAGCAGCAATCTTTTCTTCTGCTTGTTCCTGTGAATCAAACTCGTACTTTTTAAATAAATATCCCATTTTTTAACTTGTTAAATTGATAGCTTCTGTCGCTGTTAGTGCTGTGTTATATACCTTTAGTTCTTTTATTCTATAAATACCTCTGTCATCAGAATCATTTAGTATTTGAACATAGGCAACTGAATTTATAGTAGGCGCAGTACCACCATAGCTGCCACTTGCTACTGCTGTACTTCCATTTGCATACAAGCTATAACCTGATTGTGTAAGCACCATAACAGCTTTAATTTCTGTTGTTTTATTAATACCTAAATCATTAAAGTTGTTGCCTGTTGTACCTTGTATTCTTGATGCCCAATTTGTTGTACTAAACCTTAAATTAGCGTATGATTGAGTATCGCTTGAAGAATTAAAGCCAAACATAAGACATTTATTGGTATTTGATGCAGCCGACACTTGTGGTAGTAAATTAAAGTAAACACTTACTTCGCCCGACAAAGAATTTATATCGCCATAATTAGTATCAACATCATCTTTTGACCTCGTTACACTACTTCCTTCTGTCGGTATATAGCTTGTTGCGTAGCTTCCTTGTTCAAACTGAGAACCCCATAAGTAAAAACCACTTGAGCCATCGCCTGTATAGTTTGTAGTCGTACCATTTTGAGTAAGTATAATTGTGTTAAATGTAGTGCTAACAGTTGTATCGGTTATTTCTAATCTATACCATCCATTACCATAGTTAACGGCTTTTGCACTATCAAAAGAATGTGCTGTAAATGTACCTGTACTAAAAGAAAATGTACCTGTTGAATTTATACCACCAACGTAAAAATTTACATTCCTGTAACTTCCCTCTTCATACTCTTTCACAAAAACAGAATAAGTGTATTGAGTGCCTGAGCTTAAACCACCTTCGTTTTGTCTTATATCGTGCGAACCTGTTGCTGTGCTTTCTATAAGTCTATCAGCAGTAACAGTACCATCAGGTGCAACTGTTTGATTTGTTGAAACAGTACTATTTGTTCTCGACCAAACAGAATTACTAAAATTTTCACTATGAGTAGACCTATTAGTCCTACTCGGTTCAAGAAGTAGATGCCCACTTGTGTTATCTAAAAAGTCAATACGTGGTTTGCCACTTGGTACAACTTCTACTAACCCCTGTTTGTTTACCCTTGTAGCTGTTGATGCCCTTGTAAAGTCAAAAGGCAAAGGTTTAAAGTTATTGTTTTCGTCATTATACGCTAAGGCATAGCCATCTTTGACTGCCCAATTACCATTACCGAATTTAAAAGTATTTGCCATTATTCTATTGTATATAATTGTCCTTTTGCCATAGCGTTAAAGCTATCCCAACTTGTAAGCGTTTCAAGTTCGCTGTCGGTTAGTGCTGTTTTAAAAGTCATTAATTGTTTTGTGTTTCCGTAGAAATTACTTGTTCCATCGCCCCTGTCAAACGATAAATCTGTCAAAGTTGGTAATGTGAATGTGTCTGATATGTTCTCAACATTAATTCCATTAATCCATAAAGAAGAATCACCACTTTTATATTTAATAGCAACCTTATTAAATTCAACGATATTACTAACAGTGTGCGACATTTGAGAAGTAGTAACATTATTATCTCTGATTAAAACCCTTATTTGATTTGTGATATTTGTAATTAAAATATCAATAGTATTACTATAACTATTATCTGATATAGTCAATCTTCTAAAGGTTAAATCGTCAGCAAGTGCTTGTATTTCAGCAAATAAAACACCTTCGCTGTCGTTAAACTCTGCACTTGTTCCTGAGCCATTACAAACATCGGCTGAACGTGTTACTAACAATGAAGTAGTAGGTATATAGCTTGTTTCGTAACTTGCTAATTCAGCTTGTGCACCCCATAAATAAACACCATTTGAAGTGTTGCCTGTGTATGTTAAAGTACCTGATGTTTGATATAAATTAAATATAGGGTCGGTTGTACCACTTGGGTCGTCAGTTATTATACATCTATACCAACCATTAGGGTACGCTATCATTTTGGCATCATTACTACCTTGACTTTCAATAGTGCCATTCTCTAAATCAAAATAAGTAGTGTCTGCTGATGAAGTGCTAAATCTTAAAGCTAAATTACTACCATTATATTTGGCAAAAATAGATATTGTATTTTCATCACTTCTATTATAATCGCCATCATAAAATCTGTGTAAACTGTTTGATGTCGTTTCAAAGATAGCATCGGCTGTCTGTGAACCATCAGGCGATATGGCTTGGTTAGATGATACTGTTATGTTTTCTTTACCCCAAGTTGCATTATCAAACTCTTCACTTCTTATAAACCTGTTTTGTCTTTGAGGTTCTAAAAGTAAAGCGGGACAATCCTGTACTTCGCCATCAATTAAAGGGTAATCTAAACGAGGTACGTTTGTAGCAACGCTTTCTATAAATCCATCTTTGTTTACTCGTGTCGCTGTTGAACCCCTTGTAGCGTTAAAATCCCCATCACCATTTGCAGGTAGAACAGAATATAGCTTACTCGCTTTAGTTCCTGATGGTATTAACGCTACACCTGCATTATCGTATATGCTCATTAGTTTAAGATTAAAGTTTCTATATTTTCCATAATACTTTGAGTACCCTCAGCATTTCCACTATCTGATAACACTCTGTTTGAATAATCCATAGCTACACCAATTATTTTATATTGGTTCTCTTGCTTGTTTTCTACAACGTCTAAATCAACAGCTTGTGTTATACTAATATAACCAACTTTAGTAGAATCTGTTGCATTATAGCTGATTTTAGCTGTGTTAGCTGCTACACTACTATTCGCTGTAACTCGTGCATCTGTATAGTAGAGATTTGTACCTTCACTTACATTTGAGGTGCTTAATGATACTGCGCCTGTCTGTCCGTTTACGCTATCTACTGTGTTGACCTCTGCGCCTGTGGCAATACCCGATAATTTGGTTTGTTCTGCATCTGTAAAAGCATTTGTATTTGCGTTGCTTTCGTATGATGTTTTTATTTCACTTGCAGTAGGGTTAACCTCAGCACCTGCTTCAATCCCCGCTAACTTAGTGGATGAAGTGCTGTCAAAACTTATTTTAGCGTTGTTAGTTGTGATATCACTCGCTTGTTGGGTAGTTATACCTACTTTGGCTGTATTTGCAGATACACTTGTGTTAGCAGATACTCTTGATTCTGTGTAGTATAAATTAGAGCTACCCTCAGAAAGACCATCTGTTGACGTAGGATTGACTTCTGCACCTGCTTCGATTCCTGCAAGTTTAGTCGCATCTGCTGATGGATAACTATTCTTTGCAGTGTTTGCTGTGATTGCATCAGCTTGGGCAGTCGTGATACCTACCTTCGCATTGTTAGTAGTAATATCAGATGCCTGTTGAGTGGTAATTCCTACCTTAGCATTATTGGTAACTATATCAGCAGCTTGTTGAGTTGTAATGCCAACCTTAGCATTATTTGTGGTAATATCACTTGCTTGTTGTGTAGTGATTCCCACCTTAGCTGTGTTTGCTGAAACAGAAGAGTTTGCTGATACTCTTGCATCAGTATAGTACAAGTTTGATGTACCCTCATCAATATCATCAGTATCAAGAACTACTGCACCTGTTTGACTATTAACACTGTCAACTGCACCTGCACCAGTTCCAGCTCCTATATTAGTTCTTATTGCGGATTTGTCACTATCTGATATTGATGTAGCAGCGACAAGAGAGGAAGTCACGTTAGTAGAGTCTGTGACATCAGCGTTAGCTTCTATTCCAGACAGTTTAGTTGAGGAGTCGCTATCGAAACTTATCTTAGCAGTATTCGCCACAATAGCATCAGCCTGTTGAGTTGTTATACCTACTTTTGATGTATTGGCGTTAATAGCACTCGCCTGTTGGTCAGTTATCCCTGTCTTGGCGGTATTGGCTGCAACCGCACTGTTTGCTGCAACACGAGCGTCTGTGTAGTATAAATTAGTGCCTTCGTTAACATTACTTGAAGTAAGCGTTACAGAACCAGTCTGTCCGTTTACGGAAGTCACATCGTTTACTTGTGCACCAGCTTCTATTCCAGATAACTTAGAAGAACTTGCAGAGTCAAAACTGACCTTTGAATTGTTAGTCGCCACATTAGATTCAAGAGTATCTAAATCTACAGCTTGTGTGACACTTATATTAGCCACTTTCGCTGCGTCTGCTGAAGGATAAGAGTTCTTAGCTGTATTGAGAGCAATAGCACTTGTATTCGTGCTTATATCGCTTGTATTGGTGCTTATATTAGACGTATTCGTGCTTATATTAGCTGCGTTTGTATTTACGCCAGAATCAACATAATCTTTTACTGCTGCTGAAGTGGGTATTGAACTGTCGTCATCATTGTTAGAAATTCCGTCAGCTTCATCTACAAACTTAGTGATTGTAATATCTTCTCCAGTATCTTTGAGTGAGCCAAACTCAGCAGTGCCAGTAACCTTTATAGAGCCATCAGTATTTATAAATACGCCTGTTTGATTACCATCGCCATCAGTAATTTCTACCTGACCTGTAATCTCAGCGTTATCAAGGGTTTTTAGTAATCCCTTGAAAGTATCTTTTATCTTTTGATTATTTAGTGTAGCCAATGTTCTCTGTTGGTTTTACTTGTTTAACTCTTTTTTCTAAATACTTCTTTAACTTTACTATGTTGCCCTCTTTAGGCTTGTACTTACTTATAGATTCCATCCGTGAAATAATACGTCTTTATCTGGGTAAATATCCTCATTATTGTTTGTATAATACTCTGGGAACTTCTCATCTGCGTGGAAGCTCATATAGTCTATAAAACGCTGAGTATAGTATTCTGCGTAATCACGTTCTCTATTAATTAGTAGGTCAACCTCTTCTTTACTGGCGATTGTACTATTCTCAGAGTTATGCTTATATACGCCACCATTAGCGATTGTGTACGCTGCAAAAGGTAGATACTCAGCCATAGCGTAGTGAATAAGCATAGGTTGAATGTAATCGTTTACAAGTGCTAAGTAATCTCCTGTTAAATCGCCATCAATAATATCTTGACTAATCTTATCGTATAAGTCAGTACCCATATAATTTCTAACGTGAATCTCTTGAGCTATGTGTATGAACTGAATAAACTTGTCAGTGTCCACCGAACCATTAAGTGCGGTGTTCTTTACAAGGTCAGCTCTCTTTATAAATAGTGCAGTTGCCATATTATTCTTCTTCTTCTATTTGAGGTTCTTCATCAACTTGGTCTCTTTTAACACCAGTTTCTTTTTCTACTTCACTCTCAGATATAGCATTTGTCAAGTCAGTGAACTCAAGTGGCTGTAATGTCTTGAAGTAGATATCTAATTCAATTCCATTATACATAAGCACTTTCTCTAACTCATCTAAGATTGTTACTTGCATAGGGCGAATAACAGTGTTATCCATAAGTACAGAAGCCGTTTGGAGCTCTTCTGCGTTGTTTCCAAGTCCGCTTGTATCTTTGATACCAACGAGCATAGGAGAGACGATTCTGTGCGATACCATTACCTTTCTCATAGATTCATCAGACAAGAACTGATACTGCTGGTGAGCGTCAGATAACTGTACAGGGTCTATTGTAGCTGCAAGTTCTTTAGAGTCGTTAAACGCCAAGATAAATCTACCTGCGTTAGAACTACCACTAAACTTCTCTACAATACTTCTTTCAATCATTTCTCTCTGCTCATCTGGCGGTACTCCGTTATTGAAGTTGATAAGCATAGAAGGAGCGAGTCCATTCTGAATGTTATTGATATGATAGTTCGCAATCTCTTCTTCGAGCTCTGCATACTGTAAACCACCCTGATAATCTACTGGCGAATAGTATTTGTAACCAGCACGATAAGGCTTGATATACAGTATCTCAAGTGGCGACTTAGAGAAACCAAATGCAGGTATTCTCTTTAGCTTGTCAGATTGCTTATATTCCTCCCAATTAGAGTGGTAGAAGTAAGCCTCTATCTCGCCTTTTGAATTGCACTTCTCAGCTCTAAGTGTTTCTACAGGCATATGCTCAACTTGAGCAATCTTCTTTCTGTCTTTGGTATATATGATTTGAAGTGCAGCTTGACCCATCATTTTATAGTCGTAGCATATCTTCTTCATACAGTCCTTAGTGAGAAGTTCTTTCATCTCATCGTACTGACTTTCATTCTTATCGCCATCAGTAGCATCAAGTCCTTTACCGTAAATCATTTCTGCAATACCATTTATTGCAGCGTTGTTTGTTGGCGAACCATTATACCTATCTATTAGGTATTCAAAGTAGTTGTTATCATCGCCATAAGAAACCCAGTCTTGATTACTGTACTCCTTAATGTCAGGGCGTGAATATGACTCAAGGTTTACGATGTGTATTTTACCATCTTTTACTTGAGGTTTTACCCTTGTGTTTGTATTTCTTCTTGACTTACTCATACTGTTATATATTCATTGTCGTAGCTTTGTTCAACTACATAATCGTCTTTGTGTACATCAAACTTATCGTAGTCTGTTTGGTCGGTACAAAATAATACTCCTTTGTATAACTCTCCACTACTATCAATTAACTTAATACCATAGTATTCGTTTTCTCTAAAGCTGAATTGACCTGATACTGTGGAGAATGGGTCGCCATAATTAAACACAACCTGAGGGTCTGTATTCCAGTTTTGGTCAACCTCATTAAAGAACACATCTGCTGTTTGCCAGTAATACGGAGAGCTATAGTTTATCTCTCTTCTGGAAGACTTGTCGTAAATGCGAATAGTAACTTGACTAACATTCTGTCGTCTCGGTATAACACGAATAGTTTGTGAGTCAGTAGATGTTGTTACAACGTGCATTATAGTATTACATATTCGTTATCGTAACTTGTTTCGGATGTATAATCGCCATCCTGTACAAAGAACTTCTCTCCGTCAGTTTGGTCTGTACAGAATATAAGTCCTCTATATATAACCTCGCTACCATCTTTTACTTCAAATGAGTAAGACCTATTCTCCACAAGAGAGAAAGAGCCTGATAGTATCATAAAAGGGTCAGATGACGTTTTAGATACAGATACAGTAGATGTGGTAAATTGTGTTTTATCTGTCAGCTCAAGAGTAACAGAACTCGCATCTTGTCGAGGTACTATTTTTAGTTGTTGAGCTGCAATAGATGTAGTTAATAAGTGCATACTAAAGTAACGAAAATGTTCCTTTTTGTTTTTGACGCATAAAAAAAATAGGGGATGCAAAACACCCCCTATTAGATTCATAACCCTATTGAATTTATGAAGGGTCTCTTTGAGTTGACTCAGAAGCAGTAGCACTTGACATACCTGCAAATGGGTCTGAATCAGTACCGCCATCAACGAATGAAGGCATACGGAGTTCGTTTGCAGTTAGTGTAAGTGTATATCCGTTCAAATCACCCATAGCAGTACCAGTAACCGCAGTACCACCAGTAACATCAGCACCATTCTCAGCACCAACTAATAAGAACTTGTCATCGAATGTTTGTACAACAACGTGAGGGCGACCATACGCCATCAATTTTAATTCTTTGTTATCCTCTTTAGTTAGTTTGAATAGAGTCATATTTACGACTTGCTCAAAGAATGTAGTTCCGTTCTCAAGAGAAGACGTAATGTTAGTTTCGAGGGAAGAGTTACCTTTGACATCATAAGAGTGGTAAGTGAAAGTTCCATCCATATCAGTGATTTCATCGCTACTACCAAATGTTAGCGAACCTAAATCACCAAAGTCAACGAAGTGAATTTTCTTAATACCACCTACGGCATCTTTACAAGGTCTTAATCTTCCGCCAGTTAAATCACAAGCCATATTATAAGTATTAAAAAGGGGGTGGGTTTAGCACCCCCCATATTAGACGATTAATTATTAGGTGTAAAGAACGATGTCAGAACCGATACCATATTGGACACCAGCAGTGAATCGCATTACGATACGAACATTTTGACTTCCGTCAAGGTCAGCCATATCAATAACTTTTACTTCGTTGTGGTCAGATAATAGACCAGTACCGAAATACAAGTTAGAAGTTTCCGCAGCTACAGCATCGTTATCAGCAAGACCGTTAGCAACAAACAAAGGAATACCTTGAAAGTTCATATCAGTCTTACCAACGTGATACAAGTCACGATATCCTAAAGCAGCTTGTGCAGATACATAAGCCTTAGCGATGTTTTGAGAGATGTAGATTTTCAAATCTTCTTTCCCATAAACAGCAGAAGGAATTGCATCAACGATTTTCCCAAGCTCAGCGATTACGTTAGCAGAAGTAACAGTAGTACCTGTAACATCTACAACGTCAGAGTCAGCAGCTAACAAAGTAGCAAGACCGTCAAACTCACCAGCAGTGGCGTCAGTACCTTGCCAGATGTTTTGCTCAGTTTTCTCAGCAACTTTAGCAGCAACGTGACCGATTAGGAAATCAGCGAATTTAGGAGGTAGGTTGTCATAGGCGGAATAACCCATTTGAACAGCTTCCCAGTCAGAACGGAAATCCTTCTTACAAAGCTCAAGGTTTACTTGAAACTCTTCAGGCTGGAGAATACGCTCTGTCAAAGTCAAAGAACCAGCATCAGTAAAATCACAAGAAGCGTTTCCAATAAGACCGCTTGTCGCAACTTTCTTTACAACTTCTTTGTACTTTACATTAGGCTTTACAGTAATACCGCCATTTGCGATTGTATTACCGCTTAATAGAGCAGCAGAGATGTACTTTCCAGCAAACTCTCCTGCATATGTAGTAGTAATTGATGGAGTTGGCATAATTTAATTTTAATTTAGTTTATTTTGGACATTACTCGGTCAAGTGTCGAAAGAGGGCGATTTTGACCGAACTTAAAGCCCTCGTTTTTTTCTTGTTTTTGCTCTGGATTGTGTGCAAGAGGCTCAACTGCTGGTTCAGCAGATAGCTTTTCAATTTGTGCACTCAATTCAGCTTTTTCTTGCTCGTAAGATTCCATTTCCTTACCCATTTCACCTTTCATTGACTCAATCATATCCTTGAGTTCAGCGATTTTAGAATCGAATTCGGATTTAGAAACATATTTTTCTTCTTCTAACTCTTCTTCTTCTTCAACTTCTTCTTCAGTTTCCTCAGCTTCTTTTTCAGCTTCGTCTTCTTCAGCGAGTTCTTGCTCAGTAGATTCGTCAGATAGTTCTGTAGCTTCTTCAGCTACTTCGTCTTCAGACAATACAACTTCTTCCTTGACTTCAACTTCAGGAGCAACTTCTTCAGCAGATACTTCTACGTTCTCTACTTCTTCTTTTACCTCTTCGGAATTAATCATAGAAAGTTTCTGCATAATGTCTTTTAAAATAAGAGTTGCTTTACCTTCCATAATAAAAATTTAACTTTAAAGTGTATAATAATAACTAATAATAATTCCTCTGTTAGATTTTCCCTACACCTTGAGCTCTTAATGTTCCATCGCAGCACTTGCGTGAGTAGGTTCTACCGTTCTTGCAGAGACAACCACGTTTTGAATTGCGTGGAGATGTTCTGCTTGGTGTTTCTTCTGTTCTTTTCATTTCTTACTGCTTTTAGGGTGTTTCTTTGGTAATAGGTCGTAATCTGTTGTGTATTTGGCGTTTTGAGGCTTACCGTTCTTTAGTAGGTATATATAAGAGTTAACTCTCGCTTGACCCCACTGTTCAGCAGACTTTACCATTGGACTGTGTGATGTTTGAAATGCGCCAACACCACGCTGATATACAGATTTAAGTTGACCTACAGTTGTTCCGTAACCGAGTTTAGATTTATACTTCTCGTTGAAGTCACTTGCTTTCTTTTGTAATGACTTTAGCACTCTGGCTGGAACAGATACTCCCCTTCCCTTCCCAGCAGCTCCTTTTGGATTGCGTTTGCTACCTCTCTTTGGAGCAGGGTTTTTAGTATCGGAATTTGGTGCTTTCGGGCTTCTAATAATTCTTCCTTTGTCATCGTACTTTGCTAATTTATGTTCTTTGCAAGGCATATACCAAGTCTCACCATCTACATCGTGCTCGTGGTAGCCATCGCAACCAATATCCTTTGCAATTCTTAATGCTTCTTCTTTTGAATCATAGGCGAGTCTCCCATCAATCTCTTTAGATGCTAAATCTAACTTAGATTCCTGAGAGTTTATCTCATCGAGCTTACCTTCTGCCCAACGGATTCCTTCTTCGCCTCCCCAAGCATCCCATAGAAGACCACCACAACCTTTATTGTATGGTTCGTCTTTCTTTTTCTCAAATCTATTGTAAGATGCCATCTCTGATATCAAACAACGAGATAATGGTTTACCTTCGGCTAATAGTTTGGCGAATTGCCACGCTTGAGGCGTTCCGCATCTTGGTTTATTGCTATCATAGTATGCAAGAGCTTGTTTAGCGTTCTTTCTGGCAGCAGATGGGTAATCTTTGTACGTTTTGTCGTACAAGCCAAGTTCAAGCTCCTCAGATAGCTCGTGACAGTCGCAATTAAGCTCTAATTCTCCTAATTCACGCAGTTTAGACCTACTCCAAGCTAATCCTGCCTTACCACCCCATAAAAGGTATGAAATTGTACCACAAGCCTTAGAATCGCTTGGGTCATAGTATTCGGCAGCTCTTGATAAGTAAGAATACATCCTCTTTATCGTGGACACACTGAGTTTTTCACCCCTACTGAGCTGTTGTGCACGAATTTTCCCCACAGAGGTGGCGCACTTATTGTTTACCTTCTTATTTAGTTCAATACCACGCTTTGCGTTGTTTCTAACGCCACTTCCGTAGTCTCCGTATGTAGCTAATTCGTATTTATCGCCAAGAATTACGTTAGCAACCTCTAATAGTATTTGCTTAGCTTCGTTTTCTTCTT
>Ga0213865_10000260_pt1 | contig 35136 bp, 34 predicted proteins | sample PICome_6_FD_160100 | JGI IMG/M metagenome (GOLD analysis project Ga0213865, IMG submission 160100) | Coastal seawater microbial communities near Pivers Island, North Carolina, United States - PICO282 | ecosystem: Environmental > Aquatic > Marine > Coastal | place: USA: North Carolina...
CCAGTTCCTGTTCCAGTTCCAGTTCCAGTTCCTGTTCCAGTTCCAGTTCCTGTTCCTGTTCCTGTTCCAGTTCCAGTTCCAGTTCCTGTTACAGTGTTAGTAGCTGTTGCAGTACCGGTACCAGGATTATCATCTATACCACCATAGTCACGAATGCTTACAGTAATGACTTGTGTAGCAGCATTAGAGCTTGCATCTGTAGCTGTAACTGTGGCTGTAAACTCAACAGTGGCTCCACCATAATCAAGTGTAGATGCATCATCAGTTATATAAGAGCCTTCATAATCTGCTCCTACAACTGTATCTACAAATGTAATTACACCATCTGCTGTTATAGCTAATACTGTGCCTGATATTGAGAATGTAACTGCTTGAATATCAGTTGCAGTTGCAGTACCTACAGATACATCAAATTCATCAACAACAAAAGTTGAAGAAGATGTAAAGACTGGAACTGTTGTATCAACAACATTGACTACTCTAGTTTCAGTACCGACATTCCCTGATGCATCCGTTGATGTATAAGTAAGTGTATACTCACCCAATGTATCAGTATCTACCGTACCTGTAGTTACAACAGTTACTGCGCCTGAGGCATCGGTGGCTGTAGCACCAGCATCAGTATAAGTTGATCCCAATTCAGCTGTAGCAGGATTGTCACCAACCACTGTAACAACTGGAGAAGTTGTATCGACAACATTAACTGTTCTAGTAGCTGTAGCTGAGTTATTATCTAGATCAGTAGCTGTGTATGTAATAGTGTAAGTTCCAACTGTTGTCGTATCAACTGTTCCAGATGATGAGACACTTGTTGATCCATGAAAAGCATCAAATGCTGTAGCACCAGCATCAGTATAAGTTGTGCCAAGTTCTACAGTAGCAGGATTATCACCATTAATTGTGATTACAGGAGGGACATTGTCATTATATCCATCATCAGTAATGGCTGATATTGCCCCAACACCAACAATAGCTATTAAGGCTTTCTGAATTGCTGAAAGTTCTGCTCTAATTTCTGCAAGTCTTTCAGTTATCCTTTTGTTTTCAGAAGGGTTTTGAGTATTTTCTTGTTTTTGACTTAATTCGTCTTGCTCAACAAGTAAACTTGATCTAGTCTCATTAAGCTCTTTGTAGCCCAATGAATTAACTTTAGATTCAATTGCATTATATTTTTCTTCAGTTATTCCGAATTGATTTGCAAAGAGGTTTGTTGAATAAACGGCAAAAAGCATAGTTGCCATTAATAGGTATTTATAGGATCCTCTCATTTTATATTTACTCCTGTTTAATAGATGAAACTACTAACAACAAATTAATAGAATATTGCATTATGATACTACTTTTGTTAAATAAGTCACTATATTTTAAAAAATTTTTGTATAAAAAATACACCTAATTAATTTAATTTATTGGCTTAAATTTCACTAACATATCATACAAAGTATTTCTTCTGATTAATTTAGCGCCCGGATCTTTTGTTAGGGGCCTCCAAGTATAAGAAATAGAATCTCCAAATATTGGTATATTAAAGAAAATGCCTTTATCAAAACTTCCTTCACCAAATTGATTTGAAGAAACATCGGTAAATGTTGCAAAAGCTCCAAATTTTACACCACTAGAAAATGTTCTCGAAAACTCAATCGTTGATCCAATGTCTCCAGCCAAGTACTCTCCCGCTGATAATTTCATATCAAATGGTATTAATCCATAATTTCTATAATAAAAATTAGCTGTTAATAATGTATTTTCATAGTTAAGGTGTCCAAACCCCCACTCATAATCTCTTTTTTTAACATTGAACAACTCAAGTCCGAATGAATAATTAGTATTTGGTTTAAAGAAAAGGTATTCACCTCCAATACCTGAAAACATATCTTCAAGAATTCCACCAGTAAACATTAGATGATGATTATCCTTTGGTGTTATATGATAATCTAATTGAGCTCTGCCAATAAGAATACCCTCATCCATGTTTTTTAAATACTGCTTGACATCCGACCTGACTTGGGCAGGATATGTATCAATCGGAGGAAATCTTAAATTATCAAAATTATGAGCTATGGTATATTTGAGATTAGTATTAAAAAATAAATTATCTCTTAAAACGATTTCAGAATCATTTTCAATTAGCAGTGCTCCTTTAAAAAATTCCTCACGAGATGCAATAAATGGTTTAAATTTAATTCCCGTATTTGTGTAAAAATTTCGTGACGATTTTCTTTCATATATGGTTTGTGCATTTTTTTTAAATGCTTCATCTATTTCAGAAACACCTTTTAAATTAGCTATTTTGACATCTTTCTTAATATTCTTTTTAATTCCAGCATTAGTACTTGCTTCAGCTATAATTTGCTCAACAACTCTCATATTTGGGTGAATGAATTGAGTTAACTCAAGACCAATTGATCGAGAAGTTTCTGAAATTTTGTTTACCCCAATGCCATTTTTCTCTAAATTTCTTATTAATTTAGAGTATTTGTCGTCATCGTTATTAATTTCAGGTTTTATATATTCATAACTTTTAGAAGTTTTTTCAGGATGGTTTTTATAGATAAATCTTAACGATAAATAATTGCCTCTCTCAAAGGCAGCACCTACAACAAAATTATTATTAAAAGAATAATCAATTCCCATTGAAAGCTCAATTTCTTTTTCCTGATAATCAATCTCACCTTCACCTGGGTAAGTATTTGTTGTATCCGTCTCAATTTTTATGAGTAGATTATTTCTTAAGCTATAAGAAATTCCAAAAAAAGGAGAGGCGGTTTCTCCAGAAAAATATTTTGATGTATTGAATTGGCCGCCTTCTCCAGTATAAGACTTTGGTCTATTTTTAAAACTGTCTTTTATTTTTCCTAATGGATTAGTAACTCTATATTTAGAACCATTAAGTTGGCCAAAACCAATACCAAAATGCATATCAAAATTGTTAATACCATAGCTGCCTACTATATATTCTGAACTATGAAATCCAGTGCCAGCGAAATCATTTAGACCTACAGCAATTGCTGGAAAAATTCCTTCTTCTTTTAATCTAACTTTAATATTAAAACCTTTATCCTTGTAATCCTGATATTCATATCCTGGATATGGCCTACCCTGAATATTGCTGTAAAAAAAGGAAGCTTCAAGCCAGTCATAGGGATTGGATGACAGCGTAATCTTTTGATCGGGCGTTCCATCATAAATCGTAACTCCGTGAACGCCTTCATCATATGTTCTTGCAGTTGGTATATTAATTAATCCAACTACTCCATGGTTATTATAAATATTTAGATTAAAATTATCTGAAATCAGAAGGGACGAATAAATTAGGACCGTGGATATTAAAAAAAATTTTTTCTTAAAATTATCTAAATTTTTTAACATTCATAATCTCAATCTAATTATTATTATTTATTGAGGATAGAGATGCTAAAGCTATTCCTAGGTTACCTAAAATTGAGACATAGGCTTGAGTTGCAATTCTTCTAGTTGCAGAGTTGTCGATTTTTCTAGGAACAAATATAACTGATCCTGGGTACATATTTAATTCTTGAGGCTGAATTGCAAAAAGATTTCTTTTCTTAGAATATCTTTCAGTTTCTCCATTTGGATGCAGAATGTAAATTAACTCATTATCTGCAAATCTTTTGAAGCCACCTGATTTTTCAACGAAATATTCTACGCCTTGATTTTGTTCAAAGGCAACTGCGCCCTCTGATGAAACCTCTCCATAAACATAAACACTGTTGGTTTTTTCAGGAATTACCAGACTGTCCTGGTCCATAATTCTAACTGAACTCGAACTACTTTCATTTAGCAAATCAACAACAACTCTTCCGCTTGGAGTTGTATTTTTAATATCTTCAGTTAACTTGATTATTGGAGTTAAGTTAAAGTTTTGACCAATATTTAACTGGCTAATTTCAATTATATTATCAAGAAATTCATCATATAGAAGCTCATTTGCTCTCTTGTTTATAATTTTTGCATCATTATTCTGATATATTGCTCCAAAAGGATAAGCATTATCAGTGTATCCGCCAGCCTTCTCAACTAAATCTTCAATTGTTTCACCAGCTGCCATTGTATATTTGCCTGGCTTATATACTGCACCAGAGATTGTAGCTATTCTGTATGAATGTTCTCTGATATAAATTAGATCGCCATCATTGGGCTCGATAGAGGAGAATTGAGAAATATTTTTTATAGGTAATGATTTAAGAGTTCCGTCGAGTATTCTCTCAAGATAAATATTTTCAAGATCTGCAGTATGTTTTAAACCATTTGAAAATTTTATAAGAGCGTCAAGATTTTCATCATCCTTAATTTCATATTTTGCAGCTCTTTTTATTGCGCCATCTATTGATATTACTTTTTTTCTTGGTGTTACAAATACAACATCTCCAGATCTAAGTCGTTTATTTAAATTATAATTTCCAAATACTAGTAAATCATAAACATCTAAAGTCTCAATAGGATTCCCATCTCTTATAAGTTTAATTTCTCTGTACGATCCAAATTGATTTATACCACCAGCTACAGCAAGAGCTTGAAGAATATTTGAATTTCCAGTTAGTGTATAAATGCCCGGATTTTCAGCATTACCTGATACTAAAACATTTACATCTCTTATTTGATCTATGGTTATATATGCTTCTGTTCCAATAAAAACTGAGCTAACTTTAGATTTTATTAAATTTGACGCTTCTTCTAATGATAAGCCAGAAATATTAAGTTTTCCTATATCAGTTATGAATATAGATCCATCTCGATTAACGCTAAATTGTTCTAATACGTCTTTTTGTCCAATAATTTGTATATTTAGAATATCTCCTGCATCTAAAATGTATGATGAATCAAGGTTTGGTTCATTGATAGGCATATAGGATGTTTGAAATGTTCTAAAAAAATCCGAACCAAATAATTCAAGATCATCAATTATTGTCAGTTGCTCATCAGATTTTAGTCTTCTTTCTAGTTCTAATAAATCAGACTCAAGTCTTGTTTTTAGTTTAATAAGCTCTTCAGCGCGTTCTAACTTGCTGGAATATATTGAAGATCTGTAGTTTTCTTGGGAGTTTTGTTGATTTTCTCCAGCTCTCTCCATGAGGTCATCCCTAACATCTTCAGGTAAACTTTCTAAAAAGTTTTCATCAAGATCTTGAGCATGAATGGCTAAGGATGGAATTAACAAGAAAAGAAATTTAAATTTATTCATATTTTTTACAAGATATTAGATATTAATTGTTTGGCTAAATAAAATTATATCGAATTTTTTTTATTTATACACAATTAGTCAGAAAGTTATTTTAAAGTCCTGGTATTTTGATACCACCTAGATTAATAGCATCTAAAATTATTTTATCCATATGCTTATTAACTTCAATGTCTGTCATTGTTTTTTCTTTAGACTGAAATATAAATCTGAAGCCAATTTTAATTTCATTACTCTTTTTATTTTCATAATAATCAAATACAAATACTTCTTTTAAATTTGTAATATTTAAACTTAGTAATAAATTTTCTAAAGCATTGCATTTATAAAAATCTTGAACTAAGAACGATAAATCTCTTGAAGAATATGGAAAGTCTGACACCGGCTCATAACGTTTGTTGTTAATGTTGAACTCAAATTTTTTGCTTATTTTATCTTTAAGTAATAATTGTTCATTAATTTCAATTTCTAGATAGACAATCTTATCTTTAATTTTTGAATCTATTGAATCCCTAGAAATATTAATTACTTCAAGTTTTTGATCAATTAAGTTTTCGCTTAATAAGCCATTTAAATAGCTCGAATCTATTCTTTTTTGAAAATCTTCATAATTTTTTCCCACTCTTCCACTCGCAATGATTCCGCAGAATCTTTTAAAAGATACTGAGTCCGAAAGATATATATCAGATATTTCAAATAATTTAACACTATCTTTTTGTCTTCTTTCGTTATACAAAAGATTTTTCAATAAAGAATTTTTTAACTCGGTTCTAAGAAATTTTCTATTGGAATCAAGAGGGTTATCCACAACAATAGATTTTTTGTTTCCGTTTGGTACAAACGGATCATTTATAACTTCGTAAAAACCATTATCAAGCAAAAGATTTTTTAATTTTTTCTCTTCAAAGCTCTCTTCTTTTCTAGGACTTGAGACAATCTTAAGGCTTGTTGGTTTAATGCTATCATAGCCTAATGCTCTAGCAACCTCCTCTGCAATGTCATTAATAGTTTCAATATCATTTCTATGAGATGGAATAAAGATAGTATCTTTATCAACACTAAATTGAAAATTTAATAAAATATTTTGAAGTTCCATTTTTTCAATACTTGTCCCTAGGATTTTATTAATCTTATTTGGATCAAATTTGACTGATCTTTGAGAATAACACTCAAATGTTTGAGTATAAATTTCTACATTTTTAATTGTGGAATGCTTTTCAACAATTTTGATGAACCTTCTAAGAACACTTTCATGGCAATCTGGATCAGTATATCTTTCAAATTTATGAGCAGCATCTGAATTTAGTCCATACTTCAAAGCTTTTCCTAATATAATCTCAGGATTAAAATGAGCACACTCAACAAGCACTGATTTGGTATTGTTACTGCAAGATGTGTTAAGACCACCTACAATACCTGCTAAATTAATAATTTGATCATTGTTGTCAAAAAAAACTAAGCTATCTTTTTCAGCAAGAATTTCCTGAGCTAATAATGTATCAAATTTTGTATCTTCTTTTAAAAAATCTAATTTTATAGGCGCATTAATTTTAGATAAATCATAGCAATGTGTAGGTTGACCAGTTTCATATGAAATGTAATTTGAAATATCTGTAAAAAAATTATTTTTATTTATTTTTAAATCAATAAAGTAATCTGCTAATTCTCCATTGTAAATGGCGGGTATATCATCAATTTCTATTTTTAAAAAAGAAATATTTTTACAATACTCTTTTGCATTATTATAAAAATTTAAAGAAAATGTACCTAAATTGTTCTCGTATATTTCTTCTTCAGCAATTTCATAAAATTGATTTAAGTCTCTTAACAAGCCTTTAATAGATAAGCAATCGCCACGGTTAGGTGTAAGCTCAAAATCAAATACATCATTAGATATTTCATGCTCATGGCCTAATTGAAATAGTTTTTCAGATAAATCATTTATTGTTATGTCTGAAATAATATTTCTTTTTATATGGCTATAAAATATCTTCATTTAAATTGTTTTAAAAAATCAAGATTTGATTTATAAAAATCTCTAATATCACTAACACCATATTTCAGCATAGCAATTCTTTCTACTCCTAATCCAAATGCAAGCCCAGAATATTCGTCAGGATCAATATCACAATTTTTTAAAACAATTGGATTTACAATTCCGCATCCAAGAATTTCTAACCACTTTTGATTATCAGAGAGTATATCAACCTCTGCCGAAGGCTCAGTAAAAGGAAAATATGATGGTCTGAATCTAATTTTAACTTGGTCCCCAAATAGATCTTTTATGATTCTAAATATTAAATCTTTTAAATTAGCAAAATTAACACCATGATCTACATATATTCCTTCAATTTGATGAAACATCGGAAGGTGTGTTGAATCATCATCTTTTCTATAAACTTTGCCTCCAGATATAAATGCAAGAGGTGGTTTGTTATTTAACATAGTCCTGATTTGAACTGGAGAGGTATGTGTTCTTAAAACATGTGATTTTTTATTAACGTAAAAAGTATCATGCATTTGCCTTGCAGGGTGTGACTTTTTTATATTTAACATATCAAAATTGAACTCTTCAGTTTCAATTTCTGGCCCATTTATTATCTCAAAGCCAAATGAAGAGAGAAGATTCATTATTGAATCTTTCATTTGGTTGATAGGATGATGAGCTCCTAAATCTTTTATTAATTTAGGTTTATTAGATTCTATTCTGTCTGGCATTATACCAGAAGTTAGTTAGACGCAGTTTCTACAATCTTTTTAAAAGTTTGATTATCAGAAATAGCTATATCAGATAATATTTTTCTGTCTAAGACTATATTTTTTTCAGACATTGAATTAACTAATTTTGAATACGAAACACCCAAATCTCTTGATCCAGCATTTATTCTTGATATCCATAAAGATCTAAAAGATCTTTTTTTATTTTTTCTATCTCTAAATGCGTACTGTAAAGACTTAATATTAGATTGTTTTGCAGTTTTGAATAGCCTGCTCCTGGCGCCATAATGACCTTTGGTAGCACTTAATACTTTTTTATGTTTGGCTTTCGCTGTGACTGATTTAGTAACTCTTGGCATATTAATTACCTATTTATTAATTTTGATGCCATTTTAAGCACGGTTCCTGACAACTTGCTTAGGCCTCTGTTATGTCTTTTTCTTTTTGTAGATTGTTTTGTAAGAATATGATTCCTGTTTGCGCTTCTACTTTTAACAGAAGTCCCTGTTTTCTTGAAACGCTTTGCAGCTCCAGAATGTGTTTTAAGTTTATAAGCCATAACAATTAACAATTAAAATTTATTTATTTCTTTTTTAGGGGGGATAAAACCATAAGTAGCTGTCTACCCTCTAAAGACGGCTCTTGATCAATTTGAGCAATATCTGAAATTTCAGAACTCAATTTATCTAATAGTTCAAGGCCCATACTACTATTTAAGATTTCTCTTCCTCTAAATCGGACTGTTATTTTAGTCTTATCTCCATCAAGAATAAAGCTTTTTATTTTTTTTAATTTAATATTGTAGTCACCTATATCAGTTGATGGTCTGAATTTAATTTCCTTAACTGTATTTTTTTTAACTTTTGTTTTTGAAGTTGATTGGTTTTTTTTCTTTTCAAAAAGATGCTTGCCATAATCAAGAAGTTTGCATACTACTATTTCTGCATCTAGAGGAGATACTTGGACTAAATCAAGATTTTTTTGCTGTGCCATAATAAGAGCCTTTTCAAAAGTTAGTATTCCCTTTTTAGAGCCATCACTGTCTATTAACATAACTTTATCAGCCTTTATATTATGATTAACAGGTACTAATTTTTTTTTGTTATTTGTAGCTATGGTGATTACCTTGTCAAGTTAAGAAACTGTCATTAGAATTAACTAAGATATTAAAAGAAATGTTGTAGCTATGTTCATAGTGTTAGGATTTTAAACTAATAACTAAATATTTCAAATGATTATTAATATTATGGTTGTAGAAAATTTTTTTTCCAACAATTTTTTGTTTTTGTATATGTTTCTCTTTTATTGAGTCTGTAAGTATTGCCTTCCCAAAATTCAAAATAATATGGTTTGAATGTAAAACCACCCCAATAATTTGGTCGAAATTTAAGTATATTCTTTTCTTTCAGAGTCTTTTCATAATTATCAACAACCGCCTCATATGATTCAATAATACTTGATTGATTTGAACTATGCGCAAGTGCATTTTTTTTATCAGATCTTGCAAAATAATGCTCATCCGATAAAGTTTTGTTGGATTTTTTTATCTTTGCTTTAATTCTAATTTGGACATTTACTGAATTCCAAAAAAATAAAGCTGTTATTTGATCATGCATCTTAAACTGTTTAGCTTTTGGCGAGTTATAATTTGTGAAAAAAACCCATTCTTCACCTACTATGTATTTTAAATTAACGTGACGTGATTCTACTTCATTGGAACTTTTGTCATAAGAACTAATAGCGATTGCTTCAACTACTTTTTGTTGAGCTTCAAGCGCCTTATTATAAAAATCATTAAATAATAGGTATGGTTCTGAGGAGTCTATTTTTTTAATATCTATCATTCTGAATAAAATTTCTTTTTATTTTTATTGTCTTCAATGAATTCATATTTAATTGTCTTTATTAAAGCCTCTGATAATTTAACTGGTGGTATAAATTTAGTTTTATTAACACTCGAGGAAAACATAGAATCACTTAAAAACTTCTTAATTCTTATATGACTAATTGGAAGAGAAATTCTAAAAATGTTAGAAATTATATCGGCAACATAACCTATAAAAAATCCAACAAAAGTTGGCAATCTTATTCCAACATTATTTTTTTTAAAAAGTGTATTTCTTACAAGTTTTACAAGAGTGTTCATATCCAGGTCAGGCTTATCAATATAATTAAATATGTGAATGCCATTTGATTGATCTAAATTATATTCTATAAAAGCAGCAACATTTTCAACATATGCCATTGATTTAATATTTTTACCCTTTCCAATCATAATAAATCTTTTGCTATATATTTGATTTAAAAGGTTATACACATTTCCTCTGTTGCCCTCACCAAAAATCACGGTAGGTCTTATTATAATTAATGATCTTTCACTAGGTTTTTCATTTTGCCAAGATTTGTAAACTAATTCAGCTTGATGCTTTGTTCTTCCATAATCATTAAAAAAATTAGGCTCTCCATCTTCACCCGTATTTTTTGGAGCAAAACCATAGATAGCGACTGAACTAGTAAATATTATCTTATTAATATTATTCTTTCTTGCGTAATTGCATACATTTTCTGCACCATGAATATTAACGTCATCATATCGAGAGATTGGCTTTATATCGTCTCTATGAATTGCAGCCAAATTAATTATTGCAGAGGTATGCTCAAGCTTATTCAAAGAACTCATCTCCTCAACATTTACATAATTTGGAGAATCTATATCGAAACTAATATCAAAAATTTTATGTTGAATATCTTTTTCTTTTAATAATGCTGAAAGTCTAGTGCCTAAAAAGCCAGAACCGCCAATAATGCTAACGAATGATTTCATTTTTGTTTTATTTAAATTGCTTTAATTTTGTATAAACTTTTTTAAAAAAAAATAATGGGCTAATTTTGACCCCATTATTTCTTAAAGAATTATATATTTCTATATTTCCTAAAATGATATTTTTTATACTTTTAGTCGTTGCTCCCCCAAGTCTCATTCTAACTTTTGTTCCAGGTAAATATTTTATTCTTATTTGCTCTTTTGCAATAAATCTGCACATTATATCGAAATCAGCAGCAAATTTTAGATTTGAGTTAAATAATCCATATCTCTCATACACATCTAATTTTGCATAAAAAGTTGGATGTGGTGGAACCCAGCCAGTTGAAAATAAATTTTCTTTGTATTTATTTGAAATCCATTTTCTTTTTGGTTTTATGTCATTTTCGTCTTTGACGAATACTAAATCACCATATACAGCGTCAAGATCTTTTTTCACAAATTCTTCTGCTATTTCTTTTAAAATATTTTTATTATCAAACCAGTCATCAGAGTTAAGGAATCCTATTATATCACCAGTAGCTTTTTTAATGCCTTTGTTCATAGCATCATATATTCCTTTATCTGTTTCAGAAACAATCATTGATATATGATTAAAATCATCAACAATTGATAAAGTGCTATCTGATGAAGCTCCATCAACAATAATGTGCTCTACATCATGCCATGTTTGACTAGCAACCGATTGAAGAGTTGTTCTAACTGTTTTTTCACTATTAAAGGTTACTGTAATGATAGAAATTTTCACTTAGCAAGACTTTGTTATTAATTTTATATACGCCATTATTTTTTAATTTGAATGTCCTCTTATAATATCTATAAGATTTTTTTGATAATTATCATAAGAAAACTCATGCTCAGCATAGTTGAATGAATTTACAATTTTTAATTTTGATTTTTCTAAATCTTCAATTGCTGTCCTTACAACATCTAAAAGGTTTTTTGTAGTTACTTTTTCAAGAAGAATTCCTCTATTATCTTTTAAGAGATCAAAAATTTCTCCAATATTTGATGAAATACATAAACAACCAAATCTCATAGCCTCAACCAGTGATAATGGCAAAGCTTCAGTCTTATAATAAGTAGGAAGAATAAAAATGTCTGTATCAGATAATAAGTTCCATTTATCCTCTTTTGTAACTATGCCCAGAAAATTTATAAATTTTTTACTTTCCGCTTTTTTTAAGGCTTTTTTTAATCTTCTTGAAGACTGTTCTACAATACCTCCAGCAATGCAAACCTCGATTTTAATATTATATTCTTCATATAATTGAATCATAGATTCTATAAACTCAACAATGCCTTTATCCTCCATAAGATTGGACATAAATGTAATCTTAAAATTTGAGCCATAATTTGAAAGCTTTCTTTTGATATAAGATTTGTCTAAGTAAGCCATGCATTCTTTAGGATAAAAACCTTTTAAAAAAAATGAACGAAGTTTTTTGTTATGAAAGCATTTTGAAGCATTCTTGATTTCAAGCTGGTCATATACATTTATAACTTGAGATCTCATAGAATTACCCAATAAAACCCATGTATTAATATTTGCAAAACATTTGCCAATAATAAATTTTTCCAAGGCATTTGTACCTTTTACAAACTCTTCGAGATCAGAGCCAACTAAGTGACAAATTATTTTTGATTTACAGAAAAATGCCGTAATAAATATTGGTAAGTCTCTGATCCAAAAACTTAATCTTGAGCGATTTAAAAGAATGTAAAATATGTCATTTTTACCCCCAGACTTTAATGTAAATAAATTTTTTAATGTAAAAGATATCCAGTCGAATATAAAAAAAATACTAGATGCAGGGTAATTTATTTCCTTTACATCATATGTCTTTTTAAGCCCATTTTTAACTGCAATCAATGTCTGAAGCTGGCCTGTCAATGGGCCATCGAAAACACCGCATAAGTAAATAGTCATTTATTTGAACCATTCTAAGTTTGATTTGTACCAATCAACTATATCGGGCAAATCTTCAATGAGGCTTCTTTGAGGAGACCAGCCTAAGTCTCTTAATTTTTTGTCATCAACCGCATATCTAGAATCATTAAATGGTCTATTATTTATGTGTTCTATTACAACGTTCTTATTTTTAAAATGTGTACTTATTAGCCCAGCAACTTCAAGATTCGATAATTCAATATCAGAAGCTATATTATATGCATGCCCATTTAACCCTTTTTCTAATAGCAATTCTAATGCGCAGGCAAAATCAATTGCTGATAAATAATGCCTTAAATTTGTGCCATCTCCATGAATTTGTAATGGCTTGCCTTCTATACATCTTAAAATAAATTTTGGAATTATTTTTTCAGGATACTGTCTAACTCCATAAATATTATTAGCCCTGACTATAATCACAGGTAGTTTGAATGACTTATGGTAACTCTTTACAATCATTTCAGCTGCCGCCTTTGATGCTGAATAAGGATTGGTTGGATTTAATCTATCTTCTTCTTTAAATGGCTTATCAATATTTTCTCCATAAACCTCATCAGTACTAACATGAATAATTTTTTTAACATTATTTTGCTTACATGCTTCCATTAATGTATGCGTACCCAACTCATTAGATTTTGAAAAAATAATAGAGTTATTAAAGGATTTATCAACATGACTTTCTGCTGCAAGATTTATAACTAAATCTGCATTATTTGTTACTTTTAAACACATATCAAAATCAACTAAATCACCAATTACTAATTTATGGTTTGGATTGTTTTCTACAGACGGAATATTTTTAAGGTTAGCTGCATACGTCATCTTATCTATGATTGTAATTTCAGCTCTAGGAAATAAATTTGCAAAGTGATCATAAACATGCGATCCAATAAAGCCTGCTGCTCCAGTGATTATTATTTTTTTATAAAGCATTCTTATTCTCCCTCATCGTTTTTCCAATATTTAAAGCATAAGATAAAATCTCTTCTGAAGATATGTTCATATCAATTTGATTATTTATTTTAGTTATGTCTAAAACGAATTGGTCATTTATAATTTTTGTATCTTCTATTCTTCCTGATCTATATCCTTTTATAAAATGACTACACAAATCACCTAAACTAATTTTTATGCCTGAACCAACATTATATGTTCCAGCCACATTATTAATAATAAGTGATTCTAATATTTTTGAGTGGCTATCAATTGGAAGAAAATCTTTTATTACATTTTGATCTAGGTTTAATTTGATAATACCCTTACTCACGAGTGAATTTAATGCTATGCCAACAAAATTTCTACCGCCAATTTTATTCCCAAAAATATTTGAGCTTCTACATATTAGAACTCTTGAATTATCATCGATACAATCTTTTACATTATTTTCACATTTAATTTTATTTAATCCGTAGGTTGTTATTTCTGAATTAAGGTCAATATCGGATTCTTTAAAAAAATTTAATTCTCTATGAATGCCATATACCTGTCTTGTGCTTAGTGTTACTAATACTATATTTCCGTGATCTTTAACAAGACGAGCTATCTTTAAATCCTGGTCATATTCTTCTTTGTATTCTTCTGTGTAAAGCATTGGATTGAAAGAAAAGTTTATAACAACATCGTAATTTTGAATCTCATTTGGTATTTCATTATGATCACACGAATATAGTCCTAAATGACGATTTTGATTAACCGTTTCTATAAAATTTTTGGCCAATAAGCTATTTTTACCTACAACCAATATTTTTTTAACCATCTTTGTAGCTTAAATTATTTTTGATTAAGAGTAATGCAAAAATAAAAGGAATAATTGGGAGAGATGGCGGAACAGAGCTATTTAAAAGTATAAATAACAATGAAGTATCCATAAATCTTTTGAATGATCCATCTTGAATTAAAAAAAAGATCCATATTAAGAATAAAACACCAATGAAACCAAGCTCATAAACAAATACTCCTATGTAAGATAAAATTGAAGTACTTCCAGACCCATAATTAAAAAAACCAAGATAATAGTCTGTTAAATATGCATGAGTATTTGTAAAAGAATGGAACCCGCCAGGAAGAAAATTATTTAAATAAAAACCATGGAGTGGATATATCACATTTGCAATTCTATCATTTATGCTATTGTCTAAGAATATTAATCTCATGACTCCAATTTCTTGAGCTGATTCGAAAAGTAAAAGCAATCTCGATCCTTCTAGAAATATTGGTATCAGAAGAAGGCTGATAGTTACGAAAATAAAAGATGCCATGAGCATCTTAAAACTTAATCTTGTAATAAGTAATATAGGTATAGCTAGAATTATAAATAGTATGGTCGTACTGGATTTTGTCAAAAAAATTATTGAGGTTACGTTAAGAAGGATCATTAAGCTAATTTTTAAATCAGGCTTAAAATCAGTTTTTGCTAAATAAAGATACGAAATAAAAAATAAGAATATGCCAAAAAAAGTAGGCTCAGAAGTTAAACTAGTAACCCCTCTGCCAGAAGATTTAATTCCTCTAGTAGTGACTATATCTGAAACAATATTTGGTATGTAAGTTTGCAAAATACCTACGATTAAGTATAAAAGATTAATTGAAACTATTAATTTCCAAGGAAAATTATATTTTTTTATGAATGCTATAAAAGCTAAAAAACAAACCGTGAATGCAAGATAAGAGATAATTGCTCTTAGAGCTATAAAATCCATAACTCTTTCAGAAAAAAAGAACCAAACTACAAGAGCTAGTAAAGGTAGGGATGCTATTGATATTTCTTTAGAATTATATTTATGTCTGTATGAAGTTAACAAAAATAATAGCCCAAACAACAAAGGCCATATCTGGGTATCTCTTGAGTTTGTCCCAAAATTTACCCATGGCAAAAAAGCAAAAAATATAAACGCAACTCCCATTGCATAATTGAGCTTAACAGAAAGCGGGTTTATTAATTTAAATGAGTAGCTATTTGTTTCCATGTATATGTTTTTGAATAACTTTAACTACATTTTCTGGTAAAACCATTTTAACAACAAATTTAAATATCTCTTTTAAGATAATAAATATATAAAAAGAAAATACTCTCGGAGAAAACCTAAATCTATTTTGTACAATCTTAAAATTAGCTACTAACGCTTCTATTCTTCTATTATCTGATAAGCCGCCAGCTCTAAAAATAGATACAACATGATTGAGATTATATGTTTTGATTTTACTTATCTCTATTGAATTAAAGAAAAATTCAAAATCTGCGCTGATATCATTGTTTTCATTATAAAGATTGGATCTTTGAAATTCAGTATTAATAAAACAAGATTGGTGTATGAATCTTGCCCCTTTCCATATTTCTGATAAATTTCCATTTTGATATTTTCTACTAAATTCATCGTATGCAATAATGCTGTTGCCTATTAAAAGATCAACTTCTTTGTAGTCAGAATTTTCAAAAACATTTTTTATTACATTTTTATCATAATATAAATCACCGGCATTCATGAAATTTATCCATTTACCTGTTGATTTAATTATGCCTTTGTTCATTGCATGATATATATTTTTATCCGGTTCGCTAACCCAGTAAGCAATTTTGTGATCGTATTTTTTTATAACATCGACAGTACCGTCTGTTGAGCCTCCATCTATAATAATTATTTCTAAGTTATCATATGTTTGACAAAAGATGTTTTCGATAGTCTTCTCGAATTCCTCTCTTCTATTAAGTACAACAGTAACTATAGAAATTTTATCCATAAGCCCCTAAACTTTTTTTGCTGTATCTTCGTTGTTTTTATACCATTCGTAGGTATCAAAAAGACCATCCTCAAGAGAAATTTCTGGCGACCACCCCATAGAGGTTATTGTTGAAATATCTAAGACTTTTTTCATTGTTCCATCTGGCTTACTATCATCAAAAAGAATTTCACCATCATATTTAGAAATATTTCTTATTATTGAAACCAATTCCTCAATTGAAATATCATTTCCAGTTCCAACATTTATATGAGACAAATCTGGCTTAATAAATGAATTGAATTTTTGTTTATCCATTTCCATCAAAAATACTGATGCCTTAGCTAAATCATCAACATGCAAAAATTCTCTTTTAGGTTTACCAGAGCCCCAAACGTCTAAAGATTTTCTGTTTTCAACGACTGCTTCATAAAATCTTCTTACTAAGGCCGGAATAACATGACTGTTTAGATCATGAAAATTATCATTAGGACCATATAAATTTGTGGGCATTAGAGACCTATAGTCTCTTCCAAACTGAATGTTCATACCCTCGCACAACTTAATCCCTGATATTTTTGCAAGCGCATACCATTGATTTGTTGGCTCAAGAGGTCCTGTTAACAGTTGACTTTCATGAATGGGTTGCGATGTCAACTTCGGATAAATGCATGACGAGCCCATAAATAGCAAATTATTGATGTCACTTAAGTGAGCAGCATTAATGATATTATTTTGTATCATTAGATTTTGGTATATAAAATCATATGGATAAGTTGAATTTGAATGAATGCCGCCTACTTTTGCAGAACAAATAAAAACAGCATCAATCTTATTGCTCTCAAAAAAATTGTATACATTCTTTTGGTTTAATAAATCTAGTTCTTTTCTGTTGGCTATAATAAGATTTGAGTATCCATTTTTTTTAAGACATTTCACCAAAGCAGATCCAACCATCCCATTATGACCAGATACAAATATTTTATTGTCACTTTTTAGAGTCATTTAAGTCTTTGATGCCTCAATAAATAATTGATGGATGCCTTTTCTTGGAAGACCATCTTTGATATCTAATTCATCAAATATATTTTCTGGATAATATGACAAGTTAAAGTCTACTTTTTTAATAGCTTTAAAGGATGCGTTTTCTAATATCTGTGATAGCGAATTAAAATCATATAACCATAAATGTTTCTCTCCAATAGATGTGTTACTAAAATTAAGTTTTTTGAAGGTGCCAGGTAAAAAAAATGAGACAACTTTTACCCAAATCATTTCTACAATATTTATCAAAAATTTAGGATCCTTTTTGATTTGCTTTATAGCCTTTTCAAAAAGACTAATATTATTTGAGTCAATATATTTAAAAGCATTTGGACCGATTAATAACTCTACATACTTAATCATTTCTTGATCATTAGAATAATAAATGTTATCCATATCTTCTTTTAGCTTACCACCAGATTTCAATCTAACGCATTGATCTAAAATCAAAGAGGTAATGAAGTTAGCTTTTTTAAAAGATTCTTTGTCATAATTTTTTTTGTACTCATTAATTAAAAATTCTAAATCAGGGGTAACAAGTCTTATTATTCCTCCGGGTCTTAAAATTCTATAAACGTCATCTAAAAAGGATTCAATTTGTTCTATAGGTATATGCTCAATAAAATGAGATGAATAAATCACATCAAATGAATTATCTTTATAAGGAAGTCCATTTAATATGTCAGCCTTTTTAATGCTAGGTGAATGAGAAGTGAAATCAATATTTGTCCAAGAATTATTCTGAATAAACGTACCACCGCAAGCGACATTTAAAAATTTATATGGTTTACTCATAAAGAATTAATTATATTTTTTAAAACATCTGCCTTAGCTCTTTCTATTGAATGATTTATATAAATCAGAAAAAACAAAATATGTGAAGAATAAAACAAATGATAATATCGTCCCTAAAATTGAAATAACTGCATTATTTGGCTCTGAGGATCTTTCAGGTAAAAAAGGTGGATCAATGACCTCCAGTGAATACTCGTCAGTTACGTTTGATGTGGCAATAGTTTGTAATTCTTTAGCCATAGATGACATAAGAACTGACTTTACAGCAAGAGAATTTTCATTATTTAATTGCATCTTATAATAATCGATGGCACTTGATGATTTAATAATTTGTTTCTCTTTTGTAATCTGATTTATTTTCGCAAGAATTGCGGTATTCCATTGAAGAGCAACAACAGGATTAACATGTTTTGTTGATGTATAAATTTCTGAAGTAACCATATTCGAAGATACGTTAAATACTTCATTAAATACCCTAAATGATTCTTCAAAAGATGGTTTTCTAATCCACGTATTATCATTTTGATTAAATAATCTGTCATTTACCTTATATGTATTGTTTTTTATATCAAAAGATTCAATGGCCATTAATTCAAATAAAAATTGATTATCATCATAAAAATTTCTAAAAAAACTTCTTGATTTTAATATTGTTAAAGTCTTTTCTGTTGAAGATTTAGACTGTGGTCCAAAAATTTGTAAGAGGCCTCCAGTTGAATCAACTGAGGAAGGATTAGAAATTTCTGCTTGAACAGATATTGCCTGAGAGACATACTTTTCAGGAATAGTTAAAGAATATATTACAGATATTAATGCTCCAACTAATGTCAAAGAAAGAATTTTTATAATATGTTTGTTTGCACTTGCAAAAATTTCTTTGAAACTGACATCAAAAAAGTCATTATTGTTAATATTTTCGTTCATGTTATTTAATTCGATTTAGTGCAACAATTTCTTTTGCTTTTTGCATATCATTTTGTACCATTTCATCAATCATTTCATCAATAGTTATTTCAGGCGTCCACCCAAGTTCTATGGCAGCCTTTGAGGAATCACCCAAGAGAGTCTCTACCTCTGTTGGTCTGTAATATCTTTTATCAACTTTAATTATTCTATCTCCAACTGATAAATTTGTTTCTAACTTATCTGAAACACTTTTAACAAAGCCTTCTTCATTTTCACCATCACCCTCAAATTCAATCTCAATGCCAATTTTTGATGCAGCCATCTCAATAAAATCTCTAACTGAATACTGAACACCGCTTGCTATTACATAATCAGTTGGTTTGTCTTGTTGAAGCATCATCCATTGCATACGAACATAATCTTTTGCGTGACCCCAATCTCTTAGAGAATCTAAATTACCCATGTGTAGGCAGTCCTCTAGCCCAAAAACAATATTTGATAATCCGCGTGTTATTTTTCTGGTTACAAAGGTTTCACCTCGTCTTGGAGATTCGTGGTTAAAGAGAATTCCATTACAAGCATAAATTCCATAAGCCTCTCTATAATTTTGAATTATCCAATAAGCATAAAGTTTAGCAACTGCATATGGAGATCTCGGATAAAATGGTGTCGTTTCCTTTTGAGGTGTCTCTTGAACAAGGCCATATAATTCAGAGGTAGATGCTTGATAAAACTTAGATCGGTCAATTAGCCCAGAGGACTTAATAGCTTCCAACATCCTTAATGTACCTAATGCATCCACATTAGCAGTGTATTCAGGAGTTTCAAAACTAACAGCTACATGTGATTGTGCTCCAAGATTATATATTTCATCTGGCCTGATTCCGCTAACCAAATTAATGAGATTTGCTGAATCTGTTAGATCACCATAGTGCAAAAAAATATTTTTTGACTCTAAGTGCGGGTCTTGATAAATGTGATCAATCCTTTCAGTATTTAATGAAGAGGATCTTCTTTTTATTCCATGAACCTCATAACCCTTTTTTAAAAGGAATTCTGCTAGATATGAGCCATCCTGACCAGTAATCCCTGTGATAAGAGCTTTTTTCATAAATTAACGGAATATAAAACTGTTTAATGTGTATATTATAGACCAAATGCAATTAACTTTTGATTATTATTTTAAGTCGAACAGTCTTTGCTGTGATTCATTAAGATATTTATTACAAAAATCTCTGGATTTAGAATAGTTAGATTTATTTATGCCATTTCTTATTAAAATTACGTCATCAGCAACATGACCGGTTAACGCAATGCCATGATGAGTTAAATTTTCATTTTCAAAAGAAAATTCACTGGATACAAATAAAAGTGGTATTTCCATAATCATGGTTTTTAGTGAAGCAGCTTCAGGAGTATTATCCCATAAAGATGGCACAGCTACATATGAGGCTTTTTTAACTAAATCTTTTAAGCCATTATCCCAACTACATTTAATATAACGCACATTATCATAATCAATACCCTCAGATGGAAAAATAAACTCAAAATCTAATAGCTCTGCAGCAAGTTTTAGCATGTAATCATAACCTTTTCCAGGTATAGGATGTCCGTGAAAGACTATCGCCTTATTTAATTTATTTTTATTTATGGGCTCGTTGACTAATTGAACAAGCTCATTAGTGGTAAAGCCTATAGTTTTAACTAGACCACAAGCGGGCAATGATTGTTTTACAAGATTAGTAGATGTATTAGATAAAGTATAAATTTTTGATTTGCTTTTAGAAAAATATTTTCTTATTAATTTAAGAAGTAGTACTTCTATAAATTTTTTTCTTTTAGAGGGGAATACATTACAAGATTTATCTGGCTGAGTCTTTTTTAAACAATTTCTACATGGATTTATAACATCTATTTCAGAATTATAATTGTATGACGATATACAAAAATAAGAATTATCAATTGCAAAGTATTCTAATTTGTTAATTAAAAGAAGTTTTAAAATTGCTAACAACGGTATAGTTTGATGGTGAATAATTACGTAGATTCTATCTCGAGGACAAAACATTATTTTTGAAAGGAAAATAAGGCGATTTACTATTTTCTGATAAAATTTAGAAGATTGTTTTGGAGTTATTAAAGAAAAATTATTATCATCAAGATACTCCAAAAACTTTGGAACGCCTCCATTTCCTGGTGCCATTCCTGATATAAAAACTCTTTTCATAAAAATTTATGTATAAATTAATTAGTTTGTCTAGTTATATTATATAGTTAAATTTTTACTTATTCGCTGTTTTCTAGCAGGCTAAAAATTTTTTTTATTTCATCATCTATTGCGTCATTAATTTCAAAATTAATTAGAGACTTTAATTTATTATTTTTTACAGATAAGATTTCAGATACTCTGGAATCATTTTTATTTACCTTAATCTTTATATTTTTCTTATACCTTTTATGATAGATTCTCTGCACTTTTTTTGCTATTTCTATGACTGAATATGATCTGTTAGCCGATAAATTATATATCTCATTAGTTGCTTTTTCCTTAACAATTTTTAAAACAATACTTGCAACATCTCGCATGCAAATCATATCTCTTTTAGATTTCCCATTGCTATTCATTACTATTTCTTGATTTTTAAAGCTCATTTTTACAAAGTCATTTAATACCAAATACCATTTGTTGGTATTTTTAAATGTTGGGACGCCATAACTATTTGTTAGTCTTAATATTGTAAAATTTAAATTATTAATGTGCCCATATTGTTTCAAAAAAAATTCTGCAAAAAGATGAGTTAGTGCATAATCAGTTTTTGGATTTAATTCAGTATCTTCATCAATGATCCCTTCAGTCAATCCATAAACATGAAAAGTACTAAAATATATAAAATTTCTTAATTTGCTGATATTTAATGCTTCTAACAAATTTCTTGTGCCAACTGAATTTATGTCAAGGGATTTTTTTGCATAATTCTTTTCAAAAGATTCATTAAAACTTGCACAATGAATACAATAATCAAAATCATATTTTAATTTTGATTTAAGTGCTTTCAAGTCTGTAATATCACATTCAATTACATTATATTCATAATTTTTAAATGTTTTTTTTTGCTTTCTTGTAAGAATAGTGACTGTATATTCTTGATTTAATAGATGTTTAACAATATAACTTCCAAGATTTCCAAACCCTCCAGTAACTAAGACGTGTTTACCATGCATAGTTTATTTCATCTAAAATTAAGTTTTTCGCCTCAGCTGGCTCATGCTCAGTACTTGCAATATTGAGAAGAAGGTTTTCTTCTTGTATTCCTTGAAATGCAACCCATAATCCTGGCTTAATTGTAAGCCTTTGATAATTATTACTTGAAATGGTTTCAGAAAAGAATTTTTTTGTATCTTCGTTAAATACAACAAACTTTATTTTTCCAATTGGAACAATAATATTCAATGTCATTACTGAATGTTTTTTCCAACCCTTGATATCATTTTGATTTATTGAAGAAAAATAAGCTTCTCCAAAGCCATTAAAACCATAATCGCTTTTTTTCATTGCATGGTATATATCACCCTTTGGATGATGGATTTTTTTTAAAGGAGTCAATATTACTCCGTCCATTTCAAACCTTTCTCTTTTGCTAGATTTTCATATTCTTCAATTTGCTGTAAAGTGACGTCCAAAATATTTTTGTCTGTTTTATAAAAATCATAATACCATTTGCTTGTTAGCCGGATAGTTTCCAAATATGTTAAATTTGCTTGCCATCTTAAGAAAAAAAGTGCTTTATCACAATTTAATTTAAGTAATCCTGCCTCATGAAATGGAATATCTCCTATTATCTTGTATACATTATTAGTATTTTTAAAGTCCCAGTATTTACTTAAATCAATAAGCAAATCTTCAACTGTTCTGTTTTGTTCTGCTTTAGGTCCAAAATTAAATGCTTCTCCATGTAATTTAATGTTCTTATTTAACTCAGCTCCAAGATTGAGATATCCACTAATTGGCTCTAATACATGTTGCCACGGTCTAGTTGCTTTTGGAGCTCTAGTTTCAACATACTTACCCTTACTCCATGCTTGCATACAATCGACAACAATCCTATCTTTTGCCCAGTCCCCTCCTCCAATTACATTGCCAGCTCTACCTATTGCTAACCTTACGTTGCATTTCTCCGATTTAAAAAATGAATGTAAATATGACTTAATTATAAGTTCTGCAGCCCCTTTGCTACCGCTGTAGATATCTTTACCTCCCAATTTATCATTTTCAATATAACCCCAAACTTGTTCAACATTATCATAGGCTTTATCACTTGTGATAATTACAGATGTACAGGTATGATTTGATACCTTCAATGACTCAAGAATATTTGCAGTGCCCATCACATTTGATGATATTGTTTCAATTGGGTCATCATATGAAATTGAAACTATTGGTTGTGCTGCTAAATGAAATAAAAAATCTGGTTTTTCATCCGAGATGATTTGAATCATCTTCGACAAATCTCTTATATCTTCCTCATAATGTTTTATCTGATTTTTAATTCCTAACTCTTCAAACATCGATGGGGTCGATGGTACATCTTTTGATATTCCCACAACATTAGCACCTAATTTAATTAACATTAAAGTTAGCCACGAGCCCTTAAAACCAGTATTTCCTGTGATGATAACTTTTTTATTTTTATAAATATTACTAAACATTTATTTATCCCATACTTTCCATAATGCTTTATCTTGATGCCATAATTCATTTAAATCATTTTTATCTTTTAAGCTATCTAATGGTTTCCAAAAACCAGAATGTTTAAAAGTATATATTTCGCCATCTTTAGCTAAATTCATTAATGGTTCTTCTTCAAAAACAGTAAGGGGATTATCGTCAATATAATCAAAGATTTTTGGTTCACATACAAAAAATCCTGCATTTATCCATTGTCCATCACCTTTAGGTTTTTCTTTAAACTCAAGCACCTGATTATTTTTGTTAATATTAAGAGCTCCAAATCTTCCTTGAGGTTGATGTGAAGTCATTGTCATTGCCTGACCATGAGATTTATGAAATTCTAATAGCTTTGAAATATTAACATCGCCGACTCCATCTCCATATGTAAGCATGAATGAGTTATTTCCTACTACTTCTTTTGCCTGCTTAATTCTTGAACCAGTCATATTACTTAATCCCGTATCGATGAGTGTAACCTTCCAAGATTCAGATGTATTATCCAATATTTCCATCTTCCCATTAGAGGTATCTATAGTTACATCGCTTTGGTGTAGAAAATAATTTGAGAAGTATTCCTTAATATAATAGGATTTGTAACCCAGTAAAACTACAAATTCATTAAATCCATAATGGCTATAAATTTTCATGACATGCCATAAAATTGGTTTACCACCAATTTCTACCATTGGTTTTGGCCGTGTACCTGTTTCTTCACTAAGCCTTGTTCCAAGACCACCAGCTAACAATAATATCTTCATTTTGTAACCTATTTAGGTATAAACTATTTATTAAATCTATTCTAATATTTTTTTTGAGTAAACTATAGGCGAATTACAAATATAAAATGCCTTAAAGTATGGATCTTATAGCTTCTGAAATTTCTTCTTTATATTTGGCAGGCGTATTGATTTTATTTACATGTTTTATTGATAGCTCTTTTTTTCTTAATAATTCGTCTTCATTTAAGCTCAAAGCATTCTTCATTGCTTTTGTAACTCCACTTATTGTTAATTCTTCAATTAATATGGAATGTTCTCCTAAGTCTATTCCGCATTCTTTAGAAATAATCGGAATTAATCCAAGCTGCATGCATGTTGTTACTGAAGATGCCATACCTTCTGAACATGATGGCAGGATAATGAATGAATTTTTATTTATTAAATTTTGCATTTCGTTTGATTCAACATCAATCATTCCATGAAAAATAACATTACTTTTATCAAGCTTTGATTGATAGAGTTTAAAAAAATCTTTTTCATTTTCAAGTGGTCCACAAATATCTATTGAAAATTCATCTACTATTTCAGAGGATGCATCCAAAACTAAATCTAATCCTTTATGAACAGCACCAGCTCCACCAAACCATAAGAATCCAGATCCTAAAATAGAATCAGGCTTTAATTTGGATGGAATCACTGGAACAGGAACAGTTTTTATATTTTGATTTAAACCTTCATAGGTAGTTTTAGTGTTATCATTTCCTGTAAGAACAACCATGTCAGAATTTATTACTACATTCATCCAAGGCCAATAAGCTTCTCGCCTAGGAGTAAGCAATTTTCCAGAATGAAGATAAATGTCATGTATCCTCATGGCTTCTTTTTCATTTGAAAAATTTGGACTAGATCCAGTTAAATAACAAATTCTTATTATTTGAATATCAATCTTGAAGGAGTTACTGAATGAATGGCCAAAACCAAATATTACATCATATTTTGAATAATCAATTTTTCTAGTAGATCTGTAGTCAACAACATCAACTGAATAACCAAGATCATAGAATTCTTTTGCTATAATTCTGCTCTCTATAACATTTGCATGTTTAATTGATCTTTTTTTATGATAAAAAGGTGAAATTATATAGCAAATTAAAACTCTTTTTTTTGAGTCCTTGTTTTTGTAAACGTTCCAGGGCATGGATTGAGTCACAAATAAATTACGAAGAAAATCAATAATTCTCATGGAAATACTTTTCATTTTTTATTTATTGCCTCCCTCATATTTTTGAATTGAAAGATATCCAAAAATAAATTTTTTAGAACATCTTCAGTGTGATTTTTATGATTGAAGTCTTGGTTGAATAAATCTGAGATGCAATTAAATACCAATTTTTTACTTATGCCATAAGGCTGCTATATAGATAACTTTGTAATTTTTTAAAATTATATCTGATTTATTATAAGTATTCATATCTATTCTTTTGCAATGAACCAAGCAACAGTATCTTTCATACCACTTTTTAGTGAGGTTTTTGTATTATATTTAATAGTTTTTTTGATTTTATTAATTGATGCAAAAGACTGTTTAATATCGCCATCTCTGTAACTTTTGTATTCTGGTTTTTCTTGATTTGGCTTGAATGTTGTTCCCTCGAATGAATTTTTAATTAATTCAAAAAGTTGGTCTAAATTAATTTTTTTTCCATTGCCAACATTAAATACTTCTCCTGAGATATTTTTTTTAGATTGGGCCACAAGTATATTTGCATTAACTATGTCGCTCACATGACAAAAATCTCTAGTACTTTTTCCATCACCATATATAACAACTGATTTACTTTTTTTAAAATTTTCTATCCATTTTGGTATTACTGCTGCGTAATCACCATTCTCATCTTGAAAAGGACCATAAACATTGAAGTATCTCAAGCCTGTTATCTGCATATTATAAATTTTTGAAAATAGTTTTGCATACTGTTCGTTTATTAATTTCGATAAAGCATATGGGGACAAAGGTTTAATTTCAGAATCCTCTTTTTTTGGTAATTCAGGTCCATCACCATATACTGCACTACTGGAGGCATATATAATTCTATCTACATTATATTCCTTAGCTGCTAAAAGAATATTCAAAAAGCCATTCACATTGATATCATTGTTTAATCCAGGTTGTTTCATGGACTTTGGAACAGATCCTAATGCGGCATGATGTAGAATAAAATTATTACCTTTGACAACTTTAAAACAATCTCTAAGCTTGCAAATATCTCCCTCATAAAATGTAAAATTTTTCCAATTTTTTAATCCGACAATTTTTTTTGCTTGATTTAGATTAGATTTTTTTCCTGAAAAAAAATTGTCTATACCTGTTACTTTTTGATTATTATTTAAAAGTTCTATGAGTAAATTCGTTCCAATAAAACCAGCAACTCCAGTAATAAGCCATCTTTTTTGTTTTTTAAATTCGTATTTCATTTTCTTAGGTATTTTTAGAATTTATCAAGATGATTTTGGAAAAGTTTTAGGTATACCAATTTCATCTTTATTTATTAATAACCTCTTTCATATCTTTAAAAGGGAATACATCCAAAAGTGAATTTTTACCAAGATTAAAAATTCTATTTGGATACAAATTTCCTATTCTTTCATATTGAAGAAATATTTGAGATAAAGCTTCGAACTCCTCTCTCATATATGAAGATTGATGTTCATTGTTATCAATTTGAGACCTCTGTTTTAAAACTTTTTTTTCTTCTTTAAGGAGAATAGCTGATGAATCAATTCCTTTAAATCTTGCTTCTCCATTTTTATGAAGAAAATAATCATGGTCCATTCCTAATAAATATATATTTTCAAAACCCATATAAAGCGCACTTATTAGAGCCAAAATAGACCCAGTGTAAGCTGACCAAATATTTGAAGTTAAATTTAAGTCTTTTTTTGATGGTTTATACGAAGATGAGTTATTAACTATATTAGCGAAATACCATAAAATTTCTTTGTTCTTGAATAAGTCATACTTATCAATAATATTTTTGGTGCTTGGCTGATAATTATTGATTCCAAAGATATTTATCACATTTGATGGTAATTTCTCTTCAAGTTCCATAAAATGATTTTTCCAATGTTCTTCACTATATGGTCCATGGATAGGAGCAGTAAAATAATATTTAATAACATCTGAATCAAACAGCTCTGAAAAATTTGGATGATTAATAAAACTATTTATGCCTATTACAATTTCTTTTTTTAAAAAAAGTATATCTTCAGAATCAATAGATTTACCTGAACCTAAAATAAAACATCTATCTCCTTTATGGATATCTCTATAAATATGATTTTGCTTAACAAGATTTTTATATGGCAAAAATTTTATATAGGCTTTAATGTACTGAAGCCTATTAAGAAATAAGGGTGAAATATAATTTTTAATATTAATCATCTATTTTTCAGCACTATATTATTTATGAAGTTATCATTTTGTAAAAAGCTGAGTTTTTGTCATGAGCAAGCTCTTTATAGCTACCTTTTTCTATTAATATTCCATTATCAATAACATAAATAATATCAGCAGTTTTTATTGTGGATAGTCTATGTGCAATGATAACGGATGTAGATGTTTTGGATATTTCTGCAATTGACTTTTGTATTAACTTCTCAGACTCATTATCTAGAGAGCTTGTTGCTTCATCTAAAACTAGCAGCTTCGGTTTTCTTAAGATCACCCTTGCTAGAGCTAATCTTTGTCTTTGACCACCAGACAATTTGCTTCCTCTGTCTCCCATAATAGTATCAAGCCCTAATTCTAAAGTTTCCACAAACTCATCAATATTTGCAATTCTTAAGGCTTCCCATATCTCTTCATCAGTACATGGGTCTATAGACCATAACATGTTTTGTCTTATAGATGCGTTGAATAAAAATGGTTCTTGTGCAACATAACCAATTTTTTCTCTAAAAGAATTTATGTTTATATCTTTTATATTAAGGTCATCGATTAAAAAAGTTCCACTTGACGGTTGATGCAATCCAAGAAGTATATCTGCAATAGTGGTTTTACCAGAACCAGACTTTCCAACTAGAGCAATAGTTTTATTTTTAGGAATTTCTATATTAATATCCCTTAAAACTTGAACCCTGTTGGGATAGGAAAAGTTAATATTTTTTAAGAAGAGACCTTTTTTAAAATCAATAAACTCTGATCCTTCTTTGCTCTCTTTATAACTTTCAGCCAATTTAATTAGTTTATCTAATTGTTCAAAAGCTGGAACGAAACCGGTAATCTCTGATCTAGTTTGAAACATAATAGCTGCAATAGGCATCATTCTGAAAAATGCGAATAAAATCATAGCTGTTTCAGATAAAGTTACTCCGTTACTAAGCCCATAATGTATTGAAAAAAGAGCAGCACACATACCTAATGGCATAAATAGTAAGCTAATTGCAAACTGTAAGGTAAAAAATGGGATACTTATATTGGCATGTTCTTGAAAAGATTTTTTATAAAGTTCAGTTGTCTTTGTTTGTCTCCCATAACTTAAAATTAATTTAGCAGCTGAAAGGCTCTCATGAAGGACATCACTGACTTTATTTGCAGTTTCAGTATTTAGAACTCCTAAAGGGTAAATTCTTTTATTTAAGAAATATAATGGACTGCAAATTATTATTGTGCAAAGTAAGAATATAAATGTTAATAATGGAGAAATATATAAAGGTACTGCTATGAAAATTAAGACTTGGAGAGAATTAGCAGTTAATTTTGCTATATTTCCCAATGTTGTTCCAATTTTGTCAGACTCTTTTTGAAAGGTATTAAGTAGTTTTCCAGTATTTGATTCCAAGAAAAAAAGATACTTTGTATTAAAAAACTGTGAAAAAGATCTGCTCATCAAAAATATTACAATATCATATTTAATCTTAAAAATCATATATTGAACCAATACCGCAAAGATACCAGCTACGATTAAAGTAATACCAAAAAAAAGAAGTGCAAAAATTAAAGAGATTGTATCTTGACCAATAATAGAAGTAATAAATCTAGTAATATCAGAATAATCGTTGTAACTTTTTTCCATTAAGACGTCAACAACGGGAGCGATCGACATAACACTTAAAGAGTTAATTAGACTAAGCATAATTACTATGCAAATGAGAAAAAAGAATTGAAGTTTTGACTTAAAATCTAATTCACTGATTAGCTTGGTAATTAATTTCATTGATCCTAAATATAATGATAATGATTAAAGATTAGATTTATTATAAATCATATGGATTATAATTACTTAAAAGGCATTTTAAAATGGGATTAGTTAACACTTTTATACGAACTTCAAAATTTATACTTATAATTTTTATTGGTATTCCAATTTGTATTTTAACTAGACTAATTTCACCTTTTAAAATTGTGAGATTTGGTTATTTTTACGGCGAAAGAATAGGTCATTTTGCATTTGATGTAGGACAGTATTTAGCTGAAAAGAATTTTTACAATATTGGCTCATTAGACTTTTTTTTTATTGGCGGAAATATATCAAATAGATTTTTCTTAAAGCTAGTTAAGAGAAAAGTTTATATCAATAAATTTTTTATGATTTTATATGAAGCTAATAGAATGTTACCAAATCATTATAAATATGAGGTACTTGTCGGCTCATCAAAATCAGCTGGATTAACTTCTGACTTAAGAGGTTTAGAAAATAAAACAGGTGTTAATCTTGATTTTAATGAACAAGAGCATATTCAAGCATCTAAATTTCTTAAAGAAGTTGGATGTAACAATAAATTTATTTGCTTGAGTGTTAGAGACTCTGCATTTTTAGAAAGAACTTTTCCAGAAGTTGATTTTACATACCATGAATATAGGGATTCTGATATTGAAACATATAAGAAAACTATTCATTATTTATTAGACAAAAATTATTATGTTTTCAGGATGGGTAAGATTGTAAAAGAACCTTTGAAGATTGAGCATCCTAATTTCTTAGACTACGCTTCATCTAAACATAGATGTGATTTTTTAGATGTATGGTTAATGGCAAATTGTTATTTCTGTATTAGCACTGCAACTGGTTTAGATGAAATTGCGCGTGTTTTCAGAAAGCCAATTAACTATGTTAATGCTATGCCTATAGGTCATTTCCCTTCATCCTACCCAGGCTGCATTTGGACTCCAAAAACAATTATCTCAAAGGATAATATGAAAAAATTATCTCTTAATGAGATGATCCTCAATGGTAGTATAGATTTTCCTGAATCAGGTTGGAGTTATAAAAGTAATTTAGATTCCAAAAATCTTAAGTTAATTGATAATACTGAAGATGAAATTTTAGAAAGTACGATTGAAATGCATGAAAAACTTAATGACGAATGGAATTTCACAAAAGAGCATGAAGAGATACAAAGACTATTTTGGGAAAAGCTTGAAACTTGGAGCGGCTTTTACTCTTACCATAACAATAATCAAGAAGATCGGGTTGGAATTATTAGTGACTATTATCTCAAAAAAAATAAAGATTGGTTTCTAAAATGAAATTCTTTTTTAATTTTATTGCCATAACACAAACTTATTATGACAAATAATACTAGCAAAATTTTAGAAAAGGTTGATGGTCATCAGGGTTATTATGACGAATTAAAACTTTCTTCTGATGATATTTCAAAATTAACAGAAATTGTTCAAGATCATTTTTCATCTCAGTTAGCTTCAAAATATCCAGAGGCTTCAGCTAAAATAAAAAATTAAAAAATGGGACCGATTTGAATCACATCATAATGTCAACCAAGAATATCCTTATGGAATTATAAGTGAGTCTTATCTTCAAAATAATCAATCATGGTTAATAAAGTAAATTTTTAATTACTTTTTAAAAAGTGATTTTGGAATCCATGATAGATAATCCTTCTCTGGAAAAATAAATATTGCATTTAGGGGAGTTTTAGAAATTAAGGAATACCCATGTCCAGTAAGAAAATTAACTATATCACTTGTTTTGATATTATGAAGTGATAGATGCTTTATTTCTATAACCACTACTCCTGGTTTCCAATTTTCAAAATTAGAGCCAATCAAACAATTTAAATCTTCTCCCTCAATGTCAACAGATAATAGATGAACTTCAGTATCTATAAATTGTTCTTTTCGAATATTAGAAAGAGTTGTGGTTTTACCATTTATAGAAATTATTTCAGACTTTTGAAATCTTTTTTCATATATCGCAATCTGTTCAGGATTCGCACTTGACATGGTGTCGTCAGGAAAAATTTTGAAGTTAATTTCTTTGACTGTTGAAGAAATTAGAGCAGTGATAAACTGATCATTAGGTCTGATTTCTTTAAAAATATCTTTAAAGACATCGTTTCCATCAATAACAATACCTTTCCATCCTAATTTATATAAGTAATATGTATTACTATGTTTAATTGGGTGATTGGCGCCAATGTCTATGTAGAAACCCTTGTTTACATCTCTAAGAATCTCTGCCAATATAATATCTGTACCGTCAATGCTATGGCTTGTTAAACCTACTTCTAAATCATTATATAAAGTAGATTTTCTTTGTTCATATAGTCCCATTTAATACACCAGTCAATTAAAATTGCATATTAGCATATTTAATTAGTTTCAATATAAAATATATTATAAGTATAATGATTTAATTATGAATAATACAATCCTTGAATACGTAGATGGCGATCATGGCTTTTACGATAAACTAAAATTATCTAATCAAGATTTATCAAATTTGCAAAGTCTAATACGTGAACATTTTTGCTCACAATTAATTTTAAAATATCCAGAACTTGCTAGAGAAATTGAAAATACTGAGATGTATGATTATCACAAGCTTTTGAATAAAAACCCAGAAATGGATCACTCTTTTCTGGGATTAAAAAAAAATAGGATTTTGCCTGAAAACCATGCTAAAAAATTTAGAAGTCTTAATTTTTTTAGAGAATTAGAATCAGAACTAGGGCCATTAAAAATTACTAATGAAGAAAATATTTATAAAGAAGAAATATATTGGCGATTAACTAGACCTGGGCATAATGACGTTGGTCCATTGCATGCTGATAAATGGTTTTGGGATCTTGGTCATGGACATGTAACATCAGATTATAGAAGAATTAAGATTTGGATTTCTGTTTATAATGAAATAGGATTGAATGGATTAAGATACGTCAAAGGATCTCATCTCAAAGATTGGCCTTATCATGGAGAGAAAAGAGATGGTTTCACCAAACCAATGATAGATGTTAAAGATGATGAGCTAGATATAACTAAATTTTTAAGTACCCCTGGTATGGCTTTCATATTTAATGATAAGTTATTACACGGGGGGTTTTCTGGAGGAATTAATTCCAGAGTAAGCATTGAATGCACCCTTGTGATGAAAAAAAATAAGTAGGCCTAATTCATTTCAATAAAATATGGTTTTCCTGAACTAAAATGAGATTGTTTACTTTGGTACTTATTATAATCACCGGATCTTATGATTCTGAAATCAATACTAAATCTTATTGAGTCAGAATTATTAATTGCACCACCATGAATTAAATTACCACTAAAAATTGCACTTGAATGATTATCAACAATCATCGGCTTATCATCATTTAAATCAACTCCTGATATAATAGTTTTTGGAGCATACTGGAAACCTAATTTATGACCATCTGAAAATCTTTGAGTATAGGGGTCTTCTTTTTTACTAGTTAAAATATCAGAATCTGGTATTAGATGGGATTCTGGGATATATCTCAATGTATTCGTTTTTGAAACGCCTTTTAAAGGCGTCCAAACATTAACTGCTTTTTCCATATTTTCTCCGTAAAATGTTTCACGATGAAAACCTATGCTTTCACTTTTTGGATCTTTTGATGGTCTAGAAGCTCTTAAATAAACATTTGACTGTATTAAAAATTTACTTGTTTCAAGGTAGTTCTCCAATTCAGGCAAAATATTTTTACATATCAACGAAGCGGCGCAGTGATCATTTAGATTCTTCTGTGCTTCAATCATTAACATTCTGTATTCTTCATTTGGCAAATCAAAGTAAAAGCTATCTTTTTTATCAAAAGTTTTTTCAATAATATTTATTAAATTAGGCAACAAATTTTTATCGTGATGATTAGCAATGACTATTGAAGAATTCATAATTTATTTTAAGCTACTAAATTGCATAACTTTATCAAGTTTTTCATCAGAAACACCTTTCTGAATAAGTTTTTTGTTGATATGTTGGTCAAATATATCTAGTGCATATTCGAAGTATGAAATATCTTTATTACTTTTGCAATGATATAATGAATTTTTATTGGTTCGTCTTATAAATTCAATTTTTTCTATGACATTTTTTATAGGAGTTGGTGCAAGGAACTTGTTTACATAAGGATGTATTTCTTTTTTTTTGTCTAATTTATTTTTCCATTCATTAATCAAATTAAAATATGGATGGATTACTTTGCTTAATCTTAAAACAGAAGCATTTGATAAATTTAATCTCATCCATTTTTCAACCTCTAACTTTTGCTTTCCATACTCATTTAACGGATTTGTTTTGTCATGGATAGTCACGAAAGGTTTTTTCCCATCAAAAACACAATTTGATGAAATAAATAATATTCTTTTAGATATATTTGATAGTGCATCCAAAGTTATTTGAGTATTTTCTACATTAATTAGATATGATTCTTTTTTATTGTTTTCACAAAAGTCTATATTTGCAATAGATGCAAAGAAAACAGTGAAATCAAACCGTTTTTTATTAAAGACTTTAAAATCTGGATCTTTAAGGTCTAAGAATAATGCTTTATCCAAAGAGTTTTTTCTTCTCGATGTGTATTCAAAATTTAAGAAATTGTTTTTACAAAAATTTATGTAACATTTTGCTATTGAGCTATCTCCTCCAACAATTAATAAGTCCATTGTACTTTTTGAAGGATGTCATTCCATAAATCTGCATCATTTTCATTGAAATTTGTATCTACTTTTACAGAATTCGCAGCTTTCCAGCTACTCACATTTCCGATATCTATGTGGACACTTTTATTAACAAAAGTATTAATTTTTCCAAGAAAAATTGGTATCACATTTTGTGATATATCAAGAGGAACTTTTTGTATATCAATATACCGGCTTGTAATTTCTTTAATGTTTTTATTAAAAATAAAAACAGCGCCATTTGCCAGATTACCATTATTTTCTTTTTGTTTTTCAAAAAATTCTTCTACTAAATTTTTATTATTGAGTTTTACTATTCCGCATGTTTCTGGTGTATTTGTTTTGAAAAGCATCATCGTTAGATTAGCTTCACATGGTCGTTTATCATGAGATTTTAAAAAAGATTTCAGATTGGTTATACATAAATTATCAGCGTGAGCAACAAAAAAATTTTCATTCTCAAAAAATGCATAATTTTTAAAAATTGTTCCTGCTGTTCCAAGAAGCTCTTCCTCATCAGCAATCTCAATAAAATTTCTCCATGATGAGTTAAGTAAATAATCAATAACTATATTTTTTTTGTAAAAAACATTTAT
>Ga0213865_10000261_pt1 | contig 35056 bp, 34 predicted proteins | sample PICome_6_FD_160100 | JGI IMG/M metagenome (GOLD analysis project Ga0213865, IMG submission 160100) | Coastal seawater microbial communities near Pivers Island, North Carolina, United States - PICO282 | ecosystem: Environmental > Aquatic > Marine > Coastal | place: USA: North Carolina...
TAATCAATCCATGCGATCGGGACAACCTGATCCATCATCTGCGGGTAACCATTCCGCAAGTAAATTTTCGAGGAAACAATTATGTTCAAATCTGTTCTCGCAGCTGCCGCTGCTGCACCCCTTATGGCGACCGCTGCTATGGCAGGTCCCTATGTGAATGTCGAGGCTAACTCTGGTTTCACTGGTTCTAACTACACTGGCACTTCGATCGACAACCACGTTGGTTACGAAGGTGCTCTGGGCACTGACGCTTCCTGGTATGTCCAAGCAGGCGCTACCGTCGTTCTTCCTGACAGCGGTGCTTCTGACTGGGTTCCTTCAGGTAAGGCAGGTCTTGGCGTTGGTCTGACCGATAGCCTCTCTGCTTACGGTGAAGTTTCGTTCGTTGGTTCGGGCGTTGCTGGTGTTGACCGTTCTTACGGCACCAAGGCTGGTCTGAAGTATTCCTTCTGATCTCCTGACTTGATTGAGGGCACCTTCGGGTGCCCTTTTTTTATGCCTCTAAATAATTACATCTGATTTTTTATTATGGACTACAAACCTTATTCGCCCGAGTGGCACCGATGTAGATACTTAAAAGAAGCACTGTATAAGTATCTGGACGATTATGTTGACAATGATGTAATCATCAAAGATATTACAGATATTCTCTCTGAACGCTCTGAGAGAGCGTATAGGGAGTTTTCACGAATAAATGATCTAGAGGCAAAACTGGGAGAATAAGATGCTTTCTACGCAATACAGACTACGATTAGAGTTTATCTGTAAGAAGATTGCTAACAAGGAGGAAGTAAAACTTGAAGACATGATCTGGGCAGAAAAACTTGCCAAGAGACACACAACAGCACGCGACTGGTTGAACAAAGCACGCAGATGCGCCGCTAATGACATCCAAGAGGGCAGTATGGACGATTTCATGAATAAGATGGGTCTAGGTGATCCAGACCCCTCAAATTACCGCACAGGGTTCTCTGGTGCGGATGAGATCGTTGACTGGTTCAAACAAGACAAACCTGATGATTGGCGACAGAGAGACTAATGAATGATTTTTTAGATAACCTTGGTGCTGAACAGTACCGAAAGATGCATAATAAGATTGACGATGACTTTAAAAATTTTGCTGTTAAAACGCAACTAGACAATATTTGTAAGATATTAGGTGGTGAAGCAAAGCATTACACTTGCTGTGATAGAACCACTGAACATGAAAAAATTGTAATTGAGTATAACCATCAGAAAAAATGATACAAGCACTAGTTTATGGTAACGGTAGTCAAGAATCAGAAAGAGCAATTATGGTTCTTGAAGCATGTGGTCAGGATGTAAGAGAATTCTTATTAGGTGCTGACTTCAGTGATAAACAATTTAGAGCAGAATTTGGATCAGAAGCAGAGTATCCACAGATTGCAATTGGTTTAGATCATCGTGGCAGTCTGAAAGAAACTCTTAAATACATGAGTGATAAAGGTATGTTTTCATGACAACAACTAGACGCAAGAAAAGCAGAGATGCTGAAGAAAAGTTCTTCTTGTATGTGGCATTTCATTCAGTATTCACAGCAATCGCCAACTTATTTCGGGATGACGATTGACAAAACCTGAGAAACCGAGTAGGATAACTCTGTCCAAGGTTCAGAAGGGTAATGGCTCTATCAAACTCTGTAGAAGAAAGCTTGAAGGAAGCTTCTGCTTCTCTTCGTAATGCTTTAGCATTCGCTGCTAGACAAGAACGACCGATTGTTTGTACTCAGATCGCTAGAATGATCAATGAGATTGAACAGATTGGTTCGTTTGATACTATTTTAGATAAATTCGAGGAAATGACAAATGAAAAAAACTCATAAGCGCATTGACAGCAAAGGTCATGAGGAGATCTGGGAGTGGGAAGAGACCCCAGAACTCAAGGCATTTATCAAGAAGCAGTCAGTTGTAAATCTGTCTGCACCCCCTGTCCGTCCTACATAAAGTATGCTATAATTACTAGGTAATCGAGACAGGACAATGACGACGCCCAACTGGCAACACCACTCCAAGAAAGACCAGAAGCGTCGTCTAAAGCCTCAAGCATTACGCCAGGCAAAGGCAAAGCGTCAAGCACTCAAGAAAAAACTTCTAGTGCTTGCTTGAGGGACGGTGGTGGAATTGGTAGACACCCCAGACTTAAAATCTGTTGAGCGTATGCTCGTGCGGGTTCAAGTCCCGCTCGTCCTATTGGCATTTTATAACTATGACCGAAGAAAGAACATCAACACTGGAAAGAGTAGATCCTTTTTACCTTCCAATTTTCTTATACAATGATGCCATCACTGATGAGCAATGTGATACTCTAAGACAATATGCCGAACAACTAGATGATTGGGGTCCTTCATTTGAGACCAATGCAGTCTATGGGGACGGAAATGCCATATACACGTCGAGTAGCAAAAATATAGTAGATGCTATGCCTGACATGAAGTTTCATTTTGAAGCATTAATGCAGGATATCTCTACACAATTAATGCATCAAGCAACAGAAGGATTTTCTATCGGATCTTCTTGGTTCACTAGAACTAAAAAAGGTCAGACTAGCACAATGCATAATCATAAAAATTATTACATGTCAGGTATCTTATACTTGCAAGATGATAATAGATTGATTTTGCAAAATCCTCACTTTGATAAGACGCACTACCTGTTTGCTGTTAATGAGCAATCTCCATACACATGCACTACAACCATGGTTGCTCCACCTAAAAATTCATTCTTGTTGTTACCAGCATACCTATATCATCAAATTCCTCCGTATGAAAAAGATGATGTTCGTTACAGTCTTGTAATGAATTACTATCCAACTGGCACTTATGGGTTCGAAGCATCTCTTATTACTGTTAAATAGTAATGTCAGGAAAATTACACATATGTAGATGGCAAAGTTCAAGTATACAATCAGCAGAAAACATGTCTTTGTTGACAACGAACCAGTTCTGATGTATTATATTGAGAGTATCCCATTTGCATTTGACATTCTCGAAAATGACGAAAAGCAAGATAAGTGGATCCTGTCAGAATGTGCAATCAATCAAGAATATACACTTGAAGATATCTTTAGGTTCTCTGATTATCTGATTGCTGAAGAATGCCACCCAGTTCTGTTTGAATTAGACCTCGTTAATCCAGAAGTTTTACCAGATGAATCAGTTTCTTGATCTGCTTGTAGGAACATTTTCTAACAAAATCCAAGCACAATCTCACCCCACTCGTTATGCTCACATCTGGGTAAATCATCGGAAACTTTCCGATAATCGCGTTTATGGCGAACAAGCATATAACTATCTTAAGAACAGACCATACCGACAGTTTGTTATTGAGGTGGTTGATGAAGGCAATGAAGTAGATGGCAACATCTATCGCCTTAAGAACTACGAGATCAAAGATGCCAAGCAATTTGCTGAGTGCAAAAATCTCGAAAATCTTACGGATGACCTCTTGACATACCGTGAGGGATGCGATATAATTATGAGACAGACAGGGAACTCCACCTTCACTGGTGGAACTTCTACTTGCAACTGTTATGTTGAGTGGCAGGGTGTTAAGACCTATGTTCAGAATGAAGTAATCCTCAGCGAAGAAGATTACCAAGTTGTTGATCGCGGTCTCCATACCGAAACCAATCAAAGAATTTGGGGTTCTGAATGGGGAGCATTCAAATTTGTTCGTATGGGGTTGTAGCTCAGTCGGTTAGAGCGCCTGCCTGTCACGCAGGAAGTCGAGGGTTCAAGTCCCTTCAGTCCCGTATGCCACTATAGCTCAGCTGGATAGAGCAACGGTTTTGTAAACCGTAGGTCGTCGGTTCAAGTCCGACTTGTGGCTCTTGATAGGCATTGTCTATCATACGGATCGGGATCATTATATCCGATCCACTTGGGGAATTAGCTCAGTTGGTAGAGCACCTGCTTTGCAAGCAGGCTGTCAGGAGTTCGAGTCTCCTATTCTCCATTCGCTATTTGCAAATAGCGAATATTCCTCTATAGCTCAGTCGGTAGAGCGTCTGACTGTTAATCAGAATGTCCCTGGTTCGAGCCCAGGTGGAGGAGTTAGGGTAGGTGTCCGAGTGGTTAATGGAGGCGGACTGTAAATCCGCTGGCTCTGCCTACGGGGGTTCAAATCCCTCCCTGCCCATACTTGGAGGTATTATGTTAAATAAATTGCGTGGTGATGTAACATGGGGTGAGCAATTCTACTACATTTACATCTGTATTAAGGAAGTATCTAGACTATGCCTTATAAAGATAAAGAAGAAAATCGTAAGTATCAGCGTGAGTGGGCTAGAAAGAATTCTAAGACTAAAAAATCACATCAAATTAGTTCTCAGAGGAGAAAGCAGATAGTCAATGATGCAAAAGAGCATCCATGTATCATCTGTAATAAACAATATCCACCAGAAGTAATGGATCTATTGCATATAGATCCTACACCAAAAATGCATAGCATTTCAAAGTTGATGCAGATTGCAAGTTATCAAACTTTGAGAGACGAGATTGACAAGTGCGCTCCAATATGTGCAAACTGCCATAGACTTTTAAAGCACGGATATGTAGACCTCCCAGACCTTATTGTAGTTCCTTAGGTTCAAATCTTTAGACTTCTAAAAATTAGAACCTGACTGGGATTTCTAAGTTTTTCTAGTATAAATAAACCCGAGGACAAAGTTTGTAAGGTCAGGGTAATCATGCCATTAACACGTTTAGATAACCTTATCAGCTCAAAAACTGGTAAGTATCTTTATGTTTCTCCAGACGATTTTAACGCGACTGATGCGTTATCTAACAGAGGTAACTCACCTGTTACTCCATTTAAGAGTATTCAGCGTGCTTTCTTAGAAGTTGCGAGATATTCTTATCTTCCTGGTTTTGGTAATGATAGATTTGACCAGTTCAGCATCATGCTGATGCCTGGTATTCACTACATTGATAACCGTCCTGGTACTGGAGATACTAGTTTAATTGATATCTTTGGTTTTGATCAAGGAACTAATGCATGGACTGATGATAGTATCCTTGACATCTCCAATGTTAACAACGTTCTCTATAGATTTAACAACACTGAGGGTGGTGCAATCATCCCCAGAGGTTCTTCTCTTGTAGGTTATGACCTCAGAAGAACCACAATCAGACCTCTCTATGTTCCTGACCCTGCAACTACAACTAGAGAGATCCCTCGCTCTGCTATCTTTAATGTAACTGGTGGTTGTTACTTCTGGCAGTTCACCATCAAAGATGGTCAGACCACTTCAGAATCTCCTCTGTATAACTCTGCAGCAGGAACTGGTGAGGTTTACTATGATCCTTCCGATTTCACCAAGAAGGCAGCACCTAACTTCTCTCACCACAAACTAACTGTTTTCGAATACGCAGACAAGGAAGAACTTGCTCTGTTCTATAGAAAAATTGCTAAGGCATTCTCTGCATACCAGCCTACAATCGATGATCCAGGCGAATTTGACTTTAACATTCAGGAAAACAGAATTGTTGGACCTCTATCTGACAGTAGAGTTATTGAAAGTCTGAAGCTAACTGATGCTACTACTGATGCTAGCATTCCTGCTTCTACTACTGAGGTTGAGGTAACAACCAAGGTTGACCATGGTTACTTCCAAGGTCAGTTTGTTGCCATTGCTAACACTGAGATTGATGATGTTCTTGAGGGTATTTTCCCTGTTAAGGAGATTGATCAAAATGATCCTCGTAAGTTTACATACGAAGTTCCATTCGTTGTTAGTGCAATTGGAACTAACCTTGCATCTGGTCAGATTGTCAACCAACCAACTCTGGGTGCCAATGCACAAACCCTAGCAGAAGTTGATAGTGTTGAATCTGCATCACCATATGTCTTCAACGTATCAATCAGATCTACCTGGGGTATTTGTGGTATCTGGGCAAATGGTCTTAAGGCGACAGGCTTTAAGTCGATGGTTATCGCTCAGTACACGGGTGTTTCTCTACAGAAAGACGACAGAGCATTCATCCGTTACGACGAGTATTCAAACACTTGGAACCAAGCATCACTAGTAGACGCATTTGCTACTGTTCCTTATCACACCAAGGGTGATAGTTACTGGAAGGATGAGTGGAGAAACTTCCACGTTCGTGCATCTGATGACGCATTCATTCAGAACGTTTCGATCTTCGCTGTTGGTTTCGCTGATCACTTCCTGATGGAGAGTGGTGGTGACATGTCGATCACCAACTCTAACTCAAACTTCGGTAATACATCACTTCACGCTATTGGTTTCAAAGGTTTCGCCTTCAACCAAGATAAGGGTGGTTACATTACTGACATTATTCCACCTAAGCAGGTTAGAAACACTGCAGCACAAACCAAGAAAGTTGCCTACTATACGGTTGACATTCAAGGCACTCTACAAGAGAGTGGCAACTACACTAAACTATACCTAGGTAGTGACGATATTGTTCAACCAACTGATCGTCCTGCTGCTACCATTGACGGTTTCAGAATTGGTGCTAAGTCTAACGAAGAACTGTATGTTAAGTTAGATCCAGCACCTGGCACAGATGAGTTCTTTAGTGCTAGACTAGAACCTACTGGTTTTGTCAAGTATCTTGCCAAGGGCACTATCCTCAACCCAACTGGTGGTGTTGTTAACAACATCTATGCTGACGCTGCTAATCTAATTGAAAGCAACCGTCGCATGATCCAAGAGGAAGTCTTCGGTTACATCCTAGAGAAGTATCCAAGACTTCAGAACATTTCTTATGTCAACCCTGGTCTAAATCCTGCAGGCAACAGATACTTCGATGCTCGCAATCTAATCCTTGCTAACCGCCAGGAGATTGTCAACACAGCATTCGACCAGATGGTTGAAACTTATGGCATCTCCAACATTCAAGGTGTTGCTGATGGTAAGTGCAAGCGTGACATTGGTTTCATTGTTGACGCTATCGCAGAAGACCTTAGAGATGGTGGTAACGCTAACATCATTGATGCTACTAAGTTCTACTTTGATGGTGCTGGTGCTCCAATCAACAACGGTCTTGTGGGTGAAGAAGAGCAATCAATCTTTGCATTCAACAGAGCAAGAGATCTTTGTAAGAAAGCAATTGCTAACCTCCTAACTGTTAAGGCAGACATCTACGATCCTGATCCTAACAGCATCTTCTTCAATGGTTCTACCAATAAGTATCCTGACTTTATTGCTGGTAAGGGTTACACTGGTTCTGCAGCAGAAGAAGCAAACCTAACAAGCAATGGTGTTACCTACGATCCTGCTGGTATCGCAGATCCCGCTGGTCGTTATAAAGATGCTCGCAATCGTATTGTTGCTAACAGAGACTTTATCCTAGATGCAGCACTCGCTGAAGTTGCTGTTTATCACCCAGATTTCTACATTCCTGGTGACACTCAGAGCAATGCTCAATCAAGATATGCTGATGCATTCCGTCTAATTCGTCGCAACAGTAAGGAGATTGGAGATAAAGCACTTGCTGCTATCGCACTTAATCACCCATCCTTCTACATTCCTGGTGATCAGCAGACTGATGCATCTTCTAGATTTGCTGATTCATATCGTCTCATTCAACAGAATAGAGATCAAATTGTTGACACTGCACTAGCACAGATTGCTATCGGTCATCCTGATTTTTATATTCCTGGTGATCAGCAGACTGATGCTCGTTCAAGATACAACGATGCATATCGTTTAATTCAGCAGAACAAGACTGAGATTGTCAATACAGCATATGCAAATATGTTTGCCATCTATCCAAACTATGATGGTAACAATGGTAATACATTTGGTGACAAGTGTAAGCGTGACCTAGGTTATCTGGTTGATGCTGTATCACTTGACCTATTTGTTGGTGGTAATAAGTATTCTCGTAAGTTTATCTCTGAATACTTTGATGGCAATGGTAACTGGATCTCTGGTGGTCTACAAGGTGAAGAGACTGCATCGATTGAAGCATTCAACCAAGCAAGAGATTTGATGGGTGCTGCTGTTGCTAACCAGCTCAGCATCTCTGATTCTACTATTACAGAAGGTCCTGCACAATATGGTGGCGGTGGTCCTAACATCCCCAGAACTAATGCTGGTGCTTGTGATGATGTTCAATCTGCAATCGACACTCTTGTCAACATCATTACTACGCAGATTAATAATGGTAATTTGTCTGGTCTTCCTGTAGAAACTGCTTATATTTCTGGTGTTGGCGAGAGTAAGTGCCGTAGAGACATCGGTTACTTTGTAGATGCAGTTGCACTTGACCTATTCATCAATGGCAACGAGTATACTTGGAAGTTCTGTGCAGAATACTTTACCAATGCAACTACACAAATTGCTAATGGTCTTGTAGGTGAGACTGCAGAGAGCAGAACTGCATTCGCTAAAGCTGCTGACATGATGAAGCAGGCAGTTACTAATCAACTCTATGAAAAAGATCTAACCATTACTGCTGATAATGCACCTGGCAGTGACTATGGTCAAGTTTCTAGAAGTTTCACTCCACATGGAGCAACATATGATCCAAACACTGGTCTTGCGGTTCTTAGCATTGCTAATCATGATCTCTCTGTTGGTGATTATATCACCATTGCTACGGATTCGTTAACCTTCACTTGTGATCTGGATGGTAACGCTACCCAGCATACCTATCCTCGTGCTACTGATCCTGCCGCTGGTCAGTATATTGAAATCACTGCTGCTACCGATGATACTATCACCGTTAATGTTGGTGATGGTGGCACCAACACCAGTGTTCATACATTTGTAAGTGCTTCTGCTAATGCAGTTACATTTGGTGGTAACACTGCAAATCAACTAACTGATATTCAACCAGTTCTCTGTTCGGATGTTCAGTCTGCAATTGATACCCTCAACACCATTGTTCAGGATGTATTCATCGCTGGTAACCTCAATGGTATGCCACTTGAGATCAACAAAGGATCTGCTGGTCCTGGTGAAACCAAGTGCCGTAGAGACATTGGTTACTTCATCGATGCTATCTCTGTTGACATGTTCGCTGGTGGTAACAAGCACACCAAGGAATTCACAAGACAATACTTCACCAATGCTACAACTCCACTAAGCAATGGTCTTGTAGGTGAAGAGACAGAGAGCGTAACTGCATTCACTGCTGCTATCAATGAAATGAAGCGAGCAGTATACAATGCTCTATACTACAAGGATCTAACTGTCACTGCTGATCCTATCACTGCTCCTGACAACCAAGATCCTGCAGCATGTTCTGACGTTCAGAACGCAATCCAAACCCTAGGTGATATTGTTACCGATGCAATTATTGCTGGTGCTATCACTGGTGGTATCTGGAATGCTGCTGATAATGCGGGTACATTCCTCACTGGTGAGACTAAGTGCCGTAGAGACATCGGTCATGTTGTTGACGCTATTGCACAAGACCTCTGGTTTGGTGGTAACGAGTATACTATTGCTGCAACTAAGGAATACTTCGCACAGAATGCTCTCATCTCTAATGGTGTAGACAACGAAGTTGGTCCTGCTATTACTGCATTCAAGCGTGCTGCGGATCTAATGAACCGTGCAGCAAACAACCAATACTATGATAGAGATCTAACCATTACTCTTGATCAGGTTGGAGATCCTCCATTTGTATCAGACATTCATGCTGATGCATATAATCTTGTTCTTGACAATAAAGAGTTTATTGCTGAAGAAGCATATCAGCGTATGCTACTTGCATATCCATCATATGCTCCACAGACAGGTAATACCAAGCAAGATTGTCTAGATGATGTATATGATGTCCTAGAAGAAGTAATGTGGGATGTCAAGTTTGGTGGTAACTCTAAGACTTATGATGTTGCTAAGATCTATGTAACCAATGTCTTTAATGGTCAGGCAATCTCTACCTTTATTGATGCTGAGCGTGATGAAGCTGCTAAGGTCTTTATTGAAGCAAGAAATATTGCTATCCAGTGCCTCAGAAATGAAACTGTAACTGTTACCTCTGGTAACACTCTGACCCAGAAGAAAGATCTCACTATTGTTGATGACTGGGATATTGATGAGTTACTACCTACCTGTGGATCGGCTGCTGGTGCGGTTGATACTCTCTTCGGTATCGTTCTTCAAGCAATTGGATCTGACAGTGGTGTTGGCAACCTTGATGGTGTTACTAGAATTACAGGCGCTCCTGCAGATCCTGCTTACAACACAACTGTAACTCTAACTGCTGCTACTACAAACACTCTAACATTTAATGTTGGAACTTCTACCCATCTCTACACTCATCAGTTTGTAAGTGCTCTTCCTGGAGCTATTGTTTCTGGTGGAGATTATGATCATAGATTTGAAAGTGCTTCCGCTAATTCTATTTTTGTAGTTAATGCTGGTCAACTAACACCAACCAATGCTGTCTATGATGCAGCAACTGGTGTCATGACAATGTATTTTGGTGCTGCTCATGGTGTAACAACCAGTGATCAGTTCAGCATTGCTGATTCTTCTATCACATTCTCCTGCTCTAGCAACGATTATGCATCAACAATTGCATATCCACGCCCTGGTGTTGATCCTCAAGCAGGACAGAATATTACACCAACTTCTGTAACTGATTATTCGATCACATTTAATGCTGGTGCATCACCTGCTGTTGAGCATAATGTTTCTACCGCAACTTATGATCCAGCAAGTGGCAATGTTGTTGTTACTACACAAGCTCCACACGGACTAGTTGCTGGCAAGAAGATCTTTGTTAAGACTGAAGGTTTGACATTCAGCTGCTCTAAGGATCAATATGAGACAACTCACTCTTACCCCCGTGCTGCTAAGGCATATCAACCTTCTACTTACACTCTAGGAAATTGCTCAGATGTTCTTCAGACAATTGATACCCTAACTGGTATTGTTTGTGATGCTCTACTTGCTGGGGATCTTGATACACTTCCACCACTAAGCAATGGTAACTGGGATTGTGCTAATGTCCGTTCTACCATTGAGAACCTATTTGATATTCTCACCGATGCAATTAGCGGTGGAACACTTGCTGGTCTACCTCCTGTTAACACTGGCGACTTTACAATCAACAACGAAGCATCTAAGTGCTTCCGTGATGTTTCTTACATCGTTGACGCTGTTGTTAATGACCTCAGACTTGGCGGTAACCTCAACAGCATTCAAGCAGGTGAAGCATACTATGTTGGTAACAGTCTAACCTACATTGATGATGAGAAGACTGAGACCCTAGATGCATGGGATTATGTTGGTCAGATCGCAACTGCTGCGATGCGTAACTTTGATGTTCTCGCATTCAACTGTTCAACAACTGCTGGTTCTGCTATCGTTGATGTCAATGATACTCGTGGCATCATCATTGGTATGAGCGTCAAGGAGTATGATAACACCAATCCAGTCAATCCTGCATATGTCAATGGATTGCTTCAGTCTGGCGCAACTCCTGTATACAGCAACATTCCTGAAGGTGCATATGTCAAGAGAATTGTAAGCAACACTGAGATTGAACTTGGTGTTGAGAACTCAAGACTTGATACTGGTAACCTAGTTAATGCTTTACAAACCAGCTCATCTACAGAACTATACTTTGTATATGAGAAAGGTATCTGGGCAGACACAGAACCAACCACAGTAACTGTCGGTCCTGAGGTATCTGACCCTGATGTCATTCAAGACACCTTGACTTCACCCACATATAGAGAATGTGCGGGAACTGCTAATGCAATCGATAATTTAATCGGTGTTATTACTACTATCATCAATAGCGGTCTTGGAACTGTTGTTAGACAAGAGCAGACAGTTGATACTGCACTGCTTGCATCTAGAGCAACAGTATTCACGATTGATACAACTGGAACTGGTCCTTCTAACCCACACAACTTTGAAACTGGAACACCAGTTAGACTTGTTCCCCGTCCTCGTTTTGACACAACAACTGGTAAGTATGTTGATGTTGATAAGCGTCTTGTTAGACTACCTAATGGATTTGACACCAACCAAACTTACTATGTTATCGCTCCTGGTAGAGTAACACAACCAGAAGACTATTCTGGAACTACATTCTTCGATGGTAGCGATCAAACCAAGTTGATGCTCGCAACCTCTAAGGAGAACGCAGCAGCAGGTATCTACATCTATGCATCTGAGACTGACAGCATTGATAAGGATGTTGAGATTGATCTTTATCAGTTCATTCTGGATGACAAGTACGATCTACACAACTATGTTGGTGTAACTTCTACTGCTACTTTAATTCAGACAGATGTATCTCACGTTTTTGATATTCCTGATGCAGGCACAACTCCTCAGTTAGTCTTTATTAGAGAAGTTGAAGGTGGAGTTCTACCAGCAGTTGCAAGTGGTCAGGCAACTGATCCAGATATTGCTATCACCAATCCTGCTGATGCTAATGTTGGTAGAATTAATCCTAACAAGGAGTTCTATGCTAAGTATGTAACTAATAAGAAGTTCTCACTTCACAAGACGCACGCTGATGCAATCAATGGTGTAAATCCAATCACATTTGTTGTAACTGCTAACAAGTTTAATGTTTATGCTAACAAGCGTCGTTCGCCAATGCGCTTCGACCCAGCATTTACTAATGATGTAGCAGATACTGGTAAGTGGTATATTCAGTGTAAGAATGATGTTACTGGTCAACCAGATAGCATTAAGAAAGAAAATATCTTCTGGCGTATTAACGAGAGTGACTACGCGGATCGTCCAAGATCCACTGACATGTGGTATGAGCGTCTGGATGACACTCGTGAGGCAGATGAGAGAACTTACAAACTCCGTTTCGTCATTCCTAAGTATCTTGAGAACGCAAGAGATCCTATCAATGGTTTCGTTCTTAAGACAAGAACTGACGACACTCGTAAACTTGTTCCTCAGAAGATCCTACTCAAGCCTGTAACTGGCACCGTCTATGGTGCTCGTTTCGAGAACCCAAGACAAGCAGGAGAATTCATTGGTTATGCTGATGCAGACTTCACTACAAACAACCTCAACACGGATGTTGCATATGATCCATATCTAAGCATCGACAACCGTGCATTTGCTAAGTTCAACTCTGGTATTCAGGCAACTATTCAGTCTGGTCGCTATGTTGAAGATGTTCTTGATCCTTCAATCAAGTATCTCGAACTCACAGTCTTTGACCACACAATTAATGCTACAGATTTCTCTGGTCTAACCAATGAGATCCTAACAACAGTTAAGATTACTGCTCCTCAGGGTGGAGATTTTGTTACCAATAAGACTGACAATTCGCCAACTGATACAAATGCTGCAGAATTTACTGGTAACAGCTCTGGTCAGTGCAATATTCATGCTTACTACAGTGTTGGTGGTGATCACTATCTAATCATCAAGAATGTCCGTGGTGGTATTCTTGAGTATAGTGAGTTCACTAACACCAGATTTACTCAGGGTAATGTCTTTGCTGATATGCTGGAAGACCAGGATATGGGCAAATCGCTACCTCTGAAAACACTAATCCGCAAAAATTTCTCCCAGTATTTTTACAAGCAAGACGGCGCGAATGTTTATACCATCACTCCTGGTGATCGTATTCAGGATGACGCTGGTGTTGAATACTATGTTGCTAGTGTTGATGATGTTGGAGTTGTTGAAGATACATTCTACATCTTCGGTTACGAGACACTACAACGCAGAATTGCTGGTCAGCAAGATGGTGTTTACTACATCACCGCTCTCCGTGGTAATGTTTCTCCATTCCCAACTGGTGCTGGTGTTTCTACTAACTTCCGTAGATTTAAGTTCTCACAACCAGTCAGCAAACTCTATCCTCTCAACTACAGAAACGATCCTCTCTGGTTCCAAAACAGCGGAACAACTCAGGCAGAGAAAGATTACTATGCTAACCTAATTGACCCACCACAGGCATTCTCTGCTGCTGACAACTATGTCCATGGTCTAGTTACTGTTAACGACTATAAGAACTCTGTAACCAGAGAACTTGTTGAAGATCTAATCAGCAACCCTGCATTTATCCTCAACACCTACACTGGCGATAATCAAATCAGAGCACAGGAAGGTAACGCAGTATCTGGTTCAGAAGATCGTCGTATTCCTATCGCTGGTGACAGCACTGTTCTAGCAGATCAGAGATACTACATCGAACTTCGTAGACCATCTATTGCTCGTGCTGGTAACCATACATTTGAATACCTTGGTTTCGGTCCTGGTAACTACTCCACAGGTCTCCCAGCGCGTCAGGAAGTCGTCCTAACACCTGAGCAGGACTTCTATGCTCAAAGTAAGAAACAAGACGCTGGTATCGTCTTCTACACGGGTATTAACTCTCAGGGTGATCTCTACATTGGTAACAGAAGAATTAACGCTATTACTGGTGAAGAGACATTCATTGATGCTGCAGTTCTTGCAGACGATGGAGATCAGGATGACGTAATTGGCGGTCTCGTTACTACCTTCGATACACCTGTAACATTCAACCAGAATATTACAATCGTTGGTGGTGATGGATCACTTGTCAACTCGATTGAATCTCCTCTCGTTATCTCTGTTCAAGACGGAGACTTCACTCAGGTAGATGATTCTCTCATCATTCGTTCTAATGTCAAGAGTACCAAGAATGATCTAGGTGTTGTTGAGCAGGACGAAAGACTAGACAGAACACAGTTCAACCCACCAACTCAGGGTGACATTCTAATCAGCAAGAACAGAGTTAAGTCTGCTGTCTTTGAAATCACTCCAATCAAGTATCCAAGAGCAAGAGGATACAAGTTCCTCACACATGCTGTTGGTGACTTTGGTTCTAACCTAACACCTAACCAGTCTCCACTAACAACTGCTGGTGGCACAAGACTAACTGCTAATCAGTATATTGATTACGCTGGTGTTATCCCAACTCCTGGTGATGTTCTAATCAAGGGTGAGCAAGTTAACCTAACTGGATCCTTTGCTTGGGTCTATGCTGATGGTTACACTGAGGTATCTGCTAACACTATCCTCAGACTTACATTTGATGGTTCTAACATCTTCAAGGTTGAGTGGCAATCAAGTGGTGTTGCTGTTCAGAACCAAGCACTTGGTATTACCGATAGTTCACAGATCAGAGTTTCTGATTACTATCCAAACACCGATCTTAATGGAACATGGTATATTGTTTCTCCTGCAGGAGATCCATTCTCCTCAACTAACAACTATGTTCATGTTCAGATTGTTGATCCTATTCCTTCTGAGATCAAACCTTGGGCGGATGTTATCAATAATGCTGCTCCTGGTCAAGATCCAACTATCGAGTTCTCCAACTCTGCATGGAAGGAAATTGGTGTTATTGGTGCTGAGGCAATCAGAACCGAGACAGCAACAATTGGAGACTTCAAGGTTGGTATTAACACTGTCAACCGTGCTACACATGATGCTGTTGAGAATGCATGGGTTGAGGAAGCAAACACAGATCCTCGTGCTAACCTAGACGTTGTTGGTAATGCATACATCAGCGGTCGTAAGACAACTGACTTCCTAGATCACAGCAATTTTGCTGATCGTGAGAAGAACAGAATTGCTGATGCTCTAATCGTTGGTGGTGATAGTTCTCTTCCTGCTGATGAGGCAGTCCTGAGAGTTTCTACCGAAACTTCTACTCCTCTTGAGAACGGTAGACCTGTTGCTGAGGGCAAGGTTGGCGTTAATGCTACCGATGCCGAACTCAACAGAGCACTAGTTGTCAAGGGTGATGCTCGTTTCACTGAAGATGTTCAGTTCGAGCGTGATATTGAAGTTCAGGGAGATGGTACTGTTGCTGAAGTCAGAACTGACATCACTACTGGAACTGTTAATCTCTTCACTGATAGCACATTTGTTGGAACTGCAAACAGCACTGGTCTAAATCTCGCTGGATTTGCACAAACAATCAAGATTGGCGATGAGCAAACTGGAGATCAATTCCTCAGAATTGGTAACTCCGCTGATCACTCCAATATCTTCATTGGTGATACTTCAGATAACGCATCGTTTATCTCTAAAGTTCAAATTGGTGGTGCATACAACAACAACTCTTCTAACTCCTACACACTGATCGGTTCTAAGCAGTTCAGTGTTGCTGGTGATGTTCTAATCGGTGCAAATAGAACGATCGGTGGAGACGAAACTGATCCTAATCAGGTTGTAACTCTAAGAACTGAGGCAGGTGTTGTTAACTTCTTCACCACTCAAACACAGACCATGAACTTTGCTACCAACGCATCGTTGGTGACAATCGGTGGTCAGGGTGGTAGCACAACCATTAGAAACAACTTTATTGTTGATGCTAACTCTCGCTTCAATGCAGACATCAAACTCTGTGGTGGTAATGCATCTTACTCCTTCGTTGGAGATAGAGGACAACTCGGAACAAATACCTTTGCCCACGCAACTGGTGTTCTTGGGCAGAATACATTCAACAGCAATGTTGATATTGTCAATGTATTTGTTATCACTGTTGCTAATCAGAACAGCCCAACACCAACAGAAATTGCTGCTGGTTTCAACAGAGTTGATACCGTTGGTTCTGCTCTCTGGGGTGATGCAACCTATCAGGAGGCAGTAACTGGAGGTGGTGCTGAAGGTGGCGATCTCCCAGCAATCTCTGGTGATGAGTTCTATCTACCACTCAAGTATAAGCCAACTCCATACTTCCAAGCAGGCGACTACATCCTCATCGACACTGTTCCATTTGGTTCTGGTGCAACTGAGCGTTATCCTGAACTCGTTAGAGTTACTGAAGATGGTCTTGCTGGTGCAGAAGCAGCACCTTACTTCCTCAAGGTTCGTCGTCATCCACTTGGAACATTCACCAAGTATAAGTTAGGTTTAGTTGGTAAGAATTATCTAGATACTCACCCAGATACAACTGCAATCTGGAAGTGTAACATCGCATTTGATGCTACTTGGACTGTTCAGAATGTTGATGGCAGCGGTGCTCAAGATAATGTTTATCTGTCACAATTTGGTGGTTCATTGGGCACCAATGATTATGTCATTCTTGACCGTGAAGACACAAACGATGATGGCATCTTCGATCAAGGTGAATTCCTCAAGGTTGCTCAACCACTAGATCAAGTATCTAAGAAGTTCATTGTTACCAGTGGTTGCGACACCCAAGACGAGAAAGATGTATTTGTCATCGATAGCGTCACTGGTGATATCATCATGGGTGATGAGAGTAATCAAAATTCTATCACCAACATGTATGGTAGCTTCAAACTCAAGGGAGGTTGTGGTGCTACTCCAATCGTTAATGACATCTTTGATACCCTCAAGGATACTGCAGATGATGCGAAACTAACTCTCGCAAACCAAATCTTCACCACATTTGAAGTCAATACCTGTAATGGTGATACTCAGATTGGTAATCCATGGGGTTGGGTATGGGCACTTCAAGGTTACTACAGTTCAACTCCTGTTGCTCATGATGTTGACGAACCAGTTTATGTCTACACTAGAGATCCACAGACTGTCCAAGCAAATGGTCCTCAAACAACTCTAGCGTCTACTCTTACTGCTGGTAACCTCAATTACATGGTTGTCAACAGCATCACTGGTTTCCAGAAGGGTGATCTGGTTGCAATTATTGATGGATCGACGGCAGCAGAAATTGTTGTCATTACTGCTGATCCTTATATTGATCCAACAACTGATGAACCAAGACTGCCTCTAATTTATAATGTAGATTATCCTGCATCTTCTTATCCAAATGGTGGTCGTGGTCAGGAAGGAACAACTCCTCAGCAGTTCTTACCTGGTCCAACAGTTGTTAAGATCCAGAAGGATGAAAGAGTTGCATACCTAACAGAGGCAATTCCTGCAACTGGTAGAACTCAAGCACCTTCGCCAAATACAAACCCAGCAAGAATTGTTCTCAAACTTGATAATGGCAACCTAGTTGCTCAGAAACTTGACTACGAACAGTTCATCAGAATTGGTAATGAGTTCTTCTTACCTGACAGCATTGATGGTAGCATTGATAATAACTTTGGCGTCAAGATGCCTAAGAGCATCAGAACTGCCTATGATCCAGTAGAAGCAGAGAAGAACATTGACAGATACTTTGGTGGTGGTAAACTCACCGTCCATGACAATATTGACATGGTATCTGGTAACCTCAGAATGTATGGCACTAATGGTAAGACCCTTATCTTCAACATTGCCAACGATGACGGTCACCCAGGTGACGGTGCAATTCTTGATCCTGTCACTGGCAGATCTGGAATGTATCTCAATGGTAGAGCAGACATCTATGGTAAGTTGAGAGTATTTGAGCAAGTCTGTCAAGAAAATGGCACTTGCACAAATGAACTCAAGTTTGATGTTGATAACAACGACGGTTCTGTCAGATTGGGTGACAGTCTATACATCAAGGGTCAATTACTTGAAAATGAAAGCAACCAAGATATTGTCCTTCATGTTGATAACCTTGGTGGTGCTGGTCAAGGTGGAACTGCTGGTCCACGAGATTTCATTATGTATCAGGACGGATCTATTGATGCCTTTGGCATTACTAGATACTTTAACAAGAACGGTGGTCGTCGCTGGACATATATTGCACAATCCTCTACTGGATTTGGACAAGTTCAAGCAAATCCACTACAACCAAATGGTAACTATCTAATCAACGCACCTTCTGGTGGTAATATGGTTGTCTATCTCCCATCTGATGGAGTTCAGACAGGTGACATGATTAGATTTATTGAGATCAGTGGTAATCTTGCCTACAATACAAACTTGGTTATCCGCGCACTCAAGAATGGAACTGAAGCAGTTCCAATCCAAGGAGACAGCACTGGAACTAAGGCGAATGTTGGATCTTCTGCTCCTCTAGCAATCGCATGGGATAGTGGAGAACTAATTGTTCAGACAAGAAATGCATCATTCGGTCTTGTATATGTTGGCACAACAGATTCAGAAGGAGACGTAAATGCATCAGAAATTCCAACAGATCTACGCGGTTGGTGGTTAGTGGAGCTCTAAGATGGCAGTAAACTACAGTCTAACAAAGTTCATGAGGGTTGCCAAAATTGGCACCATCATGCCTTGGGCAGGGGACGGAAACGAAGGTTTCGCCCTGTCCAATATTCCAAAAGGTTGGATTTTATGTGATGGTAGATTGCAAAATGCTTCAAGGTATCCCTTACTAGCATCTGAACTTGGAACTACCTATGGTGGTAGTAATTTTGCTGGAAATTTTCCAGATTATCAAGGACAATTCCGTGTTCCAAACATGACGCTGAAAATGCCCATGGACTTGGAACCTGAATATCTATTCGAAACTAAGTATCAATATGGACAAACTGATGCATACGATAAATTAGTTGATAATACTTTTGATGGCGATCCTTTGATCGGTGATTTTGGATTAACATATCCAATTCAGACTACTATCTCTGCTAACACTGATATTGACTTTACGGTTGATCCTTCTCTTGTAATGGTTGGTAAGATGACCAATATCTCTATTGGTGCTCCTGACTTTTCGACAACTGTTTACACCATCAACAGAAAATTAAGTATTAACCATACACCATCACACTCACACCCAGGAACATATTCAAAAGCAACAGCACAGTTCACTGGTCCTCAATTATTCGAACCTTCTGGTATTGTTACTGGTGGTCCAGTTTCTGGTAGTTGCGGTGACTTTGGATATTCTGAGTGTCAGTTAGCTAATGCTGATACAGCACCATCTTGGCAGCAAGGTAGAGCATTAGCAACATATTATGGTGATGAAACTCATGAATTTACTCTACCGACAACTGATAGATTTTACAACTTTGAGGGTGGATCGTATTGGAATAATGTTCCTGCTGATAGTTGGCCACCAACAGGTGCTCACCCATCTGGTATTCAAGGTGCTACAGATTTAGATTATCAGTTTAATGGTAGTGCATATACTGATACTTTTGATGTTAGTCCAGTAAAAACTCACCAGCAACCAGCATGGAGTGGTATCTTCCCCAAACCAATTGAAGTTGCTAATAGAAGAAACTATTTTGGTCCAGTTCTTGGATATGATCCAGAAACATCACCCGCATTTACCGTCACTGGTGTTACGATTGATGCAAATGCTACCTCTATTGATCTCCCAGCGGGAGCAAACATTGGTGCTGCATATGAGTTAGATAGTGTGGTTCCTTTTATGTGGGTTTATTCTGGAAACATTGCTCCTGGAACTCAAATTCTTGCGATTAGCAGAAGTGGAACAAGCGATGCTGATTATGTTTATACACTGGAACTTTCACAACCATGTATTAATCCAGCAACTGTAACTGGGCAAACATTATCATTTAAACATGGAACGTTCCCAACTACACTGAACAATCAAACTTCACAACTCGATCCAAACAATACAAGTTTCCTTGGTCACAACCATGGAAGTTTTGATTTACAAATGGGTCAGGGATCTTTGTCTGGACCTGCCACACACCCAGTAAACAACATTAGTTTGGGTGATATTGCTCCTGAAAGTATTGATGACGCACTAAATATTATTGCTGACGTAGCAATGCCAGCACTACTAGTTACGTTTATCATTAAGGCATACTGATGGCAAGACTATACACAAAAGAAAAGGCAAAGTATGGTTCTGGATCAGGGACTATTATTTGTTGGCCAGTTGAACTTGACAGCACAGATCCTTCAAATGAAGCAAATGTAAATGTATTGCCTGCTGGATACTTGAAGTGTGATGGTTCCATTTATAAAGCAGAAGATTATCCTGCTCTTGCTGAAATTTTGGGAACAGGATTGAATACAAAATTCATTCGTTATGATATCAATAATGATCCTATTGATAGTCCTGGTGACGATGAATTTATGGTTCCAGATCTTGGATCTAAGTTCATGAAACCAACAACTGGTGCGTCTGCTGGTACATACATCAACATTCTAACAGAAACTGTTAGTGGAATTGAAAAAAGACGCTCTGGTATGGGCATCGAAGCATCTTCTACAGCAGGAACAACAGCGGGAAACACTGTTACTATCCCAGTTACTTATACTGGAAACTTTATTGTTCCTTCTCAGGAAATTGCACTAAAGGGAAAACCATCTTGGTCTAAGGGAACAAATAATAGTGGTTATACAGATGAGGAAGCGGTTGATAGTTTAGCACTACACTCTCACATGCACTTCTCAACTACAAACAGATTGAGAATTAAAACTACTAATGAAGGCACTCAAATTCAGTCTCAAGGTGTTGGATCTAGATTTGTAGCATCAACTATTCCAATTAATGAGTGGTTAGATAATACTCAATATAATGGAAATGCTGGACCTGGAACAAACCAACCAGGATGCTGGGCGATTGCTTCTGGTGTTCAAGCTGGTGCTTACATTCCCAATGTTCAAACTCCATTTATTGGAAATGAAGTTGTTTATTACAACATGTGCTTTGACGCTGCTGGCACATCAGGATTGAATGCTTATAGGTATCAGTGTTTGTTGAGCAGTGGTATATCTCTAAACACTGGACAAGTTACTTTTGGAAACGAACCATCCTTCAATAGTTTCCTTGTAGGATGTATTAATACTGGTAGTGGATCTTTTGGATCTGGTCAGAGTGTCCCTGCTACTTATGTTAACGGTGGTCAAGGTGTTCCTAATGATTACAACGGAGCAAGTTTATATGATGTAGTCCCTGTCAATAGTAATATCGCATCAAAAACTTCTTTTGCATACCCTCAGGTTAATAATGTTTTTACTGAAATTAACGAATTATCACAACCTGATGGTGACCCAACAATCCACTCTCACAAGATTACTCTCACTCAAAACACCCATACATATAAGATAAAAACATCTCCATATCTGCTAGCTCCAGATAATTTGAAAACTACTTTGACATTAAAACTTGACCAAGCAGCGTCTTTGGATCAGGTTACTGGTCCTTATATCATCATGGAATATCTAATTAAGTATTAATAGAAAAATGGCAGTTGCGTTAAATCCTTTCTACAGAAACAAAAGAGCAAATTTCTATACTGACAAGGGAACTGATAGTCAGGCAGTGGGATCTATTGTTCAAGTTTTGAAGTCAACGACTAATTCGTTTGACCATAATTTTGTTCCAACTATCGTTGCTCAGAGTGGAACAACTGCATATGATGTAATTGCTGGTGATGCTGCTCCAGAAGATAATCCAGAATATCAGTATGAAGGATATATCTACTGTGATGGTAGAGAATTTTATATTAAGGATTATCCAGCATTGTTTGAAATTATTGGAAATGGTTATGGTGGAGTTGCCAGTGATGGTATTGATATTATTTCTGGTGGAGCAGGATACTCTGGAACAATTACTGTAACTATTGATGCTCCACCTTCTGGTGCTAATCAAGTTTTTCCTGGTGTCACACCAGTTCAAGCAACTGCAGATGCAACTGTAGTTGGTGGTGTTATTAGTGGTGTAGAGGTATTAAATCCTGGAAAGGGTTATGATCCAGAAAATCCTCCTACTGTAACAATCACTGGATCTGGTGGTGGTAGTGGTGCCACCGTTGCTATTAGAATTAACGAAGAAAACGGTCAAATACAAGCAATTACAAAAGATAATGTTTGGGATTATTGGCCAGAAGATATGGGAACTTTTCAGATCCCTGATCTGAAAGCGAAACGAATTGTTGGCAATGGACCAGTATATGGTGCTAACTCTGCTAATGTTGGCAACTCTGAACTAGGTGTCGGTATCAATACTATCGATGGCAAATGGTATATGGACAAAAATGCTCAGAAGGGCATGTTTGCGCTTGGTAATATCTCTACAGTTGGATATACCGATGTTGTCGATACCATTGAAGCATCTATTGTTGGTGGTCAAGTAATTAGTGTTCAATTGCAACCAAAGAAACTTGCTGGTGCTCCACAGCACTCACACTTCTTGCTTCACTCTGAGGCACCACAGGATACAAACTATCCAATGGCTGTATCTGGTGAGAGATATTTAGTTTCATACAAAGCATCAACTGGCAAGATCAATAACTTCTTGCCACCTGGCGGTATCGCATATAATCATACACACGTTCTATCTAAAGCACCAATTCTAGATTCTAGTGTGTCTACCTATGACATCTATAACTGGAGTGGTGGCGATCAGAATTCTGGATCCATTAAAGAACCTGCTTATTACTATGCATCTGGTGGCGCTGGTGCTGGTTCTTATCAGCAGATTACCAGTATTGGCACACCAGATATGAAGAAATTTTCTGCTTCCAGTAATGTTGGAGGCAGAACTGTAACTACTGGTGGTGTCCCGATTTATGATACACAAGAAACGACATATTCAACTGCTGGCGGTCCTTTTTCTTTAGCAGTTCCTGCTGATCTTTCTCAGGCAACAATCACTCTAATTGGTGGTGGTGGATCTGGTGGTTCGTATACGACACAGGGTAATAACGGAGGAGCATCTACACTTACAGTTGGTAGTATTTTAACTGCTAGTGCTGGTGGAGGACAGCGAGGTGGAGCTGCTACATCAACGACTGGTGGCAGTGGTGGAAATTATGGTGGACATACTATAAGTGGTTCTGCGTCTGGAGATGTTATTACATTAACTACTGGAAGTCCTGATCAAGGTGACGGTGGTGATGGTGGTCCTGGTCCAATTTACAATGGATCCTTAAGTGATCCAAACCAAGATCCTGGTCAGGGTGGCGCAGCAGGAACTACACCAACAGGATTTAACGGCACTGCTGGTAGAAGTAAACAAGTTGCTGATAGCGCAAATGTTAATGCTGGAACATTTACTTATGCAGCAAGTCCTAGTCATAGTTACACTATTGGTGCAACAAATTCTAACTATACTATTACTGGACTTACTATTGAGTTAGCAGGTGGTGGTGGTAGAAACTGTGGAAACTTTGGTGGTAATGGTTGTGGTGCTGCTGGTGCTGGCGGTGCTGGCAAATGGATGAGAATTCAACTCAATCAGCAATATGCTACTGCTGGAACTGTGTTGAATTTTGAACCTGGAGCATTTGGTAGTGTATACAATGGTCAGGCAAATGCTGCTCACTCTGGTAAAGGTGGAAGAGCAGGTGATGGATATGGTAGTAATGATGGTGGCGGTGGTGGTGCTGCTACTCTTGTTAAATTCCAGTCAGGTAACGTTATTATTGCTGGCGCTGGTGGAGGCGGCGGCGGTGGCGGATATGGTGAAGGTGTTTGTGGACAGAATGGACGAAGCGCACCATCTCCTGGTGATAGTGTAATTGAAACTACAGAAGCATTATTTACTGGTGGTGGTGCTACTGGTGGTGGTTATGGTTGCACAGGCGGCGGAGGCGGCGGTGGTGGCGGCGGATGTGGTCGCGCTGGTGATACTGCTGGTGGTCAACCTGGCTCTGGTGGAGGTGGAGATGGCGGTCACGAAGAAGGATATGGTGGACAGAGAGGATTATCTGCTGTTAGAACAACTTATGCTACTCTGCAAAACTCGGCAAATAATAACACTGGTAATGGATATGTTTCCGTAACTGTTAGTGAAGATAGAGGATATTGGACTGCTGGTGCAGGTGGCGGTGGGGCAGGTGGATTTGTCTCATTTATTGTCCCAGGATCAACTTTGAATGGAATTTCAACCATCACCACTACAGTTGGTGAAGGTGGCGCTGGGGTAAACAACGGAGGAACTACATCTTCTGCTGGTAGTGATGGATATGCAAGTGTTAAATTCCAAACCATCATCGGATATGAAGGTGGAACAGAAAGCATCACAATTGGCGATGTATTCGCAGCAGGATCGGGTGATCAAGATAATGGAGTCAATTTCTACAATTCTGGAACAGGAACTAATGCTAGCAATGGATTTAAATTGCCAACTACACAAATCCCTCAAGTTGTATTTGAAGGTGGTGGCGGTGGTTCTGGTGCCACTGCTTCATGCACAGTTTCTGGAAATCAAGTAACCAGTATTACACTAACAAACGCTGGTAGTGGATATACAGAAATTCCGAGAGTTAGACTTCTGGGTGGTGCTGGAGTAAGAAACTATGCTACCGTTGGTTTGAATGTAAATAATGGAACATTACAAGGATTGACACTACAAAATAGTGAAGTTCCAACAACTTATCTAAAGTTTGGTGGCACACAACAAACTAGATTTGTTACAACTAATGCTGTTAATGCATCTGATATTCTCAGAGTTACAGTTAAAGCAGCAAGAGGTAATGGAAAGAATGGTGGAGATCTACCAGAGAATGGTGGTGATGAGTTGCTGCTCTATTATAATACTGATGGAACAGATGTATTCCCAGGATCCAATTTCTTAGGAACACTTGTCCCAATTCCAACAACAAATAATGTAAATACTGATTATGATGGAACTGGAACTGGAACGAACCCAACAAATTGGTATACTTACAGTGTTGATCTTCCAGAGCAAGCACAAACAGAAAACGTTAAGTTCCAACTAAGACAAGCAAGAGGAACTCCCTCTGGTGCTAATGATAACGCTTCTAATAGTGACCAGTATGGTATTATGGAAATCGCGTATGAATTTAAACAAACTACTGAACTAGTGTTTGTTGCTTCCGATGGTAAAATCCCAACAGCGGATGACATTCAACAATATAATGTTGAAGGTCAAGCAACAGCAACTTATACATCTGGTATCTTTGCAAATGATTTGACACTCACATTGTCGTCATCTAATCCAATTATCCCTAGTGCTGTTCTTGACCCTGATAGGAACATTCCATTGATCGAACCATACTTCCTGGTTAAGTATCTAATTAAGGCATACTAAATACACATAGCATAAAACTTGTTCCAGTAACCATGAGCATCGTAGCAGAAGCTAATGTCCCTAATTTATTATTAGAACTTAGACTTTCGGACAGAACTATTACATATAGGGGAATGATGAAAGTCGTTCCTGATGGACACTGGGATAGTGAAGTTCGTCCTAAGTTGTATCCTCTTTGGGATACTGAAAAGGATCGCCTAATTGAATTCACATGGTATGATAACAACACATATCATTGTGTCAGAAGAAAGTTTGTCAAGAACTTTAAGACTGGTGAGTATGAGTGGAAGAACTATGAGATGGAGCAGACTGATGTAGAGGCTGCTAGATCTTTCTATGAGTTCTTGAAAGATACTTTTATCAATATTGAACAAATTCAAAATACAGAGTTCCAAGAAGAAATGGGACGCATGTATGGCGAAGTCAGAACTGAGAGTTGGTTATCTATTAGACTTGCTCGTAACTTCTTACTACAAGAAACTGATTACATCTTCTGTTCTGATGTGACAATGGATGCGGATCTTAAAGCAGAATATCAAACATATAGACAGAAGTTAAGAGATCTCCCAGCACAATTTGCTGATGTAGCAGTAAATGAAGTTAAGTTCCCAATCTCACCAGAATCTTTTCATGCTGTGTATGAAGTAAATAATCCTGGTGTTGAATACTTGTCAACAGAAGATCAGTGGACAGCATTAGGATCATTCTTCTTTACGCAATTTAGAGATAAGATGGCGAAATATCTATCGGTCAGAGATATTACTGATAGAATGTATAACGCTAGGTTCTTAGAAGCACTCAGAGCTAATCCTGTTGGTATGGGCGGAACTGCCTGGTCAGTTGAACATCAGAACTTAGATAGCATTAAAGAACAACTTGATAAACTACTTGATAAACTAGATGACGGAGGTGCAGCATGATTACCGTAATTGAAGGACTATCAGTATTTGAACTGGCATCTAGTCATTGTGTCATGAATAACAAGTGTTTGTTGTATTTCAACAATGCACTGTGGGCATCGTTTAGTGAAAATAAAAAAGAACAAATTTTGTCATTCTATTCAGACTATGCACCAGAAGATGTCATCGAAGAGATGAGACTTGGTAGAAACTGTGTTATCGAATATGATAATGAAGACGTTGCAGTTCTAAATGCATCTGAATGGTTCCCACCAGCAGTAGCGTGTCCTGATGCAGATCATTTCTTCAGAGCATTGGTAATCAATCAGCAAGCAAGCATCGTATTTGAGAACATCAACCCAGTTGCTTGACAAGGGGTTGACACCCATGCTATGGTGGTGAGACACTTGTGAAACAGCATGAAAGTCCCCACACAATATGAATTGACGCATCTGCAGCTGCAAGCGATGCTCCGTGATCACAATATTCCCGAAAGCGAAGTAAAATACTTGGGTGAATTTGAATACACTGCTGAATACCAAGCACACCCAGAATACCATGGTTATATGATGCATTGGTATCGCATTGGTAATGAACATGAAGTTCCTGTCTGCGACATCGCATCCGTCGATCGAACCGACGAGGACGATTGAAGAACTGTCACATGGGGTCGCAAGACCCCTTTCTCATGCCCTATACTATTCACATCAACGACGCACCGCATGACCCTGACCCTTCGCCCTCACCAGCAGCGTATGCTCGATGCTCTGCTGTCTGCTGACCGTGGGCGTCTTACCTGCCCCACAGGCGGCGGCAAGACCCTTGTGATGATCCTTGACACTCTGCGTCGCCTGCAAGCGGCAGACCGCCCCCAGACGATCGTAGTGGTCTCTCCTCGCATCCTGCTGTCTGTTCAGTTGTATGAAGAGTTCTTTGCTGAACTCAATGGTAAGGTTGATGTTGCTGTGATGCATGTTCACAGCGGTGAGGTTGAAGGCAACAGCACCACTAAGATCCAAGAGATCCAGTGTCATGCTGCTGTGTGTGCTGCTGCTAACACTCACCAACTGATCTTCACCACTTACAACTCTCTGCGTCGTATCAACGAGGCAGGTATTGATGTTGACACCATCTATTATGATGAGGCGCACAACTCTGTTCGCCGTGACTTCTTCAAAGAAGTTGCTGCTGCTTCGCTGACTGCTAAGCAAGCATACTATTTGACTGCCACTCCTAAGTATCGTGGTGGTGCTATCAGTATGAACAACACTGATGTGTATGGTTCTGAACTGATCAATGTTCCTGCTCCTGAACTGATTGCTAACGGTAGCATCATTCCTCCTACCATTCAAGCACACACTATTGACATCGAGCGTCACAAGTCTGTGCTCGCTGCTGAGAATGACCGTGAGGTTCTTCTTGACATCGTGAACAAACTTGATGGTGAGGATGCCCAGAAGATCCTGGTTGCTGCTCCTAACACTCGTGTGCTGTGGGCATTGCTGACTGGCACCAATGTGATGCAGGAGTTTGCTGATCGTGGTTATGATGTGCTCCACATCACCAGCAAGCATGGTGCCTATGTGAACAAAACTAAGGTCGGTCGTCAAGAGTTCTTTGACACTCTTGATGCTTGGGGCAAAGATCCCAGCCGTAAGTTTATCATGTTCCACTACAGCATCCTGTCTGAGGGTATCAACGTCCCTGGTCTTACCCATACTATTCTCCTTCGCAATCTGCCTGTGATCGAGATGGCACAGACCATTGGGCGTGTGATCCGTCTTGACAAGCGTGATGCTGCTGACATCGCTGCTGGCAAGATCCCTGCTGGCAAACTTGATTTCTATCGCAAGCGCACTGGTTTCGTCACGGTCCCTGTCTTTACGAATTATGGCAAACAGACCGAGAAGCGTCTCCAGAGTGTGGTAGACTGTATTTTCGTCAAAGGCGTCGCCGCCACCCAATTCTGATCCCATGGGCACCACAACACAAAAGAAAGCAGGTTCTACGGCAAAACGCCAGGGACATGTTCAAGAAAGCAAATCCGCAGATCGTCTGACTAAATCTACTGGTTTCGAGCACACTACAGACGGTGCTAACAACACCAAACGAGACGTTATTTGTGAAGATCTAGAGCTCTATTATAGTCAGAAGTCTGTATCTGGAAAGAACACTCAATGCCATCTCACCTCTTGGAATGTGTGGTGTGATTACTTCAACATCACTGGAGAACTTCGCCAGTGGTTTGGATTGTTCTTCGGTACTTCTGGGGAAGATGTTAGCAACGGTGCTCATCCTCAGCGTCGTGTTGTTGATAGCGAACTGAATGATCTTGGGGTCAAGTGGTTCAACGATCACAAAATGGAGACCTTTGATGCTATCGTTCGCAAGGGTATCTATCTCAATCGAAAGACCAAACAGATTGAAGTTGGCGAACCTGTCAACAAAATGATATGGTATAATAAGAAGACTGGAGATCTCAAAACCTTTGACATTCAGAAGATTGCTGATGTTATTGAAGGTGGACAGTGGGTTATGCAACCCTCTACACTTTGGTTCATTGATGCTAACGGCAACAAACTATTTCACCTTCAGATGAAAGGATCTGGAGAGAAGTTCACCTCTGGTTATCACTCCCTGATGTTCCACATTTACGAACCCCAAGTATGATTATCAATAAAGACTGTATCGAAGGTATGAAAGAGATGGAAGACAATTCCATCGATTGTATTGTCACATCTCCACCATACAACAAGAAAGGTCTACTTGGCAAGGTCAAGCAGGGTAATCAAATCTGGGGTAAATTCCAGATTGATTACAATACCTATGGTGATGACATGCCCGAGGATGAGTATCAGGCATGGATGATAGCATTTCTAAATGAGTGTCATCGTATTATTAAACCTGATGGTTCTATCTTTTTTAATCACAAACCACGAAGATTTAAAAATAGATGCTATTTGCCCACTGATTTTATTATACATAGTGACGCTCAGTTGTATCAACTGATCATTTGGGATAGGAGAAACTCTCCTAACATTCGTAATGATGTTCTCGTGCCATGCACAGAACATATCTATTGGTTCTGTAAAAAGAAACCAAAAGTATTTCGGGATGCTATCTCTCCAGAATATAGAGGAGAGGTATGGGTTATCAATCCCGAGCGTCAAAAGCAACACCCAGCACCATTTCCTGAACAGTTGGTGCGTAACTGTATCCAACTGACTACACAGGAAGGTGACATCGTACTAGATCCTTTTATGGGTTCTGGTACTACTGCTAAAGTTGCAACAGATCTTAACCGTAACTGGATAGGGTTTGACATTGACGAAAAGTATGCTAAAATAACCCAAGAACGCACAAAGAAAGGACTTGCTTCTTTCCTTGGGTGAGGTCAACCATTCAACCCCCTCACTAGTTCATTGTAAACACTACTAAAAGTCTCATGACACAAGTAATCGAAAAAACAGAACAAGAACAAGAACAAGAAAAAGTCTACGCAGAGCTGCAGCGTATTATCTCCCTTGCAGAAGACAAGGTTGATGAAAAGGTTTTATTAGACCTGTCTCAGTATCGGGTAGTAGATCAGATGCCTCAAGGTCTTCCCCTCATGGAAGATGTCATTAGAGATTATATCTCTGGTGAGAAATATCTTGGTGGCGAAACTATTCTCGTGCTTGCGAGAGTTGGAGATATCTACGGAGATCCCACATATAATCGCGTAGAAGAGATTAACTACAACAATTGCGCCAAGCAAATCAGAAACGTTGGTGGTTATTCTTATGCTGCTGCTGATGTGCTCTCAGCATATTTGCGTCCTAATGCTAAGGTTGTCTCTACAAAAGGCAATCACCGTATCACTATGAACTGGTTGGTTCTTAGAGATCCTAATGCTAGAACTCCCGTTGCTCTCAAATTGCATAGTCGAAAGGCTACTTTGGCAGAAATGGTTGTGATTGAAGCACAAGATCACACCCGCGATTGTTCTTATCGCACCCCACAAAAAGGTGATGATAAGTTCAAATCAAATTTCCATGCTAATGAACCATGGGCAGTAGATCTGTACAACTATTGTGCAAAGTATAATATTGGTATTGCTGGTACTAACCCCAGTGCAGTATTTGATTTGCCTCGTTACAGTTATCTTTCTCGTGCCATCAAAGAGTATGGCGCAGTGTTTGCTGATAAGTTTCTAAGGGCATTCACTAAGAACAAGTGTTCAGATGTTATTGGTGGTAACATTATCATTGCTGGCACTTCTTTCTGTAGTCATTTCAGGCAAACCATTGATGATATTGACAACAAATACAATGTCGATTCATTCTCTGATATGCTACATTTTTACTTCGAGAAGTGGGGTGAACTGATGGAAAGTATTGGTGAACCAGGGAACAATGTCACACAAGAGCAAATCACAGATGCTGCTGCTTGGAACAATCCTAAAGGGCAAGAACCAGGAGTTGCACGATTTGTATTCATGTACAATTCGTATTGTGCCCGTGAGAAGTACAATCTCAAGGGTACTGCTAACACAGTTATTCCTTTTGAGAGTGATTCTAAGACCAATGAGTGGAATGTTTTCCTTGAGACATGCCACGAATATATCCGTCCTAGCATCTACACTGTTGCTAAAACTCGTTTCTTCTAAACTGAATAGTTAAGAATGTGTGAGGGAATCCCATTTTCCCTCACATCCAATCTAAAATACCTTAGTTTGACAGACACCTATGGATCAGCAAAAGCACGACAAACGCAGAGATGCCCTTGGTTTATTCTATGAGAGTGTATTAAAACCAGACAGCGAACTGCGCCAATGTGCCCATAACCAAGAATGTTTCCATGAGTTGATGGAATGGCGCTCTGAAGTGCTAGAATACCTTGACCACCGCCGCAATGAGGAATTTAACTGATGACTATTGAAGGACGCCCTGACATTCAAGTTCCCAATGACTATTGGCAGAAAGAGTATGAAACACAGCGCAAAGATCGTATGCAAGATTGCATCGATGATTACCTCCAAGATGATAAAGTATCAAGCAGACGAGCATATGAAGAGATGCTATCTTGCATCCAAGATGTGATAGATTATCACAGAAAAAGCATGGAGAAAGCAACTGTGCTAAAATCTTTGATGATGGGTCATCGTGAGGTTGACTTTGCTGATGAACTTGCTGAGAAATGGCAGTATGATAAACTACCTGAGCGTTTCTAATGAATGAGAAAGAGCGTTTGCTGTTGGCATTGCAGCAAATAAATAATATCACCTCACTGCTGCAGGACAACAAGTATAAAAACTACTTGTACAGCAATCTTATCACTATTGAGGTAGAATTACAACGACAACTCACTAATTTAACATATCATGAGCGAAGAAGATTTCAAGAAAGCAATGGAAAATGTTCTGAGAATGCAGAACAACAATGACGCAAACTTTCAGATCCTGCAAGCACAAATTGATCGACTACAGCAGCAAATTGCTGATCTTGTAGAATTAAAAGATGTTTTCCGTCTTCCAAATAAAATCAACTAGTTTGACTGATGAAGTTTGAGCATGGTATGATGGTCCAGTATCACCACACCGAAGGGTGGGTGAACTTCATTTGTGATGACTATATCACAATCTGTTTTATTGATCGACCAGACAAGCACAAGCGTAATGGTCGATACCAAGCAAACCTTTTAGTTTTTCGTGAGTATTGGAATGAAGTATGCAGTTGTGTGGATGAAGAACAAGAAGAAGGGTCAAGCGAAACAACAAGCTATTTTCTACAATCTAGAGGATGCGATTATGTGGGAGCAGCATGTTAACATGACTGAACATGCTAAAACTGAACTGCATCCGATTTGGGGTGACAGTTGAGAAACTGGTTGGGGCGCTTGACACCGCCCCTTTTTTATGTCATACTATATGAGTAGTCAAGACCACAGCATGTCTTATCTTGAAGAGAACCTTCTGCCTCTCATCTTGGGTATTAAAACGCCCAAGACTGATAGTTATATTATGATCGCTGCTGGTCTTGGCGACAACACCAGTCAAAGCAGTGTGCTGATCCAAGTTGGTAACAAACTTGAGATCTTCTGGAACAATGTGATCAGCGCCTGCACCACTAATCTTATCGAAGAGAATAACAAGATCAAGGTCAATGGCAAGAACCGCCAACTTGATCACCTGTTTGGTGATGACTTGATCTATTATCTTGAGAGCAAGTGTAACCTCAACTTTGATACTGAAAAGAAACCTGCTAGCAACGACAAGATTGAGGCAGTGTGTGCTGCTGTCAATGAGAAGTATGATCGTTGTGTGTTCTCTGGTTACTTCGTGCCTTGTATCCGTGAGATCCCTGCTGATGTGAAGAAGAAATACCCCAATGTCAACATTTATGGTGTAGAATGGATGCTGGACACTCTCAAATGTGATCTGTTCACTGCTGATGAGTTTTTCGCCTTCTTTGAGGAGGTTGTCGGTCCTATTCTTGAGGAAAAGATCTATGCTTAAACCGCTGGTCAAATACCAGGGTGGTAAGTCTCGTGAACTGAAGACTATCACCAAGATGATGCCCAAAGAGTTCAATCGTGTGGTTGAACCATTCTGTGGTGGTGCTGCTGTGTCATTCCACATTGGCAAACCTGCTGTGTTGTGTGATACTAACTGGGAGATTATCAATCTCTATCGTAGTATTGTAGACAACCAAGGTTTGCGTCGTTTGACTATGCGAGCAGACGAATTGCGTAAGATGGACCACGATCAATTAGAGGAAGTATTCTATGCTTCTCGTGGTGACATCAATCAACCATTTGATGAGGATAGAGAAACACGATGGGGACGCGCTCTGGCATACATTACTGTGCGTCAGTTGTGCTTCTCTGGCATGGAAAGATACAATGCTAATGGCGAGTTCAATGTGCCATTCGGTCACTATAAGAAGTTTGCCTGCAATCTGACGTATGAAAACTCTGGTCAATACTGGGACATGCTCAGACAATCTACCATCCTACATGGTGACTTTGAGTTAGCACTTGATCGTGCGGAAGCAGATGACTTTGTATTCATTGATCCTCCGTATCTTGAGCGTCTGGGATATCATAGTGGTGATGGTGGTGATGATGTTCACTCTCGTCTTGCGGAAAAACTAAAGAATGCTCCGTATAAGTGGATGATTGTCCACTCTGACCATGAGTTTTACCGCGAAGCATACAAGGATTTCCACATTATGACTAAGGATTTCCAGTATGCTCAGCGATTTGGTAAGGACAAGGATCATTCTAGTGCCAAAGTCCAGCACCTATACATCACAAACTATCCAGTTGATGAACTGGCACACCCTACCGTCACGGCGCACCTGGACGCTGTATGATTACAAGGTAATCGAGAGACACCCATGCAACTCCTGACCTCCGCCACTCAGACCGACTTCTACCCTGTTGCTGGTGGCAAGCGTTTCGTCAAGCGTGTGATCTGGCATCCTGGTGCTGCGAGCGAGATGATTTCCTTCAGCACTGTTGTCAAGACCGATGCTCTCTATTCTATCCGTAACCTGATCGCCAACGGTGCTGAGGTCACTGACTTCAACACTGAAGCATACCAAGGTTCTGACTACACTCCTGCCGCCTGCTGAGAGGCGTCTAGGAGCGCCTGTAATGCCCCTCTGACCCCTGTGACCTATGAAGACTGCTGAAGTCCCCCTGACTGCCCCTGAACTGAAGTTCCTGATCGACCTCCTGTGGGGTGCTCCCATCGCCACTGTGCGTGAGACAGCATCGCGCCATGGTCTGTCCGATACCGAGGTTGAAGGACACTTGGTGAAGTGTCTGGGATACCTTGCCTGTGAGATGGATTGACCCTATACTACTAAGGTAATCAAGGAAACGACCCATGATCACTGACACCACACAAGACCTGCAACTGCGTCGCACTATTCTCAAGTCTATTGAAGAGATGGACATTGAGATGCTCAAGCGTATCGCTTATGAGTGTCGCTGTGAAGAGATGGGTCTCTTCCCTGACAACACTTACCTGAACTTCTGATGAAAACCTACGCTTTCTGGATCATTCTTGCTTTTGCTGGTATTACATCCTACAATGTATTTCTAGCACAACGAGATCTCAAAATGTTTGAGGCATACGATCAAGCGTGTGCTGCTCTACCTCAACCTCATCCTGATTGTCGCTACGCTAAATGATTACCAAAGAAGATCGAGAGTTTGTTGACTTTCTCTTCGGCAAACTCCTCAAGCATGTTGACACTGACATGCTAGATTTGCAGGATGATGATACCTGCTGTGACCACATTAACTTTCAACAACTTACCCTTTTTTGAACCATGAATGAAGTTATGCTCGACCGCTGGCTCCTGGATCAACTCGATGAAGAATACGATGTGACCGAGATCGAACGCGATATGCCAGT
>Ga0213865_10000264_pt1 | contig 35001 bp, 45 predicted proteins | sample PICome_6_FD_160100 | JGI IMG/M metagenome (GOLD analysis project Ga0213865, IMG submission 160100) | Coastal seawater microbial communities near Pivers Island, North Carolina, United States - PICO282 | ecosystem: Environmental > Aquatic > Marine > Coastal | place: USA: North Carolina...
AGAACAATGACGATTTTATGTCCTAGATTCTCTAGCCCTGCAGCTGTTGACTCAACCTGAATGGTGTCCCCACCGGGTTGTGTGTAAAGTGTTGATCTTGAAATAAGGGCAATCTTCATTTAAGCCTTCATATTGAATTCATCAAGAAGCTCCAATACTTCTTCAACATCTACTTGATCTGAAAAGGTCATTGGCTTATTGGGTAAGGTTGTATCTACACTCCAATTCCCCTTTCCAAGTAATTGATTCATATCATCTTGTATTTTGGCTATACAGCTTCCGCAATTCACTTTTGTATCAATGGTCATTACTTTAATGGTTTTAAATGCAGCTTTAAACTATTAAGCACCACACCTATACTGCTAACACTCATTGCAATGCTGGCTATCATGGGGGTTAACTTTATTCCAAAGGTAGGGTGTAGCAGACCTGCGGCAATTGGAATAGCAAGGGCATTATAGCCGAAAGCCCAAACAAGGTTTCCACGCAAGGTAGTTCTGAATAGATGTGCTAGTTTGAAATAAAGTTTAAGACCTAAAACACCTTCATGCATAATTACTATATCCGCATTTTGTTGGGCGGCTTCTGATGCAGATGCAAAACTAAGGCCCACATCAGCACTGCTAAGCGCAACGGTATCATTAATCCCGTCTCCTGCCATGAGTACGCTACCGTATTTCTTGTAATACTTCACTTGTTCTTCTTTTTCAAGGGGAAGCATTTCACTAAAAAACTCATCTATATCTAACCGTTTGCTAAGCTTTTTAACGACGGCCTCTTTATCACCAGAAATAATAACGTTTTTAATACCCAAGCCCTTTGCGTGTTCTATTATTTCGGTTGCACCAGCGGCCAAGGAATCGTCAAACAAAACAGTAATGAGCAGATTTTTTGAGCTAAAGAGAACGGATGTGGTCTTGTCCGATTGTATGGATTTTCCAGTGATTTCTTGGTACCATTTTGGTGAACCCAAATAGTATGTTTCACCATCAATATTGCCCTGTATTCCCTTACCTGCAATTGCCCTGAGTTTGCGCACTTTTAGAAGCCCACCTTGAAAGCCCAAGTACTGTTGCATTCCCTTATTTAGTGGGTGAGACCCATATTTGTTGAGAGATATGAGCACATTTTTATAGGTGGTGATATCTCCTTTTAACTCCAATACGGCTGGTTTACCCGTAGTTAATGTTCCCGTTTTATCCCAAAGAATATGTCTTATTTCTTTCGCTTTTTCAAGGGCTGTGGCATTCTTTACTAGTACTCCGCTTTTAGCCGCTTTTCCAGTTGCCGCGACTACGGCTAAAGGTGTGGCTAACCCCAATGCGCAGGGGCAAGCAATCACCAGAACATTGATTGCAAACACAAACCATAAAGGCTCTCCAAAATAAAACCAGAACATTCCGGTAAGAAGACTCAATACTAAAATAGAAGGCACAAATATTTTGGAAATTCGATCCGTTAGTTGTTCCGCCTTGGTCTCTTGTTCTTGAGTTTTAAGGACAGCTTCAATTATTCCACCAAGTGCAGATAACTTTCCCGTGCTGACTACTTTAATGGTTAAGGCTCCATCTCCATTCAGGGTGCCGGTCCATACCTGAGAATCTTTTTCCTTTGCCACAGGGTTCGGCTCTCCAGTGAATGAACTTTCATCAATATTGGAAAAACCTTCCATTACGATTCCGTCTACAGGTATGCGCTCTCCTGGTTTAACTAGAACATAATCATCCACCTCCAGCTCATAAACGGGGGTGGACAAGGTAGTCTCTTCTATAATTTTGATTGCAAGTTTTGGTTGAAGATCTAATAGGCTCTCTAAAGCCTTTACGTTTTGCAATTTTCCTCTTTCTTCCAAATATTTACCTATCAAAATAAAGGCAATAAGTAGTCCAGCACTTTCAAAATAAACATCTTGTTCTCCGGCAATGCCGTTGTACATGGAATAGAAGAATGCCGTGATACTCCCTAAACTGATTAGAGTATCCATATTTACGGCACCTAATTTCAAAAGACGGAATGCTTTACCGTGAATCTTTCTGCCAAAAAAGCCGCTTAAAATGAGTGCGAGAATTGCTTGAGCCCAAGGAAAAGAATGTTCATTCGTGTGCCCCATTCCAAGATAGAGAAGGGGTATTGCAAAAAGAGGCACAATAAGTAGTTCAAAGAATTGCTTTTTAAGTTCGAGTCGTTCGCGACTAAGCCGATTATTTAAACTTTCTTTTTCAGTATCTAAAGTATATCCGGCTTGAGCTAATTTTTTTTGTAATTCATCCAGATTGAAGGTTTCTTCTTCAATGGTAGCGGCAAAGGACTGACTCGCGTATTTAACCGATATGTCGTATATGCCTTTACTTCCTTGAGCAATTGAAACAGCGCTCTGCGCACAGCCTGCGCAAGTCATACCACTTAGGCTCCAATTCACCGTCAATTTTGCCATAAATCAAAGGTAGTAAATGTTTGTCCTGCGTATCTTCGTATAAATTATTCTGTACGAATGAATCCATTGATAGAGTTTGGGAAAACCCCATTTGAAAGTTTAGATTTTAACAAGATTGAACCAGAGCATTTTATGCCTGCGGCGCTGCATTGGATGGATGTTAGCAGAAAGAGAATTGATGCAATTTGTTTAAACAGCGAATTACCGTCGTTTAAAAACACCGTGGTAGAATTAGAGTTTTCAACGAAAGAGTTGAATATCGTGAGCGGATGTTTTTTCAATTTGAATAGCGCGGAAACCAATGAATATATCCACAAGATAGCGCGTGAGTTAAGTCCAAAGCTATCCTTGTTTCATAATGAAACACTTTTGAATCAAAAGCTATTCGAACGTATAAAAGTAGTTTGGCAAAAAAGACAGGATTTTGTGCTGAGCACTGAGGACCATAGATTGTTGAAAGAAACCTATGAGGGATTTGTAAGGAATGGTGCTCTTCTGCAAGGCGAACAGAGGGAGCAATTAAAGGCATACAGCGAAAAATTGAGTAAACTTTCTCTTTCCTTCGGCGAGAATGTACTTAAAGAAACTCAAAATTTTGAGTACCATACTACCCATGTAGAAGAATTAGATGGCCTTCCAGAAGGCACTGTTGAAGCTGCAAAATCTTTAGCCAAAGAGCGCAACAAAGAGGGATATGTTTTTGGTTTGGACATGCCCACTTATATGAGTATTATGAAATATTCGAATTCTTCTAGTTTTCGCGAATATTTTTATCGTGCCTATAGCACAAGGGCCGCAAAGGGCAATGCTTTCAATAATGAGGAGAATATTAAAGAGCTTGTAAATACACGTCTTAATAAGGCACAGCTTCTTGGGTTTAGTTCTCACGCAGAATTAACGCTGCAAAAGAGAATGGCTAAGACCCCTGAAACCGTAATATCGTTTTTGAACGACCTGAAAGAACTTGCAAAACCTGCAGCAGTAAAAGACCTAAAGGAAGTTCAAAACTTTGCGGCAGAACATGGTCATAAAGGTGATGTAATGGCTTGGGATTTTAGCTATTGGTCAGAGAAGTTAAAGAAAGCAAAACTTGAATTAGATGATACCCTCTTGAAGCCCTATTTCATGCTTGAAAATGTGCTCGATGGGGTTTTTGAGATCAGTGGGAAACTTTATGGCTTACGTTTTACAAAGAATGATGAGATTGCTACGTATCATCCTGAGGTTGATGTGTACGAAGTGTATGACTCGAATGGTAATTTTTTAAGTTTATTGTATACGGACTTTTTCCCAAGAGAAGGCAAAAGAGCTGGTGCTTGGATGACCAGTTACCGCAGTATGCATGTACTAGATGGTAAAGAGGTAAGACCCCATATAAGTATCGTATGTAATTTCACAAAGCCTACGGTAGATAAACCTTCATTGCTCACTTTTAACGAAGTGACTACGCTGTTTCACGAGTTTGGACATGCTCTCCATGGTATGATGGCTCGTGGGACTTATCCATCGTTAACAGGTACTAATGTGTATTGGGATTTTGTAGAACTACCTTCTCAAATTTTAGAGAATTGGTGTTACGAACCTGAGGCTCTAGAGCTTTTTGCCAAACATTATGAAACAGGCGAAATTTTACCTAAAATATATGTAGACAGAATAGTTGAAAGTCAACAGTTTATGGAAGGTTATATGACGCTTCGCCAATTAAATTTTGGTTATTTGGACATGGCTTATCACAATTTGAAGAGTCCATTGAAAAGTTCAATTACAGAATTCGAAAGGGCTGCTACCGCTGAGACGCAATTGTTTTTACCTGTTGAAGGCTCCATATCGTCTACAGCATTCAGTCATATTTTCCAAGGAGGCTATAGTGCAGGATATTACAGTTACAAATGGGCGGAGGTTCTAGATGCAGATGCGTTCGAGCTTTTCAAGGAGAAAGGGATTTTCAATAAAGATGTCGCTTCACGTTTTGGTGAGATTTTGTCCCGTGGAGGAACAGAGGCTCCTGACGAACTCTATCAGAAATTTAGGAATCGAAACCCAAGAGTAGAAGCGTTATTAAGGCGAGCTGGAATTGCCAGTTAGCTCATTTTGAGAGTTTTATGACGAAACCGCCTGTACAAAGCGATTGAAGCTACAGTCAAACCAACAGTAAGCCCTACCCATACACCTATTGGACCCAATTCTAGAGTCACTCCTAGATAATAGCAGATCGGTAATGCGATTATCCAATAGGCTACAAAACATATAATTGTCGGGATATTTACATCTTTAATCCCTCTGAGCGCTCCTAAGGCTGTTGCTTGTATTCCATCTGGAAGTTGAAAGATTCCTGCAGCTACCATTAAAACAGTGGTATACTCTAGTACCTCAGAATCCATACTATAAAATTCAGGAAGGAAATTGCGAAGTACAATTAGAATAGTCATTGTAATGAGCATGAAAAAGAAAGTCAAATGAAAGAGGCTTTGTCCGGCTAATCTGAGCAATGGATAATCTTTACGACCTAATTGGTTTCCTATTCTTATTGCAGCAGCAGCGCCTAATCCGCTAACCATCATATAGCTTACAGATGCAATATTTAATGCTATTTGATGTGCAGCTTGTTGAACGGGGCCAATCATTCCTACTATCACTCCGCTCATTCCGAAAGCGCCTGCTTCAAAAACGTATTGCAGACCACTTGGAACGCCAATGTTCAGTATTTCCTTTATGGTTAGACCATTAATCTTTGAATTGCGCCAATGGGACCAATACAATGCGAATTTCTCTTTCTTTCTTATGTAGATCGCCATGCCTCCAAGCATAATGAATCGGGTAATTAATGTACTCACACCCGCGCCAATTAACCCGAGTTCAGGGAATGGCCCCCAGCCGGTAATCAATGGGTAATTCAAAATTACGTTCAAAAGGTTTGCAGCTAGACTTACTCGCATGGCGGCTTTTGTATCACTCAAACCTTCCGCAAATTGTTTAAATGCAAAAAAACTCATCATCGGTAGAATAGAGAATCCTACGATATAAATATAAGGTAGTGCCGCTTCAACCACCCTTTCATCTTGGCCCAGCAAATAAGCACCTTGGGCAAAAATCATGACTAATCCAAAAATCATCAATCCCATAATGCTGTTCAAAAGCAGTCCGTTTTTGAAATACTTGGTGGCTGCAGCGGGGTCATTTTCACCATCTGCTCCAGCAACAAGTGGTGTTAGACCATATGCAACACCTATAGCAAACACAATGGGAATTATAAGTATGGACGCTGCAAGACTTATGGCAGCTAGTGGGATAGTACCCAAAAACTTACCTACCATAATAGAATCAGCTACGCTTACCAGAATTTGACCTAATTGACCAATAATTACTGGATACGCTAGATTAAGACTGATTTTATACTGTTCACTGTATGTACTCCAGCGGAAGAACATTAAAGATTATAGCGGTCTACTTCGCGTTGGTAGAAGTTTTCAGCCTCTGTAATTAGGCTCTCTAATGTTTTAGTGAGATCCCCTTCACTCTCATCGCTAATATCATCCAGCCATTTTACTTCGTCATTTTCTAAATTGAGAATAAACGCGGGGAATTCAGTATGCACGATGAAGATCGCATCAGGACTATCTGTATTATCTGCCACTAAGAATTTTGGAAAACTCATTTGCTTATGATTTTGCGCAAAAGTACGCTTATTTCCTTGCGAACTTGTCTACGCAAGATTTACTTATTGGATTTCCGCTCAAAATATGCAAGCGTTCCATTACATTCCGAAATTCTCGGATATTTCCCGTCCAATCGTAATCTTGTAATACACTTATCGCATCGTTATCAATTCCTTTTGGACTTACGCCATATTCTTCAGCGATTGATTTTAAGAAGTGGTCTGCGAGCAATGGAACATCACCTCTGCGCTCATTTAAACCTGGGACTTTCATAATAATGACGCCTAGACGGTGAAAGAGGTCTTCTCTAAATTTACCTTCTTCAATCATCTTTCTAAGGTTTTTATTGGTTGCAGCCAAAACACGTACATCAACCTTAATACTCTTGTCACCTCCAACCGGTGTGATTTTGTGTTCTTGCAAGGCACGGAGTACTTTTGCTTGTGCTCCAAGGCTCATATCACCTATTTCGTCAAGGAATAAAGTTCCTCCATGGGCCAATTCAAATTTCCCTTTGCGGTCTTTCTGGGCGCCCGTGAATGCACCTTTTTTATGTCCAAAAAGTTCGCTTTCAATTAATTCTGCAGGTATTGCTGCACAATTAACTTCAATCATAGGGTTCTTTCTTCTTTCGCTTTGTTCATGAATCTGGTGCGCCACTAATTCTTTACCAGAGCCATTGGGTCCAGTAATAAGGACACGTGCTTCAGAAGGAGCAACTTTGGAAATAATATCTCTAAGCTCATTCATACCTTCACTTTCCCCAATCATCTTGTACTTTTTGCTCACGCGCTTTTTGAGCGTTTTCACTTCCGTTACCAATTCTTTTTGAGTCAACGCATTACGCACTGTACTCAATAATCGATTGAGATCTGGAGGTTTTGGTAGATAATCGTAAGCACCTTTTTTTAAACAATCCACGGCTGTGTTGATATCGCCGTGACCAGATATCATAATTACAGGAACATCTGCATTGATAGACATCATGTGTTCAAGAACTTCAACACCGTCTTTATGCGGCATTTTTATGTCGCAGAAAACTAGATCCCAATTCCCTTCACCAAATAATTCGACGGCTGATTTACCGTCTTCTGCCTCGTGGATATCATTATTAGGATCTTCTTCAAGCAAGATCTTTTTGAGGACTCGACGAATAGCAACTTCATCTTCTATTAGTAATATTCTGCTCATACTTTATACGTTATACAGCACCGTTCTCTTCGTCGGTATTAGGGTGAATTTCTCCGGCTCCCACAATTCCGTCGCCGAATTGAGTAATTCTGTCTGGTCCTCGCCAAACTGTACGCTGAGGAAAAGGAATGATAATTTTGTTCGCTCTAAATTGTTGGTCAATTTCAAATCTTAAATCGCTTTTTATTTTTTCTACAAAAAACAAATCGCGGGTATAGAAATTAAGCTCGAATACAAGGGCACTATCACCAAAGTCTTTCAATAATACTAGCGGTTTCTCTTTATCATCAGCTTTGGGGTGCTCTAAAGCAATTTTATAAAGGATGTCTGAAACTTGTGCAGTATCGCTCCCGAAAGCGACACTTACATTAACGGCAAAACGAGTTGTTTCTTCGCTATGCGTTAAATTAATGACTGTTTCATTAGTCAATTTGGAATTGGGTACAATGATTAGAATATCATCCCTTGTTCTGACTGTGGTAGTTCTGAGACCAACTGCTTCTACTTTCCCAATTTGGTTTTCTAATTGAATAATGTCACCTACACTTAAGGTGCGCTCCATGAGTATGATTACTCCTGCGCTCAAGTCTTTGAATGCATCCTGAAGACCAAGGCCTAAACCCACAAAGAGCGCGGTTGACGCAGCTAAAAGGGCAGTAACCTTAACGCCAATTGTTTCTAAGGCAATAACAATTACTACGGTATAGATGATGTATTTAGAAATCTGCAGAATAGTGTAGCGTCTTCCTTCATCATATTGCTCTCCCGCTTTGCTTCGCAAGAAGATTTTTTTCAATAGCCAGAATCCATAGCGTGCGCTTGCAAAAAGCAGCAATACTTGTAAAAGGCCTTTAACAGAAAGCCTGAAAAAGTCGGTAGACCAAATTCCAAAACTTAAGAATTCTTTAATCCACTCTTGGATATTATTTAATACTTCAACCATTTATATAATTCCTTCCAGGTAACTTTTTTTCCGTACATCAATATACCAACTCGATAGATTTTTCCTGCTAATGCCACCACGCCAAAAAATGTGCCTACTAAAATTAAAGCACTTAAGCCTATTTGCCATATAGGAACACCAAAAGGTAGGCGAATCATCATACTTATTGGTGAAGTCAAGGGAATCATGCTCATCCAGAACGCTAAGGGTCCATTAGGATCTTGAATTACATTCATTGCCGTGGTGATTGCAATAATCATTGGAGCGGTAACAGGTAACATAAATTGCTGTGAGTCTGCTTCTTGGTCAATCGCTGAGCCTAGTGCAGCAAAAAGAGCACTGTATAAGAAGTAGCCTCCAAAGAAATAGAATACAAATCCACTTAAAACCACAGGGAAATTGATGCTATTGAGCATGGAGAACAAGTTTGTTTGATCCACTGTACTTAAATCCGGTGAACCAGGGCCTGCTGGAACTTGCTGCGCAAAAATCTCGGGATAGATAAAAGTACTGACCACGGCGTAAATTGTGCCCGACAAGATGACCCAAATAAGAAATTGTACCACGCCAACTAATCCAATTCCAAGAATTTTACCCATCATTAATTGTCTTGGTCGCACACTAGAGATAATGACCTCTACAATCCGGCTTGTTTTTTCTTCTATTACACCGCGCATTACTTGAACTGCATAGAAAAATATGAAGAAGTAAATGAGAATACCAGCAATATAACCAAGTCCCATTTTTAGCGGTGTTGCGCTTGTTTCCTCGTTGCCTTCTTCTCCCATAGTAAAGCTCTTAATAGTCACTTTAGTCTTGGTTTGAGACACTACCTCAGGGTCTACGCCTTGGCGAATGAGCTTTTGCTGATTTATTTTTTCTTCTAACTGACGCTCAACAAATCGCTGCAGATCAATTCCTATATCTTCTTTTCCAAAAAGAAGAATATTGTTCTTAATAAAATCCGGGTCCCATCCATTCCCAGAAGGGATATATAATAGGGCATCTTTATCCGATTCCCTTAAAAATGTTTTCCCTGTTTCCAAGTCAAATTCATTTGGATTCAAGTACTCCAACGAAAATTGTGAAGTACCTTCTTCGGGAACCAAAATAGAGGGTTCATCTAAGACAATTATGCTCTTATCATCCTCTGGCATTGATGCGAGTAATCCAGGAACTATCATTACCGCGGCTAGAAGCAGCGGTGCTAATAAAGTCATCAATAAGAATGTTTTTTTGCGTACGCGTGTGATGAATTCACGCTGAATAATCAGTAGGATGGGGCTTTTCATGAGTTCAAAGGTTTAGGTCCGTTATTCACTATATCAATGAAGATATCACTAACTCGCGGCAATACTTCCTCAAAACCAAGCAACTGATTTTCTTTAGCTAATTTTTGAATTAATGCACTTGGATAAGCTTCGCTTTTAATTGTTGCCGTGTGTCCTGTATGTTGTAAGTCTCTAAGCAAAACATCCATTCCTGAAAAGGTCTGTTCCTCTTTTGTCGTAAAGGCGTAAGTACCGTTCATATAATGCTTTCGAATATCCAATAAAAGGCCTTCTACCATAACCTTACCGTTATTTATTAGACCTATATGGTCACATATTTCTTCCACACTTTCCATACGGTGAGTAGAAAAAATAACCGTAGCGCCTTCTTGATTTAACCGTTTTATTTCGTTTTTAATCAAATTCGTATTGATAGGATCAAAACCAGTAAAAGGTTCGTCAAATATCAACAGGGCTGGCTTGTGAAGAACGGTGGTTACAAACTGTACCTTTTGTGCCATTCCCTTACTCAAGTCCTCAACCTTCTTTTCCCAAAAGTCTTCCATTTCAAGGCGAACAAACCATTCTTTGGCTCTTGATTTAGCTTCTGAACTACTTAGACCTTTAAGCTTAGCCAAATACAAAACTTGCTCCCCAACCTTCATTTTCTTATAAAGACCGCGCTCTTCAGGCAAATAACCTATTCGTCCTATATCTGCAGGCTTCAATGGTTCGTTGTCAAATAACACTACGCCGCTATCCGGAGCAGTTATTTGATTCATTATTCTGATAAAGGAAGTTTTTCCAGCTCCATTTGGACCAAGTAATCCATAAATGCTTCCTGAGGGAATATTTAAGTTGATGTTTGCTAGTGCTACTTTATTACCGTATTGCTTACGGACATCTTTTGCTCTTATCATACGTTTTAGGTTTCGACTGCTCTGTCGAATGAGTTAGGTTGTACTGGGAAATAAAACTCCCGTCTTAATGACAGGAGTTGGAAGTTAGCAAATTCAAAAGTTATGAGAACATTTCTTTGACCCTATCAAAGAATCCTTTATCTGATTTACCAGGATTTGGTTCAAAATTTTTACTTTCTTTTAAACCTTCTAAGGTCTTCTTTTCTTCATTGCTGAGGTTCTTAGGTACCCAGACGTTGATATGTATCAATTGATCGCCTCGGCCGTATCCTTGAACACTAGGCAAGCCTTTGTTTTTTAAACGAAGAATTTTACCGGGCTGTGTTCCTTTGTCAATATTGATTTTAACTGATCCGCTTACTGTGGGAATCTCTACGCTCGTACCCAATGCCGCATCTGGAAAACTAAGGGTTAATTCATAGTGCAAATTTTCTCCGTCTCTTGTTAATGAATCGTGAGGTATTTCTTCTATTAAAACTATGAGGTCTCCCGGTATACCGCCCAAAGCTTCATTCCCTTTACCACCAACGCGCAACTGCATGCCGTCTTGAACCCCACCAGGAATTTTTACTGCAACAACTTCCTCTTTGCGCTCTAGTCCATCAGAACCGACTCCGCTAGGCTTTTGGTCTACAATTTTTCCAGCACCATTACAGGTAGAACATGTAGCTGCGGTTCGCATTTGTCCTAGAATAGTATTGGTGACTTGTTGTACTTGACCTGCACCGTTGCAGGTTGGACATGTTTTAAAGGTTACGCCTTCGGCAACCTTCGCCCGACGTATCTTAATTTTCTTTTCGACACCATCGGCAATTTCCTCAAGTGTTAATTTCACTTTTATTCGGAGGTTAGAGCCTTTTGCTTGACGCTGACGTGCGCCTCCACCGCCAAAACCGCCAAAGCCACCTCCACCGCCAAAGATGTCTCCGAACATATCAAAGATGTCATTCATATTCCCGTGGAATCCGCCTCCGCCTGCACCGGCACCAAATGCTTGGTGACCAAACTGGTCGTACTTGCGTCGTTTTTCCTCGTTGCCCAATATGTCATAGGCTTCAGCAGCCTCTTTGAATCTATCTTCTGCTTCTTTGTCGTCTGGATTCCGGTCCGGATGATTTTTTAACGCAACTTTCCGGTACGCCTTTTTAATGTCATCTTGACTAGAGTTTTTATTGACTCCTAGAACATCGTAATAATCGCGCTTCGCCATATTATGCTTCTTTACCGACTACAACTTTAGCATAACGAATCACTCTATCGCCAATTTTGTATCCTTTTTCAACTTCATCAATTATTTTACCAGCCATCTCAGGGCTAGGAGCGGGAATTTGAGTAATAGCTTCCATTTCTTCTACGTCAAATTCTCTTCCAACCGTACTTTCCATTGCGCTCAGACCCTTCCCTTTGAGGGTTTCCATGAGCTTGTGTTGAATGAGCTTGAGTCCTTCTAAAACGGCAGTGTTTTCCTCTGTTTCTTCAGTATTCTTTAATGCTCTTTCAAAATCATCAAGAATTGGCAGAAGCGCTGTTAAAGTGTCTTCATTAGCACTCTCCATGAGGGCTAATCTTTCTTTAGCTGTTCTACGTCGGAAGTTTTCAAATTCCGCATATAAACGCAAATTTTGATCTTTCAAGTCTTTAACCTCATCCTCAAGTTTGACTACCGGATCTTGCTCAACACTAGTTTCCTCGGTAGTTTCAGGGTTTTGATTTCCGTTTTTTTCTTCCTGTAATTCTTCGTTATTAGAAGCTTCTTTCTCTGACATTTCTATAGAATTTACGGCTTTTTTTGCATCTCTTATTGCAAATTGTTCGCCATCTAATGTTCCGCTGACAACGTGTCAGCGAGGCGCAAAATTAGACATAAAAAAGGCGTCGGGATTGCGCCAACGCCTATTATTTATTTGGAGTTAAGGAGTATTTATCTCTTAAGGGAAGCCAGCGTGTTTTCTAAAGCTTTACCTCTTAAATTCTTTTTGATGATTATACCTTCTCCATCAAGTAAAAATGTAGCAGGAATAGAATTTACATTATACTGTTGGGCTGCTGCATTTCGCCACGACTGCAAGTCGCTAACATGATTTTCCCACGTTAATTTGTCTTGCAGAATTCCTTTTTGCCATGCAGCCTTGTTTTGATCCAAACTTACCGAAAACACCTCAAAGCCGTCGCCGTTTTTGAAGGCTGCATCTTTATATTGGCTGTAGGTTCGCACAACATTCGGGTTTTCCATTCGGCATGGACGGCACCAAGATGCCCAGAAATCTATTAAAACCACTTTTCCCTTTAAATCAGATAGTTTACGAATATTACCCTGAGGGTCACGCATCTGTATTTCTGGGGCTTTGTCACCTACACTTAAGCTGGCAATTTGACCATTGGTTGCGATAATGGCATCGGAATATTCACTTTGTGAAGAGGTTAATAAAATCGCTGAGAAAACTATTGCGAAACCTCCTAAAATCAGGGTTAACTTTTTCATAATTGTTGTGGTAATTTTCGCTTTACAATCTAACAATTTCCGCGCCAAGGGCCTTTAATCTGCCGTCAATATTTTCATAACCTCGGTCTATTTGATTGATGTTATGAATGGTAGAAGTTCCTTCTGCACTGAGCGCAGCAATAAGCAAGCTTATTCCCGCTCTAATATCTGGAGAAGTCATGGTGGTAGCACGCAAAGGGCTTTGCTTATCAAGTCCAATAACGGTTGCACGATGAGGGTCACACAGTATAATCTGTGCACCCATATCAATGAGCTTATCTGTGAAAAAAAGGCGCGATTCAAACATCTTTTGATGAATTAAAACCGATCCCCTTGCTTGTGTAGCTGTTACCAATACAATACTCAATAGATCAGGTGTGAAACCTGGCCAAGGTGCATCTGCTATGGTCATGATAGACCCGTCAATGAAGCTTTCTATTTCATAATGCTCTTGAGAGGGTACGTGTAAATCATCGCCTTGTAATTCGGTATGGATACCTAGTCGTCGGAAGACTGTAGGGATAATTCCTAAATCGGGGTAGCTGACATCCTTAATAGTAATTTCAGAACCAGTCATTGCAGCGAGACCAATCCAAGAGCCTATTTCTATCATATCAGGTAAAATTCGGTGGTCCGTTCCACCCAATTCATTGACTCCTTCAATATGAAGCATGTTAGATCCAATACCGTCTATTTTAGCCCCCATTCTTACAAGCATTTTACACAATTGCTGCAAGTAAGGTTCACATGCTGCGTTGTAAATGGTTGTTTTTCCTTTAGACATCACCGCAGTCATTACAACATTTGCGGTTCCGGTTACAGAAGCTTCATCTAAAAGCATGTAGGTTCCTCTTAGTTCAGAGGCGTCTACACTGTAAAAAGAATCTTTGCTGTTGTAATCGAATTTTGCGCCTAATTTTTGGAAGCCAAGAAAGTGAGTATCTAAACGACGACGACCTATTTTATCTCCGCCGGGCTTAGGTATAAAGGCTTTGCCAAATCGAGCCAAAAGCGGACCTACGATCATTATAGAACCTCTAAGGCTGGCCCCTTTTGCCTTGAAGGTGTCTGAGGTGAGATAGTCAAGATTAACATGTTCCGCTTTGAAGGTATAATCTCCATGACCGTTTTTTTTGACGTACACGCCAAGATCGCTAAGTAGATCTATCAGCTTATTGACATCAACAATATCAGGGATATTCGTAATTCGTACTTCCTCCGGGGTCAATAAGACTGCGCAAAGAATTTGTAAGGTTTCATTTTTGGCACCTTGAGGCGTTATGGTTCCGTTGAGTTTCTTGCCTCCAGTAATCTTGAATGTTCCCATGGATTAATATCTCCTTTTCTTATTTTTCTTCTTACGATTATTCTGGTTCTGTTTGCGTTCGGTTTGTGTTATACCAAAGGATTTTTCGTTAGGTAAATCAAACTCACCTAATTTGAGTTTCCCCTCAGACATTTCTAATAAATCTCCTAGAATTGTTTGGTCGCTTACCGTGTCTTTATTGTATTTCAAATAATTGCGTTTCATGGCATAAGCAATGCCATAAACCAAAGCATCTTTTTCTTCACCTTGCTCCATCTTTAACGCATGAGCAATCATGTTTTTTACCACCGATCCATAATGACGGAATCTCCTGGATTTATCTGGATACGGTACTTCGTCCGGCAAACCAACGAAGCTTTCTGCAGTTGGAATCGGATAAGGACTGTCAACATCTAATTTAAAGTCTGACATTATAAAGAGATGATCCCATAGTTTATGGGCATAATCCGGGGCATCTCTAATAGCTGGATTTAAATTCCCAATAACATCTATGATACTTTGGGCAACTTTACTTCTGTGCTCTTTGTCCTCAATAGTTAAACAATAATCCACCATACGTTGGACATTGCGTCCATATTCAGGTATTTTCAGTTGAGTTCTATCCGTATTGTATTCCATATTTCGAATAACTTAAATCTTTATTTATGCAGCACTGACCTTGGCGAATTTTAGTAACAATCTTTTTTCACCTGCATTGTCAAAGTTGATGATTGCTTTGGCATCTGCACCTTCACCTTCCATTCGAACGACCGTTCCAAGACCAAATCGCCCATGTACTACTCTTTTTCCTTCATGCAGTTCATTGGGTTTCAAAAAATCTCCGCTACTAATTCCAGCGCCTGTATTATTTACCGGTGTCAACGTTTTGCCCCTCAATTTAGGGTTTTTTGCCGCATTGGTAACGGGGTTTATTTTCTTCCCTTTTCTTTCTGCGGAAGACGGTTTGCCCCAGTTTTTATTTTTCCCTTGATAGACCGTTCTGCCCTTACTTTTCTCATTTGGTGCTCCAAAAGCATTGTTTAGGGCAGAGGAACTAAAACTCGTAGGGGCGAATTCGGGAATTTGAATGTCCAAATAAGTTTCGTCTATTTCATCAATGAACCGAGAAGGTTCGCAGTCAATCAATTTCCCCCACCTATACCTTGTATGTGCATAGGTTAAATGAGCGCGTTTCTCTGCTCTTGTAAGAGCAACATAAAAAAGTCTTCGTTCTTCTTCAAGCTCACTTCTGCTGCCACTACTCATCATGCTTGGGAAGAGGTTTTCTTCTAGCCCTACAATGTATACATATGGAAATTCTAACCCTTTTGCGAGGTGAATAGTCATCATGCTCACTTTTGGTGTTCCGTCGTCCACTTCATTGTCTCTATCGGTTAACAATGCAATGTCTGATAGATAATTAGCCAGGGATGGATCGCCTTCTGCGAGTTCTTTTTGTTGCTCGGTAAAATCCTTGATTCCGTTCAGTAATTCTTGGACATTTTCATAACGAGTTACTCCTTCTGGTGTTTTATCCTCCCCCAAAACTTTAATGAGGCCTGCGCTTTTTGCTACATGTGCTACTAAATCAAAAGCGTCTTGCTGCTTGGACAAAATTTCAAATGAGTTTATGAGCGTAGAAAAGTCACTGATTTTCCTAACGGTTGGTTTATTTAAACCACATTCTATGCGCTGTATACGCTCGCAAACTTCCCATAAAGAGCAATTTTCTCTTTCTGCTGCTAAGACTAGTTTAGCAAGAGTAGTAGCACCAATACCTCGTGCGGGGTAGTTGATTACTCTTCTAAATGCCTCTTCATCTTTAGGGTTTATGATAAGCCTTAAATAAGCCAATACATCTTTAATCTCTTTACGCTGGTAAAAGCTAAGTCCACCATAAATTTTATAAGGAATATTCTTTTTACGCAAAGCGTCTTCAAAACTTCGACTTTGCGCATTCGTTCTGTATAAAACGCAAAAATCATCATGCTTTGCATTTTCATTCATACTGGTCTGCCAAACATTGGTAGCGACGTAGTTGCCTTCATCCGTATCTGAAATACTTTTATGAACTATTATTTTTTCTCCTCCGCTATTTTGGGTCCATACATTCTTGTGAATCTGCTCTTTGTTTTTTTCAATGATGCTATTTGCTGCCTGGACTATATTGTTGGTTGATCTATAGTTCTGTTCCAGCTTAAATAGTTTTGTATCCGGGTAATCCTTCTGAAAATTGAGAATGTTGCGAATGTTTGCGCCTCGGAATGCATAAATGGATTGTGCATCATCACCAACAATGCAGATGTTTTCAAATTTTGCTGCTAATGCCTTAACAATTAGGTATTGGCTATGATTGGTGTCTTGGTACTCATCTACTGAGATGTACTTAAACCTGTTCTGATATTTGGCTAAGACATCTGGAAAGGTGTACATCAATTCATTTGTCTTGAGTAAAAGATCATCAAAATCCATACAGCCGGCCCGAAAACATCGCTCTGTATATGCTTGGTAAATTTCTCCAAACATGGGGATTTTTGCTGTACTGTCTTGAGCTTGTAATTCGCCATTTTGGAAATACGCTTTAGGCGTTATCAAGTTGTTTTTAAGGGACGAAATGCGACTGATTATGGACTTTGCCTTATAGATATCTTTGTCAAGATTTTTTTCTTTGATAATATTAGCGACTACTTTTTTACTATCGTCGGCATCATAAATAGTAAAATTAGTTGGGTAGCCCAACTTACTTGCTTCAATCCTAAGTATTCTAGCAAAGACACTATGAAAAGTGCCCATCCATAAGTTTTTTGCCTCAGTTTCTCCAACTAATTTTCCAATGCGTTCTTTCATCTCTCGGGCTGCCTTATTGGTAAAGGTGAGCGAAAGGATATTGAATGCGTCTACTCCCTTCTCTAAGAGATAGGCTATACGGTAAGTAAGCACACGTGTTTTCCCAGACCCAGCACCTGCAATAACCATAACGGGCCCCTCTGTTTGCTCTGCTGCTTTGCGCTGAGCATCGTTTAATTGATCGAGAAAATGTGTCAAAGAATTGTTGTTGAATTGTTCAGTAAACAAGCGTTCACAAATGTACTTTTATCCATTCTTAAAACAAGTCTATCTCAACCATGATGTTCGAGATTTTTTAATCTCTTTTCAACACCTGCTGTAATTATTTCAGAACGAGCTAATTATTTTAATAACATGGCGTTTGGTTATGGAGATAATATCACTACATTTGCAGTCCCCAAAAAATGGGTAATTGATTATTGGAATAAACTAGAAATCAAAAGGTACGTATGCCAACGATTCAACAGCTTGTAAGAAAAGGTCGCAAACAGATCAAACAAAAGAGTAAATCTGCTGCGCTGGATTCCTGCCCACAACGCAGGGGTGTATGTACTCGTGTCTACACAACGACGCCGAAAAAACCAAATTCGGCAATGCGTAAGGTGGCAAGGGTGCGTCTATCAAATGGAAATGAAGTAAATGCCTACATCGGAGGTGAAGGACACAATCTACAAGAGCACAGTATTGTACTTGTTCGTGGGGGTCGTGTAAAAGATCTTCCCGGGGTTCGATACCACATTGTTCGTGGAGCTCTCGATACTGCAGGTGTAGACGGAAGAACACAGCGCCGTTCAAAATATGGTGCTAAGAAACCTAAGAAATAAACTACTTCTAGATAAGAACTCATGAGAAAAGCTAGAGCTAAAAAGCGTCCGTTACTTCCGGATCCTCGATTCAACGACACGTTAGTCACGCGCTTTGTAAATAATTTAATGTTAGACGGTAAGAAGTCAATTGCGTTTAACATATTCTATGATGCCATTGATATTGTTTCTGAAAAAACAGAAAACAATGGACTTGAAGTGTGGAAAGAAGCGCTTAACAATGTAATGCCACATGTTGAAGTGCGTTCACGTCGTGTTGGTGGAGCAAATTTCCAGATCCCAATGCAGGTGCGTCCAGATCGCAAGATTACTCTTGGAATGAAGTGGATGATTACTTACGCGAGAGGCCGTAACGAACGTTCAATGTCTCAAAAGTTAGCTGCTGAAATTATTGCTGCCTCCAAAGAAGAGGGAGCTGCAGTGAAAAAGCGTACAGAAGTTCACCGCATGGCGGAGGCAAACAAAGCATTCTCTCACTTTAGATTCTAAATAGAATAAATCATGGCAAAAGGAAATAGAGACTTAACGTATACCCGAAATATTGGTATTGCTGCGCACATTGATGCAGGTAAGACAACCACTACGGAACGTATTCTTTACTATACTGGAGTGAGTCATAAGATAGGTGAGGTTCATGACGGTGCTGCTACTATGGATTGGATGGAGCAGGAGCAAGAACGCGGTATTACAATTACGTCCGCAGCTACCCATTGTGAATGGAGATATGCAGATAAGGCATATGCCATCAATATCATTGATACCCCAGGACACGTTGATTTTACAGTAGAAGTAGAGCGCTCATTGAGAGTTTTAGACGGTGTTGTAGCCTTGTTTTCAGCGGTTGATGGTGTAGAGCCACAATCTGAAACAGTTTGGCGCCAAGCGGATAAATACCGTGTTCCTCGATTAGGGTTCGTGAATAAAATGGATCGTCAAGGTTCAGACTTTTTTAATGTTTGTCGTCAGGTAAAAGAAATGTTGGGTGGTAACCCAGTAGCTCTTCAAGTGCCTATTGGTGACGAGGCTGATTTTAGAGGTGTTGTTGATTTAATTAGCAAGAAAGCTATTGTTTGGAATGACGATGACATGGGTATGACCTATGAGGAAATTGACATTCCAGCAGAATTAACAGCTACTGTTGATGAGAAGCGTGCCGAGCTTATTGAGGCGGTTGCCGAATACGACGAGACGTTAATGGAGAAATTCTTCGAAGATGAAGATAGCATTACTGAAGATGAAATAATTGCAGCTCTACGTGCAGCCACTATAGATATGAGTATCATACCTATGATGTGCGGTTCTGCATTTAAAAATAAAGGGGTTCAGGCTATGTTAGACGCGGTAATGCGTTATTTGCCTTCTCCATTGGATGTTGAAGCAATAGAAGGAACAAATCCAAATACGGGCGATGCGGATTCTCGCAAGCCTTCGGTTGAAGAACCTTTTGCAGCACTTGCTTTTAAGATTGCTACAGATCCGTTTGTGGGTCGTTTATGTTTCTTTAGAGTATACTCAGGAGCTCTAGATGCAGGGTCTTATGTTAAGAACACACGTTCAAACAAAAAAGAGCGTATTTCTCGCATCTTCCAAATGCACTCAAACAAGCAGCAACCAATTGACCAGATTACTGCAGGTGATATTGGGGCTGGAGTAGGTTTTAAAGACATTAGAACCGGAGATACATTATGTGATGAAAAGGCGCCGATTGTTTTAGAAAGTATGACTTTCCCAGAACCGGTAATAGGTATTGCTGTTGAGCCAAAATCTAAAGCTGATGTGGATAAAATGGGTACAGCCCTAGCAAAATTGTCTGAAGAGGATCCAACATTCCGAGTTCAGACGGATGAGGCTTCAGGTCAAACCATTATATCCGGTATGGGTGAGCTTCACCTAGACATCTTGATTGATCGCATGAAACGCGAGTTTAAGGTTGAGGTGAATGTAGGTGAACCACAAGTGGAATATAAAGAGGCATTGAACGGAAGTACGAGTCACCGGGAGGTCTACAAAAAGCAGACAGGTGGTCGCGGTAAATTTGCTGATATCATTTTTGAAATCTCACCAGTGGATGCTGATTTTGAAGGAGAAGGTCTTCAGTTTGTCAATGAAGTGAAGGGTGGTAATGTTCCTAGAGAATTTATTCCTTCTGTTGAAAGTGGCTTTAAAGCTGCAATGGTAAATGGTCCTTTAGCAGGTTTCAATGTTGATTCATTTAAGGTTGTTTTGAAAGACGGTTCGTTCCACCCGGTGGATTCTGATCAATTGTCATTCGAATTGGCTGCGAAAATTGGATTTAAGGAAAGTGCTAAAAAGGCTTCTCCTGTAATTATGGAGCCAATCATGAAACTTGAAGTGGTAACGCCAGAGGAATACATGGGTGACATTGTTGGTGATTTGAATCGCCGCCGTGGTCAAGTTAATGATATGTCTGACCGAAATAACGCGAAAGTGATTAAGGCAGATGTGCCATTATCTGAGATGTTTGGATACGTCACAACACTTCGTACGTTGAGTTCGGGTCGTGCAGCATCGACAATGGTATTCTCGCACTATGCAGAAACACCGTCAAACATTTCGGAAAAAGTAATAGAAGAATCAAAAGCTTAATAATAGACTACAATGAGTCAAAAAATTCGCATCAAGCTCAAGTCATACGATCACAACTTAGTAGATAAATCTGCTGAGAAGATTGTAAAGACAGTGAAGAGTACTGGCGCCGTTGTTAATGGACCTATTCCATTACCAACAAACAAGCGTATTTACACGGTACTCCGCTCACCTCACGTAAATAAAAAATCACGCGAGCAATTCCAGCTTAGCAATTACAAGCGTTTGCTGGATATATACTCTTCTTCTTCAAAGACTATTGATGCTTTGATGAAATTGGAGTTACCGAGTGGTGTAGAAGTAGAAATCAAAGTCTAACAGTAGACTAAAATTAAATTCCAGAAAACATGCCAGGATTAATTGGTAAAAAAGTCGGAATGACCAGCATTTTTAGCCCAGAGGGGAAAAACTTACCATGTACTGTACTTGAAGTCGGTCCATGTACAGTTACCCAGGTGAAAACTGAAGATGTCGATGGTTACAATGCAATCCAACTTGGTTGGGGAGAGGCAAAGGAAAAAAACACCTCTAAGGCATTGAAAGGTCATGTACAAAAAGCGAGTACCTCTGCCAAGAAAAAATTAGTAGAATTCACAGACTTCGCGGAGGAATTAGAACTCGGCCAAGTTGTAACAGTGGAATTATTTGAGGAAGGAAGCTTCGTAGATGTTGTGGGTACTTCCAAAGGTAAAGGATTCCAAGGTGTGGTCAAACGTCACGGTTTTGCCGGTGTGGGTCAAGCTACTCACGGTCAGCATAACCGTCTACGTGCACCGGGTTCAATTGGTGCTGGTTCAGATCCATCACGTGTATTCAAGGGTATGCGAATGGCCGGTCGAATGGGTGGTAAGCGTGCTAAAGTTCAAAATCTACAAGTTTTGAAGGTAGATGCTGAAAAGAACTTACTAGTAGTTAAAGGTTCCGTTCCTGGAGCTAAGAATTCAACTGTAATTATCGAGAAGTAATGGAACTCAAGGTAGTAGATATTAATGGTAAAGAAACCGGGAAGAGCGTTAAGTTAAACGCTTCTGTTTTCGGGATAGAACCTAACGAGCACAGCATTTACTTGGATGTAAAACAATTCTTGGCAAATGCACGTCAAGGTACGCACAAGGCAAAAGAAAGAGGCGAAGTAAATCGCACAACTAAAAAGCACCACAAGCAGAAAGGTACTGGTGGTGCTCGTGCTGGCTCCATGCGCTCACCTATCCAACGTGGTGGTGGTACTGTGTTTGGTCCTCGCCCTCGCAACTATGGTTTTAAATTGAATAAAAAGGTTAAGCAGCTCGCTCGTCGATCAGCTCTTTCTATGAAGGCGAAAAGCAAAGCACTAACAGTGTTGGAAGACTTCACTTTTGATGCACCAAAAACAAAAAGCTTTCTATCTGTAATTGATTCACTAGGGTTGGGAGATAAAAAGTCCCTGTTTGTAGTGGCAGATTACGATAAAAATGTATATTTGTCCTCCCGCAATTTAACAGGGGTAAAGGTTGTAAACTGTTCAGAATTAAGTACTTACGATATAATGAATGCTTCTGCATTAGTTGTTTCAGAGGGTGCGATTGAAAAAGTAACAGCAATTTTAAGCTAAAGAGGCTATGAGTATTTTGATTAAACCAATCATTACAGAGAAGGCAACTGCACAAAGCGAAGACTTAAATGTGTACGCTTTTGAGGTTGCTCGTTCTGCTAATAAGGTTGAAATAAAAAAGGCCGTAGAGGAATTCTATGGCGTTAATGTAGAAACCGTTCGTACGGCAATTGTTCCAGCTAAGTTCCAAACCAAGTATACAAAAGCAGGTTTGGTGCGTGGCAGGAAGCCAGCTTACAAAAAAGCCTTAGTGAAGGTAGTAAGCGGTGAATCAATTGACTTATACGGTAATATTTAAATCCAATGGGTGTAAAAAAGTTAAAACCGATCACTCCTGGACAGCGTTTTCGCGTAGTCAACGACTTTGAGCAAGTTACGGCAGCGAAACCTGAGAAGAGCCTTGTAAAAGGGAAATCCAAGAGTGGTGGCCGAAACAATCAAGGACGCATGACAATGCGTTATGTTGGTGGTGGTCACAAGCAAAAAGTACGCGTAGTTGATTTCAAGCGCGACAAAGCTGGTGTTCCAGCTACTGTAAAGGCTATTGAATACGATCCATTACGTTCGGCATACCTCATGTTATTGGTGTATGCTGACGGCGAGAAGCGTTATTCAATTGCTGTTAATGGCGTTTCAGTTGGTGACACTTTGATGAGTGGCGCTGATGCGGCTCCAGAAATAGGTAATGCGCTATTCTTAGGAGATATTCCCTTAGGTACTATTGTATCTAATATTGAAATGCGTCCAGGTCAAGGTGCTATTATTGCTCGCTCTGCCGGTACATTTGCTCAGTTAGTAGCAAGAGAAGGTAAGTATGCAATTGTCAAGTTGCCTTCTGGGGAGACCCGTATGATTTTAACCACGTGTATAGCTACAATAGGTACTGTAAGTAATTCCGAACATATGCTTCAGGTGAGTGGTAAAGCCGGTCGAAGCAGATGGCAAGGTCGTCGTCCTAGAGTTCGTGGTGTGGTAATGAATCCTGTTGATCACCCAATGGGTGGTGGTGAAGGTCGTGCGTCTGGGGGTCATCCTCGCTCACGTAATGGAATTCCTGCGAAGGGGTATAAGACTCGTGCGCCTAAGAAGGCTACGAACAAGTATATCATCGAACGTAGAAAGAAATAATCTGATAGTATATGGCACGTTCGCTTAAAAAAGGACCTTATATCCACTACAAGCTAGAAAAGAAAGTTTTAGCTAATGTGGAAAGTGGAAAGAACACAGTGATTAAGACGTGGTCGAGAGCGTCAATGATTTCTCCGGATTTTGTTGGTCAGACCATCGGTGTTCACAATGGAAAAACATTTGTACCAGTATATGTGACTGAAAACATGGTAGGTCATAAACTGGGTGAATTTTCACCGACGCGTAACTTCCGCGGTCACGGTAAGAATAAGAAATAATAGAGATGGGAGCTAGAAAAAGACAAGCAGCTGAAGCGCTCAAGACGGCGAAAAAGGCGATTGCGATTGCCAAGCTAAACGACTGTCCTACTTCCCCACGAAAGATGAGACTCGTTGCAGATCAGATTCGTGGTGTTGAAGTAGAGAAAGCATTGGCCATCTTAAAGTACAGCCCTAAAGAGGCGTCCATTCGTTTAGAAAAACTGCTACTTAGTGCAATTGCTAATTGGCAAAGCAAGAACGAGGGAGCCAATTTAGAAGAAGCTGGGTTGGTAGTTAAAGAGATTAGTGTTGATAGCGGTAGAATGCTAAAGCGCATACAAGCAGCTCCTCAAGGAAGAGCTCACCGTATTCGCAAGCGTAGTAACCACATCACGCTAATTGTAGGTAATAAAGAATCTTAATAAGGGAAAGATGGGACAAAAAACCAACCCTATTGGTAATAGACTTGGAATCATACGTGGCTGGGATAGTCAATGGTACGGTGGTCGCAATTACGGTGAGAAAATCGCAGAGGATGCGAAGATTAGAAACTATTTGTATGCTCGTTTAACCAAAGCGAGTATCAGTAGAATTATCATAGAACGAACACTTCGTTTAGTAACCGTAACGATTACAACTGCTCGTCCAGGGGTGATTATTGGTAAAGGCGGTCAGGAAGTTGATAAGCTTAAAGAAGAGCTGAAGAAATTGACTGGCAAAGAAGTTCAAATTAACATCTACGAGATCAAGCGCCCTGAATTGGATGCTAAGCTAGTGGCTGATTCAATCGCTCGTCAAATTGAGGGTCGTGTGAGTCACCGTCGTGCTATTAAAATGGCAATTAGCGCGTCAATGCGCATGGGCGCAGAGGGTATTAAAGTTTTAATAGCTGGTCGTGTAAATGGGGCAGAAATGGCTCGTTCTGAAATGTATAAAGATGGGCGTACGCCCTTGAGTACATTTCGTGCAGATATCGACTACCACTTAAGTGAGGCTCATACAACGTATGGTCGCCTTGGAATTAAGGTGTGGATTATGAAAGGTGAAGTTTATGGTAAGCGCGATCTAAGCAATCAATTAGGTTCTACGAAATCAGGTGGTGGACGTGGTCGTGGAAAACGCAACAACCGCAAATAATATTTAGAGATGTTACAGCCAAAACGCACAAAGCATAGAAAGGTCTTTAAGGGCCGAATGAAAGGAAACGCTCAGCGTGGTGCTCAATTGACTTATGGATCATTTGGATTAAAGTCTTTGGATTCGAAGTGGATTACTGCTCGTCAAATTGAGGCAGCTCGTATTGCCGCCACACGTTACATGAAGCGTGAAGGACAAATGTGGATTAGAATTTTCCCTGACAAGCCTATTACTAAGAAACCATTGGAAGTACGTATGGGTAAAGGTAAAGGTGGCGTAGAATACTATGCTGCGGTTGTCAAGCCGGGTCGCATTATGTTTGAAATGGATGGGATTCCAATGGAAGTAGCTCAAGAAGCTTTGCGTCTTGCGGCCCAAAAACTTCCAGTACGTACCAAGTTTGTAATACGTAGAGACCTACAAGACTAATAAGACAGAGTCATGAATTACAACGAGATAAAAGAATTGACCACTGCAGAATTAGCAGAACGTCTTTCAGAAGAAAAATCGAGCTACATGAATTTGAAGTTGACTCATGCATTGAGTCCTCTGGAGAATCCATTACAGATTCGTGAGGCTAGAAAAACAATTGCTCGTTTGAGCACTGAATTGAGCTCGCGCTCAACAGAAGAATAAGTATTATGGAGAATACAAGAAACTTACGTAAAGAGCGTATCGGCGTTGTATCGAGCAACAAGATGGATAAGTCTGTTGTAGTGAAAGTCGAGCGTAAAGTAAAGCATCCTAAGTACGGTAAATTCGTAAAATTCACGAGCAAATTTCATGCGCACGATGAAACCAACGATTGCAATGCGGGGGATACAGTAAGAATTATGGAAACAAGACCACTTTCGAAGTCGAAAAACTGGAGAGTGATTGAAGTTATTGAAAGAGCTAAGTAATCATGGTACAAACAGAATCAAGATTAAGAGTAGCAGATAATACAGGCGCCAAAGAAGTTTTGGTGATTCGTGTATTGGGAGGTACAAAAAGAAGATACGCTAGCGTAGGTGACAAGATTGTTGTTACTGTTAAGGATTCAACTCCAGCAGGAACAGTAAAAAAGGGTCAAGTCAGCACTGCGGTGGTCGTTCGTGTAAAGAAAGAAGTTCGTCGTCCGGATGGTTCATATATCCGTTTTGACGATAATGCATGTGTATTATTGAACACAGGTGGAGAAATGAGAGGAACTCGTGTATTTGGTCCTGTCGCGCGTGAATTGCGAGACAAACAATACATGAAGATTGTTTCATTGGCACCAGAGGTTCTTTAATCTAAAAGATAACCATTACAATGGCAAAGTTTAAAGTTAAAAAGGGAGATACAGTTAAGGTGCTGGCAGGAGAGAGCAAAGGCTCTACAGGTCGAATCGTTCGCGTTATCCCTAAAATGAATCGCGTAGTTGTTGAAGGTGTGAATATGATCAAGAAACACCAGAAACCAAGTGCTGCGAGCCCTCAAGGTGGTATTGTTGAAATGGAAGCTCCAATTCACATTTCAAATGTTGCGTTGGTAGACCCTTCTACAAACGAACCCACTCGTGTAGGTAGAAAATTTGATGATAACGGTAACGTTGTACGTTACGCTAAAAAATCCGGTGAGGTATTATCATAAAAAGTATGACACCTAGATTCAAAACAAAATACAGAGAGGAAATCATTGCGAGTTTGCAGGAAGAATTCAACTACAAAAACGTAATGATGGTACCGAAGCTTGAAAAAATTGTAGTCAGCCAGGGAATTGGTGCTGCAGTAGCTGATAAGAAGTTGGTGGACCAAGCAATCGCTGAAATGACCATGATTACAGGTCAAAAAGCAGTGTCAACTAAGTCTAAGAAAGATGTAAGTAATTTCAAGTTACGTAAAGGGATGCCAATTGGTGCTCGCGTTACATTACGTGGAGATCAGATGTATGAATTCCTTGATCGTTTAGTTAGTGCTTCATTACCTCGAATAAGAGATTTTCAAGGAATTAAAGCTTCAGGCTTTGACGGAAGAGGAAATTATACGTTCGGTATTACTGAGCAAATTATCTTCCCTGAAATAGATATTGATAAAGTGAACCGTATCGGAGGTATGGACATCACTTTCGTAACCTCTGCTCCAACAGACAAGGAAGCAAAGGCATTATTAATGGCATTTGGTCTACCATTTAAAAAGTAATTAAGATGGCTAAAGAATCAATGAAAGCCCGCGAGATTAAACGCGCCAAGTTAGCAGCAAAGTATGCGGCTAAGCGTGAAGCGTTGAAAGCGGCCGGCGATTATGAAGGATTGCAGAAGCTTCCTAAAAATGCTTCTCCAGTTCGTGGGAGAAACCGTTGTAAACTAACTGGTCGCCCGAGAGGGTATATGCGTCAGTTTGGTCTTTCGCGGGTAACATTCCGTGAAATGGCTAATCAGGGATTAATCCCAGGGGTTAAGAAAGCTAGCTGGTAATTTAGAAGAACTAGGAATTATGTACACAGATCCAATAGCAGATTTCTTAACGCGTATTCGTAATGGCCAAAGTGCTGGTTTACGTGTGGTAGAAATCCCTTCAAGTAAGACAAAAGTAGCAATGGCCGAAATCCTCAAGGATCAAGGTTACGTTCACGATTTTAAAGTAGTAGAAGTGGCACCTCAGAATGTTCTGAAAGTTGCTCTTAAATACGACAGATTAACAAAAGTTCCTGCCATTCGGGAGATCAAGCGTATCTCGAAACCTGGTTTACGTCAGTACCGTAGTGCTGGTGATTTGCCTCGTGTAAAAAATGGTCTTGGGATAGCTTTAGTTAGTACGTCAAAAGGATTAATGACAGACAAGCAAGCCCGCAAAGAGAATATCGGTGGTGAGCTTCTTTGTACTGTAAGCTAATTAATAAGAAGATTATGTCTAGAATAGGTCAAGCACCAATTGCCGTGCCTGCAGGCGTTGAAGTTGCCATCAGTGGTGACAGCGTAACTGTAAAAGGAAAATTAGGTGAGTTATCGCAAGAAGTATCGAGCGGAATCACTGTAAAAATAGAGGACAGCACCATAACGCTGGAGCGTCCATCTGATGCAAAAGAGCACAAAGCCAAGCATGGTCTATATCGTGCGCTCATTAACAATATGATTGTTGGGGTAAATGAAGGCTTTAGCCATACCTTGGAGTTAATAGGTGTAGGATATAGAGCTTCAAATCAGGGTCAATTATTGGATTTAGCGCTAGGTTACTCTCATAACTTCCTTATCAACATTCCAAAGGAGGTAAAGATTGAGACTACCATGGAAAAAGGTAAGGCGCCGACTATAAAATTATCGTCACACGATAAGCAATTACTGGGTGCTGTTACTGCGAAGATTCGCTCTTTACGCAAGCCAGAACCGTATAAAGGAAAAGGAATTAAGTTCCAAGGTGAACATATCCGTAGAAAAGCAGGTAAGTCTGCAGCTAAATAATATTAAGACATGGCATTAACTAAATCAGAAAGAAGACTACGCATTCGTAGAAGAATTCGCAAGGTAGTTACAGGTACAGCTGCAAAGCCTCGTCTTTCAGTTTTCAGAAGCAACAAAGAAATTTATGCTCAGTTGATTGATGATGTGAAGCAAGAAACTTTACTGTCATTTTCATCAAGGAGTAAAGGGATAGATGGTGCAACTGGTACTAAAAGTGATAAAAGCTTTCAAGTTGGCGAAGAATTGGCCAAGATTGCTGTAGAGAAAGGAATTACTGAAGTTTGTTTTGATCGCGGTGGTTATTTATACCACGGTCGTGTGAAACAATTAGCAGAAGGCGCCCGTAAAGGCGGCTTGAAATTTTAAATGTCGAGTAAAATGCATAACTCACGTAAAGTAAAGCCTACGGGTATTGAATTGGTAGATCGCTTGGTAGCGGTTAACCGTGTAACTAAAGTAAATAAAGGTGGACGTACGTTTAGCTTCTCTGCAATTGTGGTTGTAGGTGATGAAAACGGTACTGCTGGATACGGAACAGGTAAGTCAAAAGAAGTTAGTGAAGCTATTGCGAAGGCAGTAGAAGACGCTAAGAAAAATTTGTATCGTATTTCATTACTTAAGAGCACTATTCCTCACGAAGAAAATGGAAAATTTGCAGGCTCTCGAGTTTTCTTGCGACCAGCTTCAAGTGGTACTGGTGTTATAGCAGGGGGTGCAATGCGTGCAGTTTTAGAAAGTGTTGGTGTACACGATGTACTAGCTAAGAGTAAAGGCTCTTCTAATCCGCAAAATGTTGTGAAAGCGACTTTCGATGCGTTATTGAAAATGCGTAGTGCTCAAGATGTTGCTAAGACTCGCGGCATTTCATTGGACAAAGTGTTTAACGGATAATCTAGATCAGCATGGCAAAAATTAAAATCACACAAAAACGCAGTGTAATTGGTCGTTCAGGTCGTCAAAAGGCGACGATGGAAGCGCTAGGTTTACGTAAGATAAACGCTACAGTTGAAGTGGAGGGAACTCCGCAAATATTGGGTATGGTACGCAAAGTATCTCATCTAGTAGAAGTAGTAGAACTTTAATAAAAAAGAATAGAAATGGATTTATCAAATCTTCAACCTGCGAAGGGAGCAACCCACAGCCGTAAGCGAGTAGGTAGAGGTGAAGGCTCTGGACACGGAGGTACCTCTACGCGCGGACACAAGGGTGCTCAGTCGCGTTCAGGTTACAGCCGTAAAATCGGTTTTGAGGGTGGTCAAATGCCACTACAACGTCGTGTTCCTAAGTTTGGTTTCACGAATCCAAATCGCGTTGAATACAAAGGATTGAACTTAGATACTTTGCAATCCTTAGTAGAGGCGAAAAAATTAAAAACGAAGATTACTTTCGAAGATCTTGTAAAGAATGGTCTTGTAGGTAAGAAGGAGCTTGTCAAAGTGTTGGGAAGAGGTGAATTAACTAAGAAGTTAAATATTACTGCTCACGCTTTTAGTAAATCTGCAGTAGCCGCCATTGAAGCACAGGGCGGTACAGCAACTACTCTATAATCGCAATGAAGAAATTCGTAGAAACCATAAAAAATATTTGGAGCATCGAAGAGTTGAAGGATAAAATCCTGACGACCCTTGGTCTGCTTTTAATATATAGAATTGGTTCAACGGTTCTGTTACCTGGGGTCGATCCGGATAGTTTAACGCAGCTTCAGGCACAAACTTCCGAAGGTCTCTTAGGTGTATTGAATGCATTTACCGGTGGAGCTTTTTCTAGAGCTTCTGTTTTGGCTCTAGGTATTATGCCGTACATCTCTGCATCAATTATTATTCAATTGATGGGTATGGCGGTTCCGGCAGTGCAAAAAATGCAGAAGGATGGTGAAAGCGGTCGTAGAAAGTTGAATCAAATCACGCGTTATTTGACAATTTTAATCGCTGGTGTTCAGGCACCAAGTTATCTAGCAAATCTTAGTGCACAAGGTGTTGTATTAACCTTAGATCCTGGTACATTTTGGTTCTTGGCTTGGGTGACTCTTACTACTGGTACTATTTTCGCCATGTGGTTAGGTGAACGAATTACTGACAAGGGTATTGGTAATGGTATTTCATTATTGATTATGGTCGGTATAATTGCAACTTTACCACAGGCCTTTTTCCAGGAGATGCTTTCTCAGGTGAACCAAGGAGCCGGATGGGTTGCATTTATTATTGAATTGTTTGCCTTGTTTGTGATTACCATGTTCGCAATCGCATTAACCCAAGCGGTAAGACAAATACCTGTCCAATATGCGAAGCAGGCTGCAGCGGCTGGTAAGGGAGTTACAACGCCTACGGCTCGCCAATATTTACCCATGAAGGTGAACGCAGCTGGTGTAATGCCAATCATTTTCGCTCAAGCGATTATGTTCATCCCAATTACTGTCCTCCAATACAGTGGTGCAGAGGGAGATGGTATCAGTTGGATAATTACAGTTTTTGGTAACATTCAAGGGTTTGGATATAATTTAACTTTTGGGCTGTTGATCATCATATTTACCTATTTCTACACTGCGATACAGGTAAATACCAATTCTATTGCTGATGATTTGAAAAGAAACGGCGGATTTGTACCGGGAATTAAACCAGGTGCGCCAACCGCTGAATTTTTGGATACGGTTTTAAGTAGAATCACTTTCCCTGGTTCGCTTCTCCTAGCGCTAATTGCAGTGTTACCTGCGGTAGCTATGGTTGTGGGGTTAAATACACAATGGGCTTACTTTTACGGAGGAACGTCCTTGTTGATTACAGTAGGTGTGATTTTAGATACACTTCAACAGGTAGAAAGTTATTTGTTAAACCGTCATTACGATGGTTTAATGAAGTCGGGAAAATTGAGAGGAAGAACACAAACTAGCACCTTCAGTTAATATGGCTAAGCAAAATGCAATAGAACAAGACGGTACAGTAACCGAAGCATTGTCAAATGCCATGTTCCGAGTGGAGCTAGAAAATGGTCATATTGTTACAGCGCATATCTCAGGAAAAATGAGGATGCACTATATCAAGTTGCTACCAGGAGATAAAGTAAAACTAGAAATGAGTCCTTACGATTTAACTAAGGCTCGTATAACGTACAGATACTAATAAAATGAAAGTAAGAGCTTCAGTTAAAAAGCGCAGTGCGGACTGCAAGATTGTTCGTCGTAAAGGACGCTTGTATGTTATTAACAAAAAGAACCCAAAGTTCAAGCAACGTCAGGGTTAATTGATATTATAGAAAGAATACTATGGCAAGGATTGCAGGGGTAGATTTACCTAGAACTAAGCGCGGTGTGATTGGACTAACCTACATTTACGGTATAGGTCTTAGCCGGTCTCAAGAGATCTTGGCGAAAGCTGGCGTTCATGAAGATGTAAAGGTTCAAGAATGGACAGATGACCAACTTACTACTATTCGAGGATTGATTTCTGATGAATACATAGTAGAGGGTGAGTTGCGTTCAGAAATTCAATTGAACATCAAGCGTATGATGGATATTGGTTGTAATCGTGGTATCCGTCATCGTGTGGGTCTTCCACTTCGAGGACAGCGTACCAAGAACAACTCGCGCACAAGAAAGGGTAAGAGAAAAACAGTTGCAAACAAGAAAAAAGCGACTAAATAATAGTTATTAGTTATGGCTAAGAAACAAGCAAAACAGACGAAGAAGCGTAAAGTACGCGTTGAAGCGATGGGTGAAGCACACATCGGATCTTCGTTCAACAATATTATTATCTCATTGACAAATCAACAAGGACAAGTTATTTCTTGGTCTTCAGCTGGTAAGATGGGATTCCGCGGAAGCAAGAAAAACACTCCTTATGCTGCACAAATGGCTGCTGAGGATTGCGGAAGAGTTGCATTGGAAGCGGGCTTGAAGAAGGTTAAAGCATACGTTAAAGGTCCTGGAAACGGTCGTGAAAGTGCGATTCGTTCATTACACAATCTGGGTATTGAAGTGGTTGAAATTATTGATATCACTCCAACACCGCATAACGGTTGTCGTGCGCCAAAAAAACGTCGCGTTTAATAATTAGTAGAAGTAAAGTATTATGGCAAGATATAGAGGACCAAAATCAAAGATCGCACGCCGCATGGGTGAGCCTATCTTTGGACCAGATAGCTCTTTTGAGAAGCGAAAATATGCTCCAGGACAGCACGGTAATGCGCGTCGTCGGGGTAAGAAAAGTGAATATGCGGTTCAATTGCAGGAAAAGCAGAAAGCAAAATACACGTATGGTATTTTGGAAAGACAATTCGCCAATATGTTTGACAAAGCTTCTCGAAGCAAAGGAAAAACGGGTGATGTCTTGTTACAGCTCTGTGAGAGTCGTTTAGACAATGTTGTTTTCCGTTTAGGATTAGGTAAGACTCGTGATGCTGCAAGACAATTGGTAGGTCACCGTCATATTACCTTAAACGGTGAATTAGCAAGTATTCCATCCATAAATGTGAAGCCAGGCGATGTCATTGGTGTTCGCGAAAAATCAAAGTCATTGGTAGTTATTGGGGACTCTTTAGCCTCCAAAAGTGCCGATCATCCATGGATAGAATGGAATGAAAGCAAAATGGAAGGAACATTCCTCAGCGTACCTTCTCGTGATGCTATCCCTGAAAATATCAAGGAGCAGTTGATTGTAGAATTGTACTCTAAATAATAACACCTTATACCCATTCAATATGGCTATTCTTAATTTCCAAAAGCCGGACAAAGTAATCATGAACGCATCAACTGACAAAGATGGTCAGTTTGAGTTCAGACCTTTAGAGCCGGGTTACGGCTTAACAGTTGGTAATGCACTTCGTAGGGTATTACTGTCAGGACTTGAAGGTTTCGCTTTGACTTCTTTGAGAATTGACGGCATTAACCACGAATTCAGCACAATTGAAGGTGTTGTAGAAGACGTTACAGAAATTGTACTTAATCTAAAGCAAATTCGTTTCAAACAGCAAATTGAATCAGTTGACAATGAAACTGTGAAGATTTCAGTTAGCGGTAAAGAGCAACTCTTGGCTGGTGATTTAGCTGCACATATTACTTCTTTTCAGGTATTAAACCCTGACTTGGTGATATGTAATATGGACGCCAGTGTTAACCTTTCGTTAGAGGTTGTAATAGAGAAAGGTCGCGGTTACGTGGGAGCTGAAGTTAACAAAAAAGTGGACGCTCCAATTGGTACTATCGCTCTTGATAGCATCTACACGCCCATCAAAAATGTAAAGTATTCAATTGAAAATTATCGTGTTGAACAGAAAACCGATTTTGAAAAATTGATCATGGAGATTGAAACAGACGGTTCAATTCTTCCTAAAGATGCTTTGACTGAGGCGGCAAAAATCCTAATTCACCACTTCATGCTGTTCAGTGATGAGCGCATAAGTTTAGAAGATGAGGAAAGTGCTGAAACTGAAAGTTACGACGAAGAAGCGCTACACATGCGTCAGTTGCTCAAGACTAAGCTACACGACATGGACTTGAGTGTACGTGCTTTGAATTGTTTGAAAGCGGCAGAGGTTGATACCCTAGGTGATTTAGTCACTTACTCTAAGTCTGATTTGATGAAGTTCCGCAACTTCGGTAAGAAATCTCTTACTGAATTAGAAGAATTAGTTGATAGTAAAAACTTGAGCTTTGGAATGGATATTTCCAAATACAAGCTTGATAAAGAATAAAAATGAGACACGGTAAGAAAAATAATCACCTCGGCAGAAAGACTGCGCACAGAAAAGCGATGTTGAGTAATATGGCTGGCTCACTTATTGAGCATAAGCGTATTAACACTACTGTTCAAAAGGCAAAAGAACTACGCAAGTTCGTTGAGCCTTTGATTACTCGTGCTAAAGAGAACACTACTCATAATCGTAGAACTACGTTTGCGGTATTGAGAAATAAGTATGTAGTTACTGAGTTATTCACTGTGGTTGGTCCAAAGGTGGCTGATCGTCCAGGTGGGTACACACGTATCATTAAAACAGGTAACCGATTGGGAGACAACGCAGAGATGTGTATGGTTGAGTTGGTAGACTTTAATGAACTATATACAAAAGAAGAAAAGAAGAAAACGACTCGTCGTAGCCGTCGTGCGAAACCAGCTGCTGAACAGGTTGCACCTGCCCCTGCTGCTGAAGAGGTTACTGAAGAAGTTGCGGTAGAAGAAACTAAGGAAGAATCTGCTGAATAAGGAAAAACAAATGCGCCAAATAGGTCATTGTTGATTAATTTAAAGGGGAATTGGGCTTAGGCCGAATTCCCCTTTTTTTATAAACTATTATCCATGGAGAATAAATCAAAAAAAGCAACCCTTCTGTTAGACGACGGCACTGTTTTTTATGGTAGCGCCACTGGTCTAGATGGAACTGCGTATGGCGAAATTTGTTTCAATACAGGGATGACGGGATATCAGGAAATATTTACCGATCCCTCTTACTTTGGTCAATTAATGGTAATGGCCACGTCTCATATTGGAAATTATGGAGTTCATGCAGAAGAAATAGAATCAAGCAACATTCAAGTAGCTGGATTGATTACCAAGAACTTTAGTGAGGTAGCTTCTCGTGCAGGAAAGATGGACAGTCTTTATGGTTATTTTGAAAAAGAACAAAAAGTTGCCATTAAGGATATTGATACGCGCGCATTGGTACGTCATATTCGCGATGCGGGTACAATGAATGCAATTATCTCCACAGAGACACACGATGTTTCTGCACTTAAGGAAGAGCTTAAGAATTGTCCTAATATGGAAGGTTTAGCTCTAGCGCCATTAGTGAGTGTAAAGGAAGCTTATGAGGTGGGGCCCGCAGATAGTGAATATCGGATTGCAGCTTTAGACCTTGGTGTTAAGAATAACATTATAAAATGCTTGACCGATCGCGGTGCGCGGGTTAAGGTTTTTCCTTATAATACTTCTACGGAAGAAATGCTGGCCTGGAATCCTAATGGATTGTTTTATTCCAATGGACCTGGTGATCCT
>Ga0213865_10000266_pt1 | contig 34913 bp, 48 predicted proteins | sample PICome_6_FD_160100 | JGI IMG/M metagenome (GOLD analysis project Ga0213865, IMG submission 160100) | Coastal seawater microbial communities near Pivers Island, North Carolina, United States - PICO282 | ecosystem: Environmental > Aquatic > Marine > Coastal | place: USA: North Carolina...
TTGGCGGCTCGTAGAACCCACGATTGACGCCAGGATTAGCCAGGAGGCCCGTGATACAGCGGAGAATAGCGGCCTCAGTCTTACCAGCTCCGAACCCAGCGACAAACGCAGGGAATCGGGCCTCGGTCATCATGTACTTGTACTGAGGGGCTGTCGGCTCAATCGATGCCATCAGGCTTTACGATGTTCACTGTGATGGGCGGCTTCTGCGTCTGATCCTCGGCTGTTTCTCTCCACCCAGCCCGACACTTGAGGTAAAAGAGAATCGACGTTGTATCGCCATTGAGGGCCTTCTCGTACAGCTTGTTCGTTACTTCAGTGATTCCGACAGCCTGGCCCTTTTTTATAGCCTCCGCAAACTCGTCAAATTCATGCTCTTTTTTATTGAGAGTGCTGTAGTTGATGCCCAGGGATTCAGCGATCTGCTTTTTGGTGCAGCCTTGCGATGCGTATTTATACGCTTTCTCACACACCTCTGGCGTGATCTCGAATGGCGGCTTGCCGACCTTACCCATTGTCTGGATGCTCCAGGTTAAGGGACCAATATTCGCCCCGTGCATTGCCCGACCGAATGACGCCGTCGTAAATCTCCCCTGGCTCCATTGGGTATGTCTCGACGGTCCCGTCAGAGAACGCTACCAAATACAGGCCAGGTTCGTGCGGCATCTCACCAGGAGCGACTGGGCTCCACAGGAGTCGAACGATCTGTTCCATGCGCTTATTGTACATAAAAAAAGACCCCAGGGCCTGGAGTGGAACCCTGGGGCCAACATGGGCGGGAGCAAGGAAACAAAACCCGCCCGTCCCTGGTCATTCGGAGACCTCTTCCTCCTCCGCGCATTTCCAGCAAACACTATCGTCGAATCGATCATCCTCGACGACAGACTCCTCTCGCCAATATCTCTGATGGCAAATAGGGCAATCAAACGGGTATTCCATCATGATCTTACCTTTGTCATGTTGTCGAGTGGGTGTTGATATCTAACGATCTCGATAGGAGGCTCGTCGTTCTCTGAGAGCTTGACCACGCTGAAGTCGTACAAGATAGCAGCGTCCTCCTTCCATCGCTTAGACATCATGTACGCGGCCTGGAGAGCGATCTCCCACTCCTCCTCGAGCCACTGAATATCGCCTTCCATAAACTACCCCCATTTGATATCAAGCTCGCTGTATTTATACATTGGCTCTATATCGTCACCTAACGGCTTTCGCCCTAATGGCGTACCTCCCGCTATCCGCAGTTTTGGACTAGAGAGAACTTGCTCGCCATCGGAGATCTCGACCATCCCGAATCGCTCGTTGTGATGAAAGAACAGAAAGAACGGCTTGCCCGTAAACAGGGCCAGCTGACACCCTTCGATCATCTTAGGCACGTTGACGCCTAAATAGGGCGACTTAGTTTTGTAGACCTTCACCTCAGCCCAAGCCACGACCTTGTCATCTCGGTGAAAGGCCGCGTCGATGCGATACTTTGCCCCGTTGCCTAGCTTTGTCCACTTGGCGCTGTACTTTGCCCCGAAGTGATCCAGGACCATCGCCTCATTAATAAGATCTTGCTTGGTCTCACGAAGCATCGCAGACCTCATCGGCGATATGCTTGTAATCAGGCCAGTGACCAGCCAGGACTTGCTCGCAGTAAAACTGCTGATCCGCGATCTCGTCGTCCATATCCATCTTGCCCATCATCCCAATCAAAATCAGGACGATAAACAGCGCACCTCCTACGAATAAACGCTCAGTTGTTGTCATTATTTACCCCCTATCAGCTGACGCAGTTGACGGAACCCATCACGGTCCTCGAGCAAGTGCTCCATGGTGGAGTATTGCTTCTCCAGGATATAACGGGACTTGAGCACCTCGATCACCAGGGCGCGGATTTCTGTTTGGGTCAGCACGAGATCGGGCTTCTCCAGGAACGCCTCCAGGACGATGTTGGAAGGTGCGCGACTCATTGCCGCGCCTCCTTGGCGATGAACTGTTTGACAGTCCCGCCGAACTTCGACGCCCGCTCGTTAAAGTCAGCGACGTCTGTGAGGAACAGCTCCTCGGGTAGGATGCCAGCCTCCTGGGCCACATCGATGACGCGGAGCCACTCCTCGTCGGTGCAGTTGACCAGGGCGGAGCGACAGATACGATCCATCACGTCCTTCTTGCTGGTGTCGATTTTGGTAACGCGGTTATTCATAACTTACCCTCCAGGTAAAAGGCCGCTTATGCGGCCAGGTCTTGCTTAATTTGCTCGTCAATTACCATGTAATGAAAAGCGAGTTGCGCGGTCAGTGTGACGTAATCATCGAGATCACGAGGCTGTACTGGTTGAGATGCGATTTCGATTTCAGCATCTTCAAGCAAGCGCTCTGCCTTGCGCTTGTCTGTTGCGTCTATAAAGTCGCTAACGCTTGCGGCTTTAATTGCAGCGATAAACTTGTAAGCAGATGCGCCATTGACCATTTTGTGGTCACAGATATCTCGTGTTTGACGAAGGTTCAAGCTATCGGCGTTCCAGGTGTTCCACAGGCCGTCGCTTTTCATCTGGTTGATCTCTTTAATAAACATCTGCGCGATGTATTGAGCTTCAGATTTAATTGCTGCGTAGTTCATGTCTTGCTTCCTTTTGGTTGATGGCGGTGTCCCCCGCCGACAAGAGAATCATCTCAAAACCACAGGTAAGCGTCAACTAAATTGATGACTCTCTTTCACTTTTGTCACTAATTATATGAAATCCATCGATGATTTTCTGGGTCAGCTTCCCAGGCTCGGTATTGCTCCCTGTAGAACTTGGCGATCTCCAGCCGCAGCTCTCGATTGGTCTTCATGATGGCGTTGGCTTTATCCCGCAGAATCTCCAGGTGCCCGGGCCCATACACATCCTCTAGGAAATCCATGAACCGTGCGGGCGATTCGCCCATCTCGCGGTGATGATAGCGGCACATCGTGATCGCGTTATCGAGCGACCATCTCACGGCCTTATTTCGTCGACCATACACATGGCAGCAGTCAAGGCCCTCTGTCTTGCCACAGACCATGCAGTGCTGATCCCTGGCTCTCACACATTTGCTAAACCAATTATCGGCGGCGTCTCTCTTGATCGACATAATTCTCCTCCCGAAACCATCGCTCTCTGAGTATTGCTTTCACTGCGTTCGAACAATCACAGGCCCAGCCGTCCAGGAATCCCTGACTCCAAACGGGGACCATGATCTTGTGGCACTCAGTGCATCGAACCTTTGGGGGCTGCTCCATCTTCTATCACCTCAAAATTAGGCTCCGTGTTTAGCACCACGAGCCACTCCATTCCGAACTCTGTTGCGTTTTGCTTTACCCTCACGCCATGTGGAAACGCCTGGCATATAACCAAGCAAGTATCCACAGGCGACTCTGGATGGGGTATCACACCATAAATGGTCGAAGCCAACAAAAACATGATCGAGTCATCATCCAGGTGCGCCGCCAGAATCACAGACGCGGCCTCACAGTGACGCGATGGACTTCCCCATCATTTGCATCGTATGTAATGACCTTTGCGCCCCTAGCGCTGGTGTAGCCGTGAGAAACGGCATAGTGGTCCCTGGCGCTGAGTGTAGGATGTTGCTCGATCGTGCAGCCTGAATCCTCCAGCACCCGCTCATGATGCAGATGGCCTGTGTGCAAGTATGCAAAATCGCTTTGCCCCCAGAGCGGCCTGATACGTGGCTCTGAACAGAACAGCTTTTGGAGTTGGGCCATTTTCATCCTGTGCCCATGGTGCCAGCCGATCAATGTCCGCCCGTGCAGGTACGCATAAAACGGCCAGTCATTATCGATAACCTCGACTCTGGGCTCTTGGCTCCATCGATGCTTTAGGTACTTCCGTATCCATACGCTGGAACTGATGTCGTGATTGCCTTCAGCCTGGACGATAACGACCTCCCCGAAGTGCTCGAGCATCATTTTAACGGCCTCATCCATGACCTGGATCGTAATATCGACCAGCTTGGCGTATCGATCATCCGTACCGACCAGAACGTGCTTGCTCTGTGGTGTGACGGGCAGGATGCCGTCCCAGTGCAGCCAGTCACCGAGCTGCGCCAGGATACCCGTTTTGCTGTTTGGGCTGGCCTGGAGCATATCGTGGATAGCGTTGAGAAATGTATCCCTGGCGATCTTTGCGTCCCAGTTGCTGCCCTCTGACTCCTGGCTGGCCTTCATACCCAGGTGATAGTCGGTAATCGTCAAAACAGTGCAAAGGCTGTCGTCGCTCTCCTCTGGCGTTGGTGTTGGCTCGAATGGGACGACGTTGTCACACGCTTGCTCGATGCGCTCGATCATCATCTCGATACGTCGATCGGCGTCTTGCTTGCTCTTCACCCACTGCCCCGTAGGGCGTCCCTCGTCGTTATAGTACGTGGACACACCTGACACCTGGAAGCCATCGGGCACTTGATGCACCATATCGTGATCAGGAGAATAGCCCTGTTTTGCGGCTCTATCCTGGACGATCTTGATCGTGCCCTTGACCGTCTCCCTAGTGATGCCCAGTTCTCGCCCGACCTCGGTTTTGTTTAGGCCAGACTCATAAAGCCTGATGATCTCTTTTTGCCTGTCCGTGTTGCAGTACCTGAATAAGTCACTCATTGATCCCCCCTGAGTTTCATGTATTCGGAATCGGCTGGGATCTCGAGCGTCTTGCCATGATCCGCAGCCCATGCCCAAACCTGATCCAGGAAGGCCATCATTTCGCCTGGATCGAGCCCTCTGCTTTTCCTGAGCTGCCCAGGAATCACAGTGTTATGGATTACTCGATCCTCAACACCGAGGAATCGGTGCTTCATGAGGTCTTTCATTTCCTCCTCGCTGATCTCGTAACCCTTGGCGGTAAAGTGCTCCGCCAGCTCACGTAACCAGACGTGGAATAGTGCGTTTTGACTTAGAGAACGCTTATTTCGGTATACCTTTGGCTCCCAGGTAACTGGGTAATTGAAGTCCCACTCCTTCTCGAGCCATCGCTGAAAGAAGGCGACACGCTCTTGGATCTGCCGCCTTTCTTTGATCAACCAGAATTGGCTCACGATCGCGGGAGCTCGATGTGCATCGACCGATGACTCTCGGCCTTTTTGAAGGTCAGGCCTTTGCCCTCCCATAGATTTATGTGGCCCTCGTATGGACCGTTCCGCTGTTTAGCGACGATCAGCTTGAGGTCAGGCTCGGCCATGATCAGTTGCTCCTTTTCTGTGAGCTTTTCGCCCATCACCTGGAACTGCTTTACCTTTTGTCGCCTTTTATTATGCCAAATTATGAACAGCAAGTGTGCCTGGTCGACAATAGTACCGCCGCCTCGCACATCGAACCGCGTTGGAATGTACTCGTCCCCGCCTGATTGTGGTTTTCTCACATGGTGCACCAGACATATATGGACGTCCTTCGCCTCAGCTATGCCCAAGAGCTGATTCATGAACAGACGCTCCCGTTCAATGTCGTCAGTGACGCCACAGAATTGCAGGTTGTCGACCAGGACGACCTTAACGCCTCGATCAGCCATCGCGATAATGCAGCCCAGCACCTCGAGCGGCTCGACACCACCGAGTGCTCGATACCAGTACACACGCTCACCGACCCAGTCATAAAACTCCTGGGCGAATTTCATGGGCGGCTCATCGGCTGCGGCGGCTTGTTTGCACATCATGTAAGCCGTATCTGACAACTTCATCTCAAACGATGCTAGGCCGACCTTTACGTGTTGTGCCAGGTGCGTCAGTACAAACGACGCGACCGTGCTTTTCTTATGTCCATTGATACCGCACCAAACGCTGACCTCGCCAGTGCGTAGCCTGACCTTGTCGTGCGTATCGATCCAGGGAAACGGATACCCGTGTGTGACTGGGTCCGTTTGTACCCGATCAAAAAATGCCTTCTCGAAATGCTCAATCCTGACGACGTCAGCCGCCTCACTCAAAGCAAAAACCTCCTGGAGATCCTTATCGGTAAAATCTCGCTTCTCGATTATTCTCATATCTCTAGTTCCCTTATCCCTTCATGCGTTTCGAATTCATCCTCCCAGCGCCGTCCATGCAGCCAGGTTGTGGCGTGGGGAATGTATCGTTGTTCAGTTGACCATGGATAGGACGTCAGCGCCTCCTTCGCAGCGGCCCTATCTTTTTGGTTAAGCCTGTCGAATGCGACCCTAGCTTTTGCCTTGTTAGTCTTGCGCGGATAGCCCGACCAGAACTCCTCAAACTCCTTATGGTTATTAATTGATGATTCATTGGTGGTTAGAGAGGTAATTTTACTCCTATCAATAGGTGTCATTTTACCCCTATCCATAGGTGTCATTTTACTCCTATCAATAGGTGTAATATTGACCCTATAGATGGTCGATTGTGAATAGCGCCTGTGCCTGGTGATCAGCTCCAGCTCTTCGAGCACCTTCAACGTCGATATCAAGGTTTTACGACTAGCGCACGACCGTCGACAGATATCGTCATATGAGGGATAGCAGAAACCGTCCTCGTCAGCTCTATCGGCTAGGGCGATGAGAATGGCCTTCTGCGTTGCTGTGATGTCTGTCACCACATTGAGCGCCCAGTTGATGGCCGCAATACTCAAGTGATGGCCTCGAGCATCTCGTCGACAAAGCCGTTGCGTTTTCCGCCCCGCAGCAATGCCTGGCGATAACGCTCCTTGTCCTCACGCGATACCCGAGAGCCCTGCTCGACATGAGCCTCGTAAATTTCGACCACGTAGTCGTCCAGCTCGTCGCGCTTGGGGCGCTTAAACGCTGGGTAATGTTGATCAGTTGGTGGGAATAGGTCCGCCACATCGACGCTCACAGCGCCGCAGACCTCATGAACAGAACATCCAGCGTAACAATGCACCAGGATGCGTCCGTCCTGGCCTTCTGTGATGCGTAGTGATGGTGACTTGTCGTCATGCGCTGGACACTGCGCCATATAGCTACCCCGCCCGCTTTTGCGGTAAGATGGTAAGCGATCTAGGAAATCCCTTAGATCCATGCGTGTTACCTCCTGGCGATACCCTCGCCGTCCCCCTGGGGCCCCGATCGGGCCCCGTTTTTCATCTGCTGGCTTTCTCGAATTCTTCTATAGAGACCCCCAGCGCCTCACAAATACGGACAGCCGTCACAAAACGCATCGACTCCCCGCATCTCCATTTATGCACCGCTTGCCTAGAGACGCCCAGGAATCGAGCAATATCTGAACTGCTGATCCCTCGGTCGTCTTGTAGTGTCCGCAGTGCCCGACCTGTATCAAAGATCGGCTTGGTGCTGTTCAAAACGGCATATCCTCATCGAGTGATGACTCACCTGGAAGTGGCTCGCCTGGTTCTTGCGATGGTGGCGCCTCTTTGTTTTCAGGCACGAGAACAAAAACATAACCCTCTGGCGGCGTGATTTCCAGCCCCAGGTATTTCCCCCCGTTCTTGTTTGTGTTGATCCAGCCGCCCAGCTCGGCGACCTCGCCACAGACGTTGAGAGACCCGCGATAATCGGGTTGGTTGTCTTTCTCCTTGTACTGGTTGCGATGTAAATTGCCCTTATTGACGGGCGGTCTGTATGGTTGGTCGTTCATCTTACTGTCTCCCCTTGAGTTGATTGGCCTTTGCCTTTTCCTGGGCGGTCAGCCTATTACGAATAATCGACTGCTCGTACTCTGAGCACTCGTCCCACACTTGTGTGAGCTTGAGGCCGTCATCGTCATCGATAGCGGCTTTGATGTGTGCGACCTGGGTCTCGAATAGATCCTCGGCCTCCTTGAGTAGATTGCGCCAAAGTGTTTTAAACGCAGTTTTTTCGCCCTCTGGGGCGCTGTTGAATGCCTCGTTTTGCTCCTCCTCGCTGAGGCTGTTGATGACTTCGTGAAACTTGACGCAATCCCCTACCGCTTTGACTACCTCGTCATATGGGTCTGAGGGCGGCAGATCTTCTCCCTGGTAAACGTAAAGGCCAATGCCGTGCATACTGATCGCCTTGGCAAAACAGCGCTGCATGGACGTATTGAGCTGGAATACGTTGGGGTTCGCGATCGGCTTGTTCTGATGGTTCAGAACAGGCAGGTGCATCTTATGCGACAAGCCATCGATCGTGACAGTACAGGACACCATTACCTCGCCGCTAGGATAGACGACAGGCTCATGATGCTCATATGTCGCGTCAGGGCACTCCTTTTTAAGAAGCTCCCAGGCTGACGCCCAGCTGATATACGACAGCTTTCCCTTCTTCTCGATGAACTCGGTGCAGTCGATTTTTCTCAAGTAGTTAAATTTACTCATCAGTCAGATGCTCCTCTTCAATGTATGAGGCCGACTCGAGATAGTGGTAGCAATTCCAATAGCCTGAGCTATATGCCGCCGTCTCGCCCTTGTAGGCGCCACGCTCACAGTCAGCGAATCCCTCCAGCCACTCACGGGTCGACGCCTGGACAAAATCCAGGAGCGCCTTGCGCTTGTAGTCGTTGTGCTGGGATGCGTTAGTGAGGATGCTGAGAGCCAGCTCCTCCTGGATAGCCTTCATCGGTTCGATCATGCGGCGCCCTCCTGATACAGCTTGACCAGGTGCTCCTCGACCGCGTCCTCGTTCAGGACGTGATGACAGCCGAATTTACAGTGGTGCAGATTGACGTGATAAAGCGTCTGGGTAAATACAGCTCCCTCGGCTTCGTGATATTCGAGCGATTCCTCCACTCGATGGTGGATTTCCAGATCGCCGAAATCAACCTCCAGGGCGACCGTGTTGTCATCGATCCATTCAATGACATCAGCCCCTTCGATTGTCTCGAGATCCTCTCCATGCGGATAATTGATAACGATATACATATGTGCCCCTCCTTAATTGGACAGACACAGCGTATACGTATTGGATGACAGGCGTCAACCGCCTCGATGACTTTTTTTAATACGTCCACATGACTGGAGTATCAGTTTTTCTGATGTCCAGGTGTATAAAGCCCTTGGCCACACCGATAGCTGGGAACCCGAGCTTGAGCGCCTCGTGAACAATATTCATCCGCTGAAAACCATTACTGACAGCGATATCAGCGGCGATCCCCTGGGAGTGTGTACCCGGGCCATTTGGCTTGTCTCTTTCGGCGCTATGGGTTGGAGCCCTGTAACCGCTAGTGATAACGAAAGGAAAGCCACATCGCTCTCTCAGCTCGTCCAGGGCATGGATCAGCTCTGGCTTGATCTCGTTGCGCCCCGTTTCTGAACACGCGAACTCGGACTCGTCGAAATATTTATACATCACCGCTCTCTCGATACGCCTTTGGTCTTTTCGTAGCTTCTCATCGCTCCGAGACCAAGCATTCCCATCAGTACGGGCATCATGGTCTCGAGGTTAATCAGTGGGATCGTGACGTCAATAGCCAGCAGCGCCAAAACAAAATTGGTAAACGGTATCACCATGAAATTACCAGTCATGCCCAGGACACAACACCAGCCGACCGCTGGGCGCCAGCCTGACACAAAAAGCGACTTGTGTGCGGCCTCGACCTTATTTACCTCGAGCTGTGCCTTCGCCAGCTCCTGGGCGTGGCGCTCTGCCATGGTGCTGATCTCGTGCGCGAGCTTCGCCTTCTGGTCCTTGTCCTCGATAAACTTATCGAGAAGGCCAGCCACAGGCCCCACCAGGGATTCAATCAGCATTATTTAAGGTAGTCCGCTAAAACCACAGCGCCAAAAATAAAAGGATACAAAGCGAACACAGCAGTGCGGTTCGTGGCGATGTCTTTATGAGCAGCGTCGATCTTTTCATCGAGTCGGCGAAGCCGCTCTTCACATAGCTTTTCATGGTGTGCCAGCTTTTCGAGAGCTTTTTCTGCAAGGTCCATCATCCCACCCCGTAATCGTTACCGTATTTTATCACAGGTCATGACAGGATGAGGCCGATGAGGAATATCATCAATCCAAACATCACCACCAGGGCGATGCCTTCCAAGATCTGCTTTCGCATCTCCATCTGTCGATATACAGCGTCCTGGCGCTCCTTTGCGACTTTTTTCTTAAGTGCCCTAAACTCTTCTAAGCCCTGGGCTCCATAAGCCAGGTTAATGATGTGGAGTATCTCTTTTTGCTGGGCGATCATCTTTTGCTTCAGTGCGAAAAGTTGCAGAGCCTCACTTTCCACTGATTTAGCAAATACAATCTTTTTAAATGGGTTGGGGTTTTTGGCCTTGTTTTCGGCGTACAGGACATCAGACGCGGCACCGTACCACTGACCGATCTGACCCATCACATCATGTGCCTCACGACCCGCCTGTACTAGCGCGACGACCGTCGCATAACATTTTGTCGCCGTTGCCGCCGCTGTAATCGGATCAATCACTACGAACCCCCACGCAATCGAATGACCGATGGGCATCTATAGATTGCAGAGGCTACATAGTAGACGTGTTTCTTGTCGGTGCCTTGTTGCCTGTAGACGCACATCGTATGTGGTACGACTCGATATCCCACATATCTGACTGTACTACTCTCGAGAATGAGAAAGAGGACGATGGTATGCATGCGCCCCCTTGAGGCATTTTACCATGCGGATTTAGTGTTCGACGAGTTCTCCGTCTACTGGCTCGGCTTCTGGCTCTTCTGATTCGGGCTGTGCTTGTTGTGTTTTGGCCTGGATAAGGGCGATCTGCGCCTCCAGGTCCGCGATTCTGAGCGCCTGCTGTGCATTCTGACGCGCCAGCGACTCCATGCGCTGCGCCAGGACAAACTGCTCTTCAGTGACTTGGTTCTGTTGTTGCTCCATTTGTATCCCCGTTGGTTTTTGTGGTGTGGTCAATGTAGTGTCAACCAGAAGGATTTTCAAGGGTTCACAGGTATTCTGCCGATAACTGATCCGTCAGCGATGTCCTCGTCGATGCGATCCTCCATCAAATGCACGAGAGCGATGGTGGCCTCCATGTCATTGACGCCGTTTGTCTTGATCATCGGCACTCTAAACGGCACAGGATCAGCCTGGGTAATCGCCTCAGACTCCACGAATCCCTCTAGGTGCGTGGCGTCGTCGGCTGGCGTGTCATATACAAGTGTTCTCATGGCACAAACGTCACGTCGATATTGCCTGAACCGTCCCACTCAGTAGAGATATTACTTATCTCTGTCGTGTCTAAGCCGTTGGCTAAGCTCCACGTCCATCTTCGTCGGAATCCGCCAGCAAGCGTTGTAGTCGATGCCTCTGCCGATGTAAGCGTTGTTAGCGTCCCGTTGGCGGTGAATGAGATGTTAGTAAACTCACTAGCTCCAATAGCATTAGAGGTGCTGTAACTTAACTCAAACTCAAAAAACATACCCGACGACGCATTAGTACGCGCAAGGCGCGTAATGCCCAAGGCAGATAGCGTTGCGCCATTAACATTGGTCGGTGACACTGAGCCAGTGGGCGCACTGCTTTCAAAGCCGCGTGTCGTGGAAAACTGCTGTGACAAGGTGCCCTGAGTTACAGTAATCGTCTGCGTAGAGCTTGCGCCATAATACTCGCTAAAAGACACGGCGGTATTCGATGCCTTATTAATTAAAGCTCGAATGTCGGTATCGTTCATGCTGGCTTGTGTGCCAGAGGTGCCTCCCGCTTCAACGTGTATGTCGTTAAGCGAGATAGCACCCGATGTCTGTAACGGCATTAGTCAGTCCAGATAGCGCCGCAGATGTCCTGCACAAGCTGATCTTCACCAGTAACGTCTGTCGCTGTTGATGCCTGGTTACCATCCTCGTCAGTCGTCACGGTGTAACGCTGTAGATGCTTTACGACTGTGCTAGTAACAGGGAGAGCGTCATCTGTTGAGTCATCAAATGTATGCTCATATACAACCATCAACCTTGGATCGCCCTCTGTGGTGTCGGCAGGGTATGTCTCAATGCGCCCAACTGCGCGTGTGTTAGTTATCGCCATTTTCAAGCTCCTCTATTCGCTTGGTTAGTGATTCAATCGTCTCTTGCTGAGAGCGTACTGATTCTATCAGTAACGAAATAATCTTGGTGTGTTCTACTGTCTTGTACTCGTTGTTAAACGGTGCGGGACTAATAGCATCAGGGATGACTTGCTCGACCTCTTGTGCGATGACACCCGTCTCGTGCTTGCACTTAGGTATAAAGCCGTGCGTTTTTTCGATACCGTCGATCCAGTCGAACTCTACGCCGCGCAGTTTCATCAGCTTTTCGAGCGGCCTTTCAATCGGCTTTATGTTGGTTTTGAGGCGCTCATCTGAGGCGTAAGCAGTGATATTGCCTTTCGCCAAAAAATTACCTGAGTCAGCCGTAATCTGAGCCAAAGCTAGATTTGATCCGTTCTCCCATAAAAAGCCTATTTGAGCGCTACTGTTAGCAACGCGGAATCTAATGCCGTGAGATGTTCTGCCGTCTAGCCCCGCTGGTGCATTGCCACCTGATAAAGATTTTCCAGACCCCGCAGTGGACATATAGATGCCCCAGTTGGTATCTGAACTATTCCACATATAAATGCCACGGGTACTGCCTCCATCAACTGAGTCCTGTATTTCTAATTTTGCGCCACCCGTGTTGACGAGGTTTGAAAACGAAGCGTTGCGACTACTATCAATAACGCCCAAGCTACCTACAGCTAGACCGCCTGCTAGGTACAGCTTATTGTCTAATTTATTGAAATAAGCCATCTCGTAGAAACCAGAGCCTGTTAACTTTGGCCCCTTATAGAAAGACAGCTTCCCTGTGCTTGTGCCTCTGTCAGATATGCCCCAACGGATGTTGTTATCGTTGCCTGCGTATCCAGAGCCATAGCCAAAAAATATTTCTGAAACGGTGTTTTCGCCTGTTGAATTAAGGTGCAACTCACCGCGACCCGAAGATCTAATCCCATTGCCTAGCACGTTGTTATTTGCAAAGACGTTACGGTTAGCGTCAATAATCGTGGTAGAGCCTCGCTTTAACGAGCCTTGACCAATGACGACATCACCATACGAGTAAATGCTTCCAGACGATTGGGCAATGGAGCCGCCGACATAGAGCTTGTATGAAGAATTTGACGGTGTGCCTATGCCGACATAGCCAGTTTTGTTAATTTGTAATTGAGTAGTGCCAGCGTTTTTAATAAAGAAATTACTTTCGCCCGTAGAGGCGTTAAAGACTCGATCAAGAATAAAATCGTGGTCGGCGTTCGCGTCACTATCCTGAGTCGCAATAATTTTATTCGCGCCATCTGTAACGATAAGCTGAATGTTTTCGTTGGCGTTGCGACCAAACTTAATGCTATTTGATGAGTTATAAAATGTATGCCCTTCGCCTGTTGCAGTAATAACGCCGCTGGAAATGGTGCCTAGCGTTGCATTGCGCGAAATGTCGATTGCGGCTACGCCGCGAATCTCTAATCCGTTGTAAAGGTTACCGCCTATCTCTGACCAACTGCCAAGAGTTCCACTTTCACAGGTGCGAACCCACATGGTGCCTCGGGAAAGCTGAGAAGAAGTGCCAGCGCCAGCGCCATTACCGTAGCGCGGGTAAGCCATTTCCAGCCAGTAATCACCAGAGCTAACTCCATGTCCATAAGCATCACCAAGCGCAACGCGGTTGCGATACCACTGAGTGCTGATTGCCGCAGGTGCGTCCACTTGACCCTGTATGAAATTCCAGCCCCAGTAATCTACGTCAGCATCAAAACCAGCCGTGTTATAACGCGAGTGAGCTAACCACTGTCCGAAGTTGCCATTTAGCGACTGACCGTATTCCGCCTCACCTTGTGAGACTGTGACGTTTTGTAACTGGCGGCTGGAGTCGATGACGGTCTGCGGTATGGTGCCGACCTTTAGCTCGTCTTGAATAGTGGTGCTTTCGAACAATATGATTGAGCTTGGCTGTACCTGTATTTTTTCATCGCCTGATACAGCGAAGTGGATGCGGTTGGCCGAGCCGTACATCCCCGTGTCGTCGTCGTTTTTAAACGTAAACGCTGGCGCAGACTCACTGCCATAGCTCGCTCTAAACTGACTGCCGCTAATCGTGCTAGTTGCGGAAATGCTTGTAGGGGTGAACGCGCCTGACAGACTCAAAGACGTTGCACTGATATTGGTGGCTGTGATTGCGCCCGACGTAATACTGCCAAGAGTCGCGTTACCTGCACTGTTGATACGAGTCGTGCCGTTAATAATGAAATCGCCATCCTCGATTTCTAAATCGCCATCACGAGTTAAAACCAGCTTGGATACCAATCCTCTATCGGCGTTAGCAGTGCCAGAGGTGAAAAAGTGCAGATCACCTGCTCTAAAGTTAGTGTCAGCCGCGCTAGGAAGTTTGGCCGCAATCGCCGCACCCGCCGACTGATAACCGCCTGACGTACTCAACCCGCCAAATGTAATTGCTGGCGACCATACGTTATTTGCTGTTGAGCTGTTTGCAAGTGCCAGGCCCACGCGAGCAGGTTGCCCAGTGGTTGTATCGGTATCGCAAAAAACTAAGCCATGCTTGTCATGGTATAGCTCCGTCCCACCTGTTGCTGAATACCAGTTAAGTATTCGCCCTGTTGCGCCGCTAGGAGAGTAAAAGCGATTGCGTAGCAGAACGTCGACCTCTGCCTCTGTTGTGCCGCTTGCCACATTCAGATGACTAAATTGTGCGTTGCGAGCGCTGTCTATTATCGTTGTGCCGCCGACTAAAATGTCTGTGCTGTTTTGAAAGTCAACTTCTCTTGTTGAGCCGTCTACAAAAATAAGTCCTACGTTTTTGCCGTTACCTACACGGAAATCGCGGAATCGGCTAGTGCCATTCTGATAGCCACGATAGTTAATCCAAAGATCCGCTGAGTCTGTGTCCCAGTTATATCCAGCGTTGAGGCTATTGGTGTTAGTCCGCGACATATAAGGCGAAAAACCGTTATCACCTGCAAGCAACACATGACCGTCGCCCGTAATTGTAAATCGCTCGTTTGATGTTGCTTTGCTTCCCGCTGTACTGGTGTGGAAGCGTATTGCGGCGGCGGAATCGTTGTAGGTCGTGTGAAGGTGTACGTCACCGACGCTGTTGTCATACCAAATCTCAAAACCTTCACCAGCGATACCAGCTTGCCCGTTCATCTGTAATACAGGATCGGCGGAGGAGCTAGTAGTTACGAACTTTAAAGTGGGATCGGTTGCATTATTGCTTATGAGAAGATCGGACTCAGTAACAGTGACGCCTGATTTGCCGTAAGCACTGCCGCCATCAAGCTCAATGCCTGTTTCCCACTCTAGTCTAAGCTGCTGATAATCAGGCGAAGACCACGCGCCAGAAGTACGATATATGCCATAGGTATTTGTTATGTGCCAGAAAATACCCTCATCAACCGATGCGGTGTGGTTGACTGATCCTCCTGACTTCACTGTTCCGAAGCCCATCTTTGAGCTATCAGTTAATCGGAAATTGCCGAAAGAGCTGGTGCCACTGCTAGTGATAGCGCCCGAGGAAATTGTTCCCTCAAATACAGCATTGGAAACGCCATAGCCTGCATTTCTACCAAAGCGAATTAATCCTGCCGCATTGTTTGCCGACTCATAAACAAAAATACTGCCTAGCGCGTCTCCTGCGTCATGAACCATAAACTCCCAATCTTCAGAGGTGTTCGCTAGGATTCCTGACTGCATAGAGCCAGACCAGCCGCTGGTATAGCGATAGCTTCTCGACGTGCTACCTATTTCTAAAGCACCGCGCAACATTCCACTAGCGTATGACGAGCCGTCAGTAGATATTGAAACTACGCCACCCGATGTAGTTTCAAGATAAGTAGAGTCGATTGTGCCGACCGTTATGTTGTCATTCGTCTCTAAGTAGCCAACGGTACTATGATCGCCCCAGCCGTAGGCCGTATTCCAGTTACCAGAGTTGCCGCCCGATGCGTTGATCTGACCTTGTACAACCAAAGCAGCGGAGCCTGATACGTTTTGCACGTATGCCATAAGACTGCCGCCAGCGGTAAAGCCAATCTGATTCGTACCGTACTTGTACATACCAGTGCTGGATTCGCCATCAAACGAATATGCCGCTTTCGATACTGTGCCGTCTGACGCATAAAATCGACGTGTAGATGCTATGACCGTTGTACCGCCTACTTCATAACCGCCGATTTGAACGTCCAAACCACCAGTGTTTATTTCTAAAACTACGCCATCTGTATTTCCGCTAGGCGCGAAACGTAAAACTTTTAATGTCGAATTTGCGAAGATAGAGGGAAAGCCCGAACTGTACGCTCCACCCCATTGAACATTGTAGCCACTACTTAGGGTGAGACTTCCGTTAGTTACGCCTATTTCGCCTGTTGATCCTATTGTGCCGATATTGACTAGGTTACGTGTCGATCCCTGTATTACCTGAGTCGTGCCGACGTAATAGCCAAGCGTTGTTGAGCCATTGCCCGCTGTAATTGATCCTGCGGTAATAAACTGACCACTACTATTAATAGCGCCATTAACATCTAGCGTTGCAGTTGGTGTAGTAGTGTTGATTCCAACTCGAGTTTGATTAGAGCCTTCGGCTCGCCACGTCATAACGTGATCCCACGTCTGACCGTCATCAGCTAGGTATAGATCAAGACGCGAACGCGCATCTGTACCTGAATTTTCCCATCGTCCTAAATCCCAACGTGCGGCTGAGTTATATGCTTCACCTGATATGCCTCCCGTTACCCATGCTTGGTTTCTTTGCATAACAGGCGTATTTCCGCCATTGGTATCTTTAGAAATGACAGCCATACGGAAATCAGTAAGTTGATTACTTCCGTCATGATTTCCACTGCTAAAGCCGCCAATAATAGCCGTTGGTGCTGTACCCCACGAAGTCGCACTTGCGTCATCATCTCCGTCTACAATAATTCCATCAAAAGTAGAGGTGCCGCTACTCGTAATAGCGCCGCTACTTATTGTCCCGACAGTTATGTTGTCATTTGTCTCTAGGTAGCCAGCGGCACTATGATCGCCCCAGCCGTAAGCAGTCTGCCAGTTAGCAATGCGTGTTGAACTGACGTAATTTGTTGTTTGATTGCTAGGGTAAAAATTATTACGTGAGTAAATTTCGCCCGTATCGCCGCGCACTTGGAATAACGCTTCTTCAGAGGAGTTCTCGAACAAAAAGCCAATATTTCCTGTGCTGTCATGCACTCTAAAACGTACAGCGTAAGACGTTCGACCATCTAAACCTGACGCCGCACTGCTCCCCGCAAGCGACCTACTGCCACCTGCTTGACCCATGTAGATACCCCAGTTGGTATCTCCTGAGTCCCACATCATTATGCCGCGTCCAGTGCCGCCATCTTGCTGATTTTGTATTTCTATAAGAGAGCCGCCAGTGGCTTTAAACAACCCTGTAAATGTGTCCCCTGTGGTGACCGCGTAGTTTTGCGTTGAGTGATCGCCCCAACCGTATGCAGTGTTGGCATTGGTTGAGCTACCGCCAGTCCATGTCACAACCCCATTTATTTCTGTGCGTCCGTCAACGTACATTGTCGGCGATATTGGGTTGCTCGTGCCCGTCTTTATGTAAGCCTTAACAGCGCCGCTAGATAGGAAGTCGATACGACCTGCCGCAGTACGACTGATGCCTGTGCCTGAATCGCCATCGAACGAATACGCGGCTTTTACCGTCGTACCGTTGGAAGCATAGAAGCGACGTGTAGATGCTATGACCGTTGTACCACTGACCTGATAGCCAAACGGAGTGTTAACGCCACTCGCGTTAAAGCCACCTAATACAACATTGCTCGCATTTTTTAGATCAACTGAATTAGTGCCTGCTTGAAAGTAGTGGTTATTCCCGCTGAATTTCAAGGTGCCGCTTGTAGTAATAGCACCCGTGCTAATCGCATTTGTAGTTGTCGCGCCGCGCCCCGTTACCGTCGCAAGGGTGTCAGCCTCAGCCGTAAGATATCCCTCCGTACTGTGATCGCCCCAGCCGTAAGCTGTGTTCCAGTTGGTAATGTTTGTTGATGTAAAGTCGCCAGCATCCCATATACGGTTGCCATCAATCTCAACGTCGCCTGCTGTATCTAGATCAATACTGAGTTTTTTCTGACCCGCACCAATAAAGTTAATTTCGTTTGGATTGCCTGACCACTGGATGCCCCATTGATCTGCGGCTGAACTTGCTGATGGATTATAAGTTTCAGAAATGCCCCAGATGTCATGGGTGCCAGTTGTGTCGGCAGTAGTGCGAGCAAAAAAGCCTTCTGCAAGTATTGGCTTTGTTGTTGATCCTGTCGGGAAGGTAACTCGACCTGTTAGTGTGCCGCCAGCGAGAGGCAAGTGACCGACTTGGCTGTAGGTGTAAGCGGTGTTGGCATTGGTAGAGCTACCGCCTGACCATGTGACGCTACCGCTAAATGTTGCGTTTCCTGACGCATTGATTGTAAGCCTATCGCTATTATTGTCGTGATCGTAAATGCGGAACATCTTTGTACTTGAGCCTGTACTGCCCAGTATTCGCCATGTTCCAGCACCGCCACCCGTTGATGTCAGCCAAATATCGGCCTCAGTACCCTGAGCGAGTAACTGTTTACTGCCACCGCCGCCTTCTACTGTATCGCTTGATCTCAGGTAATGATTAAAAACAAAATGATCGTTTGTCTCATCCCACGTAATAGACGCATCTGCCGCAGTGCCGCGATCGACAATAAGGCCAGCGCCGTCAGATAGTGACTGCGTGTTTCCACTGTTGACGGTTATCGTCTTGTCAGTCACATCTAGGTCGGTGACGTTGTATTGGTCGATGCTTCCTTGCAGGATTAGCTGGCCTGTGATCGTCAGGTCGCCGTCGAATGTGTCGTTGGTGTTTGACCGAAGGAATGCCGTGGAGTCTAAGTTGTCCAGGGTGTCAGCGTTACCGCCTGTCGATGTGACGCCTGTAACGCCCTCATTTGCTTCCAGGGTGAACGGTACAGTCTGACCAGTGAAGGCCGTGCCGACGCTAGTGACACGAACGCGGAACTGTAGGTCCGTATCATCGGGTATATCGTTACCGCTGCCTGACGTGAACGTCTTGGTGACATCACCAGTTAAAAAGTAAACAAGATACGTGTAACCGTAATAACTCGACAGGTCATATTCGCCAAATTGGAGCGTGTGCGTTTTGGTCGCAGACGTTAAATCGGTAAACGTGCCATCGGCTGACACCTCGAAATTAAGTGTCGCCTGTGCTTGGGCTGTCGTGTAATTGGTCGTGGCATAGAAAAAGTGATCAACGATGAATTCAACGTCTACATCAGCAGTGCCGTGGTCAAACTTATCTGACGATGTACCGAGCGTTACCGTCCCGCCTGACGTTGTGAAGCTGCCTGTATCTTCTTTGAAGTCGCCATTCGATCCCCCGACAGATGTTGCCAGGGAGCCGAATATCGAGTCCAAAGCATCCTGGGAGAGCATCTCCCTGGTGATTGATCCAGGCGCTAGGCTCTTGGCCTCCAATGGCCCTAATACGACCAGGGAGTCATTCACCGTAATAGTTTCAGCCGTCACATTGCCACGGAACAGTGCATCCGCAGCCTCAAACGTGCCATCGGTTGTCAGCTTCCAGCCTGCTACGCCCTGGCTGTAATCGGTTGACTGCAAAGTGTCGGCAATCTTAGTGATGGTGACAGCGTTATCAGCGATCTCTGTGGTATCCACTGCGCCGTCAGCAATATCGCCAGAGTCAGCCTGGACGCTCGAGCCTGAGTTGCCGCTGGTGCCTGTATAGCTCCCCTTATTGCCTGAGAAGTCCACAGGGCGCAGGAAAAAGTATTTTGTGACTACGCCGTCAGTGCCAGACGGCTGCTGATAGACATACTCCTCGCCCGCTACCTTGGCCGTTGGTAATGCGTTGGTCGCTGGTGTCGTGTTGGTGCTTGTGACGTGGACCTCTGTGAACGCATAGTCCAGGTCTGTGGGGTTGGTCCACTCGACAATGATTGATCGAACGCCGCCTGTAATTGCACCCAAGGTGATCGCCCCTGGAGGCGTTGTATCGCCCTGGAGCGTTCGGGTTGTGGTTATGAAGTCGCTGCGGACACCTAGCGTATTAAGCGAGCGAACGCGGAACGTATACTCAGAACCGACGTCCAGGCCAAACAGCTCGACAGATGACTCTGATGTCCTGGCGAAATTCGTATAATCGGACGCGCTGGTGAGCTTCCATTGAACCTCATAGTCGCTAACGAACGCATCATCGGCCTCTGTCCAGGAGAATGAGACAGATGGCTGGACGGTGCCATCTGGCCCCAAGGATGACTGTTCAGTGGTAGCTGGTACGGTAGGCGCCTCAATACCAAACGGATCGGGCAGCGTGGTGTCCTGGTTGTCGTTTTCTTCTGAGCCAGTCACCCAGCTGTATATGTCGTTATATTCGATCAGCGACAGGTCGACCTCACCATTATCCTTGATGCGCGTAGAGACCACACGCATGAGCTGACGAGCCGCTCCCGTCCACCCTAGGCTCGGCTGCTCTAATCGCACAACGTCGCCCACAGCGATATCCATGGCCTCTGACGTGGCTGTCAGCGTTACCGATCGGGTATTTCTCCTGGATGCCTCGCAGACGATCCTGGCCATCTCTCTGGCCTGGTACAAATTTGTAATCGTATTGAGGTTGATCTCGCGTATCAGCTCCTCGCCGTTGTCCTCAGCCAGGAAAGTCACGAAATCACTGTTCGAGTCAGTCGATTTCTCTGGATATGTGACCGAGTCCATCTGCCAGTTAGCGGCTGGATTGGGGAACTTGGCGATCACTCTGTTAAATCGCTTGCCCTTGCCCGCGTCAGTGACGGTTATATCTGACAGAATATTGTCGGGCGTCAGATCGAATGAGCTGGTCTCAGACTTATCAACGCTCAGCCCATACTCGCCATCGGTATACGGTAGAAGGCCGCGCATACCCTGGAGCATCTCTTTGACGTTATCAAACACAGTCTTGCCAGCGTCCAGGCGAGCGTTGCACTCAATCCAGGTGATAGCCGCTCCGCCAGTATATGGCGTCTCTGTGCCGTCGTATTCGTTAGCAGCCGCGATAAATTTGGTGTCATCGATGGCGCTAGTAGGGAGACCCTTACCGTATCGACTATTCGTTAGGTAGTCGCGCAAACACAGAGCTGGGTTAGTGCTGTAACCCGTGGTCGATGTACGTGGGTCGTATACCCTGCGGCCTCTAATGACACACTGAATCTCTGGGATGCCGCCGAATACGTCCTGGTCGTACTTAATACGGATCGCCAGGTACGCGACACCTCGCAGCCTGTGGTTGGTTCCCCAGGAGTCGTCAGCGCCAGATAACAGGCTGGAGTATCCCTGGTTATCGCCGCCTAGCTTCTTGTCGACAGAGATTAAGCCGCTATAGTCTGAATGGGTGTGCAGCTTGTCGTTGACGTATATCTGATCGATAGCTTCGATGTTGCCCTCAGATAAGACGATCGCCATGTACAGGTATTCGTTTTTCTTGCCGCCACCAGTCGAAACAAACACGCGAACGCCGCCGACCTTGCGCTTGCCGTAAACGACAGGGATCGGATCGATGTTGCTCTGCTTGTTTACAAGGGCGCCCTGGGCCTGGTCGTCAAAGTCGTCAAAGTCGACGCCAATTAAGAAGCCGACGATATCGCCCAGGAGGCCAGTAATTCCCTTAATGATGCTAGAAAAGAATCCCATTATTTACGGCCCCACTTTAAGTCGCGTACTGTGTTTGCGGCATATTCGAACCCGACATCGCCAGGGAAATACTGCTGCTGAGAGTTGTTGTTGGTCAGGCGCCCTGATTTCTTATCGAAGTCAGCCCAATGGCTGGCGGCCTCGACGATTACCTCAGAGGAATCACGTCGCTCAGTCACCTCGAATCGAGTCAATCGACCATCGAATGCTACAAAGGGCGAGCCAACGATCGCGCCAGCGGCGCTGATAGCGGCCTTCTGGATTAAAATCTGCCTGTTAACGTAGTCATTGCTTAGAAACAGCGATATATACGTCTGCTCCACGCCAGAAAGCGACAGGGACATGGTATTGACTCGAAGCTCCCTGGACTCCTTGGGCTCTCCGATATTAAGAACGTGATCACTGACTGAATATGTATTTGAGCCATCGACCACATCATGCGCGTAATCAGTCAGGCGAATGCCCGAACCGACGTCGATGAATACCAGGTTACATAATCGGAAGCTGTCCTTTGCCAGCTCTGTTTTTAGCGTGGAATTTAGGCCGCGTGGCATCAGAGCACCTCAATGAAATCAATCTCAAAGTTGTACCTATCATAACCCGAGAGCGCCCATTGCTGGACGTCATTTTCGAGACGTACGGTAAATGGTACGTTGTTATATGTGATCGCGTCATTGTCAGGTATCGCCGAAATCAGTCCTGGCTGAATACTCAGGCTGCCTGTCGCTGTCGTGAGGTCAGCTGTAATCATATACACCTTGTCGTGACTGGCGAACTTAATGAAGTCACCCGCCTTGAGTGTGCCTGATCCGCCGTCCACGCTGATGGTCGTGTCGCCGATGCTATGCGCTCCGAGTGATTGAGTCGTGCCTGTCCTGGTTCCGCTTGTGTCACTGACTACTGGAGGCACAATCGTGAAATCCTCGACGCCACCCTCTTGCGCCATAACAAAAGCAAAGACAGGAGCGAACTGCGCCCGCGTAAGGTCGTTATAACGGCCCGTGAGCGCCCATCGCTGTGAGCCTAGTGATCTTACCTGGGTGCGTCCGTTTCTCGCCTCAGAGCGAACTACGGAGTGCCTGGAGGTGACGGCCACCCGTGAGAATTCTGGATCTGTTGGGTAACTCATGCCAGTGATGCCCTCCCTTGGTCATTCAGGGCCTCATTGATGACGCTGATGATCAGACCTCGGCGCTGTACGAGTAATTCATCGAATCCCTGGGTGTCGTTTGCTTGTATGTTGAATGAGACGTTCGCCGTCTTGTTGACCGTCTGCTGTGATTCGTTTCGGATAGCCTCGTTGGGCGTAATCGATCCGCCATTGCTTCCCATGGTCAGGATCTCTGGCCCACGCTCTCCGACCATATAAGACTCTCCAGGGCGTACCTGGCCGCCTAGAGCGCGTCCTGCGAGCGATTGTGTCGCGTACTGTGCCCCAGTGGCCAGGATAGCCGCCGCCGCAGCAGCGCCCAATGCGGGCCCGATAAAGGGTATCCCAGCGAGTGATTTGTATGCGGACATCGCGGCGCTGTATGCGTCCGACATGATTTTCTTGGCGTTCTCGCGCTTCTCCGCGTTTGCCAGGTTGACGCCGATACGCAGTGCCGCCTTCGACTTCTTGTCCTTGTGATCGAATAGGAGATTCTCCATATTGATCAGGGCGTCAGTCAGCTCGAGTGATCCCTGCCCTCGATCAGCCGCTTCCTTCTCTGCGATTTCAGCACGACGTGCAGCCCCGTATTCCGCGATCTCAGTGACTGCAGCCTGGTATTCTTCCTCTGCGAGCTTTCCAGCCTCGAGCCTTTCCTTGAGAATGGCAAGTTGATCAGCCTCCTTCCTCTGTAATGCTTCTAGCTCAGTATCGTTCAGCGCCATGATCTGCTCAAGTACCTTGGCCGCTTCCGCCGCCTTCTTGCTCTCGTCCTTTGCCTCGGCCTTGGCTTTCTCTTCGATCGCCGCTGTAGCCGCCTCTGCAGCCTCGGCCTCGTCATATAGAGCGCCAGCTCGTTGAGCCAGGGCGGCAATCTTTTCAGGAGCCAGTCCCTCAGCCTCAGCCTGTCTTACTACTGAGAGAATAGCGAGAGCACGGCCTGTGAGGCCCGCTGTGGCGGCCTCTTCCTCCATGGCTGCAATCATGCCCTGGGCGGAGTTTGCGTACTCTGAGCTTGATTCTGACGCCTCCTGGATGGCGCCTGGTATGTCAGCCAGGGCCTCTGATAGGAATTCGGCTTGTTCCTCGGCGGTTTTCATTGTCATCGCCGCCTGAAGTACAGGCAGAGCCATCTGAGCGAACTTGTCAGTGACGCCGTCGACCTGCAATAGCTCATTGATCATTGACGTGACAGACTCAGCGGCGCCCTCATTACCAGCCGCCATTGAGTCGATTGCGATGCGGAGATCATTGGCTTGCTTTGTGGATATGCCCATTTCCTCGGCATATGCTTTTAGGCGGTTTTCGTTACCTCTCGCCATCTGTCCCGCTGTGAGGTGTGTGACACTTAACTCATCCAGGCTGTCGATCATTAACTGTTGAGCGGCTGTCGCATTTTGCATGGCCTCGACATACTTCACTCGAAGCTCGATCTCCGCCAGGTTGCGACTGGTTTTTGCAAGTCTCAGGAATGAGTCACTGAGCTTCATCGCGCCAGTGGCCGCATCCTCGGACATGATTTTGCCAATATCTGTGAGGGAGTCCTCGAGATCGTCGGCTGATTTCTCAGCGCCCATAAGTGCGGGAATCAATACACTGGCGACCGCTGCACCAATACCGACCACTGCACCAAGTAAGGGCGCACCAAGAACGAAACCCAAGTCAGCCGCCTGGACACCAATCGCTCTCATCGGGTTCTGACCAGCGGCAATCTGACCAGCCAGCTGTTCGAACTGAACGCCAGCCATGCCAGCCTTGCGGCCCATGTCTCCGATACGGTTGCCGCTATCGTTTGCGGCTTCTGGTAATCCTGGGGGGATGGCTCCGCCTACTGCTTCGGGGAGCTGTTGCAGTGGAGGAATGGCGCCTTTCGCCGCCTCCTCGATGTCCTCGATCGCTTCCTCGACAGCAGCGGCTGATTGGCCGAACTTATCCAGGTCTGCCTTGCCTTTTTTGACACCTGTCGTGTCGACTTTTAGCGTTAGTGATCCGACTTCAGTGGCCATACTGGCGGCGCTCCTCGATATTTACTCAGCGTTATGATCGCGCTGACTTCCCAGGGGTCCAATTTTACACCCGTGAGCTGTTCATATGCTGCTATTTCCGCATATGAGTGAGTCGGCATCGACGTGTACGCCTTCCAAGCGTCGTCATGATCCGCGCTTAGTTTCGGTGCTGATAGGAGATCTGGCGGCGTGACGCCCGTCGTTTTCTCGACCTGCTTCAGCGTTTCAAATCGGCTGATGTCAGAGCCATCAGGGATGCTATGTATCCACATACACCACCGACCAAACGCCACGAACTCGTCGGTCAGCCGCTTATAAAATTTTCGCCATTACCCAGGAACTCGAGAAGCTGTGTGACTACGCCAGGGGCGTCCTGGTATAGATCGCGGGCGTTCTTCTTGTTGAACTCATACTCCTCGCCATCCTTAACAATACCGCGCCAATCCAGGGTGACAGATACCAGAGCATCGACATCCATCTTGTCGAAATCAAGGCTGTCTTCTTTGCCCTGGCTTTTCGCCTTCAGTATCTGAGACGTCTGCGACTTCTTGGCGGAACGCCACTCGCGGGAGTCGGCGCCCATGATCGTGATAAACACGTCTGTGGCCTCTCCGTTGAGTGGGTTCTTGATATTGCACTCAGCACCCTGGGCGTGAACCCGGGCTGTGGCTAATTGTGCAAAGTCCATTAGGCGTCAGTGCGAGTGATTTTGATCTGTGAGTCGTCTGTGCTGTCGTACAGAGCCACAAAGTCCATCGCAATAGTCACCGCACCCTCGCCCGATACGTCAGGCTGGCCGCTGTTGTACTTCACATTCGAGAAATCGAACTCGTAGCTGTTGCCGTCCAGATCGGTCAGCGTCAGCGTGATGCTCGATGATGTCTCATTTAAGAACTTCTCATATAGAGTCTTGCTGGCAAAGTACGTGGTGAGCGTACCAGTCACTCGTGATCGACCGATTGATGGGCGATTGGTGGTCTGGCTGCCTACCGAGAACAATGGCTCGATGCCGTTCTCCAGGGTGAACTCGACAGATGTGACGGTTGCGATTGACGTACCGCCTTCACTGATCGAGCCTGTGAAGGAATCGAATGGCACCATGCCAGCGTCAGCTCCGAACGTGGAGCCAGTGATCGCTGATGTGGCCAATGCCAGATCCTTACCCACGACGCCGAACGTGCACCCGACCATCGCGTTCGGAGATACCGACAGCGCCATTGAGTTGATCTCGCAACCCTTGTACGTGTGGAACTCAGGTGTGGCCAGGTCGCCAAACTTACGCTGAATCGAGAACGATCGGCGAGTTGTACCTGCCTTGAGGACGTCTGTCGCCCAGGTGCCGCATAAGGCCGCCTCGATCAGATCGTCGAATGATTCATACTCCAGCTCACAGCTGATCTCACCGCCCACGGTTTTGTTACCGTGACGGAAATCCTCGACCATGCGATCGCCTCTCAGCTTCTCGCTCTCGACCGCGTCCTTAGACACGTTGAGTGTGGTCCCTGTGTGTGGAAGTGGGGAAAATGCGGGAGTCGACGGCGTGGTGCCATACGTGGTCTCCGCAATATAGTGTAGGCTGTGCTGTGCACCGTTAGCGAATGTCATGTTCTGGCCTCAGTATATGTCTGGAAGTCAATCGAGACGGGTATGAAATACCACTCCTCGTCCAAAATAGCGGGCCCCATCGATACTGATCGGACTCGCAAGCTCTGGCTATTATACGTCAAAACAGTACCTCGCTTGAACGTATCTGCCACTGTGTCTACCTCTGACGGTCTCCCTGAGCCCCGAGGTGCTACGACGTCGACCTGGTAGATACCATTGGTCTCATCCTTGCCAGAGCCGCCCAGGGATGCCTGGAGCGTGTCAGCTGGTAGGAATGCTGCTCGCAAGTAGGTTGTCCCAGCTTGCGGTGTGTATGGAATATTCGGGAACGCGATAGGCGTACCTGTAATCGTAGCCAGTTGAGTATCGAGCGCCGCCTGGATGTCGTTAAATACCGTCATTTTTTGGCCGCCACTTCAATAAAGTGTGAATACTCTGAAAGAGTAACGCCCACGGTGCCATTCGGCGCTTGCTGAGACCAGCCGTACTCGATGCGCTCGGCATATGGGACGTTATTGGTCATATAAAACGTGTTGCCCGCGACCATCTTATTCGCTGTGTTTACCAGGGATAGCTCATTTGATCCGCCTGGATCTTTGCCAGTTGCTGGCGCGTCGATGCTGAATTGCCAGTTGTTTCGATATCGGCCTGTCTTTACTGGCGATCGCTTAATGATTTTGGAGCCCATGCCAATGAGCGTTCCTCGCACTACCTTCTCGGGCAGCTCGGCAAAGTCCTTGATCGCACCTGTGAATGTCTTGCTCATTTTCGGATCTGCAGCTCGCTGACCAGGGCCGTATCTCCTGGCTGATTGGTGCTGATCGAAATTACGCGATAAACGTCTGAACCGATCGCGACTGTGTCTCCGACCTCATAAGTATGGGCCTCAGAGACGAGCCTCCTGTCTCCAGCCAATACAGTTTGATCGCCAATGTCAGCATCGCGATAGTCAAACAAAACGCCATTTTTGGTGAACGTGGATGTGGTATCCGTCGTCGTTCCTGTCCCTGGGTCATACGATCCTTTTGACGTCCGCGTGAACGTCAGCTCCTGGCCGAACTTTGTAAGCAAGTTGGTAGCCGTAGTGGCTAATGGAGCGTAATTAAAACTCATGATCGTGACACGAAGTTGACACCATGCACGAGCTTTCGCACCGCAAAGTTAAATGCGGGAGTGCGCTTTCTCATCATGGCTGTGTTGCTGTATACGACCTTGATGTCGCCGATCTGCTCAGACTCGGTCTGGCGCTCCTGGGCATTTAAAGGGAGATCACCGTCCAGCTCGATCTTGGTCAGCTCATACATCGCATTCTTGACCTCTTTTGGGATCTCGTCGGCGTCGACGTCATAGCTGTCGATCCATACGCGATCACGCGGCCATTGCAGAGCTTGCGTTTCGGTGTGCTTCAATCCCTTGAAATGAAGCGACTCAAAATAGTCCATTGCGCGGAGTATGGCGTGGCTGATCTTGGCGTCACTGTGGCTATGTGCAATGCCGCGATCTGTCGCCCAGGTATCCCAGGCAGTGACAGTGATATACGAGTTCGCATTCGCAACAAGCGAACCGTCTTCAATGATCAAAGTAACTTCTGCCGTCATAGTCTCCTCGCAATAAAAGAAATGGGGCCCGAAGGCCCCTGGGTATTAGCCCAACAAGTGACCGATGAAGTCTGGCTTCCAGGCTTTTACGCCCCAAGAAGCTGCTACCTCGATCATTGACTTGCGATATCCGCGATATGAGCGAACCTCAAATACGAGGCCGCTATGTGGGTCTTGAACCACAATCGCGTCGTCAGCCGCATCGCCACCGTTTGGAACTGCTGGAGCGCGCATTGCAAGCTCCATAGCAGCGCGGTGCATAGCGATATTGAACGTGCTGCCGCCTGATGCGTAAACGTTAGCTGACTCACGCATGGCCATGCCTTGGAGGTCAAGCAATACGCCTTGGCGTAGCAAATCAGTGCCACCCGCAGTGTTAGCTGTCTGAAGGTTTGCCAGGTTGCGAAGGTTAGCACCAGCCGCTGTATCGATGATCAGAGAAACCTGACCGTCGTTTGTTGGCATACCATTGTCGACGAGCTCCTTGCGGATGTCTGCGATCAGGTCGAAATTAGACGCGAATGGCGTAGTGCCACCAGTGCCCACTGTGCCCGCAGGGGTTGCAGTACCAGCTGCTTCGCCTAAGTCAGCTTCGATCTCGTTGCAGAGCGTTCGCATAGCTTGCTTGATCTGATCACCGTAAACAGTCTCGAAGCCGATACCATTGTTCAAGTGACGTATATCCTCACCTGTGTATGGGATCTGAACTGCGCGAGCGTTTGTGATGCTCAGTGTCTTGTTGTCGACAGTCTGATCGGTGCCCTCGGGAATAGTCATCGCCTCGGTTACATCGACAGCTGTCGCGGCGCGAGTGAATGAAGCACGAACGACGTCGCCCTTTGCTGCTCGCTCTGAGCCGTTTGCGTTGATGGTTGACGCGGGGATGAAGCCGACGAGCTCCCTGCCCACGACATCGGCAGCTTTATAAATGTCCGCTGCTAGGTCTGTAAGTACGTTAGCCATTGTCGGCCTCCTTAATCATCGAAAAGTTGACCGCCCGATGCAAAGAACTCAGCCCGCTGCTGGTGATTCATTGCATCGAATTCGGCCCTGCTTACTTCTGTTGATCGTTCCTGGGCCCTGCCTTCCGAACGTGCGGCGCCGCCGCCAGCTGCCTGACTCCCATCAACCAGGAACGGTAATCGCTCCTTGATGCTGTTTGTCAGATCACTGAGTGTGGACACAGTCAGCTGACCGTTGTCGTCCGTCACTCGGATTTCCCCATCAACAAACGCAAGCCTCTGGCCTATTTGTTGCTGTAAGAGCGCGGCTTTCGCTACGTCCTTGGTTAATCCACTTGCAAGTTTACCAGATTCCGCGTCAATGCGCGCCTGTATACGCTCCTGCTGCATTTTCTCCATTTCCTGGCGGTATCTGTCGGCCTCCGTTTTTTGTGCCTCAAACAGCTGTTTATAGTCGTTCTCGGCCTTGGCCTTTTCCTCGGCTTGTTGCCTGGCTACTTCTTGCGCCTCCTCGGCCTCACGTTGCTTGGCCTTTTTCTCAGCCAGGAGCTGGTCATTCTTGCTCTTGAGACCAGCGACCTGTTGCTCGACCATGCTTTGCAGTTGCGCCTCGATTGCCGCCTTCTGCTCTTCGCTTAGCTCGATACCTTCGATTTCCATATTTTCACCTCTGGTGGTTGGTGCGGCTCTGCCGCGTTACTTTGATTTTTCCAGGAGGAATAACGCCTCCTCGAGATCTGCCTGTTGCTCTTCAGGCAAAAACGCCATTAAACGCCTAACCTCAGCGATATCAGCCTTGGTCACATTGCGCTTGTTCGTGATTTTAGTGATCGCCATCCAGGCGTCATCTCTATCCATATGCTCCCTCCAGGAGTTTCTCTATCAAATCGATGAAAAGCTGGTCAGCCTTATCCCGTCGACCTAAGAAATACAGAGAAAAGTTTTCCGCGAACCACTCCTCGTAATCCGTATCGCCATACTCTGACGCTGATTTCCGTTTCTTACCCGAATATTTACCGTTACGGAATAGCTTTTCCACAGGCGGAAGCACTCGACGGCCATACTGAACATCCATTTTGGCGCCGTACATCTGGTGTATGTGGTGGCCCAGCTCGTGAAATATGGTCGATCTGAACTGGTCAAAATCGTTGTCTTGGTAATCCTTTACCGACCAGGGCCGACCTCGAAACCAATACGTGCCGCCTTCGTTTGTCCAGGTACTCAGCTTCGATTGATCTCTGTTTCGACGCTCTCCCTTAGTCAATCCCTTTACACGCGCACCCATTGTAATCGGGTTGATTGCCATGATCGCGTCACCCATGCTTGCGTTAGCACGACCCCCAGTTTTGACGAACCCCTGGAGCCTGGGCACATTGAAAGCATCACAAAGCCGATCCATGTCATCGAGACACGCCTCGAGTGCGACCAGGGTGTCCTCATCGAATAAACCGAGCTGCTCAAACTTGGCGCCCTGAGTGCGGCCCCTAAACCTGGAATAAGCCCAATGCCTTTCATCTTGTGCATTGTTTTTTGCCCACGCCTCTAGTCGTGCTTTTGCTCTGATGGCGCTGACTAGTTGGATCTCTTCCATTCTTCTGGGATTAATATCGCCAATCGGCTTGGCTGGCGTCGTGAATGCGAAATCATCAGGGTCGGAGCTTGCCGTGGCTTGCTGCTGAATTATTGGCGCAAATTGCTTATCCACTCCACGCAGCTGATCGAGTGTAATCGGGCGGCCTTGCTCATCAATAAACTTATCCAGAGTGATATTGCCCTCCCTAAATAGCTTGGCCCTAGCTGGCCCGAGAACCTTGTCCTGGAAGCTCGCTGGCTGCCGTTTCAGCCAATCCGAATACGTGGTCGATGCCTTGACCTGCTCCACTCCATCGGGCCCTACTGACGGCCTGGTGCCTCCCTCTGGGCCAATATCATATTCAGGATTTACGACCATCGTGATCGTTGATCGACAGTTGAAGTGAGCTGGCGGCTTCGGATCTTTGTCAAAGTCTCGATATATCGTCCCATCTCGCGCCATACATACCAGGCTGGTACGCGAATCAAGCGTTGATACCCACTCATAGCCCTCAATAACATCGTCATTTTCTTGCATTGAGAGCTTTCGCGTCTGATTCGATACGTGATTCGTAGCTGTCCTGGCGACTGTTGCGGCGCCTCGCCCGAGCGTTGGCTCTAGGTCCAGGATCTTTTTGGTCAGCTCTTTGTTGGTGTATCCAAATACAGCGGCCTCCCTGATCTGCAGCTCGACTTGATTCAAGGTGTGCCTATCGAAATCCTGAAGCATACGAATCATTGAGTAACCTGGAGAGCCAGGGATGTCGATCAAGCTGGTATTCATCGCTGTATATATTTGCCCAGCCGTAGGAATTGCTGCTGTGACTCCTACCTGGCCAATTACGCCAGCATTAAATTCAGCCTCGTACTGACCGAAATCCAGGAGCGCCTCGAGTAACTCGTCCCTATACGAGCCTTGCTCGGCCAGCATATACAGATAAAGATCGCCGCCCTGCTGCATAATGCGTTGACGTGCGAAGGGTGTCAGACCTGGCTGATCTAGCCGCTCGATGACGCTCATAAGAAGGTCAGAGATAAAATCGGATGCGCGATTTTCACGCCCACGCGCATATCTCAGAACGAATATCTGATGCCTGGTTAGTGCATTGAGGATCTCATCGTTTGCCGACACGCGGCTTGGCCTTCGCCTTCTTCTTGGCAGCAGCCGCCTTCTTCTTGCCTTCTGCTGTATAGGGGTACTTCTTACCCTTTACCATTGGCATAACTCACCTCGCTGGTTAGCTCATAGACATCAACAATGGCGCATCGCTCTCGCTTTCTGCCGTACTTTACGTGAACGGCGGCGCCTACCTTTAAGCGTCTGACCATGATGTCCGTGACATCCTCCTGAACCTGGCAGTCTGGTATGACGACATACCGCTGGTCTGACTTATTTATGAGAATCTTGCTCTCAGCGAATACAGTCTGGCTCAGTAGAGCCGTCAATATCAGTATATATCGCATTTGCATCTCCTAACGTCATCACGACGTGCTATGGCCTCACGGCCTGGGTTTATTTCCTACCACTTCTCCCTATTGGCCCAATAAGCCGCCGACATCTTACCCTTGGCTATGTTCTTGGCGTGTCGAGCCTTGAATGATTTACGCCTAGCAGCTGATGCCTTGCTTTCGCCCTGGCGTGCTGGCGATCCCGAGACGCCCTGCTGGCCAAATCGGATCAGTTTTACTTTGTCGCCTTCTTTAGCTAGGACAACGTGGGATTTCTTGGGGTGCTTTGGTGTGCGCTTTGGCTTGTTATAGCCTGATAGGCCATGCCGCTCGAGTCGTGGATCTTTAGCCATGGCTTAGACAGGCGGTAAATCGCCCAGCTCCTCCTTGACGTCTTCCAGGGATCGAGTGCCGTCGATGATGCCAGCGGCCTTGAGGCGATTGAATATGTCCTGGTCGCTGATGATCTGCCTATCCATGAGCGTGACCATCGACATAATGAGCTGAGGATCGACAGACTTGTCATAGAACTCGCGATTGATCTCGATAACCACCTCGTCAGGCGTTCCCATGAACTCAGCGCACCATCGGACACATTGCTGCAGTGCGGCAGATAGGTTGCCCACGATGTCGCCCAGGACGCTGTTCTCCGATGCGAATCGTATCCTGGCGCCCTCTGCTGTCTCATTGCTGCCTCGATCGGTAATGATACGTGCACCGATTGCGACCATGGCCTGCTCTTTCGCTCGCATCGCTTCCATCACTAGCTGATTGGCTTGCGGCTGTAGCAGAGTGGCGCCGCCTGTCTCCCCCAGGATATGGCCAGCACGAGATCCCAGCTTGATGCCTTCGGGATTGGCCTCGAAGAACTCATCGGCGTTGAGGCTGTGCGTGATGAACAGCGTGGGCTGTCCTGTGATGAAGCAGCTCTCCTCGTAGTCGGCTGAGTTGCGATAGTGTGCAATATTGACGTCAGCGATGTCCGATAGAGGAGCATCGTCGATGGTCGAGTCGTTGTTCTTGCTACCCACGAATATGCCAGGGATGACGTCCCAGGTGCTGCCGTCTGACCGCCTTGGATAGATCTCATCGGTATACGGCATCTCGTCGCGATAGACCTGCTGTGTATATCCATCCTCTCGCAACCTGAGTACGCGGTATTGCACATCCATATCATGACCGAACTCGTCATTGCTCGATCGATAATCCTCAGCCAGGACGACCATAGTCAGCACCTTGCGGCCTGCCATCGTATCGGTGCACCAGTTGATCACCTGCTCTGCGGTGTACGGAATAACGGACGCTTTAAGGTCCAAACGAGCAATATCCTCGAGAGAGAGATCACCATCAGCCTGCGGGTAGTCGACCAGAAGGAACGCCCTGCCGCACTCGAGTAGGTTCGACAGCTCATCCTTAGCCAGCTGCTCCAATCCCAGGCCGTCACCACTCGCATCATTGATGAGGTATTCCAGGCCCGTAGGTACTTCGATCTTGGGCTCTTTACGGAATGCAGCGCCGACCAGGGCGTTTTTGGTGCGTCCTGTGAAGTTGGTAAACAGGGCTCGCTTGAGGTATTGGCGATATCGGACTGTCTGAGCCCCTAAAGCGTCGTCATTGCTCTCCGCGTCTGGTACTGGCAGATACGTATGCCGCTTATCTTTTACAGCGACAGAGCCTCTCACAGCGTCTCGCGTCTTGGTCCACGACGGCTTATACAGCTCATAATTGGGGTGTTTATTACTGACGGACATGGGCGTCACCTGGTAATGAGTATCGTGATTTTATCATAGGGTGAACCTGATAGGCACATGGGCCACTGGCTTGACGATCGGCATCTCATACGCGATCGGATACGTCGTCGCGTCATTCTGGTGATCTCGGCCATTCGACTTGTCTGGCTCGCCGTTCTTGTACACCTGCTGCTCCAGGCATTCAGCTGTCACTGGACACTTGGCGGCGTTGATCTTCACTCGGCCTGACTCCAGGGCGGCGTTCATTGCCAGGATGCGATCCTTCACCATGGGATTGCGCTTATTCCCGCGAACCCAGAACCCAGCCTGTTCAAGTAGCGCGATGTCTGACTTGCTCGCGTCCACTGTCTTGCGGCTCTTGCCGCTTGCGTCAGGATAGATATACACCTGGTGATCGCCATATCGACTCTGGATAATCCTGATCATCTCTGGCGTGTCGTACATATTCACCAGCTCATCGACGCCATGCCAGGTACGGCCACCGTCGCGCTGTACATATACCGTCGCCGCCTGCTTGGTGACGTTAAAGTCACAGCCAATGAACAGCGGCTCGCCCTCTCTGATCTCCTCGTCACTCGCACAAGCGTGTCGGTTATAGCTTGTATATACCGTTCCTGACGTGAGATTGACAAACCGACCCTCCAGATATGCCTGGAGTAAATGCTCAGGGTAGGCGTTCTGGAGTGAATCAATATAACCATCAGGCAAATGTGGATTGCTCCTCGTAGGCGCTTGGATGATTTCATACCCTGGTCTCGCCTCCTTTCGCCATTGCTCATATACGAACTTGAATCCCTCGGGCGTTGTCGTGACGCCGATCGTGTTGAATCCCTGCTTCTTCTGGCGATTCCTTGCCATGACCTGGCGCCATACGTGTGCAGCGTCGTCTCGCTTGAGCGTATCCAGCTCATCGATGTCAGCGTCGGCGTGTTCGTACCCGACGATCCTGTTGGGATTCTCCATCGATCTGAACATCACAGTGCCATACCCTTCGACGTCAATCTGGTTGAGCGGCGTCTTCTGTAGGCGATACGGTATCTCTAGCTCTGTGAGTATCTGCTCGAACCTCGGCCAAGCGATCATTCGGATCAGGTCATATGTCGGCTCGTAGAACCCACGATTGACGCCAGGATTAGCCAGGAGGCCCGTGATACAGCGGAGAATAGCGGCCTCAGTCTTACCAGCTCCGAACCCAGCGACAAACGCAGGGAATCGGGCCTCGGTCAT